>Ga0209212_1004499_pt1 | contig 17197 bp, 8 predicted proteins | sample RifGroC2_FD_183996 | JGI IMG/M metagenome (GOLD analysis project Ga0209212, IMG submission 183996) | Groundwater microbial communities from Rifle, Colorado, USA - Groundwater C2 (SPAdes) (version 2) | ecosystem: Environmental > Aquatic > Deep subsurface > Groundwater | place: Rifle, Colorado...
CCGTAGAGTCCTGGGACGCAATAATAGACAATATCTGCTATACCGCCGAAGACGCCCAGAAAGCAATAAAAGTCTTCAATGGCCGCACCGGCCTCTACCTCTTCACCTCCTCCGCCTCCGTCTACTCGGTCCTGGAGGGTTCCTCCTCGCCGTACAGGGAAAACCAGGCCGATTTGCTGCCCCTCAAGGCGCAGCTCAAAGACAAATACGCCTATGGCCTGGGCAAATACGCCGCGGAGAAGGAATACCTGAAAGCTTTCCTCGAAAAAAGGTTCCCGGCCGCCATAATACGCCCGCCCATAGTCATAGGCCCCAATGACCCCACCCTGCGCGCCTATTCCTACTGGCTGCGCCTGGCCGGCGGCGGCCCGCTCTTCCTGCCCGGTTTCGCCTTCAAGAACCGCTATATCTACTCCAAAGACCTGGCCAGGGCTATCGAGACCATAGTTTACGCCGAAGAGCCTTACGGCAAAGCCTATAATTTAGGGGATTCCGAGCCGCTCACCCTGGACGACTTCGTAAAGATCTCCGCCAGGATAATGCATAAGGAAGCCGAGATACTCTACCCCGACTATAACTGGCTGAAAGAGAAAGGCTTCAACTTCGAAGCCTCCCCTTTCTCCGCCGGCGGCGACTTCGTGCTGGACATCGCCAAAGCCGAGAAAGAACTGGACTGGATCTCCACCCCGGCCGCGGCCTGGCTCGAGGAAACCATAAATTGGTACCTTTTCAGCTATACCGGACCGGCCCCGGCCAATTACGCCTCCAGGAAAAACGAGCTTGAGCTGGCGAAAAAATGGATAATGAAACTATGAGCCCGAAAAATAATATAGAGCGAGCCAAAAAGATAAAACTCTTCCTCATGGACGTGGACGGGGTGCTTACCGACGGCAAAATGTACTATATCCCCGGCGAAGGGAAGGAAATGGTGGAATTCAAAGCCTTCCATTCCCTGGACGGCATAGGCCTGCGGCTCCTGAACCAGTTCGGCGTGCTGACCGGCGTGATAACCGGCCGCGAATCACCGGGCACCGAAGAGCGGGCCAAAGGCCTGGGCATGAGCTATGCCTACCAGGGCTTCCTCTCCAAGCTGGTCCCGCTGGAACAGATCCTGGCCCAGACCGGCCTGAAGCCCGAGAACGTGGCCTATATGGGCGACGACTGGACCGATATCCCCGTCCTGAAAAAAGCCGGCCTGGCCTGCGCCCCGGCCAATGCCCTGGACGAAGTGAAAGCCGCCTCGCATTTAGTGACAAAAAAAGACGGCGGGATGGGCGCGGTGCGGGAAGCCTGCGATTTCATCCTTAAAAGCCAGGGGCACTGGGACACCGTGATGGGCTATGTTGAGACCGCCCACTGGCCGGCCATAAAAAAAGACCCGATGAAAATAGTCCGCGCTTCGCAGGCCGGGAGGAAAAAATGAGATTTGCCCTGTTAGCGGCGCTGGCCCTGTGCCTGAGCGTTCCCGCGGCGGCGGCCTACGAGGACGAAGGCCTGCCCGAAGCCCCAGTCTCCACCGAGACCGTCAAGAACGGCGAGGAGGAAGAGGACCTGGCGCTTATACAGCAGAGCGACGAGGACCTGGCGGCCTTCGTGATGGATTATATCCGCAAGGACATCCAGCTCAAGGGCGCCTTCCTTATAGAGGACAAGGCCTCCAAAAAGGTCTTCAGGCTGGAACTGGCTTCGATAGAGCCGAAAGCCGCCGCCGGCGAGAACGGCGGCAAGACCGTGGCCGCAAATTTCAAGGACGCGGCCGGAAAGAAAACGGCCGTAGTTTTCCACCTGCAGAACGGCCCCTGGGGCGGCCTGGATATTTTCAAAATAGAGCTGAAAACCCCGCCGGAAAAACAAAAAACATCACCTAAAAAAAACAAGTAGCCCTACACGCCGCCACAACATTCCAAAACCTGCCTGGATGGTGCCTACCCTCATCGGCCAGCCCGGTGCCCACCGTGTATCTTCATACCATGTTCATGGTATTGATATTTATCAATCCTAAGCATATACTCTTTACTAAGGTTTGGGGATTATATAAAACTACCTATTGAGGGCTATATCTTTAAGAAATGATTAATTTATTGATATCTATAGTTAAGGCCTTGCGTGGACAAGAACCGTCTGCTATAACATGTCTGTAACTTACGTCACACCGGGTTAGAAAAAGGGGCTCTATGTATTTTGCTGCCGGAAGGATAAGCCGTAAAGGGCTTTATGCTTTCCGGTATTTTATTTTCCATTGATTTGCGGCGGGGCTAAGGGTACATGCCCTGCCCTGAACATGCATACGGGAGAGACTTATGAAAAAAATATTCATCCTTGGTTTTATCATTCTTTGCTTTGGCATTTCCGGGCATGCCGAAACTAAAATAGCAGATCTGGATAAGCTTGTTTCAGAGGGGAAAGGGGAAAAGAAAACAGACGGGGTATATCTCCTTACTGATAAATTCGTAATTAATGGTAAAGAGTTTTCTAAAACTAAATATGGCGCGTTATATTCGTCCCGGAATTTAGAATACTTTCTGTTTCAAGATTCCATTAAAACCCCAAAACGCGACAACATTGCCAGGCTATTTGATAAAAGGGGGAACCTACTATGGGACCTGAATACTCTAGGCGATTTTTCTCGAGCAATAATCTCGGATAACGGTATGGTTGCCCTGTTCTATGGGGTAGTAGGCACAACTTCAGGGGTGCTGATTTATGACAAAAGTGGACGACGGGTTAAAGCAGTTGTTGAAGGCGACCCCATTTCTGGTGATATCGTGGAGAATTTGTACGAGTACGAGGCTCAATTCGCGAAAAGCAGCGATATGTTGTTTGTTCTTGCATATTTCACGAAAAAGCAATTGGTGCTATTAGGTATTGATAAAACCGGCGAAACAAAATATTTTCAAAAAATAACCGGCTCTCCAATGAAAGATATTGATAATTGGTATGCTCGGGTGTATTTCAATTCCAACCGGAATCAAGTGTTGATTGACAGTAGCGGAGTAGGCGATGCCCCTCCTATGTTAAGCTACTGGTCTTTCCCTCAAAAAATAATATTCAGCAATAAAACGGATAAAGATGAAGTGATTACCAATGCTTCATTTGCCGACAATGACGACATACTATTGCTGGTGAAAAAGAAGAACGGAATAAAAACAGTCAGGCGGTTAAGCCCAAACGGAATAGGAAAGGGCGAAAAATCAGATATAAAGAAGATGGATGACCGGGAACGGGGTGTAATGAGTGAAAAGCTTCTTAAGGTCGGGTCTCTGAATTGGGGGCGGGAATGAAATTGGGGCGACAGGGGGCAGTCTTAGCCACTTTGCTTTGGCAGTTTTGCTATAGCCTGTCATTTGCTGCTTGGCCTGTTAAAAATGTTATGGGTGAAGAAATCGGAACAATAACCGATATTTATTCCTCAAGACGGCTTGCGCCTCCGACAGAGATTGGAATTAACTATGAATTTCATAAGGGGGTTGATATCGCGGCAAGCGCAGGGACACCGGTTCATGCTATCTCCCCCGGCCGGGTAAAGTGGCTTCTCAATCCAGATAGGCCAGTTTATAATCATATTGCAGTTACGGATGCCGAAGGCGTTAGATATGATTATGGACATGTTATTCCAGTAGTAGCTGACGGGGCAACCGTAGTTGCCGGGCAGTGTATTGCAACAATTGCAGTGCATAGCGAGTTGGACCATTTGCATTTTTCTATCAGGAATCAATCTGATAAGCCAATTAAAAATCCCTTGGGTCCGGGGGGCCCCATCACAGATAAAGATGCGGACCCTCTTTGGAAGCCAGTGGTTAAAGACATATATTTCCGTTCCGATGACTTTAGCCAACTTGGCGGAGCTGTTTATGGGGCGGATGGTTCTTTGACGGCTTATGGGGCAGTGGATCTTGTGGCGCCAGCTATGGATTCCAGTGGTGGAATTGTAAATAAAAATAGCCCCTTGATAAGACAGGATGCCGGCATAATGCAATTGATGTGGAAGATAGGGGAAACTGGCTCCATTAGGTATCTCCTGAAAGATGGCCAATGGGACAATGAACTTAGACGGGGTGGCGCAGATATATTGTTCAATGAAGCGGACATTCCTTGTGACACGGGAATCTGCACGGCGACTACGGATGATGATAAGCAAGGCTATTACTATATACTGACCAATACCGCTGACACCATCAACGGAACTTCGCTCGCTTTAGCGCAGGAAGGTGCATGGAATACAAAACTTAAAAAGGGTGCCGCTTGGTATAAAGGGTCCTCGGCTGAGATAAACGACGTCGACAGCCCTTCCGGTCCTGAGTATCCGGATGGTTTGTATTCAGTTTACGCGCGGGCGGGCAGCGATGAAGCCGCTGACCTGGGCGATTGGGCTGAACGTACGGTCTACATAGACAATTTTCGTCCCTACGTAAAGCAGGTGGAGGTAAGGCAAGGAACAAATATAGTTTACAAACGCTCCTGGGAGCTTGAATGGGACCAAAAGCTTCAGAGATCTATATTGAGGTCCTATGCCCCCAGCGTGGAAAAGACCATTATCCCCGGCGAATATACTGTCGTTGTAACCTTTAGCGAACGCATGAAATCCGCTTCGCTGGTGGGAGTAAACAATATTTTTGAGCCGAATAATACGGTGCAGACCTCTCCTCTGAGTATAGGCGCCTATAGCATGGACGCAATGCTGCCTTTGGAGATAATCGGAGCGGATGTTGCGGGTAAATCCAACGAACTTTTAGCTCTCCTGCCGGGCAGGTCCTATATAGACCCTGCTAAGGAGCTCACCCGTGACGCCGTCGGCGGGATGCAGGGAATGGGTGGTTCCGATAAATTCCATAGCATAAGGATAGAATCCGGCCGGCCGCCCATGGTAGCTTACGAGGATAGAAACAACATCCTAGGCAATGGCTGCGGAGGAACCTGCAGCACTGAAATCGATCCGATTAATTTGCCCTATAACCTGGTCCGCTTTAGATATAGCGATATCGGCTCGGGAATAAAAACTGTAAATATTCATAAAAAGGATTCAGCGATCCCGGACAAGATTTTCTCCTATGCCCCGCACGTGTACACGCAAGAAATAACTCTGAACTTGGAAGATGGTCTGTATATGCAGACTGTTACGGATAATAATGGCAATTCAACCGTCATGTGGTTCCGGGTAGACCCGGAAAGCCCGATGCTGAAGATCAGCGGAATAAATATGGATCTGGCTGCCGAAACTTTTACTATTCACGGCACGGTGCAGGATACAAACGCCGGCATGGATTTCTTGCGCTTAGACGGGGGAGGATTGCATCACGATTTTGCAACGCCTTTCAAAAGCAAGGAGTTGATAAATTTCACCTCGCCTGTGCTAAATGTTGCGGCTGGAAGTTATTATGTCTTTAGCGCCCAGGACAAGGCAGGTAACGGGAGCTTCCCCCAACCAATATTCGAGTTTATAAAAATGTCCGATGGAGTCGGACCGGGCCAGACCAATGTTGTGGCTAACTATATTTCGGAAGTGAAGGCTAGCGGAGAACCTTGCACCATAACAATAACGTCCGAGCGGAATATTTTCGCTATTCCCATTGATGACGGGGTGCCTGACGGCGGCTCTATTTCGGCTGCGCTTCCATCCGCGTCCCTGACGCCCCAGGTGGTGGCAACCCCGAATATGTATTTGCATGGCAATGTATCAGTGGGTGTCACGCAAAAATGCAATGTGGTAAACGGAAACAATGTCTGTTACGACGCCTGCAATGTGTCGCTTGCGGGCAGCAATATATTACCCTTGGCTAACGGGCCGGCGGAAGCTTTTGTCCGGAATTCTTCCGTTACTACCTCCGGAACCAGATTCCGTTTTGAATGGTCCGAAATCACTTTTTTTAATCTGGCCCCAGACCCGGACAGTGAGCTGACGATGGAAAGAGTGCCGTCCCAGAAGGCGCCTGATAAATATGTCGTCGAGCCCCCCGGCTCAAACCACTCATTGCGCCTTAAATACGCGAGGGCTAAGTATGACGGAATAAAAATCAAGACCTGCGGTATGCTGCCAGGCAGTACCGCAGACATGAAGATAATCCATTATAAGGACGACGGGACGCAAGAGATACTGGCTGGCGTAAACCCTACTGACGAAGAGTACGACCTGGACATCGCCGACGCGGACCACTGCGTAACCGGCCTTTCCGGAAGCAATTCGCTTTTCTCATTGGTAGCGCCTATTAGCAAGTACGACAATGCCGGCCCGGTGGTGGTCTTTAAACTATCAGGGGACACTTTTGAAAAAGACGGCGCTGTTTATATAAGCTCCTCGTCACCGGTAGCTCTGGATGCCGAGGACAGGTCCTCTAATACTTTCGCCCTGGCCGGCGTGGCCAGCACGTATTACCAGTTGGATGCGGAGCCCATCCCAGTAGTCTATAACGGGCCGCTCCTGCTTAACGAGGGGGCCCGCTCCATATACTACTACGCGGTCGACAAAATAGATAATATCGGCGAGGGCAAAGTCGCCCAATTGCGCGTGGACAGCACCCCTCCCGCCTCCGCGCTTAAGCTGAACGGCCTGCCTATCGCGTCTGGCGCCACCGTCTACGCCAATACTGCGGATTTTATAACACTGGTGACTACGGATGCCGTCTCCAACGGGGTGTCCAGCGGACTTACCACCACTTATTTCCTGGTGGACGTTTCTCCAGAGGACTGCGAGTCGTACTGGAGCAGCGGCTCGGGCGGGATAAACGGCATGGGAAGCTGCGATAATAGTTTTTACGCCGCTCCATTTAATTTGCCTCCCGGTAAGCATACGATTTATTACCAAAGCGTGGACAATGTGAGAAATATGGAGGCGGGGAAATCCGCGTTTATTGAAGTTCTTCCCCCGGTGGTTCTAACCTCCGTCACACTTAACACTTCCTTCGTGTTCCTGCAGATAGGCAGCACGCAGCAGTTCAGCGCGACTGGCATGTTCAGCGACGGCACAAGCCGCGCTTTAACAGCCTCCGACGGGCCGCTTTGGTCGGTGGCCCATGGTACGGTGGCAGCCATCAGCCCCACCGGGTTGGTCACCGGGACAGCCTACGGCAAAACCCAGGTCAGGGTCAGCTTCGGCAGCCTGAGCGCCGACGCGTATTTATTCGTTTACGAGCCCCTGCCGCCCTCTTTTACAGCCACAGGGTCTATGACCGTGCCCAGGCATACCCATACCGCGACGCTGCTCCCGGACGGCACTGTACTGGTAGCTGGGGGGAATAACGGCGCCCAGATCCTTTCCTCGGCCGAGATATACTACCCCAAAACCGGGGAATTTAAAATCACCGGCTTTATGAACGCCACAAGAGGGAGAGGCCATACCGAGACCCTGCTGCCGGACGGTACGGTGCTGCTGACCGGAGGGATAAGCGGCAATTCTATCGTAGCCACGGCGGAGGTGTATAACCCGGCTACCGGCGCATTTTTAACCAAAAGCCGGATGGCCATTGAGAGGTACTCGCACAGCGCGACCTTACTGCCTAACGGCAAAGTCCTGATCACCGGCGGCGCTAGCGAGACCGGTACCGTTTCACAGGCCGAATTATACGACCCCTCCAACGGAACGTTTACCCCTGCCGGCTCGCTTGGAATGGCCAGGTACTACCATACTGCCACCTTACTGCCTAACGGCAAAGTGCTAGTCGCCGGCGGCCTCGCCGGCCTCGGCAGCGGGTACACCGATACCGCCGAGATATATGACCCCGTGAATAAAACGTTCTTGCCCACGGGCTCACTGAACATGGCGCGAGCCTTTGCTAAAGCCGTATTACTGTGGACCGGGGAAGTCCTGCTGGTAGGCGGCTCTAACAGCAACAGTTCCAACGTTCTTGCCGCCGAGACATATAACCCGGTTTCCGGGAGCTTCTCCGTGGCGGGTTCCCTGAGCGTGGGCAGAAAGGTTGGTCATACCGCCACTTTATTGCCCGACGGCAGGGTGCTGGTGGCCGGCGGCGACGTGTACGGGAACAATCCAGTCTCCCTGGCGGAAATCTACGATCCCGTAACCAGGAAATTCGGCGCCACGGTTCCTATGAACAGCGGCCGGTTCTTCCATGCCGCCGCCCTGTTGCTGCCGAACGGGAGGGTGCTGGTCTGCGGCGGCAATAATGCCGTTTCGTCGCTTAACACGGCAGAACTATATAATCTCGGTTTCGGGGTGCCGTCGACGCTCGAATCCATCACGGTGATTCCCTCCAGTGCGACTATCGAGGTGGGCGGCACGAAGCAGTTCACGGCGACCGGCAATTTCAGCGACGGCTCGAGCCGGCCTTTAGGTGCGGGTCTGACCTGGTCGGTCGTTCCCTCCACTGTGGCGGCTATCGATCAAGTAGGCCTGGCCGCCGGGATAGGGTTGGGGAAAGCCCGTATCACGGTCAGCTCCGGCAGCGTGAGCGCCGAGGCTGTGCTGGTCGTCAGCCCGCCGGAACCCAAATTTATCGCCACAGGGTCTATGACCGTGCCCAGACATACCCATACCGCGACGTTGCTGCCGAACGGCAATGTGCTGGTAGCGGGGGGGAATAACGGCGCCCAGATCCTTTCCTCGGCCGAGATATACTACCCGGCCACCGGAAAATTCATAGCCACCGGCTTCATGAGCGCCACAAGAGGCAGGGGCCATACCGAGACCCTGCTGCCGGACGGTACGGTGCTGCTGACCGGAGGGATAAGCGGCAATTCGATAGTCGTCACGGCGGAAGTTTATAACCCGGCTACAGAAACATTTTCCCCCGCAGGTTCGATGGCCGCGGCGAGGTATTCGCACAACGCGACCTTGCTGGCTGACGGCAAAGTCCTGATCACCGGCGGCGCCGGCGATAATGGTACCGTTTCACAGGCCGAATTATACGACCCTGTCTACCGAACGTTTTCCCCTGCCGGCTCGCTTGGAATGGCCAGGTACTACCATACCGCCACCTTACTGCCGAACGGCAAGGTGCTGGTCGCAGGCGGCCTCACCGGCCTCGGCAGTGGGTACACCGCTACCGCCGAGGTATATGACCCCGTGAATAAAACGTTCTCGCCCACAGGCTTACTGAACATGGCGCGGGCCTTTGCTAAAGCCGTCTTACTGCGGAACGGGGAAGTCCTGCTGGCAGGCGGCTCTAGCAGCAACAGTTCCAACGTTCTTGCCGCCGAGACATATAACCCGGTTTCCAGGAGCTTCTCCGTGGCGGGTTCCCTGAGTGTGGGCAGGAAGGTCGGCCATACCGCCACTTTATTGCCCGACGGGAGGGCGCTGGTGGCCGGCGGCGATGTGTACGGGAACAACAATCCAATTTCCCTGGCAGAAATCTATGATCCCGTCTTCAGAACTTTTTCCGTTACGGCCCCGATGAGCTCCGGCCGGTTCTTCCATGCCGCCGCCCTGCTGCTGCCGAACGGGAAAGTGCTGGTCTGCGGCGGCAATAACGCCACCTCCTCGCTTACCACGGCCGAGCTGTTTGATTCCGGGTTCAGGGGCACTTTAAGCCCCATGTTGACCTCGCTTCTGGTTTCGCCCTCTACGGCGTCGATAACGGTAGGCGGCGCGCGGCAGTTCACGGCCTCCGGCAATTTCAGCAACGGCTCAAGCCGGGTTTTGAATGCCGCCGACGGCTTAGCCTGGTCCGTCGGCCACGGCACGGTAGCCGCTATCACCGCCGACGGCGGCCTGGCCTCCGGGATCGGGTACGGCAAGACCATGGTCACAGCCAGTTCCGGGATCTTTACCGCGGAGGCCGCTTTATCCGTTTTCTACCCGCCCGGCGTAAGCAATGACGGTCTGGTAAGCCTCAGTGTCCCCGACACCGGGGTATCCATCACCGCTGTTTCGACAGTCACTATCACCTCGACAGCCACGATATTCTCGGCTATGTCCGGCGCCGGGCTTAAGCCCGCGATGGACGCGTTCTATGATTTCCAGCCGAGCGGCGTGCAGTTCGCCGCGCCGGTCAAGCTACGTTTTGTTTTCGACCCCGCCCTGGTGGAGGCGGCCGCCGTCGCCATCTATTATTTCGACGGGGTTACCTGGTCCAGCGCGTCCATAGCGAACCAGGCCACCGGCCTTCTGGCCGACGGGAGGGCATACGTGGAAGGTTATATCAGCCACACTTCCATTTACGCCGCCCTTTATTTCAAGGATATCGTAGCACCCGTGACTGGTCTGGCGTTTTCCGCGCCTAACTTCGGCACTGAGCCGGTTTATATTTCGAGTTCCACGCAATTGAGCCTGGCCGCTTACGACGACGCGGTGACTGCCGGCGACAGGCTGGGCGGCCTGGCCGCGAGCTATTACGCAGTGGATTCTGAAGTGTTCACGCTTTATGCCGGCACTTTCAGTATTGCCGGGGAGGGAAGCTATATAGTCGGCTATTATAGCGTGGACACGGCCGGCAACCGCGAGAATTCAAGATCGGCGTCTGTCTCGGTAGACTTTACGCCGGCGGTTTCCTCGGTTTCCCTGGGCGGGACAGCGGGGCGGAACGGCTGGTTCGTCTCGCCGATCGCGGTGACGCTAGTCTCGACGGACAGCCTGAGCGGCGTCGCAGACGCATATTATTCACTTGCTGACGCGCCTTTCGCCCTTTACCGGTCTTCCTTCGGTATAAGCGGCGAGGGCCTATACGCTTTAAGGCATTATGCCGTCGATAATCTTGGAAACACCGAAGCCGAAAAGAGCTTAAAGTTCGCTATAGACACTTCAACCCCGGTCATTACCTTAGCCAGGACTCCCGGTCATAATGCGGCCGGTTGGCATAACTCCCCGGTTTCTGTCGTGTTCAGCGGTACGGACGCGGTCTCAGGCATATCCTACTGCAGCCCCGCCGCCGTCTTGGAGACCGAAGGCTTCGGCCAGCCCGTGAGCGGCTACTGCATGGACTATGCCGGCTGGTCGTCCACGGCGACGCTGACGCTTAATATAGATAAAACAGCGCCGGCCATAATGATTTCCTCGCCCACCGCGGGAAATCTCTTTGTAGCTACCAAGGACAGGATAGGCCTCTTCTTCAACGTGGCTGATAACCTGGACCCCGCGCCGAAAGCGTCGGCGCTGCTGACGCAGCTAGAAGACAAGGGCAGCCCCAGAGGCGGCAGGCCCGCTGTCATAGCGGTTACATATGGCCAGTCCATAGAGCCGCTCGATATTGACGACGGTATCTGGCGGTTGACGGTAAGCGCCACCGATTTCGCCGATAATACGAACACCCTGTTCGGCGGCACTTTCGAGGTCGTCCACGACGTGCTCGCGCCGAGAACCACTCGGGCGATAGCCGGAGGCGTTTCTTTGGCGGCGGGGGTTACCACCTATATTACAGGCGACACCGTACTGAAGCTGTCCAGCATGGACGACCTGGTGTCGTCTGAGGACGGAATAGGCCTGGGAGTTAAAAAACAGGCTATCAAGCTTAAGGCCGAAGGTACGATAGTTAGGGAAATATCATTCGAGAACCCCGAGCCGAAGCAGGGCGTGGTGTTCACCTCGACATTCAGCGCCTCAGGCTGTGGTCTGGCTGATGGATTATATAGTCTGGGGTACCGCGCCGAAGATATATTGGGGAATATTGAGACTGAAAAGACTTTTGCGATAGGTCTGGACAATACCGCCCCTGAAACCACAGCAGAACTTACCGGAACGCCCGGCGAGAACGGCTGGCATATTTCCGCTGTCACCGTTAGACTGGCCGCCATCGACGCCCTGTCCGGCGTGGAAGGAATATATTACCAACTGGAGTCCAGCGGCCAAAAATCAGAGCTTAGAAGCTACACCGCGCCTTTCACCGCAAGCGCCGAAGGCCTATATAAAGTTTATTTCTACGCCAAAGATAAACTTGGGAACACCGAGGCCGAAAAGAGCATAGCCTTCAAGATAGACTTTACCAACCCGCTTATAAGCGCTGAAAGGACCCCGCCGGCCAATACTTATGGCTGGAACAATACTGCTGTGACGGTGAGCTATCTCTGTACCGACGGGCTATCCGGCGTGAAGTCCTGCCCGCCTGTTGCGGTCATTTCGAATGAAGGTTTTGCCCAAAGCGCCTCCGGCGAAGGCCAGGATAATGCCGGTAACCGGTCAAGCGCCTCTGTAAGCGGTATAAATATTGATAAAACCGTACCGGTATCGGCTTACAGGGTGGAGGGGATGATCTACAATGCGGGGGACGGGAAAACTTACTTAAGCCCCATGTCGAAGCTATCCCTGAGCGCCGCCGACCCGGTCTCGGGCGGCACGGCAAGCGGTATCGAAGTAATCGAATATGATATCGATTCCGGGGCTTTCGAGGTTTATACCTCGTCCTTCGGCTTATCCGCCGGGATCCGCTCGGTCTATTACCGCTCGCGCGATAAAGCCGGCAATGAAGAGCCGGCCAGTTCCGCCGTGTTCCATGTGGACGGCGCAAACCCGCTTACGTCATTCAATATCTCGGGCCAGCCGTATATAGTAGATGGTACGCACTATGTAACATCGCAAAGTGTCCTGTCTTTCGCCGCGGTGGACCCGCTCACCGATGGTGTAGCTTCGGGTGTGCTGATAACCAAGTACAGGCTGGACGGCGGTGCCTGGCAGGTTTATACCGCAAGTATAACCATCCCGGCTGAAGGCCTGCATAAGCTGGACTATTACAGCATAGATAATGTGCAGAACGCGGAAGCCTTAAGGACGCTGACCATAATAGTGGATAATACGGCCCCGCTAACGGCCATAAGCGTCGGCGAGCCCAAATTCGAGGTTTTCGGGCTGAAGATAATAACCCCGGAAACCCCTGTGACACTCGCCGCGTCGGACCCTGACGCCGCCGGGCCGGCTTCCGGTGTTAAGTCCATATATTACGAACTGACCGATGCTGCCGGCTGGAGCTCCGGTACGCTGAACTATACCGAGCCGTTCACTACCGGTCGGCAGGGCACTTATACTGTCAGGTATTGGTCCGCCGACAACGCCGGCAATACCGGGACGCCGCAGGAAGCGAAACTGCGGGTAAGCAGCCTGCGCAGCGACGCCCTGGACGCCGTAGACGGCCTTGAAATGACCGGCTCCGCCGATATCGCGGGGACGGTGCGGTCAAATACTACGGTCTCGCTGGCCGGCAATGCCAGGATACTGGGCGATGTTTACGCTTCGACGATATCGTTGTCGGGCAAGGCGCTGGTAACCGGCCAGCAGCATAGCGGCGCGGCAACGCTTATCCCCGTGCCCCTGGAGCTGGCCGATATCGTGGACATCGCGTCCAACACCAATAATAACAGCCTTATTCCCGCTAAGTATCTGGTTGACGGTAAATTGGTAGTCCCGGCCAAGGACGCGATAACGCTTTCTACCGGTATCTACTATTTCAACGGCATAGAGCTTGGCGGCGGGGCCAAGGTCAGCGTGAATGGAAAGGTAGATATGCTTGTGGCCGGGGATATCTCGATAAACGGCGGCGCTTCGCTGAACGCGGCCGGGGGCTCTTCCCTACTTAACATATTCCTAAGCACGGAATCCGCGCTGACATTTACAGGAGGCGGCAGCCTGGCGGCTTATGTCTATGCCCCGTATTCGCAATTGAAACTGGCCGGCAATGCGCTGCTGGGCGGGCATTACCTGGTAAAACAAGCAATTATTAGCGGCGCGGGTAACATAGTGCAGGCTGGCGAGACCCTGCCGCAGGCCGCCTCGGCGACAGGTGATACGGGTGGTAAAAAGAAGGCGTCGGCCCTGGCCATCAGCGGGTCTTATAATGTCCTGGCCGGGCCCGACCCCGCTTTCAGGCTGGGCGAGGTCTACGCCTTCCCGAACCCCGCCAAAGGCGGCGAGGCCCCTGTCTTCCATATCGAGACCGGCATAGCCGACAGCGTGAATATAAAAATATACACAGTAAGCGGCCGCGCCGCGCATGAGTACACGCTTACAGGAATGCCCGCCGAACTGGATGACGGCAATGGCCTGAGCTATGCCTACGAATACACCTGGCGCGGCCATATCCCGAGCGGTGTCTACCTTTACTACATAGAGACGCAGAAAGCCGGCCAGAAACTGAAGAAGACAGGAAAATTCTCGGTGATAAGGTGAGGAGGGCTTATGAAAAATAAAACTAACCCTCATGACATGCTGAACCGCATTGTTTACCTGCTTTCAAGGCCATGGGTATTGGGCGCGGCGCTGGTATTTGTTTTTACCCCGTCGGTAAAGATAAGCCAGGCGCTTGAAAGCGGCGCGGAGTTCCTGCGTATAGACACGGACGCCAGGGCGGGGGCTATGTCTTCAGCCGGGGCGGCTTCGGCTATGGGTATAAGCGCTATGAACTACAATCCGGCAGGCATAGCTTCTATAAGTAAAGGCGAGGCTGCTTTAAGCCACAGCGCATTATATCTGGGTACGGTGCATGACTTTGTCGGGGCCGGTTTTGCCATGCCGGGGTCAGAGGGCTGGAAAATGGGCTTAAGTTTCGCCCGCCTATCCAGCGGCAGTATGGAGGGCCGCACGGCCTCCAGGTCTAGAAGCGGCGGCTATAGTGCCTATGACCAGGCGGCTAGCCTGGCGGTTGCAAGGCAATATGGCAGGTACAGTATTGGCGGGGCTGTAAAATATATAGAAAGTTCCATAGCCGGGGTTAAGGGAACTGGCTATGCCGTAGACATGGGTGTGAAGCGCGGTTTAAGAGGAATTCCCGTATCCGTGGGTATAGCCGTGCAGAACCTCGGCCCCGGCATTAAGTACATTTCCCAGCGTGACCAGTTGCCTTTAAGCGTAAGCGCCGGTATAATGTTTATGCCGGTACAGGGCTTTATGCTTAACTTCGACGCCAGGCGTTATGTGTACGACAAATACACCACCTACAGCCTGGGCACCGAATACGCGCTATATGGCGGGCCCGGGACAATAGCCGGACTGAGCCTGCGCGGCGGCGTAAACGGCGGCGCGGGCCAAAGCGCGGCGGGAGCATTCAGCGCGGGAGCGGGCATAAAACTGATGAACGCGGATCTGGATTATGCGATGTCGCCTGAAGGCAGCCTGGGCAGTATCCAGCGCATAACGCTGAAGAAAAAGTTTTAATATTTTTGCTTTGAAAGGATTTACAACATGGGACAGTATTTCGCGGCTTTCGGGGCTGGGCTGATGTCTTTCTTCTCGCCTTGCATACTTCCGCTGCTTCCGGCCTACCTTTCAATGCTCTCTGGCTTTTCAGCCTCGGAGATAGTCAAAGGCGACGCGAAAGTGGTCACCAAAAAAGTAGTGGGCAGCGCCGCTATCTTCATCGCCGGCTTCACGCTGGCTTTCGCCCTGATGGGCGCGGCCGCTTCCAGCATCGGGGACCTGCTGGCGGCGCATAAAGACGTTCTTATGAAAGTGTTCGGGGTGGTGATGGTGCTGTTCGGCGTGCATATGACGGGGCTCTTCAACCTCAACCTGCTCAATTACGACAAACATTTCTCCACCCGCGGCCTGTCGCGGGGCCCGGCGGCTTCCTTCATGATGGGTTTCGCTTTCGCGCTTGGCTGGTCGCCCTGCATCGGGCCTATCCTCGCCGTAATCCTCGGCATGGCCGCGGTCTCCGGCACAGCCGCCAAGGGCGTGTCCCTCCTGCTGACCTATTCGGCCGGGATGGCGCTGCCGCTCCTGGCCGCGGCTTTCCTTACGGCTAAATTCTTCACCTTCACCGCCCGCTTCAAATCTGCCATGCGCTACGTGGAAATAGCCGCGGGCGCCATACTGGCCGCCGCGGGCGCGCTGCTCTTCTTCGATAAGCTTAATTTCCTGGCCTGAGCGGCTGTTTAGGCTCCGGCCTGGCTTTTTTAGGACTCAGTTCTTCCACGCCGTCTTCGGTGAAGCGGTAGGAGTGCTTCTTCAGCACCCTGTCGTGCCAGAAACCGTCTTTCTCGTCGTAAACCATCTTGTCTTCCCAAAGCTCGAATTCAGAGCCGTCCCCGCTGAAAGCCTTTGGGACCAAATTATTGCCCGTGGCGATAGTCCCGCGCCAGAGCTCTTTGCCCTTATTGTCGTAAACCACGGCGCGGCGGCTTTTCTGACCGGTGATAAAAACGGCCAGCAGCCTCTCGCCTGAACCCGAAAGCTTCAGCCCGCTCAGCCGCTGCTTGAACTTTTTCCGCCAGAGCAGCTCCCCGTTCTCCGAATTAAGGACCAAGATGGACCAGGCCGAACCCTGGTCCGCGCCGAGGGCGTAAACGGAATAATCCTCTGAAAAGTCCTCGCCGGCCGGGCCCTGCATCTTTACCTGGTGGCCGGCCAGGAGGGCGCCGGAAGAGTCGTGCACGTTAAGGGTGTAAATACTTACTGACTGGCCCCAGGCGCCGCAAAAAAAGAAAAGCCGCTTCCCGTCCCCTGAAATAGTGACGGTGAACGGCGCCCGCTCGGCTTCGAAACTCGAGATCTTTTCTCCGGACTCCGCGCTCAGCTCCAGGCTGGCGCGCCCGCCGCCGCCCCGGCCGGAATAGCCCACCTTGGCCCTGAAAGCGTTGTTCTTCGAAGTGAATTCCCTGGTATCCACGCCGAAATCTTCAGCGCCGGCGGCGCCCAGGCAGAAAGCCAGGAGGAAAGCCGCCAGAGTTTTTTTCACAGGAATTTCCTGGAGCCGGGCTTCACCACCGGTTTTCCTTCCCGGCAGAGCGGGCAGGTCTCCGGCTGATAAGCCGTCAGGTCCAGCTTGAGCAGGCTCAGGGAGGGGAAAGGGAGTTTCTTCTCGCCCATGCGGTTTATTACCGACATAGCCCCTATCACCTCCGCCCCGTGCGAAGACACGACGGCGGCGGTTTCGAGGGTGGACTTGCCGGTAGTGAAGACATCCTCCACTATTATCAGCCTGGTTCCGCTCCGCAGGGAAAAGCCGCGGCGCAGGGTCATGATATTGTTCTCGCGCTCGGTGAAAATATGGTCCACGCCGAAAGCCCTGGCCACTTCGTGGCCTATGAACAGGCCGCCCATGGCCGGGGACAGGATCAGGTCCGGCTTGTGGCCCGCCCAGCCGGCCGCGAGGGCCTTGCCCATTTTTTCGGCCCAGGCCGGGTTCTTGAGGGCGAGAGCGCACTGCACATAATTGGGACTGTGGAGGCCGGAGGAAAGGAGAAAATGACCTTCCAGGAAAGCGCCCGAGGAAGAGATATAGGCTTTGAGTTCTTTTTCTTCCATTATTTGAGGTCCTTCAGTATCGCCGCCGCGGCGGCGGCCGGGTCTTTGGCCGCGATTATGGGCCGGCCCACCACGATG
>Ga0209212_1004500_pt1 | contig 17195 bp, 20 predicted proteins | sample RifGroC2_FD_183996 | JGI IMG/M metagenome (GOLD analysis project Ga0209212, IMG submission 183996) | Groundwater microbial communities from Rifle, Colorado, USA - Groundwater C2 (SPAdes) (version 2) | ecosystem: Environmental > Aquatic > Deep subsurface > Groundwater | place: Rifle, Colorado...
GACATCCAACACCCGGCTTGCCTAACCTTCTCCGTCCCCACATCGCATTGCATTGAGGTACAGGAATATTAACCTGTTTCCCATCGACTACGCATTTCTGCCTCGCCTTAGGGGCCGACTCACCCTGTTCCGATGAACGTTGAACAGGAAACCTTGGGCTTTCGGCGAGGGAGCCTTTCACTCCCTTTATCGCTACTCATGTCAGCATTCGCACTTCTGATACCTCCAGCATCCGTCACCAGACACCTTCGCAGGCCTACAGAACGCTCTCCTACCGTCCAGGAATCAGAGGTCAGGAATCAGGTATCAGTCAAACCTTTATTCAGGCTTTTACTGAAACCTTGCAGCATCTTTGCGATTTCATGATACTCGTCGCGCCAATGCTTCCATTGCTCTTCTTCTATATATCCCAAATCAAGACAGTACCGGCTCCACACGCGCATTTCGTCGGCGGAGCCAACACTCATCAGTACGAAGCGGTTAAATTCCGCTTGGGATAGGCTTCTTTTGCCATACCCTTCCGCTAAATTCGCGCAAATGCTTTTGCTGGCTCGCCTTATTTGGTCTGCCAAAGCATATTGCTCGACTTTTGGAAACTTCAAACTTGCGCCATGAACTTCCAGAGAAATTCGATACGCCCGCTTGAACACTTCCAAGTCTTCAAATTTATCCGCTTTCATACTGATTCCTGATCCCTGAATTCTGATTCCTGAACCCGCGATTTCGGTGCATAGTTTGAGCCCCGTTACATCTTCCGCGCAGGACGACTCGATCAGTGAGCTATTACGCTTTCTTTAAATGATGGCTGCTTCTAGCTGCGTCAGCCTGTTCTTGAAATAAAACTTAACAAATCTGAAACAAAAAATTCATTACGCTGAAATACTCTTTCAGCATAGTGAGCGTCATTACATATCTAGACATTTATAGCTATGAGTTTGTACGCAATCGAACGGGATACCGGAATTACTTTATATGCACAGATCGCAGAAGTACTAAAGCGGGAGTATGTGCGTCATGGGTCGCCCGGCGACCGCTTGCCGGCTGAAGGCGAGCTGGCTGCACGCTTTGGCGTGAATCGTCACACATTACGTCGCGCTGTGGAGGAGCTAATCGCCGAGGGCTTGCTCGAACGTCAGCATGGAGTGGGTATCTTTATTACTGATCGCCTGCTCGATTACCGAGTGGGATCCGGTACGCGCTTCACTCAGACTCTGGCAGAGATTGGCATCGCGACCGGCACTCGGGTGGTGCGAAAGATGGTGGCCCCTGCTTCCGCTGGGGTGGCTCGACATTTAGGCATCAATGAGGATGAAGGGGTGCTTTGGATAGAGACACTGCGTATGGCAGACGATCAGCCGTTCTGCGTGATTTCGCACTTTTTACCGGTGACCCCATACCGTGAGCTACTAGAGGGGTATCAGGATGGCTCATTGCATGAATTGCTGAGCCAGCACTGCGGTGCTTTGCGTCGTACCGAAAGCTTGGTCACTGCGGTGCTGCCGCAAGGTGATGACGCAAAGCTTCTGGGCATCACCCAGCAGCGCCCGGTACTGCGGGTCAAGAGTTTGAACGTAGTCGAACGGGATGGAACACCAGTCGAGTACGCCATTACACGGTTCCGTGCAGACCGGATCCAACTGCACATTACCCCCTAACCTTCCATAAGGATAAATGATGAAAAATAGTTTAATCGCTCTGGCAGTTGCTGGCGTTTTTATGGCTCCCATTGCAATGGCCGACACCAGTAATGTGATCATTTACGGTATAGCCGATTTAGCCGTCGGCTCTACCGATAACGGTGTTGTTAGTGCTACCCAGGTATCAAGCCAAGTTTCCAAGCTCGGATTCAAGGGCTCGGAAGACTTGGGCGACGGCCTGTCCGCCATCTGGCAAATCGAGCAGCAAATTGATATGGATAATACCAGTGCTGCAGGAGCTAAAAACACTTTCGGCACCCGCAACACTTTTGCCGGCTTGAAGAGCGAAAGCATGGGCACAGTGCTGCTGGGCCGTCACGACACCCCATACAAGATAGCTACCCGCAAGCTTGATGTATTTGTCGATCAATTGGCCACAAACTACTCCTTGATGGGGGGTGGCTCATCAGCGACCAACGGTGCTGGTTTGCATATTGCACGTTTGACTGACGAGCTGGTTTATATCAGCCCGAAAATGAACAACTTCACTGTTGCAGCCGCTATTGTTGCCGGTGCTGAAACTGCGACCACAGCGGCTCAGCAAAAGGGCTCAGCTTACTCGCTGGCCGCAATGTACGATGCCGCCCCATTTTATGCTGCCTTGGCATATGAATCATTCAAGTACGGCTCAGCAGGTACCGGCACATTTGGTGCCGCTGGTGCGGTGGCTGCCGGTGATACACAGTCTGCCACCCAGTTGGGACTTGGCTACACCATGGATGCGCTGCAATTGAATCTGGTCTACGAAGACAATAAGAGTTCAGTGGCTGGTCTGGATTCATTTGGTCGCTCCAATTTGTATTTGGGCGGCAAGTACAGCTTCGGTAATGATGACGTGAAGCTGGCTTACACTACAGCAGGAAAGATTGGAGGAGTCGCCAATACCGGAGCCAAACAAATCTCTATAGGCTACGACCATAGTCTGAACAAGCGCACTACTCTGTACGCCCAGTACACAAAAATATCCAACCAGTCTGGCGCAAATTTCGGCATTACATCTGCGGGTTCTACTGCGGGTGGTGCTGCAGTTGCACTTGGCAATAGTCCATCCGGCTACGCTTTCGGCGTGAAGCACGTTTTCTAAACCCGGAACTTGTACACCATACCATGAACTGCTCTTCCTAACCGTTACTAAACCTGACAGGAGTTTTGCAAAATGAAAGTAAATAAACTGATTCTCTCCACCCTGATCAGCGCCTCGCTGATCGTTGCAACCGGCGCCGCCAACGCACGTGATCTGGTGATGGGTCTGATCCCCGCCGAGAACAACGAAGAGATGATCAAGACCTTCGAGCCGATGCGCGTCTACATGGAAAAGAAGCTGCACATGAAAGTGAAGCTGTTCACCGCCACTGATTACGCCGGTGTGATCGAAGCAATGAAGAAGAAGCGCGTCGACGTGGCGTGGTTCGGCCCGCTGTCCTACTACCTGGCCGAGATGGAAGCCGGTGCCGAGGCGTTCGCCGTCGGCATCCGCCAGGGCAGCGATTCGCATACCTACAAGAGCCTGATCATCACTCCCTGCGATAGCGGCTACAAGAGCATCATGGATCTGAAAGGCAAGAACGTCGCCTTCGTCGATCCGGCTTCCACCTCCGGCGGCCTGATGCCGTCCTATATGGTCAAGAAGGCGACCGGCCAGATGCCGCAGGAATTCTTCGGCAAGTTCACCTATGCCGGATCGCATGATGCAGCCGAACTGGCCGTCAAGAACAAGACAGTGGATGCCGCCGCCGACAACGACATTACCTATCCGAAGATGCTGGCCAAGGGTCTGATCACCAAGGAAAGCAACTGCATCCTCGCCGAGTCTTCGCTGTTGCCCGGTTCCCCGCTGGTGTACCGCGGCGACCTGCCCAAGAAGCTGAAGGCCGAGATCAAGGAAGCGGTCCTGAATGCGCACAAGGACATCCAGGTCAACGGCTACGGCAACCTCAGCCATTACGTGGCGATTGCGCCTAAGGACTATCAGGTCGTGCGCGACATGGTGAAGGAACTGGGCCTGAAGAAAGAGCAGTTGAAGTAATTGCAACACGGCGGGCGGCTGCATGGGCAGCCGACCGTTTTTTCATTACCGGAGGTCATATGAGCAAGATCATCATCAGGGACGTCGCAAAACGTTACGCCAACGGATTCGAAGCGCTGAAAGGCGTGAGCGCCGAGATCCCTGCGGGTTCGTTCACCGTCATCCTCGGCCCGTCCGGTGCGGGGAAATCCACCCTGCTCAGAACCATCAACGGTCTGGAGACACCCACCTCCGGGTCGGTGCAGATCGGCGAACATCCGGTGACACATGCGTCGTTGCGCGAAGTCCGCTCGCAGGTCGGCATGGTGTTCCAGCATTTCAATCTGGTCGACCGGTTGTCGGTCATGACCAATGTGCTCACCGGCAGACTGTCGCACCGCTCATGGCTGGGCAGTCTGCTGTATCTGTTCCAGCGCTGCGACATGGATATCGCGCACGATGCGCTGATCCGCGTCGGTCTCACCGACAAGGCCTGGAACCGCGCCGACAAACTGTCCGGCGGCCAGCAGCAGCGCGTCGGCATCGCCCGCGCACTGGCCCAGCAACCGCGCGTCATCCTTGCCGACGAACCGGTCGCCAGCCTTGATCCGGTGACCAGCGAGGAGATCATGGGCCTGCTGCGCGAGATTTGCACGCGCGACGGCATCACCATCGTGGTCAACCTGCACCAGGTCGAATGGGCCAAGCGCTTCGCCGACCGCGTGATCGGCCTGAACGCAGGCGTCGTGGTGTACGACGGTGCCGCCAGCAGCCTGGACCGCGCGACCCTCAGCCGCATCTATAACCGCAACGGAGACCAGGTCGATGAGCAGCTCGAGACTATGCTGGCCTACGCCTAACGGCCTGCCCGCCCCGGGGCCGTCCGCCATCCTGGCTGCCTGCGTGCTGCTGCTGGTGATCAGCGCCTCGTCGGTCGAGCTCGACCTCGTGCGCCTGTTCAATGCTATCCCGCGCATGCTCGAATTCGGCGGCCATCTGCTGGTGATGCCCGACTGGGAATACCTGCCCACGCTGGGCGTGAACATGCTGCAAACGATAGAGATGACCTTTCTCGCCACCAGCATCGCGCTAATCATCAGCCTGCCGCTGGGGGTGCTGGCCGCCGCCAACGCCAGTCCGCACCCGATGGTTTTCCACGTCACGCGCAACCTGCTCACGCTGATGCGCGCGCTGCCGGAACTGGTGTGGGCGCTGGTGTTCGTGTCGGCGGTGGGGCTGGGGCCGTTGCCCGGCATCATGGCGCTGTCCTTCGTCACCGTCGGCTTCATGGGCAAGTTCTTCGCCGAAAGCATAGAAGTGATCGACCTGCGACAGGTCGAGGGCGTGGCCGCGCACGGTGCGGGCTGGCTGCAACTGCGCACCTTCGCCTTCTTCCCGCAGGCCTTCCCCGATTTCGTCGGCACCGTGATGTACATCCTCGACCACAACCTGCGCGCCGCCGCCATCCTCGGCCTGGTTGGCGCGGGCGGCATCGGCTACGACTTGGTGATGGCGATGCGCATGTTCGATTACGACCGCCTGCTGCCCATCGCGCTGTCCATTTATGTGGTGGTCACCGCGCTCGACCGTCTGTCCGACAGATTCCGCAGGAGGCTGATCTGATGACCGCATTTGAAGCAGTACGGCCACCGTTGCCGAAGAAGCCGTTCAATCCGACGCCGGTATGGCTGTCGGGCTGGCTGGCGCTGTTGTGGGTGATCATCGTCGATCTCGACCTGTCGTTCGAGACGCTGATGTATGGCGCGGAAGACATTGTTGAATACTTCAGCCGCTACAGCACGCCGGACTTCGCGGACTTGTCTAGATATGTAGAGCTGTTGGGGCAGACGTTGGCCACCGCAGTATGGGGCAGTGCGCTGGCCTTCGTCGGGGCGGTGTTGCTGGCACCGCTGGCCGCGCGCAACCTCACACCGAACGCCACCGTCTATCGCATCGCCCGCGAAACATTGAACTTCATGCGTGCCATGCCTGACCTGCTGCTGGCGCTGATCTTCGTCGCGGCGCTGGGGCTGGGGCCGCTGCCCGGCGCGCTGGCGCTCGGCATTCACACCGCAGGCTTCCTCGGCAAGTTCTTTTCGGAGAGTCTGGAACGTGTGGATGGCGGCGTGTACGAGGCCGTCTCCGCCACCGGCGCATCGCGTCTGCAAGTGGTGATGTATGCGGGCTGGCCGTCCATCCTGCGCGAGGCGCTGGGTTACACGCTGTACATCTTCGACCGCAACGTGCGCATGGCGGCAGTGCTGGGCCTGGTCGGCGCGGGCGGCATCGGCCTGGCCTTGCACGACACGCTGCGCATGTTCAATTACAACGAGTCGGCCGCGCTGATCATCGTGATTCTCGTCACGATCCTGATCATCGACTACCTGTCCACCTGGCTAAGAGGAAAACTGAATTGATGCATATCGCAAGAAAAGAATGGCCTGCCGCCCTGTGTGCGCTGCCCGCCGCCGAGGTGAGACATCTGGCGAACGTGTTGTCTGGTGAACTGGAAGTGCGCGATGTAGCGCTGCCGCATGCCGGATTGGGACTGCTCAACCTGCGCGACGGCGCCTTCGAAGAAGCGTATTTCATCGGCGAGATACCGGTGGCACGCGCCGAAGTGATCGTGCGCAGCGCGGCAGGAGATGAAGCGCGCGGCGGTGCGCTGATCGTAGACGACCGCACGCAGTTCGCACGATCCATCGCCATCCTCGATGCGGTGATGGCCGGCAAGTTGCCGGGCAGCGTACCGGCGATGGCACTGGTGCAGCGCGGCATGCAGTTGCGCCAGCAGAAGAACAACGAACGAAAAAAACAACTGGCCACGACACGCGTGGATTTCTCGCTGCTGGAACAAGAGGACGATGAAGATGAAGCATGACATGACGCAGCACGACGAGGACATCTGGCACCCGGCACGACAACAGCAACTATTCCGCCGCCTGCTCGATGCCTTCAGTTTCCCCGGTCGCATCCAGATCGGCCCGCTGAGTAGCGAACCCTGGCTGGCGCTGCTGAGTACGCTGGTGGACGGGCAGACCACGCTGTCCGATCCGCAGGACATGGTGGACGAGTTCGATTGGCTGAAACTGGAAGCGCGGCGCGTGCCATCAGAACTGGCCGCCTTCATCGTGCTGGACGGTAGCTGTGCACCGGAATTCGTGCCCAGTCTCGGCACGCTTGAGGCTCCGGAAGGCGGTGCGACCTTGCTGCTGCGCGTCGCGTCCCTGCATGACGATGCATCCGGTGCGTTGCGTATGCGCCTGAGCGGCCCAGGCATCCGCCAGCCGCTCAGCATCGGTGTGGACGGATTGCATCAAGACTGGATCAGCGCGCGCAATGACTGGGTGAGCAGCTTCCCGCTCGGCGTGGAATTGGTGCTGTGCGATGCGCGGCGTTTCGTCGCGCTGCCGCGCACCACCCGAATCGAGATGGGCGGTGCCGCATGAGTTACGTCGCGATCAAGGGCGGCAAGGCCGCCATCGACGGTGCCGCCGCCGTCACCGAATACCTGCGCTGCAAAGGTTCGCACGAAGTGCCGCTGACGCTGGCGATGATAGAGGGGCAATTGCGCTTGCTCACTTCGCGCGTGGTGTCGGAAGGCGGGCTGTATCACCCGCGTCTGGCCGCGCTCGCACTTAAGCAATTCCAGGGCGACACGCTGGAAGCGGCGTTCTCCTTGCGCGCCTACCGTTCCACCAAGCCGCGTTTGCTCGAAACGCCGGTGCAGGACACAAGCAACATGCGCTGCATCCGTCGTATCTCTTCCGCGTTCAAGGAGGTGCCGGGCGGCCAGTATCTGGGCGCGACCTACGACTATGCCTTGCGTCTGCTGCAACTCGATCTCGCCCACGAAGATCCCGTCGCGTTCAAAGCCGTGGCGCAAAGTTTCCTGCGCGACACGCCGGATGCCGATCTGCCCGACAACTTCCCCAAGGTGGTCGACGCGCTGCGTGCTGAAGGTCTGCTGCCGCCGGTCGAACCCAGTCGCACCCCCGCCTTCGACATCACGCGCGACCCGCTGGTGTTCCCGGTGCCGCGCTCGGCCGCACTGGCCACCATGGCGCGCGCCGAGACCGGCGGCCTGCTGGCGATGGCGTATTCGAATATGCGCGGCTACGGAGACGTACATCCCACGGTGGCGGAGCTGCGCGTCGGCTATCTGCCGGTGATGCTGCCGCATCCGGTGACGGGCGAGCTGATGGAAACGGGCGAAGTGCTCATCACAGAATGCGAAGTGGTGGCGATGTATGAGGGTACGCATGGCGACGAGCTGCCAACTTTCACGCTGGGTTACGGCGCGTGCTTCGGCCACAACGAAGTGAAGGCGATCAGCATGGCCATCCTCGACCGCGCCCTGCAGAAAGGCATGCGCGACGGCCCGTCCAATCCGTCGGAAGATCCCGAGTTCGTGCTGCTGCATGTGGACGGTGTGGACTCGATGGGATTCGCCTCGCACTACAAGATGCCGCACTACGTCACCTTCCAGTCCGACATGGACAGGCTGCGCACCACACAACAGAAGATGCAGCAGAAAGCGTCGGAGGCGACAGCATGAACGCGCATTACGAACTGCCGCTGGAAGACGCGGGCTACTCCTTCGGCTTCCTCGACGAGTATGCCAAGAAGGAAGTGCGCCGCTGTATCTTGAAAGCGATCGCCACCCCCGGTTACCAGACGCCCTACGCCTCGCGCGAGATGCCGATGGGGCGCGGTTTTGGCACCGGCGGTCTGCAACTCACCCTGTCGCTGATCGGCGCGGACGACACCCTGAAAGTGATCGACCAGGGTTCGGACGATTCGGTCAACGCGGTGAACCTGCGCCAGTTCGTGCAACTCACCTGTCCCGGTGTGGCAGTCACCGAGAAGACGCAGGAAGCGACGCTGATCCAGTCGCGTCACCGCATCCCGGAGAAGAGGCTCACCGAACAACAGATACTGGTGTTGCAAGTGCCGTATCCCGATGCGCTGGTGGTGGTCGAGCCTTCCGAGGCGCGGCGCAAGGTCATGCACGGCGAGGCCGATTATTCTCGCTTGCTGGTCAAGCTGTACGAAGACGTGGTGCGCTTCGACGAGATCACCCTCTCGCACCGTTATCCCACGCGCATCAACGGCCACTACGTGATCGACCCGTCGCCCATCCCGCGCTGGGACGTGCCGAAGCTGCATCAGTCTGCCGCGCTCGTCCTGCTCGGAGCCGGGCGCGAGAAGAAGATCTATGCCGTGCCGCCCTACACCGTGGCCGAGCCACTGGTGTTCGAAGACATCGCCTTCCGCGTGGAAGATTTCCGCGACGCGCATGGCCAGCGCATCGCCTGCCGTTGCTGCGGCTCGACCGTCAGCTTCCTCGACGAACTCATCGACGATGCGGGCAATGTCACTCACCAGTGTTCCGACTCGGCGTATTGCGAGGAAGAACAGGAAATCCACAGCGCGAGGAACCCGGCATGAGCAACAAGATATTGACCGTGCGCGGCCTGTCGCGCATCCACGGCGAACCCTGTCCCTTGTGCATCGGCAGTACCGGGCCGGAGCACGACACCAACATCTGCCCGCACTGCGGCAGCGTGGTCGCCGCGCACGATGTGAACTTCGACCTGTATCGCGGCGAGATACTGGGCATCATCGGCGAATCCGGCAGCGGCAAGTCGAGCACGGTGAAGATGCTGTATTTCGACGACATGCCGACTGCGGGCAGCGCGACCTTCCACGACGGCGATGCACAGCACGATATGTTCGCGCTCAATGCCGCACAACAACGCAGCATGCGCAACAAGCGTTTCGGCATGGTGTATCAGAACCCGCATCTGGGTCTGAACTTCCAGATATCGGCAGGCGGCAACATCGCCGAGCGCCTGCTGATGAGCGACCTCAAACACTACGGCGATATACGCACACGCGCCGGTGACCTGCTGGTGCGCACCGAAGTGGCTCGCCAGCGCATGGACCAGAATCCCAGGACCTTCTCCGGCGGCATGCAGCAACGCGTGCAGATCGCCAAGGCGCTCGCCACGCAGCCGCCGCTGCTGTTCCTGGATGAGGTCACCACCGGCCTCGACCTGTCGGTGCAGGCCGCCATCCTCGACCTGATCCTGGAGATCCAGCATGAGCTCGGCACCGCGATGATCGTGGTCACGCACGACCTCGGCGTGATCCGTCTGCTGGCGGGGCGCACGCTGGTGATGAAGCACGGCCGCGTGATCGAGTCCGGCCTCACCGACCAGATACTGGAAGACCCCCAGCACGCCTACACCCAGCGGCTGGTGGCCTCCGCATTGTGAGATGAATATGAACTCAGCCATCCTCGACATCCAGAACTACGCCAAGACCTTCCGCCTGCATGAGCGTGACAAGTCCATCCCGTCCGCGTCGCATGTGAACCTGCGTGTCTACCCGGGCAAGCTCACCGCGCTGATCGGGCCGACCGGCGCGGGCAAATCCTCCGTGCTGAAAGGCGTGTACCGCACCTACCTGCCCAGTGCCGGGCGCATCCTGTTCCGCACGCAAGCGGGCGAGGTGGTCGATCTGACGCAGGCCGACGAGCACCGCATGCTGGAACTGCGCAAGAGCGAGATCGGCTTCGTCACCCAGTTCCTGCATTGCCTGCCGCGCAAGTCCGCGCTGGATGTGGTGGCCGAACCGCTGTTCGCGCGTGGTGTGCATGCGGAAGAGGCGCGCGGACACGCCGCCGACCTGTTGGCACAACTGGCCGTGCCGCAGCACTTGTGGAACGTGCCGCCCGCCACTTTCTCCGGCGGCGAGAAACAGCGCGTGAACCTGGCGCGCGGCCTGATCGCGCAACCGCGTCTGCTGTTGCTGGACGAGCCGACCGCCAGTCTAGACCCGGCCACCACCGAGCGTGTGGTCGCACATATCGAGGCCTTGAAAGGCACCGGCATCGCCATGCTCGCCATCTTCCATCACCCGGATCTGGTGAAGCGGCTGGCCGACGACGTCATCGAACTGTCACCCCCCATCGCTATCGTTGAACCCGCAGAGGAAATCGCATGAATACCCACTTTTATCTGACCGGTGCGCAAGTCGTGCTGGAGAACGAAACGCTGAAAGACGCCGCTGTGCTCATCGCGGACGGACGCATCGTCGCCATCGATCCTACCAGTAGCGCGGGCGCGCAAGAGATCGATCTGTCCGGCCAGATATTGATGCCGGGCATGATCGATCTGCATTGCGACGCGCTGGAAAAGGAAGCCGAGCCGCGACCCGGCGTGCATTTCCCCTTCGACTTCGCCTGTGCACAGGCCGACAAACGCAACGCTGCCGCCGGCATCACCACCATCTATCACGCGCTGTCGTTCGCCAATGCCGAGCTGGGGGTGCGCAACAACGCGACGGCGGCTGAGCTGGCACGCGCGGTGCACGCTTGGCAGGAACATGCACTGGTGGACAACCGTGTGCATGCCCGTTACGAGATCACCGATCCGACCGCGCCGGAGGTGCTGAACGAGCTGCTGGGCAACGACGAGATCCACCTGATGTCGTTCATGGACCACACGCCGGGGCAGGGGCAGTTCAAGAGCATAGACGCCTACCGCAGTTTCCAAGCGCGCACCTACAAGAAGGACGAGGCCGAGTTCGAAGCGCTGCTGGCCGAGAAGTTGGCGCAGGGTGCGGGTGCTGAAGGGCGCATGCAGCAACTGGCGCAGCACGCGCGCGAACTGGGCATCCCGCTCGCCAGCCACGACGACGACTGCCCCGAAAAAGTGGCGGTGGTGAAGGGGTTGGGTGTGACCGTGTCCGAATTCCCGATCAATCTGGAAACCGCCGTCGCTGCCCGCGCCGCCGGTCTGTCCACCTTGTTCGGCGCGCCGAACGTGGTGCGCGGCAAGTCGCAATCCGGTTCCATGCGCGCGCTGGATGCGGTGCGCGAAGGCGTGGCCGATTGTCTGTGCGGCGATTATTCGCCAGCGGCGCTGTTGCCCGCCGTGCTGCAGCTGCCTGGAATGGCAGGCATCAAGCTGCATCAGGCGGTGGCGCTGGTGACCTGCAATCCCGCGCGTGCCGTCAGTCTGAATGATCGCGGTGTTATCGCGGCGGACAAGCGCGCCGACCTGCTGGCTGTGCGCTATCTGGGCGGTCTGCCGCAAGTGTCGCGCGTGTGGTCGCAAGGTCTGCCTGTGATGACGCTCGCTTTCGATCACGGGGCATGAGATGAGCGGCGTCCTGCTTTATGTGATCGGCGCATCCGGCAGCGGCAAGGACAGCCTGATGAGCCATGCGCGTGCAGCGCTGGCACAGGACCCGGCTGTGGTGTTCGCGCATCGCTACATCACCCGTCCGCCGGATGCTGGCGGCGAGAACCATGTGGCATTGAGCGTAGCGGAATTTGAATCGAGGCTATCACGCAATCTGTTTCCCCTGCACTGGCACAGTCACGGTTTGCGCTATGGCATCGGCTGCGAACTGAATCACTGGCTGGCAAAAGGATTGACCGTGATCCTCAACGGTTCGCGTGCCTATCTGCACGAAGCCTCGCGTCGTTATCCGGAACTGGTGCCGGTGCTGATCGAGGTGTCGCCCGCGGTGCTGCGTGAACGTTTGCAGGGGCGCGGACGCGAAAGTGCAGCGGACATCGAATCCAGATTGCAGCGCGCGGGTGAGTTCGACACATTGCAACACGGCAAACTGCTCAGATTCAACAACGATTCCCCGTTGGCAACGACCGGTCCCGAGTTCGTCGAGCTGATCCGCAGTCAGGAACAGGTGACGCTATGAGACTCACCTTTCTTGGTACCGGTGCGGCCGGTGGCGTGCCGCTGTGGGGCTGTGAATGTGCTGTATGTGTACGGGCGCGGGTCGATAGCAGTGTGCGTCGCCAGCCTAACTGCGCGCTGCTGGAAGCGGGCGATGTGCGCCTGCTGATCGATGCGGGTGTGATGGATGTGGCCGAACGTTTTCCGCCGGGTGTGCTGAACGCGGTGCTGGTCACGCATTTCCATGCCGACCATGTGCAAGGTTTGTTCCATCTGCGCTGGGGCAAGGGCGAGTTGGATGTGTATTCGCCGCACGATAGCGAAGGCTGCGCCGATCTGTACAAATCTCCCGGGCCGCTGAAATTCACGCAGCTCTCCAAGTTCGAAAAGATCGAGTTGGGCGATGTGCGCATCACGGCCGTGCCGTTGGTGCATTCAAAACCGACGCTGGGCTATTGCATCGAACATGAAGGCGCGAGGCTGGCCTATCTTTCCGATTGCCGCGAACTGCCATCCGCCACGCTGGAGTTCCTGCAGCGCTGGCAGCCGCACACCATCTGTCTGGACTGCACCTTCCCGCCGGGCGCGGAGCAGCCGCGCAACCATTTCGACCTGCCCGAAGCACTCGTGCTGTCGCGGGTCTTTCCGGATAGCGAGCTGGTGCTGATGCACATCGGCCACAAGCTGGATACCTGGCTGCTGGATCATCCCGAAGACTTGCCGGGCAGCGTGATGCTGGCGCGCGACGGCGAGACACTGGTCTGTGTCGGCACGCCATGACGCCACTGCTGGCTGTCGGCCTGTCGGTGCTGTTGCATGTGTCGTGGAACCTGCTGACACGACGCACGCATAGCGATGCCAATTTCCTGTGGTGGATCGTCGGCCTGCATGTGCTGACCTTCGCACCGTTCGCCCTGCCGGGGTTCCTGCATGCGGCGCAGGCGGCACCTGTGCTGTATCTGTGTGCCGCCATCAGCGGTGTCGCCAACGGCCTGTATTTCCTCGGTCTGCGCGCGGCCTACCATGCGGCACCGGCCAGCGCGGTCTATCCCATGGTGCGCAGCTCTCCGTTATTGATCGCGCTGGTCGAGACGCTGTTCTTTGCACGCGATTTTCCCCTGTTGTCCTGGCTTGCCATCCTCGTCACAGCCGCCGGTCTGTGGTTGATCGCCACCAGTTCACATGAAGGAGTGACACGTCTAAGTCGAGCCTGGCCTTATGCGCTACTAGCCACTTTCATGACAGTCTTGTATAGCTTGAGTGACAAGGTGGCAGCTTCCAACATGCAAGGTATCAGCAGCGCACTTGGATATGTCTGCGTGAATTTCTCGATCAGCTGGATATTTCTGTGTCTGGAGCAAAAGATGCGCACCCGGTGCTGGATGCCGATAACGATTCCGGCTGTTATACCGCTTTTAATTGGTACGTTCGGCGTTGGAACTGCCTATGCACTGGTTATTTATGCCATGCGATGGCTACCCGCAGCTTACGTGGTAACACTTACAAATGCAGGCATTGTTTTGACGGTTTTGCTTGGTGTGTTTTGGCTGAAAGAACACGAGGGATGGCGACAACGTGTTGCTGGAGCTGGTTTGGTTGTGGTGGCTCTAATAGTTGTGAGTACAGTAGTGTCCGGTTAACTTACAAATTCCCGAGCCAAGATTGAGTATTGGCGGGGCTTACAGAGCGATTTATTTTGGTGTCGATTTGAAATCCGTTTACCCATATTCCGGTTCAAGTAACGTCCAGAGGTCGATACCTCTGGAGGTGAGCTATGAACTTGGGCAAGACGCTGTTCGCGCAGATCATGGACTTTGTGCCGTGGACCAGCTTTGCACGCATCGTGGATCGCTATGGTGGCGATTCCAGAGTGCGCAGTCTGAGTTGCCCAGAGCAACCACCGCGATGGATGGGCTTTTTCGTTGCATCTGTTGCTTTTCGTTATCTGCCTCCACGGCCACCACCCATTCCGCCATGCCCCCCCATGTCTCTGCGGCCGCCATCCATGCCGCTACCGTTACCCTTTCCGCCACCTTGACGGCGAGCGGGCGGATCATCTGGAAGAGACTCCCCCTTTTCTGTTGCACGCGCTTTCATTTCTTCATGCTGCTCTGTGCGTATTCTTTCGCGTTCTTCATTTGTCGTGGCATTGCGCATCTGATCGCGCTGTGCATCACGCTCTTCCTGGCTCATCATTTCTTTGCCAAGCATTTGCCGGCTTTGAGTTTGAACTGGTGCGGTGGTTACCTCACCTGCAATAGCAATTCCACTTCCAAGAAGCAGTGCCGCTGTAATTGTCTTCAGTGCTGTCAGATTTTTCATGTCAAACCTCCGATTTGGAATTAATTAACTTGCGCTGCTTCAGCAAGAACACACTGGCAGTCAGCAGTCTTGCGTGTTAACGCGATTGCAGTATCAAGACGATTCACCATGACCTCAGTGACTTTTGTCACGGACGGTATGTGTTTGTTGTAACAAGTTGTTACCAGCCGGGTGACTTGTCATCGAAAACAACAGCTTCAAGCAAAGAATCCTTTTTGCGTTTATAATCCGCGCCCTCCGAGGGGTGCTGCAGCGGGTTTGATCACCATTCCCCCGTCAGGCTCGGAGCCGCAACCGTTTCAACGGCACCCATTCATTAACTTTTGAATGGAGTGTTTCATGAATACCGCTTTCACCGATTACAAAATCGCCGACCTGTCCCTCGCCGCATGGGGACGCAAGGAAATCGCCATCGCCGAGACTGAGATGCCCGGCCTGATGGCGATCCGCGGGGAATATGCCAGGAGCCGGCCGCTCAAGGGCGCACGCATCACCGGCTCGCTGCACATGACCATCCAGACCGCCGTGCTGATCGAGACGCTGATCGCACTTGGCGCGGAGGTGCGCTGGGCATCCTGCAACATCTTCTCGACCCAGGATCACGCCGCCGCCGCCATCGCCGCCGACGGCATCCCGGTGTTCGCCGTCAAGGGCGAGACGCTCGCCGAGTACTGGGACTACACGCACCGCATTTTCGAATGGCCCAATAACAGCAATGGGGCGGCGGTCTATTCCAACATGATCCTCGACGACGGCGGCGACGCCACGCTGCTGCTGCACCTGGGCGCGCGCGCCGAAAAAGATGCCTCGCTGATCAGCAAGCCGACTTCGGAAGAGGAGACCATCCTGTTCGCCTCGATCAAGGCCAAGCTGGCGACCGACCCGACCTGGTACTCGACGCGCTTGGTGCAGATCAAGGGCGTGACCGAAGAAACCACCACCGGTGTGCATCGCCTGTACCAGATGCACGAGCGCGGCGAACTGAAATTCCCGGCGATCAACGTGAACGATTCCGTCACCAAGTCCAAGTTTGACAACCTGTATGGCTGCCGCGAATCGCTGGTGGACGGCATCAAACGCGCCACCGACGTGATGATCGCCGGCAAAGTCGCTCTGATCGCCGGCTACGGCGACGTGGGCAAAGGCTCGGCGCAGGCGATGCGCGCGCTGTCGGCACAGGTGTGGGTGACCGAAGTTGACCCGATCTGCGCGCTGCAGGCCGCGATGGAAGGCTACCGCGTGGTGACCATGGAATACGCCGCCGACAAGGCCGACATCTTTGTGACCTGCACCGGAAATTTCCACGTCATCACCCACGACCACATGGTGAAGATGAAGGATCAGGCCATCGTGTGCAACATCGGCCATTTCGACAACGAGATCGACGTCGCCTCGATCGAGAAGTACCAGTGGGAGGAGATCAAGCCGCAGGTTGACCACGTGATCTTCCCCGATGGAAAAAGAATCATCCTGCTCGCCAAGGGGCGCCTGGTGAACCTCGGCTGCGGCACCGGCCATCCTTCCTATGTGATGTCTTCGTCGTTCGCCAACCAGACCATCGCGCAGATCGAATTGTTTACCCGCACCGCAGACTACCCGGTCGGCGTGTACACTTTGCCCAAGCATCTGGATGAGAAGGTGGCGCGCCTGCAGCTGACCAAGCTGAATGCACAGTTGAGCGAACTGACCGACCAGCAGGCCGCCTATATCGGCGTGCCCAGGCAAGGGCCTTACAAGGCAGACCATTACCGTTATTGATTCTCAAGAGGGTCTAAAATCCCCTCTCTGCAGGAGAGGGGATCCGTTTGGTGGTATCTTTGCAACCTATGTACCTTTTACTGATCTGGATACTCAACGCGCTGGCACTCATTGCTGTCGCCAATTTCGTTCCCGGCATCCATGTCGATGGGTTCGTTTCGGCGTTGATCGCCGCGTTTTTTCTTGGCCTGGTCAACACGCTGATCCGCCCGCTGCTGCTGTTGCTCACCTTGCCGGTCACGTTGATCACGCTGGGTTTGTTCATCTTTGTCATCAACGGGCTGCTGTTCTGGTTCGTCGGCTCGATATTGCGCGGCTTTGTGGTGGACGGCTTCTGGTACGGCGTACTCGGCGCGGCCTTGTACAGTATTTTTTCGTGGGCGCTATCCGCCGCCGCCGCACAGATCATGAGCAAACAAATCGTGAGAAAAGACCATGAGTAAACCGCTCTTCAGCTTTGAATTCTATCCGCCACAAACGCCGGAAGGCGCGGAAAAACTCGCCGCCGTACGCAAACAGCTGGCAGTGCTCCAGCCGGATTACTTTTCGGTGACCTTCGGCGCGGGCGGCTCCACGCGCGAGCGCACGCTGGAGGTGGCCCAGCAGATCAAGACGGAGGGGCTCGAGGTCGCGCCGCACCTGTCCTGTGTCGGCTCGACGCGCGACAACATCCGCAGCATCCTGCAAACCTACCGGCAACTC
>Ga0209212_1004504_pt1 | contig 17184 bp, 15 predicted proteins | sample RifGroC2_FD_183996 | JGI IMG/M metagenome (GOLD analysis project Ga0209212, IMG submission 183996) | Groundwater microbial communities from Rifle, Colorado, USA - Groundwater C2 (SPAdes) (version 2) | ecosystem: Environmental > Aquatic > Deep subsurface > Groundwater | place: Rifle, Colorado...
CTTTTCCGCTTAAAAACATCGAAAGCGCCCTGGCCTTGCTCTGCGGGCCCGAACAACGAGAGCGCATGGTAGCGGGCTTCCGCTTGGGCGCCCGGCTCGCGTCCGCATAGCCTTGCTCCGAAGACATTAGTGAAGCTTGTGTGACCGCATAGACGTTTGACTATGCGATCAATAAAAATAATATATTTGACCCCTTTGCATTCGCTATGTATATGCTCAAAATCCGAGGTGTCGCCATATGATCATCGATGTCTTTCCGCATATTCTGCCGAAGTCTTTTTCCGAACGCTACTATGCCAGCGCTTCCGGGCGCGGCCCTGGCCCAAAGTGTCTGTATGATCTCGAACTGCGTTTCAGGATCATGGACCAGTTTGATAATTACAAACAGGTACTGACTCTTTCCAGCTCAGCAGTAGACACACTGAACGAAGACCCTGCCGCTAAGGATCTCGCGCGGCTGGCCAACGATGGTATGGCCGAACTAGTCGTTAAATATCCGGACCGGTTTGTAGGGTTTGCCGCTTCGCTGCCCTTCCTGGGCACCGATACTGCCCTCGAGGAGCTTGAGCGTTGCGTTGGCAAGTTGGGCGCTTTGGGCGTGGAAATCTGCACCAATGTTAAAGGGATCCCGATGGACGACCCGCGCTTTGAGACATTCTACGCGCGAATGGTAGGGCTGGGCAAAGCAATCTGGGCACACCCCAGCAGGCCGGCAGGAATGGCTGACTATCCCACCGAGTCTGGCTCGAAGTATAGACTGTCGACGACATTTGGTTGGCCTTATGAAACGGCAGTTTTCATGTCGAGGCTGATCTTCTCTGGTATTATGGATCGTTATCCCAACCTTCGAATCATTACGCATCATGCGGGGGGAATGGTGCCTCACCATGCCTTGCGCATTGTCTCGCAGTCAAGAATGCGAGGTCCTGAAGGTAAGCCGGTTTCGGAAACCCTCAAGAAAGACGTCCTGGACTACTACAAGATGTTCTACGGCGACACCGCACTCCAGGGAGTGGCGACGCATGCCCTGGAATGTGCCCTCTCGTTTTTCGGGGCAGGGCGTATCCTTTTTGGCACGGATATGCCCTTCGGTGAAGACGACGGCCTCGCGTTCATCCGCGACAATATCGCAACCGTCGAAGCCCTGTCTTTGGACAAAGCCGAACGTAAGAAGATCTTCGAGGACAATGCCCGCCAGTTGTTGGGACTGAGCCACCTAAGCTGATCTCTTTCGGGTGCGCGGGTACAACTTTTAACGGGGAGGGATAAATGATGGTCGTGAAATCCGATGCCGGATCAAGCGCCGGTCACTTCCGAAGAAAGATTACCGGGATGAGTCTTCTCCTCTCAGCCGCAGTATGGCTCACTGCGGCAGGGACGTCCTTTGCGCTGGACGCAGTGAACCTTCACGTATCCGCGGGTGTGAGCCCGAATAACCTCATCTATGGTGTCGCCAAGGAGAAGGGCTTCTATCAAGAAGAAGGGCTTGAATTACTCCCCATCCAGGCGGGGATGTTACCCGGTATCCAGGGATTGGTTGCGGGGAGTTTTGACTTTACTCAGATTCTCGGACAAAGCGCCGGCGCTATTATCAGAGGTCTCCCGCTTAAGATCGTCATGGTTTTTGATACCCGGCCGCTCAATTGGCTCTACGCCAGTAAAAATATCAAAACCATTCAGGAGCTGAAGGGAGGGAAACAGGTCGCGGTTTCGAGCTTCGGCGCTGCCTTGGATCAGATGAGTCGCGAGTTGCTTCTTAAATACGGCGTAGATCCCCAACGGGATGTGGTCCTGCGCGCACTGGAACCAACGCCCACCAGACTGGCCGCCCTGATGGCCGGAGCCGTCGACGCGGCGGTCCTGAACCAGAGGGATAGCCTCATCGCGAAGAAAAACGGGTTTAATGAGTTGCTGGATTACGGCGACCATCTGGAATTCGTAACTGCGGGCGTGGCGGCGACAGAGAAGACGCTATCGCAGAGGCCGGATTTTGTGTCACGTTTTCTCCGCGGGACACTTAAGGGGTTTCTCTGGTTTAAGGCTAAGGCCAACGAAAGCGAGGCCGTAAGCAAAATAACCAAAGCCATGAATGTTACGGGAGGCGAAGCTTCCGAAATCTACGCAGCAGCCCAGCGAGGCTTTTCCGTTGATGGCACGATCCCCCGCAGCCTCCAGGAGCGGATGATCGTCTTCCAGAAAAGGTCGCTCAAGGTAGAAAGGGAGATCTCTCTCGATAGTGTCTATGATTTCAGGGTGCTGAACGGCCTTAACGTAGAATTGAAGAAAGCTCGATTCTGAGTGTAACAGGTAAAAATAGCCGCGGTTGCCGGAGCTGCGCTCGAAGCTGCTCTGACGGGCCGCTGGCACTTTCCTAGCAGACGGGGAGGATAGCATCATGAACAGGGCCGCAGAGGATCTCACTGGAGAGTTGACCGAAGATCAGCTTTTGTTAAGAACCGTGCTGAACCAGCCCACCAGAGCGCTGAGAGTCGCTCTGGATGCGCCAGGAACGCGGGTCGCGATGTCCGGTGACGCCGCCATCGCCCGGGGCTTGCTCGAGGGTGGAGCCCAAATCGTCGCCTCATACCCGGGAGCTCCTGCATGTCATTATCCCGACCTGTTGGCGTCGGTCGCCGATAAATTCGGCCTCTACGTGGAATGGTCCATAAACGAGAAGGTAGCCTTCGAGGTGGCGGCGGCAGGCGCGATGGCGGGACTTCGCACCTGTTACGGCGGCAAAGACCTGGGCATGAACGTCGTCTCGGACAGCATCCTGCAATTTTCGTACGGTGGAGTGCAAGGGGGTATGGTGATGATCGCCGCCACCGATATAGGCGCATACGTCTCCTCCGGCGAATTCGACTGCCGTTTCTACTCTACTATGTTCAGGCTTATCGGCCTTGACCCGGCCGACCCGCAAGAGGCGAAGGACATGATTGTAGCTGGGCTCGACATTTCGGAGCGACTGAAGATGCCGGTGCTGTTGCTAATAACCAATGAGGTGGCGTGGTCCCATTCTCCCGTAATACTGGGGCGGTTTCCGCAGATCCGTAAGGCTGCGCATCTGGTCACGGACCCAAGTCGCTGGAGCGTGCACGGAGGGCCTGGTATCCATGCTAGAAAACGCTGGCAAGAGGATCAGTTGAAGGCGATGAAGGAGCTGGCGAACGAGTTGCCCTTCAACAGGCTGGAGATGAAGGGTGACGAAAAGCTCGGGATTATCACCATTGGAGCGGCCTCCAATTATGTGCAAGAGGTTAAAGAAAAGTTCGGTCTGAAGGATCTAGCGGTGTTGAAGCTAGGGAGCTTCAACCCGCTGCCGGAAAAACTCGTGGAGAAATTTCTCTCCCAGGTCAAGCGGGTCCTGGTGGTGGAGGCTATGGACCCGTTCGTGGAAACCAAGATCCGCGAGCTGGTCACCCTGAGCGGTAAACGAGTGGAGATTCGGGGGAAACAGACTCAGGACCTGCCTGTGGTTGGCACTTACAGCTTCAATCTGGTCGCAGCGGCCATTCAGGAATTCACGGGGCACAAGCTCAGTTTGCCATCTCTGGATAAGGCCGAGCTGCGAAAGCAGATGTTGGATCTCGTCCCCATGACACGGAACCCTTGTCCCGGCTGCCCGCACCGGGCCAGCTACTATGCGCTCAAACAGGCCTTGCGCCAGACCGGGAAGGGGGGCAAAGAGGATTTTTTCATCATCCCCGATACTGGCTGTAATTCATCTGCCGGTTCTGCCATGAAAATGGCCAATGCGAAATGGAACTTGGGTTCAAGCATAGCGATGATGAATGGACTACGTCATAGCGGGGTTGCCGACCGGGAGATCATAGCCACCATTGGTGATTCGGCGTTCTTGCACGGCGGCGTCCCGCCCCTGATGGACATGACCCAGCATGGCGTGGATGGCGTGGTGATGGTCATGGATAATGCCGGCAATGCGGCCACGGGCCACCAACCGACCGCTTCGATGGGAGTCACGGCCCAGGGCTGGGATACCAAGCAAATCAACTTTGCTCTGATTGCCAAGGCCTGCAACGTAGACTTTATCAAGACTGTCGACCCTTATTCTCTCAAGGATACTCAGGCCGCTCTGGTTGAGGCCATCTCCAAGAAGGGGGGGCAGAAGATGGTCGTTTCGAGCCGGGAATGCGCCTTTACGGCGATAACGAGAAGGAAGCTGGAAAAGGCGGAGGTCCCTGTCTACTACGTCAATGAGGACCAATGCACGGGCTCAAAGACCTGCGTCACCGAGTTTGGCTGTCCGGCAATATTTATTAAAGAGAATGACAAGGCCTGTATCGACGGGGAACTCTGCGTAGGTTGCGGCGTGTGCGTTGACGTTTGTCCGAGCTATGCATTTCGAAAGGGGGAGACATGAGCAAGAACGGCGTAACCAACATCGTAGTAGCGGGGTTTCCCAACCACGCCGGCTATCCCTTTCACGACCTGCGCCTGATCGTGGAGGTTCTCTCGCAGGTGGCGGCGGATCAAGGGGTGGCGTGCACCAGCATGGCATTAAACGCGAGGGACACTTTTGGAGTCCGGCCGGCGAGCTACCATCTTCGCTTGGGGGGGAAGGCGCGGTCGCCCTATATTCGTGAGGGAGAGGGCGACGTGCTCATTGGTCTGGAGGCTGGGACTGCAGCACGCTGTGCGGCGGAGGTCATGGGCAGCCACGGGACGGCAATTATCAACACATGGCAATACCATCCTCCCTTCCTGGTCAAGTATCCCGCAGTGGAGGAACTATTGGGACTTTTAAAGGGGCTGTTGGAACGGGTGATACCGGTAGATTTGCCCAAGCTCGTCAAGGAAGTAGAGAAGGAGCGGCAGCTTGCCCAGGGGGTGATGGAATGTCTCGTGCTGGGTGTTGCCAGCGGCGCTAAGTTGCTGCCTTTTCCGCTTAAAAACATCGAAAGCGCCCTGGCCTTGCTCTGCGGGCCCGAACAACGAGAGCGCATGGTAGCGGGCTTCCGCTTGGGCGCCCGGATCGCCTCCGCGCAACCTTGAATGAAGGCAAAAATTCTTCTGCTAATGATCCTGCAAGGCATTTCCAACTTCTTTGTTGCCGTTGCAACAGGAGCCGAGTAAACGATGGCGCAGCCGCTTCGGGTGATCACATTTACTACTGACGCAGCTACTGTGATCGCCCTTCAAAGAGGGTCGTTTGCTGCCGAGGGTCTGAAGGTGGAGCTTACGGTCACGCCCGACTCGACGACGCAGATGCGGGGTCTGAGCGCCGGCACTTGGGACATTGCCTCCACCGCCTTCGACAACGTTCTTGCCTGGTCCGGCCGTGAAGGAGCCGAGATCGTCACAATGGCGCAGCCGAAGGATGAGATAATACTGCCCATGATCGTGCGGCCGGAGATTCGTGACTGGAATGATCTACGCGGCCGGCGGCTGGCCGCTGACGCCGTGGATACTGCGTATGCCCTCGTTCTCCGGAGTATCCTGCTGGCTCACGGTTTGGACCTGAAGCGCGGCGATTACGAGTTGGTTGCCAAAGGGGCCTGGCGGCAGCGCCTGGAATCGATGATACGCGGGGAAACCTTTGCGGCAATCATAAATGTTCCGGGGGACGTCCAGGCGGTCGCGGCCGGGATGGTGCGATTCGCCGACCAACGGGAAGTGTTACCCAGCTATCAGGGCACCGTTTGGGCGGTCACGCGCGCCTGGGGTCAGAGCCATCGCGACGAACTGGTAAACTTTTTGCGTATCTGGTTGAAAAGTGTCCGCTGGACTAACGACCCGGCCAATCGCGAGGAGGCTATCCGACTGATAGCCGAGGGTCTTGGTGTTAATCCCAGCGGCGCTACTACTCTCTTGGAAGAGGTTTCGGCGAACGGCGCGCTTAACCTCGCTGGTATCAAAAGCGTTCTCGGCCTTCGGGTCCAGTTCGATCTTACTCCGCCGATGGGACCGGACATAGAGCGGTACTATGATCTCAGCTACTACCAGGCGGCCCTAGGCCGCTAGGGCTGTAGAGCGTGGAGCATGTTTACCGTCTCCTTGACAGTGCCGGTTCATGCGGCTATTAGAGAAGCCACATCTCGATTCATGGGAGAATGGTGTTCAAATCAATGGCCTGCTTTGCGCAGCATCTTTTTTCTAAAAAAAGGAGGATCAAAATGACTCATCAATCTAGAGGACCGCGGTGTTACCGGCCGTGGGGAATAATTTTAGGCTTTCTGCTACTGAGTGTGACCTACGTGCCGGGGCCCACATCAAGCCCTGAGCCCTTTTCGTCGGCGTCTGCCGCATTGGGGTTTGAACCGTTTGCCGGAGCAGTGATGGCGGCTACGACAACGACCCCGCCGGGAGGGAAAGAGCTTCTTAATGAACTTATCCGCAAGGCTAAGGATGAGGGCGAGCTCGTCGCCACTATCCAATCAACCTGGAGCAAAACGCTGATCCCGCCTATTGTAGAAGCTTTCAAAAAACGTTTTGGACTCAACAGCAATGTAACCGTGGCAAATGTACGGCCAGCCGAGCATTTTGTTGTAGCCATCGCGGAGACCCAGGCGCGGGCCCCGGCGACCTACGACGTGGTGCAGGGTGACGATGCCGAGACTATGCAGCTGATCGGCGGCGGCGGAACTCAAAAAATCGACAACTGGGAAACTCTCCTTGCCGAGATTAATCCACTGGTTCGTTCCGGCAAGGTTCGGCCGGACCGGATCAATCGGGGGCCTTTCGCGCAACACGCATTTCTCTTTATGAGCAACATCAAGCAAATTCTTTATAACCCCAGACTCATTTCAGCGCAGGATCTCCCCAGGACCCATGCGGAGCTGGGCGACCCTAAGTACAGGGGCAAATTCACTCAGCCGCCCTGGACATCCCACTGGGAGATTGCGCCTGCGGTGTTTGACAATTTCGACAAGGAGAAGTGGCTCGAGATCGTCCGGCGCGCGGGTAAGAATACGGGCGCCGTGTTGGGCGAATCCACCGGAGTTCAGCGCGTGGTATTGGGCGAGTTTGCGTTTGCTCTTGCCCAAGATACCTACTTTAGGCAAATCCTCCTAAAGGATCCGAAGGCCTCGCTCGCGTTCAAGTACTTTGAAGACTACAACGAGAGGAACGGCGTCTATTACTCCGTGCGGACAGGGGCGCGACATCCTGCGGCAGGGACTCTTTTCGCTCTGTGGATGACGACTCCGGAGGCTCAGGCGATCTGGCAGCCAAGTGAGCTGCTTGCGGTTCCTTACGGTGAGAGCAAGATAGATCGAGAGCAGGCGCTCAGCATTGAAAAATCAGGCGCCAAGGCAGTGGGTTTCCTCGACAATGAAAAAACTATGGATTTGCTCAAATGGTACCGCAGCGAGGAAGGCAGGAAGTACCTGGATGCGATGACGCGGGCTATCAGGGGCGAATAAGAGAAAAGATCGGGGCCTTGCTGATTCCGATACGACAATGAAGCCGCGCAGTTCGGCCTTGAGATCCGTCACGATTCCGTTAGCCTGCTCCTGGTTCATCCTTTCCGGTATCATTGTTCTTTTACTCTTTGTTTTCTACATGACTTTTGTCCCCGGGCTCCCCACGGAGCCCGGATTCACGCTGCAACACTGGGCCAATGTCCTAAGCGCCCGCTTGATGACGCGGGTCATCCCCAACACCGCTATCGTGGGCTTCGGAGCAATTCTCGTTTCCGCCTCATTTGCGCTTCCGCTGGCTTGGCTCCTGAACCGCACGACATTGCCGTTTCGGAACATGTTCATTACCATGATGGCTCTGGCGGCAATCATCCCGGGATTCATCCTGGCCATGGGTTGGATCATGCTGTTGGACGAGCGCATCGGCATCCTTAACACAGTCATCGCCGCCTTGTTCAGCCTCGACAGCGTGCCTGTTGGCGTTAAGAACAATCCATTTGGGATCGCCTGGGTGATCGGGCTGATCTTGACTCCCCCCATCTTCTTCCTGATCGCGGGTCCGATGCGAGCGCTGGACCCGGCTTTGGAGGAAGCAGCCGGCGTGGCCGGGTTTACCCAGTGGAAGACGATTTGGCGCGTGAGCTTCCCCTTGGTCTGGCCCGGTATTCTCGGCGGCCTTATCTATATCTTTATGACGGCGGTATCCCTGTTTGAGATCCCTGCTCTTTTGGGTGCGGCCAGTGGTAAGGTCCCGGTGTTGGCTACGGAACTTTTTTATGCCGTGCGGCCGGGAGGTCCTCTCACAGCCACGTTTGCCTATGGGGCAGCGGGAGTCTATGGAGTGCTGCTTGCGATTCCGAGCCTTACTGCGTTGTACTTATATCTTCGCGTGCTGGCGCGCGCCGAGCGCTACCAGGTGATTACAGGAAAAGGCTATCGGCCACGCGAATTTAGCCTGGGCCGTTTCAATTGGCTGGGCATTGCGTTTGTTGTCGCGTACCTTATGCTTTCGGTGGGGTTGCCCCTTTCAGTGCTGGTCTGGGCTTCGCTCATGCCGGTCTTACAGGTCCCCTCCGTTGAAGCATTTTCGAAAGTGAGCTTGGGTAATTACTACGGCCTGCTGGAAACCATCGGGGGTTTTCCCGTGATTCGCAATACTGCGCTCTTGATGACGAGCGTGTCGCTCCTGGTCTGTTTCTTCAGTTTTATGGTTTCATGGGTCGTCGTCCGGACCCAGCTGCGCTCCCGTAAGCTGATTGACATGCTCGCCATGATGCCCCATGCCATTCCCGGCCTTGCCTTTGCGTTTGCTTTGGCTATGATCGGAATTCTTGCTTCGATTTGGATTCCCTGGCCTCCGGTTTCCGGGACTATTGGCATTATCGTGGTGGCCCACGTAATCAACCGCCTCCCATACGGAACCCGGATCATGAATTCGGCTTTGGTCCAGGTGCACCACGAGCTGGAAGAGAGCGCGCAGGTATGCGGAATGAAAAATATAACTATTATGAGAAGAATTGTTTTCCCGTTGGTCAAGCCCTCTATGATATATGTGGCCATCTGGACGGCGATGCTCAGCTTCCAGGAGGTCACGATGGCCCTGTTTCTTTCCGGGCCTCATAATCATGTGCTCTCTGTTGGCATTTGGGAACTTTGGGACCGCGATCTCGGGAAGGCGGCGGCATGGGCGGTAACCATGGTGGCTGTCACGGGAGCGCTGATGTGGGTCGTTCTTAAACTCACCGGGGGTCGGGTAGGCGGCCACATCGGTACCTGGGCGCGGGTGGCCCGTTAGCCGGGGGATCCAGTGATCGAAGTCAAGCATTTGCGCAAACACTATTTCACCAAAAGCGGCAGAGTTGAGGCTGTGCGCGGCGTTGACTTCGAAATCACCAAAGGCGAGATTTTCATGCTCCTGGGGCCGTCAGGCTGCGGCAAGACCACAACGCTTCGCTGCATCGCCGGATTAGAGACGCCGGATGACGGTGAGATCATGTTGGGGGGCCAGGTGGTATTTGCCGATCATGGCAAATTGATGGTCCCGGTTTACCGGCGCGGAGTTGGAATGGTTTTCCAGTCTTACGCGATTTGGCCGCATCTCACGGTGTTCGAAAACGTTGCCTACCCCCTTGTTTACGGAATGTTTAAAATCCCAAAATCCGAGGTGAAAGATCGAGTGCAAAAGGCCCTGCGCTTGGTCGGCATGGAAGACTCCCAAGATCGCCCCGCCCCTTTCCTCAGCGGAGGGCAACAGCAGCGCGTTGCGCTGGCCCGAGCCCTGGCCTACGAGCCTAAGGTGCTGTTGCTTGATGAGCCATTATGCAACTTGGACGCCAAGCTGCGGGCGGAGATGCGTGTCGAGCTCAAGGCGCTGATGAAAAGGCTGAAACTGACCGCGCTTTATGTAACTCACGACCAAGAAGAGGCGCTGGTTCTATCGGACCGCGTTGCGGTAATGCACGAAGGGGTGATAACGCAGGTCGGGAGTCCGCGCGACATATACATGAGGCCGAGCAACGACGCCATCGCAAGTTTTATCGGCAGTGCTAATTTATTGCAATGTTCTGTCAAGGGTGGGTCGGTAGAAGACAAGCAGGACGCGGTGAGCACCCCCATTGGGACATTGACCTGCTCGCTGCCCCGCAAGATGGGCATCGGTCAAACAGCCACTATCATGTTCCGGCCGGAGGATATCCTAATCCTGGACGCCTCATGCAGCCGCACTGAGAACGTATTTCATGGGGTGGTGGAGCAGGCTGTTTATGTTGGTAGTCGTTTTCAGTGTGAAATATTAGTCGGATCATGCAAGATCCGCGTAGAGGCGCCAAAGCATTACGTCCTTAAAACGGATCAAAAGGTCATGATAGAGATTCCTCGTGACGCGGTGTATTTGTTGCCCCACGAGCAGTGAGGTTCCGAGAGGGCAGGTAATCCTGGATCGTTAGAAAGAAGGGTGCCACCGTATGGCAGAATTGGTTCTGGGAATCGGCGTCCCGCATACGCCCTATTTTCCCCAAATGGTTGAAGAAGAAGGTAAACTCTCCCGGATCGGCTCCTTATTCCGGCAGGTTTCGGAGCGGTTGGAGGCCGCTGCCCCTGATTTGATCGTTTTTCTGGATTCGGACCATCTGGTCAACTTCTTTTACAACAATATGCCCGCCTTTTGCGTGGGTTTGGCGGACGAGGCCGAAGGACCGCACGAAACCTCTCGCCAGATGCCCTGGTACAAAGTGAAGATGAACCAGCAGTTCGCTCGGAAACTTTTGCGCTACGGTCTTGAATCGGGCTATGACCTGGCGGCTGCGGAAGAGCTGCGCCTCGACCACTCTATCTTGGTGCCGCTCCATTTTCTTACTCCTCGGATGGACATCCCCATCGTTCCTCTGTTCATCAATGGACTCGCTCATCCTCTGCCTCGAGCCAGGCGCTGCCACGCATTGGGGCGCTCTCTGCGCCGCTTCATCGATCGCTGGCCCGGCAAAGAGAGGGTGGCAGTGGTGGCGAGTGGCAGCTTTTCGCTCGAGGTCGGAGGCCCTCAGATGGGCTGGATAGATCAGGAGTGGATGACCATGGTGGTGGAATTGATTCGGCAGGGGAACGCGGCGGAGTTGGTGCGTCGCGCTACTGCCAGACGGATGCTGAAGGCAGGAAACACCGGCGGCGAGCTTCTCAACTGGATAGCCCTATTAGGCGCGGTGGAGAACTCCTCGCCGAGCTTTATCGAGCCCGACTTGCAGCCCCTGAATCAGCCCCGCGACGGGCACGCGTATGCCGTTTGGGAAGTCAAATAAATCATGAGTGTTTATTTTGTCAATAAGGTTTTTTATACGATCGAAACTGACGATGATTTCCTCTTAAAGTTCCGGGACAATGCGGATGAGGCCCTCGCGGGGTTTCGCCTGAGCCCCGAGGAGGCGGCTGCCATAAAGGCCGGGGACGTCGAAACCCTGTACCGCATGGGGGCGCATCCATTCCTTCTCAACGTCTTGGCGCGCCATAACCTTTGTGGCGTGAATCGAGATAATTATTTGGCGAGGATCAAGAAGTTCGCTAAGAAAGGCTCCATGTCAGCGGGAAGCAGGAGACGGGAGGAGCAAACCGGCGGGTAGGCCTCTTCTTTCTTGAGTCAGCCGAAGTGCCATCCAGCGCCAAAGGGCGAGAGTCTCTGCATCGCAAGCCAAAAGGTCATGATAAAACCCAGGGGCGAGTGCGCCGTTGTCGGGATCGGTGAGACGGCTGTAGGAAAGCTTCCAGAAACGACGACTCTGGGGATTAACCTGGAGGCTGTTCGGCTGGCGCTGAAGGATGCGGCCCTGCGTCCTGCAGAGGTTGATGGTCTTCTTGCCGTTCAGCCCAGCGACGATCCCCGCCGCTCCTACGCCTTGGGAATCGCTCAAGCGGCAGGAATCCACCCCGCTTACGCCACGGATTTGGCCTTGGGCGGCGCAACGCCGGCCGCCATGGTGGCCCACGCTGTGATGGCGATTCTAACGGGTCTCTGTACGACGGTCGTGTGCGTTTTGGGCCATAAGCAGGCGACCGGTCGGCTCGAGCCCCGGCGCGGCAGCCTGAGGGACGGCCTGGAAGATTTCGAAGCTCCGTTCGGCCTTCTGGGAGCCCCCGCGGTTCACGCGGCCGTCGCGGCGCGGCATATGTACGAATTCGGCACGACCAGCGAGCAGCTCGCTGCCGTAGCCGTCGCCATGCGGCGTCACGCATGTCTGAATGCGAACGCCACCATGCGCGAGCCCATCACAGTGAGGGATGTGCTGGAATCGCGCCCGATCGTAAAGCCTTTTCACCTTCTGGATTGTTGTTTAGTGTCCGACGGCGGCGGCGCCGTGGTGGTTACCTCCAGTGAGCGCGCCTCCGATCTTCCGCGTCCGCCGGTCTATATCTATGGTTTTGGAGAGGGACACACATCCGGGCCGCTCGAATCGGAAACGCTGACCACGCTCGGAGGAAAAAAGTCCTCAGCCACGGCTTATAAGATGGCAGGGGTTGGCCCGAGGAACATTGATTTCGCCGAGATCTACGATTGTTTCACCGCCATTGTGATCTTGACGCTCGAAGACTACGGCTTCTGCCCGAAGGGGGAAGGCGGACCCTGGGTGGAGGGTGGCCGGATCGAGGTCGGCGGCGAGTTGCCGGTCAACACGCACGGCGGGCTTCTCTCTCAGGCCCACGTGGAAGGCATGCTTCACATAACGGAGGCAGTCAAGCAGCTGCGCGGCCGCTCGGTTGAATCTGAGCGCCAGGTCAAAGATGCGAAGCTGGGAATCGTCAGCGGGCACGGGTCAAATTTAAGCGCCCACGCAACGTTAATCCTGGGGCGCGAGAGATGTTGAAACAACGGGCTGATTACCCGAAGCCTCTGCCTTCGCCTGACGCGGATTCAAAGCCCTTTTGGGAAAGTTGCAAGAACCATGCGATGGCGCTTGAACAGTGCGCGTCTTGCAGGCGCTTTCGCTATCCCCCTCGATCCCTGTGCCCTTATTGCCATTCCACGGCGGCCGAGTGGCGCCGCATCAGCGGCAAGGGGCGCGTTTATGTGTCGCTAGTGATGTGTCGCAGCTACGGTCCCGCGTGGGATCATGATGTGCCCTACAACATATCTATGGTCGAACTGGACGAAGGAGTTCGGATCTGGAGCAATGTCATCGGTTGTCCTCCCGATGAGGTTCAGATTGGGCAGTTAGTAACTCTTGTGTATGAGGATGTAACAGAGGCGATAACGTTGCCCAGGTTTCGCCTGGTTAGTCCGCGGTAAAAACTCCCTCGGGCAGCACCCCGTTTATCTCCGATCGGACTCGTTCCCCTAGCTGCTCACTTGCCTGCCTGCTAGGGCTCGTAAATCATAACGTCGACCGGCTTTCCGCCCACGGGCATATCAGGACAGGCGCTGAGGGCGACGAGAAGATCCATCTCGGCCCTTAAATCCACATAGGCGCCCGGCTTGGGTCTGACGGTAGTGTGCTCCATCTTTCCTGTGACGCCGTCGATCTTCATGTGCTGATTGAGGTTGAAGGGACTGGGTATATCCTCCGGATCAATACCGTAGGGCTGCAGGGCCCTGGAGAGGTTTTCGTAGCAGCCGTGGTCCGGAATATCTTCGTCTTTATAATCTCTGTTGTAATAGTCCCTCAACTTCCCCTCTTTTTTAGCGAGCTGAAACCGGTAGCCGCTGCACATGCCCTTCTGAAGATCGTGATTCCCTTCGCGATTGGTGTTCTCGATGATCGTCATCATGTGCTGATTGTTGCGTCCCATCAGCTTATCGCCGGCCGTGATGAAAATTTTCATGTTGTAGACTTTGGTCCGGGCCTGGTCGAATCGCTCTTTAAGGTTTTGCAGCCTGAAAGCCACGAAGTCGACAGTGGTCGTCGCAGTGACGCGAATAATCTGCCCCTTTTTGAGTTCTGCGGTCCATCCGGTGTTGTAGGGAACCGTTTCTTCTCTCAGCTTCTTCATCGCCTGTGGTCCTCCTCATATAATGCTTTGCTTCATGATTGCCGCGATCTTTATTAGATGTCTCAACTAGCCTGGAAGTACTCCTTGAATCCGGTCACCATCAAATTGGCCAAACGCTCGTTGTGGGCTTCGACGTGGCCGTAGTGGGTGAGGGACGGGATGACAACCAGCCGCGCCCTGTCGGCGACCTTGGCGAAATGGCGAAAGGCGAAAACCTCGCGCCGGAATTCCAACCCCTTGTTCCCGCCTTCGATCCAGTGGCCCTTGTCGAGTTCGCCGACAAAGTAGAGCATTTTTTTGCCGCGCAGCCGGTTTAAGTCCGCCTTGAAAGTAATGAACAGCTCCTCATCCGACAGCCCCGATTTTTTTCTGATCTCATCGAGGAGCACGTCATGGGCGCTGTGCTCTATGTCCTGCAGGAAGGGCTTGAACTGCGGGCGGCGGTGATTCTCCAGTTCAAACCACCGCTCGACACTTCCCCACGGCTGGTTGGGTCCGACATAACCGCTTTTTACGTATCCTTCCGGCGACCGTCGGCTGAGATTGGTGATGGCGCGAAAGTTTTTGGCCCGCTCCTCCGGCGATTTGTCCGCCGCAGCCAGGTCCCATTCCTTGCGCAGCCAGGCCGGCATACCGGTGCCGAAGCCCAAACCGCCGATGAGAGGGTTTTTCAAGCCGTATTGCTCCATCAGGTAGAAATACTCGCCGCCGGTGGAGTGGCCCCACATATAGAGCTTATATTCGGGCAGATGACGCTCGATCAAGAGCTTGATCGCCTCCAGGCACATCCGGAAGGTGTAGACGGCGAGGCGGTTTTCGAGCTCTTTATCGTCGGGGATGTCGCCGATGATGAACTCCGGCCGCCGGGTTGCAATCGGCGGCCAGGCTTTGCGGCTGTAATGTCCGGGTAAAGAGATTGCGAGCACCGCAATCCCCAACGATGCAATGTGTTGAGCGATGCCGGCTCTGGAATCTCCAGGGGGGCCCTGTGTGAGATCGAGATACTTTTCCGGGCCATCGGGAGTGAAAAGAAACTCATACTCGTTCGCGGCGCCGCCGTGGATCATCACGACCGCCACGCCCGGGATCGATGCCCTGGCGGGCGTCAAGACTCTCCCGTGAATATCCCATTGGAATTGCTCCCGGACCCTTTCCGGATTGGGGTAGCGCCGGATACTCTCCTGGACCTCCTTGACGGTGAAGCTGGTGCGGGGGAAAGGGTCGGCAAAGGACTTGTAGTCATCAAAGTCCATGTAATAGATGAAATCGTCTCTTAATCCCGCCCCAGAATTCAGTGCGGCAAGGAATTTTTCTCTTGCGCCCGTGATCATTCTATTAGGGCTCTATGTGGAAGCGTCCAACATCCGGTGCAGCCATTGGATGATGGTAGGGAATATCTCCGGAGATTCTCCCATGTGGCCCCCGGGAAAGAGCCGCGCCGTCTTGGGCTGGCCCATTTCCAGCAGCAGATAAAAATCCTCAAGAGGCACCTGCTTGTCTTCTTTGCCGTTGATCATAAGAAGCGGGGCGCAGGGTTTGTCGAGCCATCCCTGGGTTTTGAGTGACATCGCGGGCATGACCTGGACCAGCTCCTCGAAGGTCTTCAGTCCGAAGAGGTTGGCGCGCGCTTCGATCAGATCGAAAAGGTAGGACGGGGCGTTGCGGGACTTTTCCTGCCAATCCGGCTGAAAGTAATAGTGGATCACGCCTCCCCAGTTGACTGCCGCGCGCAGTCTCTGCGGCTCCACGTGCGCCATTTTAGTGGACCAGTATCCCCCGAAGCTCGAACCCACGATAGCGATCCGCTGAGCATCGATCTCAGTTCTCTTGGAAAGATAATCCAGGGCCGCGGAGTGAACCTGATGGGCCTCCGGTGAGGCCAGGAGCGGACATTCCCCGGTCCCCGGACTGTCCATCACGAAGCAGCCCCATCCCTCTTTCAGAAATGACTCGGCAAAGGAATGGCGCTCTTCTTTCCAATTGTCGATTCCTCCCCAGTGCATGATGAGGGGCGCCGGTTTTTTTTCCGCGAGTCGGAGATAGCCGACAATTTCTTTGCCGCGAAAGGGGATGGCGACGCGCTCGAGGGGTGGATTCAAAAAGCGCGCCGCGGCAAGATACATTTCACGCGTCTTGTCATAGGCCTTCTTTTTGCCCGGCGAGCTGGGGAAGGGATGTCGGGCGATGCCGTAGTAGGTGTAGGCTTTGAGATAAGCCTCCCTTGCCGATGTCAGCTTTCCCGCTGTTTCCTCTGCCCGCGCCTTGCCTTCCCACCGCTCTCCGAGATCGCTCCAGGCTTGAGCCCACGGTTCAGGCTCGACGCTTCTCAGTTTGGCAAGCGCCTCCTCGGATTCCGTTTTATTTGCTAGAATAAAAGGGACGCGGTGGCCGATACGGCTCCGGATATCGTCTTTGATCTCTGCTAGGCTGCGCGCTGCTCCCATCCTCTTCGATCTCCTTGCAACTTGTTTCAAAATGTATCTAATGCAATGTTGGCTTGTCAAGCATGGCGAAGATCAAGCGGATTTGACGTCTGCCGTGCTCCATGTTATGGCCAGAAGAAAGCAAGTCTTTACAAAAACTTTTTTTCCTGTATAGAGTTCCTAACCTGATGTGAGGGATTATGGCGATGATCATTGACGGCAAGGCCGTTGCACGAGAAGTCCAGAAAGAAATCAAAGAGGAGATCGATGGGCTCAAGCGCAGATGGGGAATGGTCCCCGGTCTCGCGGTGGTCCTGGTAGGAGACGACCCCGCCTCTCACCTCTACGTTAGGAACAAGGAGAAGTCCTGCAAAGAAGTAGGGATCCAGTCCCGGGAGCATCTTCTCCCCGCCTCGGTTTCAGAAAGGGAGCTGCTCTCTCTTATCCACAACTTGAATCAGGACAAGGAGATCCATGGCATTCTCGTCCAGCTTCCCCTGCCGGCTCACATCCGCTCGGAGAAAATCCTGGAAGCGGTTTCCCCCCAAAAAGACGTCGATGGCTTTCATCCGTTCAACCAGGGGAAGCTCCTGCTTGGCAGCGAAGGGTTAAAACCCTGTACGCCTATGGGGATTATGAAGCTGTTGGATTCCATAGGCTGCGACCCCAAGGGCAAGAACGTTACGGTGGTAGGTCGCAGTAATATCGTCGGGAAGCCGGTTTCCTTGATGCTTCTTGCCCGGCACGCGACGGTAACCATTTGCCATTCGCGCACCGCCCATCTCAAGGACGAGGTGGGTCGGGCTGATATTTTAATCGTCGCCATCGGTAAGGCGGGATTGGTCCGCGGTGATTGGATCAAGCCGGGCGCGGTGGTGATCGACGTCGGGAGCAATCGACTCCCCAGCGGT
>Ga0209212_1004506_pt1 | contig 17182 bp, 16 predicted proteins | sample RifGroC2_FD_183996 | JGI IMG/M metagenome (GOLD analysis project Ga0209212, IMG submission 183996) | Groundwater microbial communities from Rifle, Colorado, USA - Groundwater C2 (SPAdes) (version 2) | ecosystem: Environmental > Aquatic > Deep subsurface > Groundwater | place: Rifle, Colorado...
ATGACAAAGGGGTGCGGCACCTTTGGGTAGAGCCGAAGCATTTCGGTATCTTCCGGGGGCGGGGTCTCAAAGATATACGAGTAGATGCATTTCTGCTTCAAAAGGCACTCATCGCATTCCTTGCCCTTGATTACACAGACGACCCGTTTAAAGGCGTATCCAAAACCGCCGCGAAAGGCAGAGCCTTTATAGGAAGGGAAGCGTATGTGCTCTTTGGCGCAGACGGTGAACCTGAATTTTGCCAGCCTGAAGTGTTTCATTAACATTGGCATATTAGAACAGTGTAATCGTAATTACACCTGCAATCATCACGATGCAGCCGATCAATCGTTCCCTGATATTAGTTTCTTTAAACCAGAAGGCGCCAAACATAATACCAAAGAGCAGGCTCGTACGCTTTACCGAAATGACATAAGGAACTTCAATAATGTTTACAGCCAAAAAGTGCGTAATTACAGAGAGAGCCACCGTCAGCCCAATCAGACTGAATATTGTAGGTTGAGAGAATAACTGTTTAACTTTGCCTTGATTTTTCCACATCAAAATAGGAAAAAGGGCTGCAGAGAGAATGGGAAGATACGTCGCTGAAAAGAATAGCGGGCTGGAGTGCAATATTGCCACTTTCCCCAGATTAGATGTAACACTGTATATAAAGGCAACGATAATCATATACATAGAGCCGCGTTCCCTGCCTATCGCTTTAAATGGTTCTAATATTCCCTGCTTTGCCGTATTTATATTGAGCAAGTATGCTCCAATCGCCGTGAGTAATATACCAACTATTCCAAATTTGTCCAGCCTTTCTCCAAGAATGAGGTTTGATGTAAAGATCATAAATATCGGGCTCAATGCCAAAAATGGCAAAGTTATGGACAAAGGAGACATTTTAATAGCCTTCATATACAATATGAGCGCTATAATTTCCAACGGAAGTAAAATAAGTATTGTAACAAAAAAACATAAGTCTAATTTGGGGACGGCTATGAAAGGTAGAATCAATAGCAAAAAAGGCGAGGCAAATCCAACATGCACCCAGGCAACGAGATACTCGTTACTCTTAAAAAGCGACTTTTTACAAAGGGCATCGGCTGATGCTGAAAAGAAAGCGCAAAGTAGAGATAATATGAGCCAATTCAAAGCAAATCATCAGTAAAATAAGTTTTTAACACCTTATCATAATTTAATATAAGTTTTTGCATTTTATATAGAAATATTGTCTTATTTTCAACATAAATCCTGTCAATTTTGTTTGACATCCACTATATCATACGATAGGATGCCGGCAATCATAGAATAAAGATAAATGTTAGGCAAAATAGTTTGATAAAAAACATTGTCATACTCATTCATAAAAACTATTAGATCCAGATGTTGCAAAGTTTTTCCCTGACCACGACTCTGTAAATGAGGCATTGAGATCGTTAACTGAAATTATTAAAAGGCAAAAAAGGACGCCTATTAAGTCACTCCATCGGACGGTTGATAGCCGCCGCTGAGTTTAATCGTTATGCTTAAAATAATGAGAAACATGATAGACCTTTACCTTGAAACATTGCCCGTGCTCCAACGAGCATTTCATGTCCTTGAAAACAAGATTGAGAAGCCTGCCTTTGTAAAACATGGAACTTATTATGTCTTCCGTTATCAAAATCAAACCATTCAAGCTGCGGTCATTCAAAAGTTAGCCAGACTAATAAGTGGGTTACAGGCATCCTTGTTGCTTCTTCAGGGAGGGTTTGTACAGGAGTTAGGTGCTATTTTTCGGACATTAGATGAATTCAATGAAGATATTATTTTCCTCTGCCAGGCCATCCGAACTGGTGAACTGACTGGGCTACATCAAGAATACCTGAAATCCTTCTACCAAGAAGAGTTTGATTTGCCCGATAATCCCCTCTTGTCAGAGCAGAAAAGACCAACGATCTCCAGAAGAAGGATTCACGCCGCAATTGCCAATATTCCAGAAAGCGAGACGAATCCGAGCGATACAAAAGAAATACACAGAACATTAAGTCAAACATTTTCTGGCTATGTGCATGCGGCATCTGGTCACATAATGGAGATGTACGGAGGTGATCCACCACGATATTATCTTGCCGGAATGATAAACACACCGCTAATTGCTTCATGTACTGAGAATATTTTTCACTATTTCTATCGCGGTCTGATGTCTGTAATGTTCGTTGCCGGTTCATTTGGCGAACAAAAACTCTTGCAAGATCTCTATGCTTTCAGAGACTACTTTGAGAAGAAGTCAGGTAGAACTGAATGGGAACACCCTGAAAAAATGATTAAAAAAATGAAGGATAAGAAGGCATAACAAACCGTTTCACTGGATCGCGGGATACGACCCCGCTTCCGGTGAGCTTTTGCGTTCGAATCTCAAAAAAATATCAGATTGACAACAAGAGTAGTAAAGGTATAATTTTTATACTATGGAGTTTGAATTAGATCCCCACAAAAGCAAGAATAATAAGGGAAAGCATGGAATCGACTTTTACGAGGCTCAGGCACTTTGGGACGATCCTGATTTTATTGAGATTCCTGTAAAAACCAATGATGAACTCAGATTTTTGGTAATCGGAAAGATTTCTGGAAAGCATTGGCCTGGGGTTATCACCTATCGGGGTGAAAAGATAAGGATTATTTCGGTACGGCATTCCAGGAAAGAGGAGGTTGATATATATGAAGGCTAAAGAATTCGATAAGAGTTTTGACGAAGGTGTGGATATTTCTAAATATCTCGATCTATCAAAGGCAAGAAGACCAGAGCAGGAACAGAAAAGAGTAAACGTGGATTTCCCTTTATGGATGATCCACTTGTTAGATAAAGAGGCAAAACGTTCGGGTGTGCCTCGGCAATCCATTATCAAGGTCTGGGTAGCGGAACGTCTTGAAAAAGCATCTTGAAAATATCTGCTTCGAACAAGTCGCTTGAGGGGCCGCTATAAAAAAAACCAGCGCCCCTCAACTTTTCTTTAGACGGTAAAATATAGGATAAACTGTAATTGCAAACTTCCAAAGGTAATATATGAAACTTGCTTTTGAATGGGATGAAGTCAAAGCAAAAAGCAATCTTAAAAAGCATAAAGTGAGCTTCGAAGAGGGCAAAACTATTTTCAATGACCCCTTTCTATTTACATTTCCAGATAATGCGCATTCTACCAACGAGGAACGTTTTATTAATATTGGCATTTCCGCAAGTGGGCATATTTTGGTTTTGACCCATACGGAACGAAAGGATAAAATACGTATTATCAATTGCAGAAAGGCAACAGCACGCGAAAGGAGATTTTATGAAGAAGGTATCCACTAAAGGTTCGTTGAGGGAAGAAGAGATGAGGTCGGAATACGATTTTTCCAGTATGAAAAGAGCGGTACGGGGAAAATACTACAAAGCGTATCGCTCGGGTCATAAAGTTGAGATACATCAGGCCGACGGCACTACCTCAGTGCAGTATTTTAAGCTTGAAGATGGAGCAGTTCTGTTGGCGCCGGACGTAAAAAAATATTTTCCTAATTCAGAAGCGGTCAACAAAGCACTTAGATCATTGATCGAGATTATTCCGTCTAAACGGCGAATAACTGCTCACATCAAATGACAATCCGCCGCATAACAAGTCGCTCAAGCGGACGGTAAAAACCAGCAGTCGCTTAGCTTCATCGTTAGATATTATAAGAAATATTATTTGAGTCTCAAATCTTTAGATTCGAACAAATCCAAAATTCAAAAGGTTGTATGCCAAAAACGCTTCATATTTTGAGTTAGACTCATTTGAATTTGTTTCGGATTTTGTGCTTCGGATTTCGTTCCTTCCGACTCGTTCGGGTTAGGGTTGTATTATAATTTGTAACCAATTTTGCGAAGTAACTGCTTGCGGTTTTGTACATCTTTTTCGTCCTCAACACCTTTTGTACTATACCCATCAACAACACCCAATATGCCCCTGCCCTGTTCAGTTTCTGCCAGAATAACCTGTACGGGATTCGCCGTCGCACAAAAAACAGAACACACCTCCGGACACGCCTTGACAGAATTTAACACATTTACAGGAAATGCCTCTTTGATAAGGATAACAAATGTATGTCCTGCAGCAATATTGAGGGCATTTCGAATGGCAATTTCTTTCAGAGTACTGTCGTTCCCTTCAGCCCTGACAAGACACGGACCAGACGCCTCGCAAAAGGCAATGCCAAACTTGATGCCAGGTACGGCATTGACCATGACCTCATATAAATCCTCAGCCGTTTTAATAAAATGGGTTTGACCAATGATGATATTGGCACCATCGGGTATTTCCATCGTAACGGTCTTGATTTCCATTTTAATAATAGGTCACCACCGAGAACACGGAGAACACAGAAAAAAACTCAGCCACAAATTTACACTAATAAGCACGAATAAAAAAATATAAATTAAATTAGAATTCGTTTTAAATTCGTGTCCATTCGTGGCCAACTATGTTTATTTCAGTTCTACGACATTAACCTTCCCAAAACTATCAAGTTGTTTATCGAACTTCTCCTTGTTACCAACCACGAGAATCTTGATCTCGTCCGGGTGCAGATATTTCCTGGCAACACGCTGGACGTCTTCCTGAGTAACTGATTGTACATTGCTCAAATAGGTTTCAAGATAGTCTAAAGGCAATCCTTCGTATTCGATGTCAACTTTTTGTCCCACGATACTTGCGCTAGTTGTAAACCTGAAAACGAACTGGTTCATAAAGGTTTCTTTAGCCTGTGCTAATTCCTCTTTATCAACATGGGTCTTACGAATTTTATCGAGTTCTTCCAGCGCAATCGAAATAGCGCGGTGTGTTGACTCTAATTTGGTCTGGCATGACACAAAGAATATCCCAATATCTCTTGAAGTTTGAAAGGCGCTGTAAGCAGAATATGCAAGCCCCTCATCCGAACGGATTCTGCCTGGAATTCGCGCCGTAAAGCTTCCGCCGCCTAAGATAAAATTCATTATCACTACAGGAAAATAATCGGGGCTTTTCCGGTAAATTCCAAGATGTCCCATTAACACATTTGCCTGATTAATGTCTTTGTACACATAATACACGGATTTTTCAAAACTGTTTTCGACCTTGGGCACCTCCGGAAAATTTATATCCTCTTTCTTCCACTCTGCAAATACTGAATTAAGTTCTTTGACAATCTCTTCTTTATTAAAATCGCCGGAGATACCAAGTATAATATTATTGGGATGGAAATATTTCTTGTGAAAAGCAACAATATCATCCCGTGTAATCTTTCCAATTGTTTCCAACGTCCCTTCAACCTTTCTGCTGTAAGGGTGCTTGCTGTCATACATAATCCTGCGAAATTCCCTGTGCGCAATCTGTGAGGGATTATCGTTTTCACGCCTGATAGATTCAACAACCTCGTCCTTTCTCATCCTGATTTTATCCTCTGGAAAGGCTGGATTCATGAGCACGTCTGCAAATATTTTTAAACCCTTATCAATATCTTTCTTTAATGCAGATAAGCTCACTACGCCTGATTCACGATCAATGGAAGTTTCAACAGATGCGGCCATAAATTCAAGTTCTTCGTTCATCTTGTCAGCCGGCATAGACAAAGTGCCGCCACTTCTTATTACATATCCCGTCAGACTTGCCAATCCTGCCTTTTCTGGCGGTTCATAAATTGAGCCAGTTCGAGTCCGCGCAGTAATATTAAATATGGGCAAATCGTGATCTTCCAGCAGATACAGGATCATACCATTTTCCAATACAACCCTATCCACTTTCGGAGGAACAAAATTGAGAGATTTGAATTTAAAACCTGAAACGATCTTCGCCCCTTCCGATTCTGGTTTGCCCACTGATGGAGTTGAGGCATGTTCATGCCCTTCAGCCTGGGCAAAGATTTTCGGGGAATAAACAATTGAAAATAAACATGCTATGAATATAACAGGAAATACAAAATATTTATTTTTGTTCACTTTAAAGTCTCCCAAGATTCTATCTTTCAATTTATATTCTGAAAATGCTGAAAAACAGATACTTAATAGGTAGCTGTTGATTTTCCCGGCTTTTCATTTTCCTTCGCTTCTTTGGTCTTGTTGTTTTCCTTTTTTACAAGCACGGCAACAGTGCGGTTACTCTTTGTAAGATATTTCTTTGTTACCCGCATTACGTCCTCTGCAGTTACCTGTGCCAGTTTGTCCATAAAGGTATTAATGTAACGCCAGTCAGAAAGAACCTCGAAATACCCTATTTCACTAGCAAGTCCTGAAGCCGAATTAAGGTCTTGAATAAAACTGGCTTCTAACTGATTCTTGATTTTCTGCAATTCCCAATCAGACGTAGGTGTATTCTTCAGTTTTTCAATTTCCTCATAAATGGCAGATTCTATCTCCGCAGTAATGTGTGGCGCGCGTGGCGCCGCAATAAAAGTAAACGTATTTGGATATTTCCCAATGTCATCATAGGCATGCGCCATAACGGCAATATGCTTACCCTCAATCAAGGATTTATACAATCGGGATGTACGACCTTCAGAAAGAAGGGAACTTACCACATCCAGGGCATAGAGGTCTGAATGCCCAATTTCTGGGATATGATATGAAATGGCAATATATGGATTTGATTCAAATTCAATTTCAACACGCCGTTCACCCTTCTGTTCAGGTTCCACGGTCTTTACTTTTGGTGGCGCAGGCTGTCCCGGGATATCACCGAAATACTTTTCTACCAATTTTGTCGCATCGTTAGGATTAAAATCCCCTACCATAATTATCACTGCATTATTGGGAGCATAATATTTCTTAAAATACTCCGATGTTTCTGACTTGGTAATATTTTGCACATCGGATCTCCAGCCAATAGTGGGCCAACGATATGGATGCGCTATAAAAGTGACTGCATTCAACTGTTCAATCAATGCACCAAACGGGCTATTCTCCGTCCTGAGTCGCCTCTCCTCCATAACAACATCCCGTTCTGAATAAAATTCCCTTAGCACAAGGTTTTTCATTCTGTCCGATTCTATAAATGCCCATAATTCCAGTTTGTTTGCTGGTAAGTCACAATAGTAGTAGGTGCCATCGGTGCTGGTTGAAGCGTTAAGCCCTGAAGCCCCATGTCGTAAATACAAAGAAAAGGTTTCGTCTTTTACTACCATGTCCCTGAGTTTTTTTCTAACCTCTTCCAATTCTTTTTCAAGTGATACAATTTTCTTCTTGTCGGCAGCGTCTCCCACACCCTTTTCTGCAGAGATTTTCATGACTAATTCCTCTTCTTTGTCTAGCAAAGGTTTTTCTGCATTATAATCCCTGGTCCCAAATATTTTCGTCCCTTTAAACATCATGTGTTCAAACAGATGAGAAACCCCTGTAATTCCAGGTCTTTCATCAACAGACCCCACCTTATAATTTATACGAACGCATACAATAGGAACGTCGTGCTTTTCCAGCATAAGTAATTTTAAACCATTTTTAAGTACGTATTCTTTCACGTCGAGTTTCAATTGGTCGGCATATATGCCGCCTGATAAAAACACAATGAACGTTACGATTGAAATAATTGAGGCAACCGTCCTTTTTTTCATTTTCCGTGCACTCCTCATAGTTTTGCTAATAATCAGTTTGCATAAAATATAATTTTAAAACGAAAGATATTAATTTGCAATATTCAGAAAGTGATAGATGACATTAACGCAGAAGTGAAAAATTATTCAATAAATAAAGTAGCCGTGTACCTGGATTTAACGAACTTTTATTCTGGCGTAGCCCTGGTGCTCACCGTATTTATCAGACCAAACAATGCCCACCTCCCAGATGTCTCCTTTTTGCATGAGTTTTAGCAAGGCACCAAGTTCTTCAATATTGTTTATCCTATATTGACCAACATAAACAAGCACATGTCCAGCCGCAATCCCAACGGTAGCGGCCGGGCTGTTTTTCTGTACCTCAGAAATTAATACACCGCTCTTAACCCACCACAAGTTTAATTGTTTTGCAAGCTGTGGGGTTAAATCTTGCAGATAAAGCCCCAATTTTTCCAGGGCAAGCTTTTCTATAGAAGGAAGAGGTGCCTTTTCTAGTGTAACATCCAACTTTAATTCACGCCCACCACGGTTAACAACGATATATAGTTTATCTCCAGCATTTTTTTTGAGTATGTACTTTTCAAAACTAAGGATATCAAGAATGTCTTTTGAATCTATTTTCGTGATATAATCTCCAACTTTAATTTGCGCCTTGTTGGCAGGACTTTCTGGTTCAACCGATGTAACCTTGATTCCCTTTGAAGTGTCATCTTGTTCTTCGACCTGTGCACCTAACCACACTTTATTGAGTTCTCTAAAATTAAAAAGTTTTACAAGGGCTTGTCTTACTTTATCTACAGGGATAGCGAATCCAATGCCCTGTGCTTGATTTACGATTGCTGCGTTAATACCGATAAGTTCGCCATCTATATTAACGAGTGGACCTCCACTGTTTCCGGGATTGATTAACGCATCGGTCTGAATCAAACCGTCATACTTGATTTCCCCGTATTCAGTGTTAAATGTAACGGTGCGGTTCTTTGCACTAACCACACCAGTTGTAACAGAGTTTTCCAACCCAAACGGATTTCCCAATGCTACAACGGTTTCCCCAATCATGAGATCTTTTGATGTACCCATCTTGACGTAAGGAAGCGGCGTAGGTGAGTTTATTTTTAAAACGGCAATGTCGCTGACAGGATCAGAGCTGATCATGGTCGCCTCGAAGTCTTTACCGTCTGACAATCTTACCTTTATTTTGGATGCACGGCTCACAACATGTTCATTGGTAACAATGTAACCTTCTTCATCAATTATAACGCCGGAACCTAATGGCATTTCAACCATTTGCTTTGGGCTTTGCCCAAAAAATTCATTGAAAAATTGCTCAAATAGCTCGCTTCTTGAACCAAAAAAAGGGTCTACATGCCGCTGGCTGATAAGCCTCTCTGTGCTGATATTGGCTACAGCAGGACCTGCCTTCTCAACTGCGACAACAATAGGTGTCCTGCGGGCAGAGTTAGATTCATCAGATGAAGCGCTTTCATGGAATGAAAAGATACAAACGAGAGAGGCAAAAAGAAGTGAAGAGAGGATAAGTGTTTTTTTCATCTGAAATTACCCAATCGGGACAAGTCGTTGAAAATGCAAAAAGGAGAAAGGCTGAAAAAGGTGAAACGGGGGGGAAATAATTTAAAAATATTATTTAATCCTTTTTTCCCCCATCTCTCCCCGCCACCCATTCTCTTTCATTAACACATGTTTTGTTGTTTTTAGTGAAGTCCATCGTGTGGAGAACTGCTAGGAGGCTTTCCATGTGGACTAGCGCCCAACGGCATTTCTCCAGTTGTAGTTTTTGCAGACCCCACTGGTATTTCAGGTACAGTTTCGGCAACAACAGTAGTAAAATCCTCTTCTTTTTTCATGAGTTTTCTGATAGATTCATTATCAACAACATAGATATAATCTGAATCTTTATTCTTCACATAATAACTTTGTGTGTCTTTTTCCTTGCCAATATAAAGCACAACTTCACTACTTTCTAAACCAATGGTAATGATAAGCTGTGGTTTGTCTAAAGAAAATTGCGTTAAATTAGTTGCTTTATATTGCTCAATGCAACTGCCCTTTAATTCATCAAGGCTGCGGATAAAGTAATCCACTTCCCTGCCCTGCACATCTTTCAGCAATGGATTCTTTACCTTCCAGTTCCATACATTGTTTATTTTTTCTAATTGAATGACTCTATCAGCATAATTTAGACTAAGATTAACTAAATTCGTCCTATCAAAATTAACTATTTTAGTCGGCACAAGTTCAGCGTCATAGTTTCTAATCTTGGGCCATGGAAGTTCAAACACAAGATCGCTATCACTAAACATACAATAAGAATTAACCATGTCGCCCTCTTTGACCTTTCTGCCGATTAGCAGTGTCCTGGTTTCAACTGTTTTTTCGGGTTCCCTGGGCTTCATTGAGGGGTCAGATTTTTCTTTTTTCTTTTTGCCTGACTCTTCAGGTGTTTGCTCTGAAACCTTTTCATACGTTACAGAAACCTTAATTCTGGGATCGTCTAATCCAAAAGACTTAAGGTCTTTAGGCGCATTTGTAACATAGCTTTCTGCCTTTAAAAAGGACAAGTCCCATATAATTTCGTTAACTACATCTGTGTTGGCTACCGTTTGAACAGGCTTGGAGAGTTCCCACAGAATTCGACCTTCAGCATCTTTTTTGTTGGTAACATCACATACAAATGCACGGTCAGGTTTCTCGATAACGATTTTCTTAGCTAAGTCCTTGTTAAAATCACTTACAAGTCTGTCGCGGAAGGATAGGAGTGCATTTTCAATTTTGTCGTAAAACTCAGCATTAAGAACAGTGTACACAGGTTCTTCTCCAACACGTTTTACATAACACCTGTTGCCTTCAGGCGTCTTTTTGCCAACATAAAACTTGGCTAATTCCTTATCCTCTTCCTTCGTAACGGAAATCTCAAACACTGGTTCTTTTAAACCGTAAGTCTCTAAATTATTTGGTTTGTCTGATACAAAATCCTCAATTTCGAGCGATTTTATCTTCTCAAGAAAATTCTTAACGGTATCCTGATCTGCATAAATATTAATCGGCTTTGTGATCTTCCAATCGAGGTCCAGAGATTTTTCTACGGCCATTAAATCAGACTGTGTCTTGATTTCCAGTTTGTTTATACCGTATGTTCCTATAGATTCAAATCTGACCACTTTCCTGTCTCTCAAGTCGTTAGGCTTCTTGCTCAGATCTCCAAGTATGTTATCTTTAAGGAAAAAGATTGTAGGCTCATCTGTGCGCTTGACATATACCTTATTATCAAGCGAGTTACCAAAAATAACGGATTGGGTTACACCTTTTTCATTTACGGTAACCGTAAAACGAGGATTATCCAGACCGTATTTTACTAAATCTTTTGCATCTTCTGTAAGAAAGTCTGCACTGTCAATTTGCAGATTTTTGAGTTTCCCAATGATGTCCTTGACTTTTTCCAGATCTGCAAGGTCACTAATTGGTTCAATAAGTCTCCAGAAACTACCCTTTTTATTGCAAACAATATTGAATTCGTTTGTTTTAACCTGCAAACTATCCACGGATTCCTTATCAAATGTAAATACCCACTTACTTCTTAAATCCAGTATGTTTTTACTAACTTTGTTATGGAGGCTGCCTGGGACGACAATAACCTCATCACTTGTATCCAGTTTGATGTATACATTGTCCCCTGCTGCAAGTTTTTGACCAACAAACACCGTGTATTTATCTTTAGGTCCTTTTACCTGTATTTTATCAGGTTTTGCAGGAATATCTGTGAACATTGTAATAGATGTCTTTGGTACATCCAGCCCGTAATCTTTGAGGTCAAAAGGTTTGTCTCCCTCTTTCTTAAAAGAACCAACCTTATTCATGAATTCAAACTCGGAGAGCATACTGTTTACTTCTGAATTATCTGCGCGAAGTTTTAGCGGTTCGGTGATATGCCAGAAATTATCCGCCGTTTTTTCCAGAACAACCTTGCCGCTTTCATTATTTAATTCAATCTTTTTAATCATAGGTGATTCGAAATCTGGAATCACCTTTTTTTGAAGTCTTTCCCATTCTTCATGAGGCAGTTGTTTTTTTTCGTAAAGGAAGACATAAGAAATGCCAATAGCTGCTACAATTAAAAGAATAATGGTTGTTTTAAGTTTCATAGCTTACTTCTTTCCTCCGACGTAGAATATCATAAAACGGCTAAGCCGCAATCCAAAAGAAATTTTACCACAACGAGGACAAAGAATGAAGTTAGGAGGATGTGACGTTGGGAAGTTGAGAAAATGAAATTCCCAACTTCTTAACTTCACAATTTCGCAACTTCTTCTTTGAATCCTTTCTGTCCTTTATCAAAATCAAAAAGGTATAAATCTTTATTGGTGATGTATCAATTTTAACGACGTCTTTTCCACCAAACGATACTACCAACAACAACTGGTATCACAGGAATTCCGGCAATTGAAACCCAGAATATAACCTTCATCTGGATTGGATTAATCGTCGCTTTGCGGAAATCGGGTGGTTTGGCGGAAATACCAAGTTGTGTTTCCTTTTTGGCTAACCAGTTAACAGAATTACGAAATAAGTCAGCATTTCCAGGATTTTCTATATACTCGTTAGTCGCAAAATTCACATCTCCGTAAACAACCAATCGTGCGCCTTGAGGTTTAGCCTTCGGGTCATTTGCCATATCAGGGTGTGACTGAGTAACGGTCTTAGGTAGTTCTTTTACCTGAGAAGTCACTGCTAACGCGACTGGACCTTGTAAATCAATGTCTACATTAAGCTCTGGTTTTTTCTGTCGTAAATTTGCCAGATCGGTTTCCCCCCATGATCCATCAGGTGCACGCATTAGAACCGCAGCCTGATAAGGCATTTGGTCGTTAGGCGGCGCGGAATCAACGGAACATGCGCCAAAAAGGATTGTATTAACATTCTTTAGATCATTGGTAATTAGATTGTCTTCAGCATATTCATCCTTACCCACATAGATTTCAGCAACGGTCTGTATTCCAAAAAGAGGCAAATTAACCTTGTTATAAACAACGACATCATCACGGACTATTATACCGTATTCTGCTAAAAGCGTTTTAAACCCTGTTGGATTATTTGGACTAACTGCTGGCTCCAGCATAAGCAAAGCCTTACCCTTGTTCTCTAGATAGTTACGAATAATGTTTAATTCTTCCGTCAGGTATGCCTTAGTTGGTCCTGCTACCACCAGCACGTCACAATCGTCTGGGATTTTTTTAGTAGTCAAAATATCCAGAGGAGCCACCCGGTAATTATCACGCTTCATGGCATTGGCAATTCCAGAGATACCACTACGGTCGTAATCTTCAAACTGCCGTTCACCATGTCCCGCAACAAAGTAAATAGCCGCTTGTTTCTCTTGTGTAACATTAAGAACAGCTTCTGTAAACGCCTCTTCACCTTTAAATTTAAATGGATACTGTTTTTCTATTACCTCATTCTGCAGTACGTGTTTGCTGTGTTCGCCACATTCAAACACCACAGTATTTAATTGAAGATCATCCAGGTTGAGGCGTTTAGCCAATTCTTCAACCCTGGTGCGGTTTCTTAAAGGGTCAATACTCTCCACTTTAATTTTATCTGAATGATATGCATATTCCTTCAGGATATCCACGATCTGCTCATAAAACATTTCACCAGGATTAAAAAGCGTGGTAATGACAACAGGTTTATCAAGATTCCTTAATACATTTTTAGTTTTTTGAGAAAGGGAGTATTTACCAGTTTTGGTAAGATCAAAACGCTCATAATGACGATTGTTCAAAAACCCAACAATCGCAAAGATACCAGCCGCAAAGATAGACATTATGGCAACGTTTGTACCAACAAGCGCCTTTCTCTTGGATGCCTCAGAAGAAAACCACTTGTTCCGAACAGCCGTAGCTATGCTAAACCCGATGATAATGCCACCACCAATACCAATCGGCACGATGGAAGCCAATGCCCACGAATTTAATATCCTTGATACACCGAAACCCGCTACTACAGCAATAATGCCAGCCAGTGTAATGTATCCACCAAACCGATCAAGCCAATCGTTCTTTTTTTCGTTCAAAGTGTTCATCTCCATCTCCTGCTCTCAACAATACGCACCACTATAAAAATAAGTAAGGCTGTAAAACTAACATAGTAAATAACATCTCTTGTATCTATCAACCCTTTCGTAAACGTATCCCAATGGTCATAGGTGCCAATATATCGCAGACAATTATAAAACCACCCTTCATTCCCGGAACTAGCCAAGCCAATCACCAGCAATATGAGTAATGCAACAATACCAATAACAGCTGCGACAATCTGATTTTTGGTAATAGCAGACACTAGTATCCCTATGGCTACAAAAAGCCCACCCATCAGAATCAGCCCTATATAACTGGCAATAATTGCACCATAATCAGGAGAGCCTACCCATGCGAGGAATATGATATAAAAAGCAGTTGGTGCAATCATAATATTGTAAAGTGCCCATGCTGATAAGAATTTCCCAAACACCACTTCAAAATCTGTAATGGGTGCTGTCATGAGAGGTTCGATAGTCCCTGTCTTATTTTCTTCAGCAAATAATCTCATGGTGATAACAGGGGTCAGAATGGACAAAATAAATTGTGTATAGGCCAGGCTATACCGTAACGTGGTTTCCTGGGTTAGCCCGAGCATAACAGAGAAGAAATAACCAGAAAAAATCATAAATACAGAGATAACAACGTATGCAACCGGTGATAGGAAGTATGCATTAATTTCTCTTTGGAATATCGTACCTGTGCTTGTCATTTATGTCGCTACCTCCTGTTCTTGCGTGGTAATTTGATGGAATATTTCCTCTAAAGTAATTGAGGCTTGTTTCATTTCTCTAATAATTCCGTTATTTTTTACAATATTTGAAAAGACATCTTCCCTGATATCCATGCCTTTTTCAGCCTCCACTGTATAGTTGCTGATTTCACCATTGTCATGCCATAAAACCTTTTTCACACCTTTTATAACGGACAGTACATTCTTTATTTTTTCACCGTTACCGCGCACTTCTAATACAATATTACTTCCACCCCTGAGCTGCGTGCCTAAATTTGATGGGGTATCCATAGCAACTATTTTACCTTTATTAACAATAATTACCCGCCCGCAAAGCATTTCAACTTCCGGAAGGATATGGGTTGACAACAATATGGTGTGTTTTTCCCCGAGTTCCTTTATTAGTTGTCTGACTTGTCGTATCTGGTTGGGGTCAAGCCCGATTGTTGGTTCGTCAAGAATCAGTATTTTGGGGTCGTGAACAAGTGTATCCGCCAAACCTACTCTCTGACGGTACCCTTTGGAAAGTGTGCCAATAATCTGATTTTGCACCTCTTTAATTCTACATTTTTCGATACACTCTTCTATTTTTGTCTTACGTTCACGAGTAGGCACTCTTTTCAGTTTTGCACGGAAATTAAGATATTCCCTTACCCGCATTTCGGGATATAAAGGCACATTTTCTGGTAAGTATCCTATTTGTTTACGCACATTAATTGATTCGCGAAAAACATCGTAACCTGCAACAGTAGCAGTTCCTGAGGTAGCAGGCATGTAGCAAGTCAGGATACGCATAGTAGTAGTTTTGCCTGCTCCATTGGGCCCCAGCAGACCCAGAATTTCACCCTGGTGTACTTCAAATGAAATATCATTTACTGCATACACATCAGCATATCGTTTTGCCAAATGATCAACTTTAATCATATTTAGAGATTCTCCCTTTTCGCATTACAATGATTTCCCAGCCTTTTTAGATTCTGAAATTTGCGGTGGCACATTTCCATCACTTAGTTTAATCTTTTTTTGCAATAATTCTAATAAGGCAATTTGAACAGGATCGTCCATCTTGGTATCAACAAATATAGGCGCTTTTCTTATGATCTGCCTTGCCCGGCTTATTATCAGAGATGTAAGACGTAATGAACCACCTACTTGTTTTGCAAATTCATCTATTTTGTAATTCATAGTAACACCTTTAGTTAAATATAAGTTTCAAAAATATAAACATTTCTAAAATATTCTTTAATGTTAGCAGCTAATTATAAACCAGTTTAAAATTGCGGAACAAAAAATTGCTTCCTCAACTCCGCCCGTAACGACAGACCAAATCGCCTTGCCATGCTAATTTCAGTTCAGTACCTAAATTGTACGAACACAGGACTGAGAATGCATTTCTGTAGCAAATTCATAAATACTATACACAAATTCTTTTTTGTCAAGGGAAATTGGGACTTTAAAAATTCCTTGAGAAATGACTTTTAACTATGATATTATGTTTACTTTGTATAATTTGGTAAAGCATTTACTTTATAAATTAGAGTTCGATTAAGAGGGAAATATGGCAAAGATATATGATGATATCACTAAAACAATTGGTAATACACCTCTGGTTAGACTAAATAATATTACTAAAGGATTGGGTGCAACTGTAGTTGCCAAAATGGAATCTTTTAATCCAATGGCAAGCGTAAAAGATCGTATCGGAATTGCAATGATTGAAGCAGCTGAAAAGGCTGGGTTGATTAAAAAAGATACAATCATTATAGAACCAACCTCTGGCAACACCGGTATTGCACTGGCATTTGTAGCTTCCGCAAAAGGCTATAAGTTAATTCTAACTATGCCAGACACTATGAGCATAGAACGACGCGAGCTTCTGAAGGCGTTTGGCGCAGAAATAGTGCTAACACCGGGATCCGAAGGTATGAGAGGTGCAGTTACTAAGGCAGAAGAACTGGTAAAAAATACTCCTAAATCTTTTATGCCTCAGCAATTCAACAATCCAGCCAATCCAGAGATACATCGCAAAACAACAGCCGAAGAAATATGGAACGATACCGATGGTAAAATTGATTTTTTTGTGGGAGGAGTGGGTACGGGTGGAACGATAACCGGTGTTGGCGAAGTTATTAAGAAACGCAAACCCTCATTAAAGGTGATTGCCATAGAGCCTGCCGATTCACCAGTGCTTTCTGGTGGAAAGCCAGGACCACATAAAATTCAGGGGATCGGCGCAGGATTTATACCAGACATCCTCAATATGAAGGTAATTGATGAAATTATTACTGTTAAAAACGAGCAGGCTTTTGCCGTAGCCCGTCAACTGGCGCGTGAGGAAGGAATTCTGGTTGGTATTTCTTCAGGAGCTGCCGCTTATGCGGCGTTACAGGTAGCCGCAAGGCCTGAAAACAAAGGAAAGTTGATTGTTGTTGTGTTTCCTGATACTGGAGAAAGATATCTCTCCACCGTTCTATTCAAGGAATTTTAATGTTTGAACGTATAAAAGAAGATATTAACGCCGCCTTTCAGAATGATCCAGCTGCAAGGAGTAAACTTGAAGTAATCCTGTGTTATCCAGGTGTGCACGCTTTGTGGCTGCATCGGATGTCTCATTACCTTTGGGGAAATGGATGGATTGTATTGGCTCGTTTAATTTCTCATATTAGCCGGTTTCTAACAGGGGTAGAAATACACCCAGCCGCTGAAATAGGACGCGGAGTATTCATTGACCATGGTATGGGAGTGGTAATAGGCGAAACTGCTGTGATTGGGGATGGTTGTCTTCTTTACAAAG
>Ga0209212_1004507_pt1 | contig 17182 bp, 15 predicted proteins | sample RifGroC2_FD_183996 | JGI IMG/M metagenome (GOLD analysis project Ga0209212, IMG submission 183996) | Groundwater microbial communities from Rifle, Colorado, USA - Groundwater C2 (SPAdes) (version 2) | ecosystem: Environmental > Aquatic > Deep subsurface > Groundwater | place: Rifle, Colorado...
ATGCAAGGCCGACAACGTGACCATCTCCTTGAAGGACTACGCGCAAGGAGCCAACTACGCGCAGTACGAACACGCACGCTTCTTTGTCACCCATAACCACCGCGAGACCAAGTACTGGAAAGTTGACGCCACCCGGCGGATGCCGAACTACGACGAGATCGCGAACATTCCCCATGCCGACGCAACAGACAAGGAGATCGACGAGTTACTGGCGCGCCTGAAGGTTTTCAAGGAGGACGAGTTCGCGGACCTGCTCCATCAGTGCCATAACGTCATCCGAAATCGAGAGAAACGTGATCCGGTCGCTGCATTCGACGAAATCGCAAAGATCCTCTTCGTTAAGGTCTTCGTGGAACGAGAGCTCAAAGCCAAGAAAAAGCGCCAGAACCTCTTCAGTGTCGATTTTCTCAGGGAGCAACTTGGAGACAACCCACTGGAGGATCTGTTCCAGAAAACCAAGTCGCACTACCGATCGGACCGCATTTTTGAGACTGATGAGAAACTGAATCTGAAACCCGCGACAGGACTCGAAATCGTGCGCCACCTTGAGAGGTACAATCTCTCCGACACCAGCGAAGACATCAAGGGAATCGCGTTCGAACGCTTTTTGGGAAGGACCTTCCGCGGCGAGATCGGTCAGTTCTTCACCCCACGCCCAATCGTTGAATTCATGGTACGCATGGTTGACCCCAAGGAAGGCGACATCATTTGCGATCCTGCCAGCGGTTCCGGCGGCTTCCTGATCCGGTTCTTCGAGATCGTGCGCGAGCAGATACTGGCCGACGCCGACCGGCAGTACCAAGAATACAAAGCCAGGATCGACGGCGACAAGAAACTTTCCCCGGAGAAGAAGGCCACGATGCTCCGTGCGAAGTTTGACGAGATTCAAACCACCCTCGATCACGACCGCGAAGGATCACGCCTCTGGGCCCTCGCCAACCGCTGCATCTACGGTACTGACGCCAACGATCGCATGGCCCGTACCAGCAAGATGAACATGATCATGCACGGTGATGGCCACGGCGGCGTTCACCACCACGACGGGTTTCTGAACGTCAACGGCATCTTCGAGGGCCGCTTCGATGTCATCCTGACCAACCCGCCCTTCGGGGCCAATGTCGAACCGTCGGACAAGATCCTGGAAGAGCAGATGACGCTGCCCGACGAGGTCGAACGTGAGTACGCGCGCACCTATGGCGCCCCCTACAAAGAGGCCCTCGCTCGCGTCCGGGCCGCCAAGGACAAACCCATCGCGAGTCTGTTCCAGTTGCCGAAGGCCAAGGGCAACAGCACCCTCGGCAAGATCAAGACCGAGCTTCTTTTCATTGAGCGCTGTCTTGATCTGCTGAAGTCCGGTGGGCGCCTGGGCATCGTGCTCCCCGAGAGCGTCTTCAACAATCCGTCGCTCGGGTACGTCCGCGAGTTCTGCGAGAACCGTGCCTTCATCCGTGCGGTGGTCTCGTTGCCCCAGGACACCTTCGTCTCTTCCGGCGCTTCAGTGAAAGCATCTCTGCTCTTCATGCAGAAATTCAGTCGGAAGGAACAGGCCGACTTCGATGCGAAGACGACCTCAGCGGAGAAGGAGACGCGGGAGAAGTATGCCCCGGGAATCGCGAAACGCACCCAGGAACTGCAGGCTGGTATCGAGGCGGCCAAGCGGGACCGGAACGCGGACCGCCGCAAGGGCCTTCAAAGGGAGCTACACGACTACCAAAGGGAAATCGAGGAGAGGATAGAGAGGGAGGCACGCGCCCTCGTGAAGGAACGATTCCCGTATCCGATCTTTCTTTACGAAGCGGAGCACGTTGGAATTACCGCCACGGGCGAGACAGATCAAGTGCCGAACGAGCTCGTCCCGAACGAATTAAAACCGGCTGGCGTCGAACAGACGACTCTCGAACTCTACCTGCGCTTCAGAGCCGATCCCAAGCCATTCCTGTTGGCGGAAACGCACGCATGACAAGGCAGGCCACAGGCAAAGCGTTTGCCGTCCTGTTCAGGGATTTCCAACGATGGAGCGTGAATTCCTTCTTCACGATCCGGTGGAACTGGCCGGCATCAACGATCAAACCTCTCTCCCATGCGCTGGAACGAAAGACCATCGCCGTCGACAGGAAGCGCGGCATTCCCTCAGGCTTGGTCTTGGCCTCCCTCCACTTCGATGGTGAGATGGAGCCCCGAGACTCCGATGTCGCAGCTTTCAAGGGAAAACTTTTCCTTGCCGAGCCCGGCGACGTACTCTACTCGAAGATCGATGTTCGGAACGGCGCAATCGGCGTAGTGCCCCCGTCGATGCCACGCGTTGCAGTAAGTAGTGAATACCCCGTTTATGGAATCCGGCCCAATGTCGCCCTGCCGCAGTATGTGAGACTGCTCTTCCGGACAAGCGCTTTCCGCAGGCAGATCAACAGCCTCATCAGCGGCGCGAGCGGGCGGAAGCGAGTTCAGCCATCACACCTTGAACGGATCGAGGTTCCACTTCCCGACCCGTCTTTGCAACGCGTCATCGTAGATTGCTGGCATGAAGCCCAGCGCAGCGTGGACACGGCGCGAGACCGTGTGTCGGAACCTGTCCAGTTGCTCAACGGGCGTTTGATCGAAATCTACCGACGCATGTGCGCTCGAGATGTGATCCATTCGCGTTACTTCGTTGTCGAGTTCAAGGACTTGGCCGCCTGGGATGCAAAATCCGGACGGGCGGCCAGTTTCCGCATCGCGTGTCCGTCATTCCGTCCGATGGGTGACTTTATCGAGGAAACGACGGAACTGGTCCGCCCCACAGCGGAACCCAACAAAGAGTGGCCGGTGTACGGCGTGAACAACAAGGATGGCGTTTTTCTAAACTCCTATCAGAAGGGGTCCACTTTCAACGCCCCGTACAAGCGCATTCGGAAAGACTGGTTCTTTCACAACCCCACAAGATCCAATGTCGGCTCGCTCGGTATCGTGCCCGACGTGCCAGAGGACGCCATCACCAGCCCGGAATATCAGGTCTGGCGCATGAAACGAGACGCGCCCGAACCGCTGTTACCCGGCTACATCGCGTGTCTCATCCAGACCCCCTTCTTTCTCGACCTCGTGCAGTTCAACCGCGTCGGCGCCGTCAAGCAGCGCATGTACACGGAGAACTTGATGCAACTCCGCGTTCCCTATCTTCCCGTCGCGGACCAGCAGCGATATGCTGACGCACGCGAGAAAGCTCTCGCCGAACTCGCCGCCGCGAAACGTCGTCTGGACGACGCCCTCAAGGAAGTTGAAGCTATGATCCTGGGCATCAAGAAAGTGAGTGCATCGTGAGCCGCGGAAGACAAAAGGTCTCATTCGAGGGTCTGTTGCAGGAGAACGAGGAGAAAAGTGGGACATTCTGAATTTTCGGCCTAACTCCTATGAGGCCCCCGGTTGTCGAGGGCAGAAAACTCCGTTGACGAAAAAAACTCCGCGTCAGCGGCGACATCACTTCTAGAAATAACTGTGCTCTGATCATTCGACTTGCTGGCTCATGACAGGCTTGGTTTCCAAAGTTCAGGTGCTAGGCCAAAAGGCCTTGCACCAAACACCTATTGAGGTTCTGAGGAATCCGTCTGAGTTCTTTCGGACGGGCAGCTAGATATTCCCGCTCAACTGCCAAATCTCAATCGCTGCCAGTTGGAAGGTCCCCCTCGGCAGTCAGGGGCGGAACCGGCATAAAAATATTATACTATAGATACCCCAGATTCCGCGTGCAAAGTCCCATATTTTTTGGTATAGAATGAATCTCAAATCGCTGGATAGAGGGGAAGGTGTGATGATCAAGCGGGCGCAGCCATACAAGAGGCAGATTTACATCTGCATTAACAACCGGCAGGGGGAGAGTCCTTCCTGCGGTTACAGCGGCTCCGAAGAGGTCGTAGAGGAGCTCAAAAAAGTCTGCAAGGAACTCAACCTGAAAGGGAAAATCCGGGTTGCCAAAAGCGGCTGCATGGATCTCTGTGCCTTCGGCCCCAATATGATGATCTGGCCGGATGGCCTTTGGTACATGAAGGTTACAAAGGAAAACATCCCGGAAATCATTGCGACCTACCTGAAGCTTGAGGAGGGGGACACAAACAAGGCCGGAGCGTCTGAGATCGCCGCAGGGAAATAGACTGCTTCTCGATGTAGGACCTGTTTGATCTGGTTCTTTGCCGGACAAAATAACTTTTCTACTGAAAGAGTGGCACCGTGAGTGACAACAGCTTGGCAATCGAAGACAAAGTAACCCAGAGGCAGGACTTGTGGTGGTTGGAGCCGTTGCTCGTGGTTCTTGCTCTGGGCGGTTTTGTTGTCTATGCAACCTGGGCTGGGCTGCAAAACGCCCACTACTACGTGGCCCCCTATCTTTCCCCCTTTTACTCACCCTGTCTTTCGGCTAATTGCGCACACTTGACCCTGCCGCTCATCGGCTCGTGGTGGAACCTCTCCCCCGCCATCCTCATCCTCTGGATCCCGGCCGGCTTTCGGGTCACCTGTTACTACTACAGGAAAGCCTACTATAGATCCTTTCTTGGCTCGCCCCCTGCCTGCGCGGTGCGGGACATAGCCAAAACCTACACCGGTGAAACCCGCTTTCCATTCGTGCTCCAGAATATTCACCGTTATTTTTTCTATTTAGCCACGCTGGTAGTCATTTTTCTCTGGTGGGATGCCATCCTGGCCTTCCGGTTTCCGGATGGCTTGGGGGCCGGGATCGGGACGCTGGTCCTGCTGGGCAATGCCTTCCTTCTGTCGCTCTACAGCTTCTCCTGTCACTCCTGCCGCCACTTGTGCGGAGGTAGTCTCAATACGTTTTCCAAGGCTCCCGCCAGATACGGCATCTGGCGCGTCGTGAGCCGAATGAACGAACGCCACATGCTTTGTGCCTGGATCAGTCTGATCTGGGTGGCCCTGGCCGATCTTTATGTCCGTCTGCTCTCTATGGGCGTGATCACCGATGTGAGGTTATTCTGATGGCTGCGGAACAAAAGTACGAGAGCCACGAGTACGATGTCATTGTCATTGGCGCCGGTGGCGCTGGCCTGCGCGCAGCCATCGAGGCCTCGGCCCAAGGGGCGAGGACCGCCCTGGTTTGCAAATCCCTCCTGGGCAAGGCCCACACCGTGATGGCCGAGGGCGGCATCGCCGCGGCCCTGGGAAATGTCTATCCGGAAGACAACTGGAAAGTTCATTTCCGCGACACCATGCGCGGAGGCAAGCTGCTCAACAACTGGCGCATGGCGCAGATTCACGCGCAAGAGGCGCCCGACCGAGTGCTGGAATTGGAGGAATGGGGCGCCCTTTTCGACCGTACTAAAGAAGGGCTTATTCTCCAACGCGATTTCGGCGGGCACCGCTACGCGCGCCTGGCCCACGTAGGAGATCGCACGGGTCTCGAAATGATCCGGACCCTCCAGCAGCACGCGGTCCACAAGGGCATCGACGTCTACATGGAATGCAATGTGCAGCGCCTCCTTAAAGACGGCGAGCGCATCTGCGGCGCCTTTGGCTACTGGCGCGAGAGCGGAAAATGTGTGCTTTTTAAATGCAAAGCGGTAGTGCTGGCCACAGGTGGAGGGGGCAAGGCCTGGAAGATCACGTCCAACTCGTGGGAGTACACCGGCGATGGCATTACTATGGCTTTGGATGCCGGCGCCGATCTTATTGACGTGGAGATGGTCCAGTTTCATCCCACCGGCATGGTCTGGCCGCCGAGCGTGCGCGGCATTCTGGTTACGGAAGGGGTGCGCGGAGACGGCGGCACACTGACGAACTCCGAGGGAAAGCGCTTCATGTTTAATTATATCCCCGAGTTCTTCAAAGCCGAGACCGCTGAGACCGAAAAGGAAGCGGACGCCTGGTACGAAGACAAGAAAAACCGCCGCACCCCTGATCTGCTGCCCCGTGATGAGGTTGCCCGCGCCATCAACGCCGAGGTGAAAGCGGGCCGGGGCACTTCCCACGGCGGCGTCTTTTTAGACATCGCTTCACGGCGTCCCGCTGAATACATCAAGCGGCGTCTGCCCTCCATGTACCACCAGTTTAGAGAACTGGCCGACGTGGATATTACCAAAGAAGCCATGGAGGTCGGTCCGACTTGTCACTACTTTATGGGTGGGGTGCGCGTGGACGCGGATACGACCGCGGCAACGGTACCCGGGCTCTTTGCCGCCGGTGAGGTGGCAGCCGGACTGCACGGGGCAAACCGTCTGGGCGGCAACTCGCTCTCCGACCTTGTGGTCTTCGGCAGGCGCGCAGGCCTCTACGCCGCCGAGTATGCCAAGGCCCTTAAGGGATCGCTGACGGTGGACACCGCCCAGGTAGAATCCATCGCGCAGGAGTTGCTGATCCCGTTCAACGGCAAGGGCGGCGAAAACCCCTATACCATTCACGCCGAGCTTCAGGATTGCATGCAAAACCTGGTGGGAATCATACGGACGGAGAAAGAGCTTAAACAGGCTCTGGATAAGCTTGCTATGTTCAAGCAACGATTAACCAAGGTGAGCGTCGAGGGTAACCGGCAGTATAACCCGGGCTGGCATCTGGCACTGGACTTGTACTCGATGCTCGCAGTATCCGAAGCTGTGACGCTGGCAGCCATAGAACGGAAGGAAAGCCGGGGCGGCCACACCCGCGATGACTACCCCAAGACCGATCCGAAATTTGCCAAGGTCAATGTGGTCGTAAGGAAGATCAAGGGAGAACTGCGTATCGCGCAAGAACCTCTTCCCGAAATGCCCGAGGAGCTCAAAAAACTCGTAGAGGAACAAAAGTAATGGCGACACAAGAAGTCACCATGCGCATCTGGCGCGGCGACGCCAAGGGGGGCGTTTTTAAGGAGTATCACCTTTCCATCGGAGAGGGCATGGTGGTGTTAGACGTCATTCATGCCATCCAGGCTACCCAGGCCAACGATCTCGCCGTGCGCTGGAACTGCAAGGCCGGCAAGTGCGGCTCGTGCAGCGCGGAAGTCAATGGGAAACCCAGACTGATGTGCATGACCCGGATGAACCTCTTCGAGCCGGGCAAGACGATCACGGTGGCGCCGATGAAAACTTTCCCCCTGATTCGCGACCTGGTTACGGACGTCTCTTTTAACTTCGAGAAGGCAAAAACGATTCCACACTTCCGGCCAAAGGCCAAAGAGGCCGACGGCACCCGGCGCATGTTTCAGGAGGATATCGACCGCGTCCAGGAGTTTCACAAGTGCATCGAGTGCTTCCTGTGTCAAAACGTCTGCCATGTGATCCGCGACCACGAAGACAATAAAAAACACTTCGCGGGACCGCGCTTCTTTGTTCGTTTAGCAGCCCTGGAGATGCATACGCTGGACACCAACGATCGCAAACAACTGATCAAGGAGAAAGCCGGGCTGGGCTATTGTAACATCACCAAGTGCTGCACCGAGGTATGTCCGGAAAATATTCACATCACGGACAACTCCATCATCCCGCTCAAGGAGCGAGTGGTGGACGAGTTTTATGATCCCCTCTTCCGGCTATTCCGCAAGATCAGCGGGAAGACAGCCCCGTAAATCCGTAACCCGCAGGCACTGGAGGTCAAAATGGCTGACCAAGACTCGGGAGCAAAGCTGACCCAGGCGGAGTTCGTGAAGAAGGCGATCATTAGCCTGAGGAAAGATCCCTACAAGGGGATCCACACGGTCTACTCGGGATTCAACGAGGCCTTCCGCGCCTATTTCAACGAAGACCCCATCAAATGGACTAACCAGCTCTCTTCTGAGGGAGTCATCGAAATCCGGCCGGCTCGGGGAGGAGTCATGCTCTACCTACCCGGAGAGGCGCCGACCCGCAGCACGGGCAAAGATGTCTTAAAAAAAATGGGGCTATGACCCTAATAAGATTGATAGGAGAAGAGATTGTGGGTGCGATAGCTGTTTCTAAGAAAGAGGAGCTTCAGATTGAAAGGCTGCGCAGGGAGCTAAAAATCCCTACCAAACGATGGCGCCCATCAAAACCCGGCCGTGAGTCCGGCTAGATTTTTTTAAACCCGGTTCCGGCCGGCTGCTTGCCCTGAATTTGGAGGCCTTTGGGTTTTTCGGCTTTATCCTTGCCGGTTTTATCCTTATCGTCTTTCTCCAGCAGCTTGTCGATCGCGTCGTCCCCCTTCAACCCTTCGAGTTTGATCTTCAAGCGCAGGTTGTTGGCGCTGTCCGCATTGATCAGCGCCTGTTCAAGGCTGATCTTTCCTTCCTTGTAGAGCACGAAGAGCGCTTGATCGAAGGTCTCGCATCCCTCTTGAATCCCCTGCTCCATCGCATCCTTGAGGACATCCACTTCTCCTCTCTTGATGAGATCCTTGATTCGCGGCGTATCCATGAGGATCTCCATAGCGGCGGCGCGCTTGCCGTCCACCGACGGGATCAAACGCTGGGAAACAATGGCCCGTAAATTCAAGGAGAGCTGGAGGTAAATCTGAGCGTGCCGCTCCTGGGGAAAGAAATTCATGATCCGCTCGATCGCCTGGTTGGCGTTGTTCGAGTGGAGGGTCCCCAGGCAGAGGTGGCCGGTCTCAGCGAAGGTGATCGCGGCCTCCATGGTCTCGGTGTCGCGAATCTCGCCGATGAGGATGACATCCGGCGCCTGGCGCAGGGTGTTCTTCAAGGCGTTGGCATAAGAGTGGGTATCAAACCCGATTTCCCTCTGGCTGACAATGGACTTTTTATGACGGTGGACAAACTCGATCGGATCCTCAACCGATATGATATGGCCTGGCTCGTTGGAATTGTGATGGTCGATCATAGCAGCTAAAGTCGTCGATTTACCGGAACCCGTCGCCCCTACTACGAGGACCAGACCCCTCTTGGTCAAAGAGATATCCTTGATGATAGGCGGGAGACCGAGCTTATCGAGGGGCACGATTTCAACTTTGATCTGCCGGATGACGAAACCGACGTTGCCCCGCTGGCGAAAGATGTTGACCCTGAATCGGCCCAGATCCTCGTAAGCTAGCGCCAGATTCATCTCCATCGTCTCTTCAAACTCTTTTCTCTGTTTGTCCGTCCGCATGACCGCATTGGCCAGCGCCTCCAGTTGTTCATTGGTCAATTTGCCGTCCCCAACCGGCTGCGTCACCCCGTTAATGCGGTACATGGGGGGACTTTCGACGGTCAAGTAGATATCCGAAGCATCCCGCTCCACCATGATCTTAAGAAAGTCACGGATTTCCATAAGACTCCCTCCGAGGAGAAATCAACGAGCCGGGGGTTTACCTGCCATCCCGCCAAGCGTACCGCCCGTCCCGTAGGCGCCGCCGCCAAAAAGGTTCGGCGTCATGCTCTTGGATTGGGCCTCTTCCCTGGTCACGACGCCCCGGTTCACCAGTTCTACCAACGCCATATCCATGGTCTGCATCCCATCTTTCTGGCTGACCTGTATGGTCCCGGGCAACTGGTGAATCTTACCCTCGCGGATTAGATTACGCACCGCCGTGGAACCGGTCATGATCTCCACCGCCGCCGCCCTTCCTCCGGCCTTTCTCTTCAGCAAAGTTTGGGTAACAACCGCCTCAATGGACTCGGCAAACTGGGTGCGGATCTGGGCCTGCTGGTTGGGCGGAAAAACATCGATGACCCGGTTCACTGTATCCGGCGCGCTTGAAGTATGGATCGTGCCGAAAACCAGATGGCCGGTCTCGGCGGCGGTGAGCGCCAACTGAATCGTTTCCAGGTCGCGCATCTCGCCGACCAGGATCACGTCAGGATCCTCGCGCAGGGCCGCCCTCAAGGCGTTGGCAAACGAGTGGGTATGGGCGCCTAGCTCCCTCTGGTTGATCAAGCATTTCTTCGATTGGTGGACAAACTCGATCGGGTCCTCGATGGTCAGGATATGGCCCTCGAAGTCGCCGTTGATATAGTCAATCATAGCTGCCAAAGTTGTAGACTTCCCCGACCCCGTGGGGCCGGTGACCAGGATCAACCCTTTTTCTCTCTCACAAAGCTCCTTCATAATCTTCGGCATTCCCAGTTGCTCCAGGGTGAGGATCTTTGTCGGGATGGTTCGGAAGACCGCTCCTTCGCCCTTACGCTGCATGAAAACGTTGACGCGGAAACGGGCGATGTCGCCCATCTCAAAAGAAAAATCGCATTCGTGTTGTTCCTCGAAAATCTTGCGCTGGTGGTCGTTCATGATGTCATAGACCATGGAGTGGACATCCTCCTTGGTCAACGACGGGTGATCGAGCTTTTTCAAATCTCCATTGATGCGCAGCATCGGGGGCTCGCCCGAGCTCAAATGGCAATCCGACGCTTTTTGTTCCACACCGAAAGCAAGCAGTTGGGTGATATCCATTCGATTCTCCTCCCTTGAACTCCTGATAGGCGAATATAATACACTCGGGTGGAACGTGTAAAGACGCCTGAAAGCCCTTCAGGGTTACATTTTAAATGACGCAATGAATCACTCCAGGGTTACATTCTTCAATGCGTTGACAGGATGACCATCGAAGATGTACAGATATAGCCAATAAGGAAAAAGAGCTTGAGCTCGAACAAGAGATCGAGACAGACCAGTTCCAGAGTTTTAAAGGGCTCTCCATCCCTCCATCGCCCCCCCAAACTCAAGCACACAATCTCCCTTGATGTGAATGGAAAAGTTCATAGCGTGGAAGTGGAGCAGCGCTGGACTTTGGCCGAGGTTTTACGGGAAGAATTAAGGCTGACAGGTACCAAGGTAGGTTGCAACCGGGCTGAGTGCGGGGTTTGCACGGTATCAATGGATGACACCCCCGTCTTCTCCTGCACCATGCTTGCTGTGGAAGCAGAGGGGAGGAGAATCGAAACGATCGAGTCTTTGTCCGGACCGCAAGGGCTTCACCCGCTCCAGGACGCATTCATCAAGTTTGATGCTGTTCAATGCGGCTTCTGTACTCCCGCCATTTTGATGTCGCTCAAGGTTTTGCTGGACTTTAACCCGTCGCCGAGCAAGGAGGATGTCAAGAGGGCTATTGAAGGAATTTATTGCAGGTGCGGCGCCTATCCGAACATTATCGAAGCCGCCCTTAACGCAGCATCGGTTCAAAGGAGCTGTGCAGGCCATGGCCAAACCCGAGCCCCGACTTCTCGTTAAAGGGAAGCCGCCCTCACCCTTAGACAGAGAGCTCTCGATCATCGGCAAAGAGATCGATCGAGCGGATGCCTTGGAGAAAACTACCGGAGAAGCCGAGTATACCGGGGACATAAAGCTGCCGCATATGCTCTATGCGAAATGTCTTCGCAGTCCTTACGCACATGCCCGGATCAAGCGGATCGACCCTGCGCGCGCTGAGGCTCTGCCCGGGGTTCGAGCCATCATCCATAAGGATAACTGCCCGGGTTGGAGAACTTACTGGTATCTTATTCCACAGGCGGCCTTCCCTGAATTCGTATCCTACGTAGGGCAGGAAGTTGCCGCCGTAGCCGCGGATGATCTGGACACGGCTCAAAAAGCCCTCGAACTCATCGAAGTAGAATACGAGCCCCTTCCCTTCTTGCTGGATGCAGACCAGGCGGTGAAGCCGGATGCCATTTTCGTGCATCCGCTCGACGAAGCCGATCCCACATGCCGGCGGGCGCCGAGTGCACCGCCGGTGGGGAATATCTACAACGGCGCGCCCGATATTTTTCGGCGCGGTGATCTGGAGAGAGGTTTTGCCGAGGCCGATGTCATCGTCGAGGAAACCTACACTACCTCCTTCCAGTATCACGCCACCCTCCAGACCCGCTGCGCCATTGCGGACTGGAACGGACAAGTCTTGACGGTTTTCGATTCGGGGCAAGGTGTTTGGAATGCAAAATTAAATCTTTCCAAGTCTCTCGGTTTACCGCTCGATCAGGTGCGCGTCATCACCAAAAATATGGGGGGGGGCTTTGGGTCGAAAGCAGCGGCCCAGCGTTATGCCCATTACGCCGCAAAACTGGCCATGCTTGCGGGGTGCCCGGTCCGTTTGGAGCTTACAAGGCCCGAAGAATTCATCAGCCATCCGCACCGGTTCAGCGCCAAAAAGTGGCTGAAGATTGGCGCCAAGAAGGATGGCGTCCTGACCGCCGTCCAAGGCAAGGGGCTGGTCAATCTCGGCGTAGGCAGCACCTATGGAAATCAGGGGGTCAAGCTGGCTGAGCACCCCTTCGCCCTCTATGAGTGCCCGAATGCCTATGTGGAGGTGTACGGGGTCTACACCAACTCTCAGCTGACGGGTTATATGCGCTCCGTCATGCGGGTCATGTCAAACTTTTTCCTTGAGTCTCATATGGAGCGCCTGGCTGCGGCCTTGAACATGGACCCGCTCACCCTTCGTTTGCGCAACTATACCCTTTGGGGGGACCAGCAAAAGAAAATACCGTATTCAGCCAAGAACCTCGACCGCTGCATGCATCTGGTCTGCGAAGCGATCGGTTGGCCCCGGCGCAAAGAGCTCACAGAATCCAATAGACGTACCCACATAAAACGCGGGATCGGTATGGCGAGTTACATCTATGACGGGACAGGAGCGGACCCTTATGATGCCAATGCCGATGTCGTGATTAGAAACGATGGGAGCGTAGAATTATTGGCTGGGGTCGTGGAGATCGGAGGGGGGCAGTCCACCATCCTGCCCATGATCGTAGCGGAGGAACTGGGCGTAAACTTCGATCGGGTGCGTATCAACTACGGCGATACCGAAGGAACAAAATACGCGCCGGGAACCCACTCCTCTCGTCTGACCGCAGAGATGGGACCGGCGGTTCTCCAGGCGGCGGCTGAAGCCCGACAAAAACTTTTTACCGTAGCTTCCCTGATGCTCGATGCTCGTGCAGACGATCTGCGCTCCGAAAATGACATGATCTACGTGAAGAATGATCCGTCGCGTCGCATTCCCTTTGAACAAGCCTGTGAAGCCCTGGGTCCCGGAGGACAAGTCCAGGGCTCCGGGAGTCGAGCCCCAAACCCCAGTAACATTGTCCTCAGGACGTTTGGCGCCCAAGCCGCCGAGGTCGAAATAGATGTCGAGACCGGGAATGTCCAGGTCCTGCGGGTGGCGTCGGCGCACGAGCTTGGAAAAGCCCTAAATCCCAAGCTATGCGTTTCCCAACACCATAGCGGGATCATAATGGGCTTGGGTTATGCCTTACTTGAAGACCCAGCCTTCGACTCCAAGACAGGCTCGTTGCTTAATCCCGATCTTCACCAGTACCGTATGCCGACGTCTTTGGAGACGCCTGAAATCATCGCATACAACGTTGAAGCGGAAGACCCCTATTTTGCCTACTCCGCCAAGGCGATCGGGGAGGCTACGATGGTGGCGACCCCGGCGGCAATCCGCAACGCCATTTATCATGCCGCTGGCATTTGGCTTAACTCATTACCGATGACTCGTGACCGAGTGCTGGAAGCGCTCTATCCGAGGTAAAAAGATATGCTCTACGAACTCCCTCCTCTAGAACACCTGACCGCCTACAACGTCGAGGAAGCGGTCAGGTGGCTGGCTGAATACAACCCCAGAGGAAAGGTCATCGCGGGTGGGACCGACCTCCTTGGCTTAATGAAGGATAAAATCACGGGGCCCCAGATGCCTATGCCAGAGGTGCTCATCGACATCAAAAAAATACCTGGTCTGAGTGCAATCCAGTATGAAGCAGGCAAAGGATTGACCATCGGAGCCGCAGCCACCCTGACGAGCATCATGACATCCAGCATTGTATTGGAGAAATATCCGATCCTGGCTCAGGCCGCGGGTCAGGTTGCCACCCACCAGATTCGGAACATGGGCACCCTCGGGGGCAATCTCTGCCAGAGACCATGGTGCTGGTACTTCCGCGTGCCGCAATTCAACTGCTACAAGAAGGGTGGGGCCATGTGCCCCGCAATCACAGGGAACAACAAATACTACTTTTCCATTTTGGGCCTAGGGATTTGTGTGATGGCCCATCCCTCGGATACGGCTCCGGCCCTGATCGCTTTAGGCGCCTCAGCGAAGATCGTCGGTAGCGACGGCAGCCGAACGGTACCAATAGAACAATTCTTCAAGGGTCCAAGAGAAGTCTTCGAGACGGTGCTCAAGCCCGATGAGCTGCTAACCGAAATACAGGTGCCGGAACCGCGCCGGAACAGTTACGGCATTTTCCTTAAGGAACGCCCTAGGGAGACGTGGGACTTTGCGTTAGCCAGCGTTGCGACGCTGTTGCAAATCGAAGGTAAAGTCTGCCAGGAGGCAAGGGTTATCTTAGGCGGGGTCGCACCGTACCCCTATCGAGCTCTTGGGGCGGAAGAGCTTCTTAGGAATCGAGAGATTGGCGGCGAAGCCCCTGAAAAGGCCGGCGAAGCTGCCGTCTCGGGAGCCCGGCCGCTTCGGGCAAACCACTACAAGATTCGATTGACGAAGGCGCTAGTAAAGCGGGCTGTGCTCCACTGCCTTGACCGGGCATCCAGGCTATCGGACGGAGTTTAGAGAAACATGGTCATGGGAGATCTATCGGCGAAAGGAGTGCAAAGATGAAAAAAGGGAATTTTTGGCAAACGGTCTTTATGATCGGTATCGGCTCTATATTCCTCCTGCCTGCGTCCGGGCTGGGCGCCGTCCCGAAAGGGCTTCTTCGGGTGGCGATTACCGGTGTCCCAGGGCAGTTTGGCAAACAGCCGCTGATGTTCGCGATCGAGCGGCTTAAAGAACAAGGCTATCAGGTCGACTATAAAATCGTCGGGGCCTCAGAGCTTCCGATCCAGGCGGCCATGCGCGGTGAGGCTGATATCTCGACGACCTCCATGGCTCCCTACCTAGCCGCGGTCGAGGCTGGCGCCGATCTCAAGCTGCTCGCGGAATCGCGCAAGAGCGAATATGTCATGCTGACCAAGAAAGAGATCAAGTCAGCCAAGGACCTCCAGGACAAGCTGCTGGCAATTCACAGTCGGGTATCCGCCACCGCCTTGCTTGCGAATGCCTACCTCAAGAATTATCCGGACATCAAGCCGAGGATGCTCATCATGCGGGGCTCGCCAATCCGCGGGCAGGCTCTCCTGGCCGGACAAATCGATGCCACCGTAGCCGACTTTGGAGACGCTCTCAGATTGCAGAGCAAGAAGCCCGGCGCCTTCAACGTCCTGATGATCTTTGCCAAAGAGATGCCGCTGCTGATCGATGCCATTTATTCGGCGAGACCGGGTTTTATCGAGAAGAATCAAGGGATGGTTCTCGATTTTGTCAGGGCCATGATCTGGGCGCATCGAAAAGTCACCGACGATGCCGGCTTTCTCATCAAAAAAACGCCGCAATACTCCCCGGACATGGAGCCGCAGCTTATACCTCAGTATGCCGATGTCTACTTGAAGAACGGCGTCTGGGATGTCAACGGCGGGCTCGAAACCGAGGCGGTGAAGTTCACTATCGACGCTCACAAGGAGGCGGGGATGATCTCGCCGAGATTCAATGCCTCTTCGGAGTCTCTGGTGGATCGTCGCTTCCTCAATCAGACCCTGAAAGAGACGGGTAAGCGCTAAATCTTTTTAGTCATGCCTCGAGAGACAGAAAGGCTGTGGAAGTTTGGCCTCAGAGCCTGTTCTCTTTTGATCTTGCTCTCCGCGTGGGAAATTGCGGGAAGGAGGGTGGGGGCTCTCATATTTCCGGCTTTTAGCCAGGTTTTGGTGGCCTGGGTCAAGTTATCCTCCTCGCCCGAGTTTTTGAAGGCTATTTATCTTAGCAACGAGGCGATGGTGATAGGGTTTCTCTTGGCGGCGGCGGCAGGCATCCCGCTTGGGCTTTTTACCGGGAGGTTCCCGCTGGCAGGCAGGGTAGCCAATCCCTACCTGGACATATTTTTGATGACTCCGACAGTTTCCTTGGTTCCCCTATTCATCATGATCTTCGGCGTGGGTTTGGTCTCCAGAATCGCCGTGGTTTTTAGCTTCGCCTTCATCTTCGTTGCCGTCAATGCTCAGGCAGGGATGAAGGCGACAGAACCGTCTCTGGTTGAGATGGCCCATTCGTTCGGGGCCAGAGAATCGCAACTCTTCACTCGGATCTATCTCCCTTCCGCCCTTCCTGCGATCATGGCGGGGATCCGCATCGGTATCTCCCGCGCTGTGGCGGGGATGGTGGTGGCGGAGCTTCTGATGGGCGCTGTCGGACTGGGTGAGCTCATCAGTTTTTACGGCGGCAGCTTCAAGACGGATTACCTCTTTGCTACCATTGCCACGATCGTCTGCGAGGGGCTGATCCTCCTCCATTTGGCTCAGCGGCTAGAGCTGCGGCTCGCCCCTTGGAAAGTGAGCGAAGGGATCGAGTAGAGATATGATCGATATCAGGAATATCGTAAAGCTCTACAAGAAGCAGGAAGATGGCAGGCCGGTGGAATTTTACGCTCTCAAGGGCTTTAGCTTGCGGATTGAGAATCACGAGTTTCTCTCGATCATCGGCCCCAGCGGCTGCGGTAAAACCACTTTATTGAAGATGGTAGACGGCCTGATTCCCTGGGATGAGGGAGAGATCCTGATCGACGGCAGGTCGGTTTCAGGGCCCGGGCCAGATCGAGGAATGGTCTTTCAGAATTTCGCCTTGCTCCCGTGGGTTGACGTCATCGCGAATGTGGGCTTCGGGCTGGAGCTAAGGGGAGTGAAAGCGGAGCAGCGAGAAGCGGTGGTCTTGGAATATATCCGGGCCGTGGGGCTCGACGGGTTTGAGCACCATTACCCGCGCCAGCTTTCAGGCGGGATGCAGCAGCGGGTGGGGCTGGCCCGCGCGCTGGCAGTGGATCCCAAGATTCTTCTCCTCGACGAACCGTTCGGTTCCGTCGATGCCCAAACGCGTCGGCTGCTGCAGCATGACCTGATCCGGCTTTGGGAGAGGTCGCAGAAGACGGCGATCTTTGTCACCCACGACATGGAGGAGGCAATCTATCTCTCCGACCGCGTCGCGCTGATGCGGCCCCGGCCCGGCTCGGTCCAGGAGGTCTTGAAGGTTTCGCTGCCGCGGCCTCGCAACGAAGAGATAAAAAAAGAAAAAAGCTTCGTCGATCTCAAGGAATACCTGTGGGAACAGCTCAAAGGGATGCAACTGCCAAAATCGTGAGCGGCGCCTCCTGGGGTCACCCATTAGCAGGCAGGTCACCCATTAGCAGGCAGGTCACCCATTAGCAGGCAGGTCAAGAAGCACAGACATTTCCCGTGAAAAGAATTTTCTTCTTTCCCCCTTTTTTCCTTCTCGCACGGTCCGTGATCTTTCG
>Ga0209212_1004508_pt1 | contig 17175 bp, 15 predicted proteins | sample RifGroC2_FD_183996 | JGI IMG/M metagenome (GOLD analysis project Ga0209212, IMG submission 183996) | Groundwater microbial communities from Rifle, Colorado, USA - Groundwater C2 (SPAdes) (version 2) | ecosystem: Environmental > Aquatic > Deep subsurface > Groundwater | place: Rifle, Colorado...
CCCGGGGGGAGGCGATTCTCGAAGCCAAACGCAAGATTCAGGGGAAGGAATATCCGGTCCATATCAAGCTCCTTGCCACTTCCGCGGGGATCGAAGTCCTCGATTATGATCGTTAACAGGCTGATGAAAAACGCCCATCTGCGGCGTTGCCCTCATCCTTCGTCAACGACGTACCTTGCGGTACGCCTTATTCCGCAGGATTTCCGGCGCCTTGCACCTGGGCATTTTTGATCAGCCTCAACAACGGTGTAATTTAGCATCCCTGCTTAAATGACCTTTTGGCCCCTGCGCTTCCCCTTGCTCCCTTTGTGAAAGGCCGTCGATGAAGAAGACCTATATCCTCGATACCAATGTGCTGCTCCACGATCCCCAGGCCCTCTTCCGTTTCGAGGATAACGATGTCGTGATCCCCATCACCGTCATCGAAGAGATTGACCGCTTCAAGAAGGACCTCAATGAAACCGGGCGCAATGCCCGTCATATCTCCCGCCTTCTCGACAGCTTCCGCAGCGACGGCGGGCGCCTGGTCGACGGGGTCCAACTCGAAAAGGGGGGCATCCTCAAGGTCGTCATCTACACCGAGGCGGCGATTCGTCGTCTGCCGCCGGAGTTCCGCGCCGACCAGGGGGACAACCGCATCCTCGCGGTAGCGATGCAGATGAAGGAGACCTGCGACTGCCCGGTGGTCTTTGTCACCAAGGACACCAATTTGCGCATCAAGGCCGATGCCATCGGCCTTACCGCCGAGGATTACGAATCGGACAAGGTCGCCATCGAGGAACTCTATTCCGGGGCGGCCGTGGTCCATGTCGAAAAAGACGAAGTCGACCGTTTCTACGGCCAGGGCTTTCTCGACCTCCCGGCGGCGGGGTATCTTCCCAACCAGTTCCTCACTCTGACCGAAACCGCCAACCCCTCCCACACCGCCATCGGCCGCTATCAAGCGTCGTTGCAGCGCATGGTGCCGCTGATCCGCAGCCCCAAGGAGGGGGTCTGGGGACTCCACCCCCGCAACCGCGAACAGCAGTACGCCTTCGATCTCCTGCTCAATGACGAGGTCCAGCTCGTCACCCTGGTCGGCAAGGCCGGCACCGGTAAGACCCTCCTCGCCATCGCCGCCGGACTCAACAAGGCGGCCGACGAGGGGGTCTACTCGCGCCTGCTGGTGTCGCGGCCGGTCTTCCCCATGGGGCGCGATCTCGGCTTTCTCCCCGGCGACGTCGAGGAAAAGCTGGCGCCGTGGATGCAGCCGATCTTCGACAACGTCGAACTCCTCCTCGGCAATGTCGAGGAGCGGGGCAAGCGCAAGCGCGGCTACAAGGAGCTGGTCGATATGGGGATTCTCGAAATCGAGCCGCTGACCTATATCCGCGGCCGCTCCATCCCCAAGCAGTACATGATCGTCGACGAGGCGCAGAACCTCACCCCGCACGAGATCAAGACGATCATCACCCGGGCCGGGGAGGGGACCAAGATCGTCCTCACCGGCGACCCCTACCAGATCGACAACCCCTATGTCGACTCGTCGAGCAACGGTCTCGCCTACGTCGTCGAGAAGTTCAAGGGGGAGGGGATCGCCGGCCACGTCACCCTGACCAAGGGGGAACGGTCGAGTCTGGCCGAACTCGCCGCCAACTTACTGTAAAGCGGCTATCAGCTGTCAGCTGTCAGCAATTAGCAATTAGCAATTAGCTGTCAGCTTATAACCTTCAGCCTTTAACCTTCAGCCTACTTATGCGCGTTCTTTGCATCGAAACCTCCTGTGACGAGACGGCGGCGGCCGTCGTGCGCGACGGCCGCCAGATTCTCTCCAGCGTCGTCGCTTCCCAGGTCGATCTGCATGCCCACTACGGCGGGGTGGTGCCGGAGCTCGCTTCCCGCTGCCACCTCGAAGCGATCACGCCGGTCATCGCCGAGGCGCTGGAGCGGGCGGCGACCCCTCTCGCCGCCATCGAAGGGGTAGCGGTGACGCGCGGACCGGGGCTGGTCGGCGCCCTCCTCGTCGGGGTGGCGGCGGCCAAGGCCATTGCCTATGCCCGCCAGCTGCCCCTGATCGGCGTCCATCACATCGAAGGGCACATCCTGGCGGTGCAGCTGGAGCAGGAGGTGGCCTTCCCCTACCTCGCCCTCGCCGTCTCCGGCGGCCACACCCATCTCTATCGCGTCGACGGCATCGGCCGTTACCAGACCCTCGGGCGGACCATCGACGATGCCGCCGGCGAAGCCTTCGACAAGGTCGCCAAGCTCATGGGGCTGCCCTATCCCGGCGGCGCCCTCATCGATCGTCTCGCCCGCGACGGCGATCCCCGCGCCATCCCCTTGCCCCGCCCGCTGCTGCACAGGGACAATCTCGATTTCAGCTTCAGCGGCATGAAAACGGCGGTCCTCAACTATCTCAAGCAGCACCCCGAGGCGGCCGCCGGTGACCGGCGCAACGATCTGGCCGCCAGCTTCCAGGCGGCGATGGTCGAGATTCTCGTCGCCAAGACCCTCCGCGCTGCTGCCGCCCACGGCCTGGAACGGCTCGTCGTCGCCGGTGGCGTTGCCTGCAACAGCGGCCTGCGTGCAGGCCTGGCGGCGGCGGCGAGCCAAGCCGGGCTGACCCTGGCCATCCCCTCGCCGCCCCTCTGCGCCGACAACGCCGCCATGCTCGGAGTCGCCGGTGCGGCCTACTTAAGCGCCGGCCTCGCCGCGCCCCTCGATCTCAACGCCGTGGCCGCCTGGCCCCTCGATACCGCCGGACTCTTCCCGGCGGCGGTCTGAGTTCGCCATATGTACTGGAACTGGGGCTTCATCCGTCAGCTCAAGCTCAATCTCATCCGTTTCCTCCGCCTCAAGGGGACGGTGGACGAGGTCGCTCGCGGGGCCGCCCTCGGCATCTTCATCGGCATGACCCCAACCATGGGCTTCCAGATGCCCATTGCCATCTTTTGCGCCCTGATTTTGCGCATGAACAAACTCGCCGCGGCCCTCGGTGTCTGGATTACCAACCCCCTCACCGCTCCCTTCATCTATGGTCTCGAATACGAGACCGGGCGCCGGCTCCTCGGCATGAAGCGGGTCCATATCCCCGACACGCTGACCTGGGTGGGGCTCAAACAGTTTGGCTGGGATGTCGCTCTCCCCCTCGGCGTCGGCAGCCTGGTCTATGCCGTGGTCTGTGGTGTTGTTACCTACTATCTGAGCCTCTGGCTCATCCCCCGGTTCAAGGATTTTCGTCTGAAGCGCTGGCCTCGCCTGCATTTTCACCGCTCCGGTCCACCGGGCAAGGGTCCGCCCCGGCTCCCCAGATCACCAAAAACGCCCGACTGATGACTTCGTGATTGCCGCAGGAGCGCCGATGGACTACAAAGCCAAGAAACAGTACGGCCAGAACTTTCTCCGCGACCGCCATGTCCTCGGCAAGATTATCGAGGCCGCCGCCCTCTCCACCGACGACAAGGTCCTGGAGATCGGTCCGGGACTCGGCGCCCTGACCGATCTCATGCTCCCCCGGGCCGGGCTGGTCCGGGTCATGGAGGTTGACAGTGAGCTGGTGGAACGGCTGCAGGGGCGCAGTGCCGCGAACCTGGTCATTCATCAGGGGGATGCCCTGCGTCTCCCCTGGAAAGAGCTGCTCCTCGAGCCCCCCTACAAGCTCGTTGCCAACCTGCCGTACAACATCTCCAGTCAGGTCCTCTTCAAAATCCTCGAGCATCGCCCCCTCTTCTCCCGTCTTGTCCTCATGTTCCAGAAGGAGGTCGGCGACCGCCTCTGTGCCCCTCCCGGCGGCAAGGATTACGGTATACTGTCAGTCCATTGTCAGCTCTGGTTCGAGATCCGCCGCGTCACCATCGTGCCGCCGGGGGCCTTTGTCCCGGTCCCCAAGGTCGACTCGGTGGTTCTTGCCTTCACCCCCCTGGCGACGCCGCGGGCCGTCGTCGCCGACGAGCCCTTCTTCCGGCGCGTGGTCAAAGGGGCTTTCGGCCAGCGGCGCAAAACCTTGCGCAACGCCCTCCTCGGCGCCGGTTTTGTCGAGAGTGAGCTGCGGGCCGCCCTGGACGTGGCAGGGATCGACGGCGGTCGCCGCGCCGAGACGTTGAACATCCAAGAGTTTGCCGCCCTGAGCACGGCCCTGGCCGGAAGCGACAAGGGAGAGCGATGAAACGGAAAGCGCGCCAAAGTTCCGGCGAGGTCCTCTGGGCGCGGGCGGACGGTGTGCTGCGGCAGCTCACCGCCACCTCCGCCGGTCTCGATCTCGAGTTGGCTTTTGATCTTGACGGGCATCCCGCCGGGGTTCTCGCCGTCGTCCAGCGCTTGCTCCGTCGCCGCTTTAACGGGGCGGCGGTCGTCCTGAACGAATATCGTGTTGCCGGCACGGCGCTGACGGCGCACTTTCGGGTCACGGCCACGGCGCCACCCTCGGCCGCCTGCTGCGCCGCCCTGGAGCGGCAGCTGGCTCGCGTCACCGCCCCCTGGGGATTGCGGGTGCGCCGGGGTTTGCAGCGGCACCAGGGGAGCGCCGGGCTGGCGATCTGGAGCGAGCTGGCCGGGGGGATTTCCGATGACTACCGCGGTCACATGCATCCGCACTTCGCCCGGCGCGATCTGCCGGTCCTGTGCGCGGTGGCGGCCGGTGGCGGCGAGCGTTTCGCCCTGTGGGGGCCATTTCCCTCCAGCCGTGGCCCCCTCTATCGCTTGCAGCATTATGCCGCCACCGCCGTCTCCCTCAATGACCTCCTGCCGCTCCTGACCAATCTCGATCTCACGGTCGAGGCCGAACACGACTTCGTCTTCCCCCTGCCGCCGCAGCCGGTCTGGCTCAAGAGCTTCGTTGTCCGCGGCGGCGCCGGAATGCTGCCCCTGGCTGGTTTGCGCGAGCCGCTTTTGGCCCTCTTCGGCGGCTTGCGTGACGGCCGGCTGGAGAACGACCCGCTCAATCGCCTCCTTTTGACCTGCGGCCTCCCCTGGCGGCAGATCGATATCTTTCGCGGCTACCGCAACTACTATTTCCAGCTCGGTTCCCCCTTCAGTCGGCAGCGGGTCGATTTTGCCCTGATCCACAATCCAACCGTGGCCCTTCTCCTCTTCCGCTACTTCGAGGCGCGTTTCTCACCCGCGATCCATGACGAGGATCTTCTCGCCCGCGAAGAGCGTCTCCTTTTCCCTTTGCGCCTGGAATTGGCGGCGGCCCTCGATGGCGTCACCGACGTCAACGCAGACCGCATCCTGCGCACCCTCTTCAACCTCATCGACGCGACGGTGCGGACCAACTACTACCGGCGCTGTGCCGGCGACGACTACTTTTTCGCCTTCAAGATCATCGACCTCGGGATCATCGACATGCCGTCGCCACGCCCAGTTTGCGAGATCTACGTCCATGCCGCGACCATGGAAGGAATCCATCTGCGCGGCGGCCTCGTCGCCCGGGGCGGCATCCGCTGGTCGGAGCGACCTGACGATTTCCGCACCGAGATCCTCGGCCTGATGAAGACGCAGATGGCCAAGAATGTCGTCATCGTCCCCGTCGGCTCCAAGGGGGGCTTTGTCGTCAAGGGGTCCTTGCCGAACCGCGAGGAGGGAGCCCAGCGCGTCGAAGCGGCCTATCGCACTCTCGTGCGTGGGCTCCTCGACCTCACCGACAACCGCGTCGGCGGTCGCATCCTCCGTCCGGCCGAGGTCATCGCCTATGACGGCGACGACCCCTATCTCGTCGTCGCCGCCGACAAGGGGACCGCGACCTTCTCCGATATCGCCAACGCCATCGCCCGCGACTATGGTTTCTGGCTCGACGATGCCTTTGCCAGCGGCGGTACTCACGGCTATGATCACAAGGCCCTCGCCATCACCGCCCGCGGCGCTTGGGAATGTGTCAATGCACACTTCCGCGAACTCGGCCGCGATCCCGACCGCGACAATATCAGCGTCGTCGGCATCGGCGACATGAGCGGCGATGTCTTCGGCAACGGCATGCTCCTCTCTCCCCGTCTGCGCCTCCGCGCCGCCTTCGATCATCGCCACATCTTTCTCGACCCCGATCCCGAGCCGCTCTCCGCCCATGCCGAGAGGCAGCGTCTTTTCCGCTTGCCGCGCTCGAGCTGGGACGATTACGACCGCACCCTTCTCTCGAACGGCGGCGGCATCTTTCCCCGCGCCGCCAAGGAGATCGGCCTCTCCCCCGAGGTCAAGGGGTGGCTCGGCTGTCATCACGACAGCATCGACCCGGCCGGGCTCATCCGCCTCATTCTCTGTGCCCCCGTCGATCTGCTCTGGAACGGTGGTATCGGCACCTACGTCAAGGCTGCCAGCGAAAAGCACGAGGAGGTCGGCGATCGCGCCAACGACGCGGTTCGGGTCGATGGCGGGCAGCTGCGGGCGCTGGTCGTCGGCGAGGGAGGAAATCTCGGATTTACCCAGCGCGGGCGCATCGAGTATGCCCTGGCCGGCGGGCGCATCAACACCGATGCCGTCGACAACTCCGGTGGCGTCGACTGCTCCGATCGCGAAGTCAACCTCAAGATCTTCATGCAGCATCTCATGGAGATCGGGGCAGTCTCCTCCCGGGGCGAACGTGACCGACTCCTCGCCGCCGTCAGCGGCGAGGTCTGCGCCGCCGTCCTCGCCGACAATCGCGCCCAGAGCCTGGCCCTCTCCCTCGACCAGCGCCGCTGCCGCGACGATCTCGCGCCGTTCTTCGTTCTTGCCACCCGCCTCGCCGACGCCGGTCTCCTCGACCGCAAAGGGGAGGCCTTGCCGAACGAGGCCGAGGTGCGGGTGCGGCCGCAGCCGCTGCTGACCCGACCCGAACTCGCCATCCTCATGGCCTACGCCAAGATGCAGCTTTATCAGGGCCTCCTCGACAGCGACCTCCCCCTGCACCCCGGCACCCAGGGCTTTCTCGTCGACTATCTGCCACCCTCCCTGCGCGAGCGCTTCGGGGCACGCATGGCCGAGCACCCCCTGGCCCGGGAGCTCGTTGCCACGGTCGTCGCCAACCGTGTCGTCAACCAGGGGGGGAGCGCCCTGGTGCAATCCCTTGCCCGCACCAGCGGCGTCCCCCCGGTCGTCGTCGTTACGACCTATCTCGCCCTCGACCGCATTCTCGTCGGCGACTCCTTGCGCCAGGCGCTGCGCTCGCGCGACGGCGGCCTGACCGTTGCCCGCACCCATGAACTGCTGCTGCGCCTTGAAGAGTTGCTTGCCACTCTCGTCGCCGGCAGCCTGGCTGCCGGCGTCGAGTTGGCCCTGACCGAGAGGGACCTGACCCGCCTGCGCCAGAGCAGCGATACCCTCCTCTCCAGCCTGGCTACGACCCTGTCGCCACCCCGTTACGGCCGCTGCCGCGCCGCAGCGGCTCTGCTGGAGAAGGGCGGGCTGCCAACCGCCGCGGCCTGGCGTCTGGCGGCTCTGGCCGAGGCCGGGGCGGAGTTGACCGCGGGGCTCCTGGCGCAGTTGGCGAAAACGGCTGATGAAGGAAGAAGCAATCGATGAAATGTGATGTGATAGTCGTCGGCGCCGGTCCGGCGGGGTGTGCCGCGGCCATTGATCTGGCCCGGCAGGGCTATGCGGTCCGCGTGCTCGAACGGGGGAGTCTGCCCCAGGCCAAGGTCTGCGGCGATACCCTCTTTGCCGAGACGTTGACCCTCCTCGAGCATCTCGGCCTCGGCGCGCTGGCGCGACAGGAAGGGTTGCCCCTCAAGACCCTTAATCTGCAGGCTCCCGGCGGGCGGGTGGTTCCCCTAGAGGTCAACGCCACCTCCCTGCAACGGGTGCGGCTGCACCAGCTTCTGCAGGAGGAAGTGCGGCGCAGTGGCGCCAGCATCGAAACGGCCGAAGTCGTCGCTCCCCTGCGGCAGGGCGAGAGCCTGCGCGGCGTCAGCGTCCGCGGTCCCGGCGACGAACCGGGAGAAGTTCTGGCCGGGCTGGTCATCCTCGCCGGCGGCGCCCGCTATGCCACCCTCGAGGCCTTCGGCCTTGGCCTGCGACCCGAGCCGACCGCCGTCGGCATGCGCGCCTACTACCGGGTCCTCAATCCTCCCGTGGAGACTGCCGCGCACCTGGCCTTCCATCGCGTCCTCGGCGCCGGTTTCGGCTGGGTCGTCCCCCTCCCCGGGGGGATTTACAACATCGGCTGCGGCCGCTTTCTCCATGGGGCACCGGCCGGTCAGACCGACCTCCTCAAAACTCTGGAAGCCTTTATCCATCACTTTGAGCCGGCCTGGCGGGTCGTGGGACACGATGACGCCATCGGTCTCCCCTGCGCCGGGCTGTTGCGCAGCGGCCTCAGCGGCGCCGTCACCGCGGCACAGGGACTGCTGGTGGCCGGCGAAGCGGCGGGGACGGCGTCGCCCCTCACCGGCGCCGGGGTCGCCCGGGCTCTGGAGAGCGGTCTCGTCGCCGCCCGTACCGCCGCCCTGGCGCTGCAAGCTGGCGATTTCTCTGCCCCTTTTCTCGTCCGCCACAGCGCACGCCTGGAAGAAGGTCGTTCCTACTATCGCGAACTCGAGCGGGCCGAGCGCTGGTTCGCCGCGCCGCGCCGCCTCAATCTGCTCGCCTGGCAGGCCGCCCGCCACCCCCCGCTGCGCAATGCCATCAGCGCCATCATCGACCGCGGTGCGGTGCCGGCCCCGGTCTTTTCCCTCGCCGGCCTCCTGGGCCGGGTCAAGTCCCGTTAGTGTTGTTTTGTATTAAATGGGAGATCGCTCCATGAGCAAGCGCCGCCTCGGCCCCTGTATCACCTTCTTTCCCCAGCCGACCACCCTGGTCGCCAGCCGCGCCGCCGATGGCCGGGTCAATGTCATGACCGCCTCCTGGGTCGGCCTGGTCAGCAAGACCCCGCCGACCCTCGGCGTCTCCTTGCACCACGGGCGTCTGACCTACGCGCAGATTACCGCCAGCGGCTCCTTCACCGTCAACCTCGTCCCCGTGCCCCTGGCCGTCGCCGCCGACTACTGCGGTCTGGTTTCGGGTCGGGATCAGGACAAGGCGGCCGTGGCCGGATTGACCCTGGTCCCGGCCGATCTGGTGGCGGCGCCGCTGGTCGCCGAAGCCCCCCTCAATGTCGAATGCCGCCTCGCCGGCGAGGTCGAACTCGGCGACTACCGTCTCCTCCTCGGCGAAATCGTCCAGATCCACGCCCTTGAGAAGGCCTTTCGCGCCGACGGCACCCTCGACGCCGCCATCCTCAACCCCCTCGTCTACCTCGGCGGCATCCGCGAGTACTGGAGCCTCGGCGAGCGCAAAGGGGTGGCGTACAAGGATGGCAAGGCGCTGCTGCGCTGAGGCCGCCAGCGGGCGGGGAGGGCAATTCTGCTGGACAGTCGTAACCGCACATGGTATATGCAAAACGTTTTTTTATAACTGCCGCTGCGCTGGCCCGGAACAGGTGACGGAGCCGTTTCAAGGTGCATTGCGGCAGGGACGACAGACCGCCTGGATCAACGCGACCGGGACGGAAGGTGGATGCAGCCGCAAACGACCCTCACGGCAGTTGCCGGCTCGGTCGCGCGAGCGCCTTTCGGACCGCTGCCGGAGGCGCTTTTCTCTTTTGACGAGGTTGCTGTTGTGAACAAGGCAAAGACAGTGCTCGACATGGGGCGGATGAAGGGGCAGGGGGAGAAGATCGCCGTCCTCACCGCCTACGACTACCCGTTGGCGCGCCTCCTCGATCTTGCCGGCATCGACATGGTCCTGGTCGGCGATTCCGTCGGCCCGGTCGTCGCCGGTTACGACAATACCCTGCCGGTGACCATGGACGAGATGGTCTACCACACCCGCGCCGTCGTCCGTGGTTGCGCCCAGGCGTTGGTCGTCGCCGATCTTCCCTTTCTCTCTTATCAGGTCGATCTCGCCGAAGCCCGCCGCAACGCCGGCCGGCTGATCAAGGAGGGGGGGGCGCAGGCAGTCAAGCTCGAAGGCGGGGAGAATGTCGCCGCCACCATTCGCGCCATCGTCGCCATGGATGTGCCGGTCGTCGGCCACATCGGTCTTACCCCCCAATCGATTCACCGCATGGGGGGCTACAAGGTCCAGGGAAAGCAGGAGACCCAGGCCCGTCAGCTCCTCGCCGACGCCCGGGCGGTGGAGGCGGCCGGCGCCTTCGCCATCGTTCTGGAGGGGATTCCCGCCGCTTTGGCCGCCGAGATCACCGCCGCCCTGACCATCCCGACCATCGGCATCGGCGCCGGAGTCCACTGCGACGGCCAGGTCCTGGTCCTGCACGATATCCTCGGCCTCTGCGAGAAGTACTCGCCCAAGTTCGTCAAGCGCTACGCCGATGCCGCCGCCCTCATCAGCGGCGCCGCCGCCGACTATATCCGCGAAGTCAAGGCCGGGACTTTTCCCGGGGAGGAACATAGTTTTTAGCTATCAGCTATCAGCTATCAGCTATCAGCTATCAGCTATCAGCCGAGTCTCTATGGACATCATCAGCGATCCGCAACAGATGCAGCAGCGCGCCCTCGCCGAAAAGCGCGCGGGACGGCGGGTGGCGCTGGTGCCGACCATGGGCTATCTCCATGCCGGGCATCGCTCCCTGCTGCAGGAGGGGCGCAAACGCGGCGATTTTCTCGTCCTCTCCCTCTTCGTCAACCCGACCCAGTTCGGGCCGAGTGAGGATCTTTCGACCTATCCCCGCGATCTCGAGGCCGATCTCGCCCTGGCCCGCGCCGCCGGGGTCGATGTCGTCTGGACGCCGACGCCACAGGAGGTTTACCCCGCTGGTTACGCCACCTGGGTGGCGGTCGAGGGGGGGCTCACCACCACCCTCTGCGGGGCGAGCCGTCCCGGTCACTTTCGCGGGGTGACGACAGTGGTCAGCAAACTCTTCAACGTCGTCCAGCCCGATGTCGCCCTCTTCGGCGAGAAGGATTTCCAGCAGCTGGCGGTGATCCGGCAGATGGTGCGCGATCTCAATTTTCCCATCGAGATCGTCGGCATGCCCATCGTCCGCGAGGCCGACGGTCTCGCTATGAGCTCGCGCAATGTCTACCTCACGCCCGACCAGCGGCGGCAGGCCCTCGTCCTCTCCCAAGCTCTGGCGCTGGCAAGAGAGCTGGCCGCCGCCGGCGAACGGGAGAGCGCCACCATTCTCGCCACCCTGCGCCAACTCATCGCGGCGCAGCCCGACGCCCGCATCGACTATCTGCACATCTGCCACCAGACGACCTTGCAGGAGCAGGCCCGGATCGATGCCGCTGCGGTTCTTCTGCTGGCAGTTTTTATCGGCAAGACCAGGCTGATCGATAACGGTTTTCTGCTTTGACTCCGGCAGCCCTCTCATCAAGGGAGAGGGCTGTGCGTAAAGGCGAAACGACGATGCCGAAAAATCGCGAGGTGGCCGAGGCCACCCTGGAAAATCTCTACCGCATCTTCACCGTGCCGGAAGCCCCCGATTCGACCCTCGGCACCATCGATCACGCCATCGCCGACGATGTCGCCGGCTTTTTGCAAACCCACATCGTCGCCATCGAGCGCAACCTCGAAGAGATCGAGGCCGATTTCTCCACCTTCGCCATCCCCGAAGAACCGACCTTCGTCTCCGCCTACACCGACTTCGTCAAGGCCAAGCTCGTCGCCCAGTCGGTCCACACCGCCGCCCCCGGTTTCATCGGCCACATGACCTCGGCCTTGCCCTATTTCATGTTGCCATTGTCGCGGATCATGACCGCCCTCAATCAGAACCTGGTCAAGGTCGAGACCTCCAAGGCCTTCACCCCCCTGGAGCGCCAGGTTCTCGCCATGCTCCACCATCTCGTCTACAGCGGCAAAGAGACCTTCTACCGCCAGTGGATTCATAACAGCCAGCACGCCCTCGGCGCCTTCTGCTCCGGCGGCACCATCGCCAACGTCACCGCCCTGTGGGTGGCGCGCAACCGCCTCTTCGCCCCGGAAGGGCAGTTCAAGGGGATCGCCAAAGAAGGGTTGGCCCGCGCCCTCAAGTTTCGTGGCTGTGACGGCATCGCCGTTCTCGTCTCACGGCGCGGCCACTATTCCTTCGGCAAGGCCGCCGATCTTCTCGGTCTCGGCCGGGACAACCTGATCCGGGTCGAAACCGACGCCGACAACCGCATCGACATGAAGCTGCTGCGCCGCGAATGCCGGCGCCTGCAGGACCAGAATATCCGCCCCCTGGCCCTGGTCGGCATCGCCGGGACGACGGAGACCGGCAATGTCGATCCCCTCGAGGCGTTGGCCGATCTTGCCCTCGAGCTCGGCTGCCATTTTCACGTCGATGCCGCCTGGGGGGGGCCGACCCTCTTTTCCACGGCCAACCGCCACCTCCTCGCCGGCATCGCTCGCGCCGACTCCGTCACCATCGATGCCCACAAGCAGCTCTATGTGCCGATGGGGGCGGGGATGGTCGTCTTCAAGGACCCCACCGCCCTCTCCGCCATCGAACATCACGCCGCCTACATCCTGCGCCACGGCTCCAAGGACCTCGGCAGCCATACCCTCGAGGGTTCGCGGCCGGGGATGGCGATGCTGGTTCACGCCGGCCTCTCCATCATCGGGCGCAAGGGCTACGAACTCCTCATTGATCTCGGCATCGCCCGGGCCAAAACCTTTGCCGCCATGATCACGGCCCACCCCGACTTCGAGCTGACCAGCATCCCCGAACTCAACATCCTGACCTACCGCTACTGTCCGCAGGCACTGCAGCAGGCCCTGGCTCAAGTGTCGGCCAAGGAGAGCTGCCGCATCAACGGCCTCCTCGACCAGGTCAACCAGCTCCTGCAGAAGGAGCAGCGCGAAGCGGGAAAGACCTTCGTCTCCCGCACCCGGCTGCGGGTCGCCGCCTACGGCCGCAAAGAGCTCACCGTCCTCCGCGTCGTCCTCGCCAATCCCCTCTCGACCGACGATATTCTTCGCGCGGTGCTCGCCGAGCAGTATGCAATCGTCCAGCGGCCGGAGATTGCGACGCTGTTGCAAGCAGCCGCCGCCATCGGCGCCAAGTCGCCGAGCCCCGCATAGGTCCCATGGGTCCTAACAGTCCTATGCCCCCGACAGCAAAAGCCCAACTCTACCGCGCCCGCTACCTCGTCCCCATGGCCGGAGAGCCGCTGGAAGATGGCGCCGTGCTGGTCGAGGCGGGGCGCATCGTTGCTGTCGGTCCTTACGCCACCCTGCGCCGCCACCATGCCGCGCTTATCGACTGTGGCGACGCCATTCTCCTCCCCCCCCTGGTCAACGCCCACACCCATCTCGAACTGACCGACTTTCCGACCTGGGCGGCGGCTCTCGCCGACCTCGCCGCCGGGGAGACTTTCGTCGACTGGATCCGCCGGGTGGTGCAGGTCAAGCGCGCCCGCAGCGGTGACGATTTTGCCGCCTCAGTAAAGCACGGAATCGCGCAGTCCCTCGCCGCCGGCACCGGCGCCGTCGGCGATATCCTCTCCCACTTTGCCGCCTGCTCCGCCTACGCCGCTTCGCCGTTACGCGGCCGGCTCTTCTTCGAGACCCTCGGCCATGACCCCGCCCGCACCCAGCCGCAGCTGCAGGAGATCGCCACCCTCCTTGCCGCCGGGCTCTGCGGTCGCCTCCTCCCCGGCCTCGCCCCCCATGCTCCCTATAGCCTTTCCGCCGCGCACCTGGCCGCGACGGTCGCGCAGGCGCTGCGCGAGCAGGCGCCCTTGACCCTGCATGCCGCCGAGTCGCGGGAAGAGGTCGCCCTCATCCGCGCCGCCGCCGGTCCCATCGCCCAGGTCCTCTACCCGTTAGCCGGCTGGGAGCTGCCGTCGCCGCAACACTCCTCCCCCATCGCCTACCTCTCCCGACAGGGCGCCCTGACCCCGGGGATGCTCCTGGTCCACGGTGTCCAGGTCGATGCCGCCGATGTCGCCCTCATCGCCGCGGCCGGCTGCGGCATGGTCCTCTGCCCGCGCTCCAACGCCCGTCTCGGCGTCGGCACCGCCCCGGCCGCCCTCTATCGCCAGTTGGGTGTACCGTTAGCCCTCGGCACCGACAGTCTCGCCAGCAACGACTCCCTCTCCCTCTGGGACGAGATCGCCGCCGCCCGCCGCGTCTATCCCGCCTTCTCGCCGCCTGAACTCCTCCACCTCGCCACCGCCGGCGGCGCCGCCCTCCTCGGTCTGACGGGGGAGATGGGGACGCTGCACCCCGGCAGCGGGGCGCACTTCCAGCTCCTCCGGCCCAACTCCCTGCCGGCCTTGGCCGAGCTGGCGGAGTTCCTCGCCAGCCCGGGCCGCAGCGCCGAGGTGGCAGAACTTTTCCTCGACGGGGAAGAGGTCCTTGCCAAAGAGCCCGCCTTGCGCCTATAATCCCCCCTCTTTGCAGCAAGCCAAACGTTTTACCCCCAGCCGGATGGACCATGGGCATCAAGATCATCGCCACCAACAAGAAGGCCTACCACGACTACTACATCGAAGATGTCTTCGAGGCCGGGATCATGCTCTCCGGCACCGAGGTCAAGTCGCTGCGCCTCGGCAAGGTCAATCTCAAGGAGGCCTTCTGCCGCATCAAGGATGGCGAGGTCTTCGTCAACAACATGAATATCAGCCCCTACGAACAGGGGGGGCGGGAGAACCCGTCCGACCCGACGCGCATGCGCAAGCTGCTCTTGCACAAGGAAGAGATCGCCAAACTCATGCGCAAGGTCGACGAAAAGGGACTTTCCCTGGTGCCGACCCAGATCTACTTCAAGGAGAGCCGGGCCAAGCTCGAAATCGGCGTCGGCCGCGGCAAGAAGCTGCACGACAAGCGCGAGACCTTGAAAGAGAAAGAAGCCGGGCGGGAAATGGCGAAAGCTTTGAAGGCTGGTCGTCACGACTAAAGGGTTCTTGGCTTTTGGTCGCACCTGTGCCATAATAAAAATGCTTCAAAAAGCACAGCCGTTCAACAACTTACAAGGGGGTGCCCAGGTTTCGACGGGGATTGGAAGCGCAGGTTGCATGCCGGGGACGCCAGTTGGCCTCGTTAAAAAACTGGCACACACACAAACGCCGACACTGACGTTCGTTACGCACTAGCGGCTTAATTGCCGCTACATCCCCCTGATCTAGCGCCCACATGGGACCCGGGGATGTCATTATGGTGGGCTAGCTCCCGGGAATGCCTGTGGCCCAGGAGCGAAATCAAAGCCGGATCGCCCAAAGAGGAGCCTGTCCGTGGGGGCCTCGCGGGTTAAATCAAATTACGGACTACGCATGTAGAAGCTTATCGTGAAAGATTTTCGGACGCGGGTTCGATTCCCGCCACCTCCACCATTTAACCAAAGGCCCCGGCAATTCTGCCGGGGCCTTTGGCGTTGGCGCCGACTGCCCGCCGCCGCAACCGGCGCCGGCGGGCCGCAAGCTCCACTGACGCCATGGCGGTGTCCCTCTATTCCCAGATCAGGGCGTCCTCCGCCTCGTAACCGCGGAGCGGCTCGGTGACGGGAACGGTCACCGGCTGCGGCAGCGGCCGACCGGGGAAGCCGCCGGTGAGGAGCAGACCGAGGATCAGCGGCATGGCCCGGTAGGCGAGGTAGAGGTTGCAGGGGGGGCAGTACGGCTGGTCGTGATTGTCGAGGGACTCGCCGCAGTGGCGACAGTGGAGGTAGCGGATGGCGGCCATGAGTGACTGCCTTTCTCCCTCCCCTTTTTTGGCAGGCGTGACGCCGATGGCATGACAGCGGGGGGTAACCACTCCCCGGCATAGATTAACTATACTCCGCGACTGTCCCTGCGGCCAGTCGTCCTCATTAAATATTTGCTCGCCGCGCGCCGACGATGCGTTATCTTTATAAATAGAAGGGAATTTTTTACCACCAGGGAGGACGACCATGACCAAAGGGCGCATGGAGGCGTTCAGCGACGGGGTGATCGCCATCATCATCACCATCCTCGTCCTCGAACTGGAGATCCCCCACAGCGCCGGCAGCGAGGCGCTGCGGCACCTCTTTCCCAAGTTCCTCTGCTACCTCCTCAGCTTCGTCTACCTCGGCATCTACTGGAACAATCATCATCACCTGCTCCACGCCAGCAAGCAGGTCAATGGCCGCGTTCTTTGGGCCAACCTCCATCTCCTCTTCTGGCTCTCCCTGATCCCCTTCGCCACCGGCTGGATGGGGGAAAACAACTTCGCCCCGCTCCCCGTCGCCTTTTACGGTGGCATCCTTCTCGGCGCCGCCATTGCCTACTTCGTCCTCGCCCACGTCCTCATCAGCCTGCACGGCCGCGATTCGACCCTGGCCCGGGCCTTGGGGCGCGATGTCAAGGGGAAGCTGTCGATGGCCGCCTACGCCGTGGCGATCCCGCTGGCCTTTGTCAGCGCCTGGCTCGCCAATGGTCTCTACATCCTGGTGGCGGTGCTGTGGCTGATCCCCGACCGGCGCATCGAGCGGGTGGTGGAGTGAGGCGCACAAAGCACTCTATTCTGCACCTGGAAGCCGTGCGCTTGCCCGCCATTGGTCTGCGCACATGAACACTTCTTTACTGAGCGTATTCACGTAAATGCTCGAATTCGCGCATTTTTGTGAATATTTTTTTGACTTAATCCGGCGATTGGAGGTATAACCGCCCCGTGCCGAGCAATACCGGCAGTGGTAAACGATAATACTAAACCATCCGCGAGGATGGGACGGAAAGCCTAGGGTCTCCAGCAGACAGCCGGGTCGCCGAAATATCACAGTCGATATTCGGGCGACCCGGTTTTTTCGTCTCCGTACGCGGGGGTAGGGCCGGGGTCGGGAAGTGCGGTGCTCCCTCCATGACGCTGAGCGCTCAGCGTCCGGCGGGACAACGCCAACAGGTGATAGACGATAATACTCAACCATCCGCGAGGGTGGGGCGGAAAGCCTAGGGTCTCCAGCAGACAGCCGGGTTGCCGAAATATCACACGATATTGGGCAACCCGTTTTTTGTTGCCGTTTAAGGCGCCCCTGCCCGGATTTCAACGGGACGGGCACAACCGCAGGAGCAACCAGGGGGCTGTCGTGGCCGCCCGCAGTGCTGCTCCAGTCTCTGTCAACAGCGCGGCTCCACCCGCAAGTGGGGTCGCCCCCAAAAAGGAGATCTTATGCAAGCCGAAACGAACATTGCCGAAGTGGCCAGCAGCACCTACGTGATTGGCGTTCTCGCCGTGACTGGTATCTTTGCCGTTCTTTCCGCGCTTCTTATCGCCTGGCCGGCCCTGGCCTACCTGAGCACCAAGCTTGTCTAGACAGAAACCGTACGGATTACCTTGCGGGGCGCGGAG
>Ga0209212_1004509_pt1 | contig 17170 bp, 14 predicted proteins | sample RifGroC2_FD_183996 | JGI IMG/M metagenome (GOLD analysis project Ga0209212, IMG submission 183996) | Groundwater microbial communities from Rifle, Colorado, USA - Groundwater C2 (SPAdes) (version 2) | ecosystem: Environmental > Aquatic > Deep subsurface > Groundwater | place: Rifle, Colorado...
CGCTCTTTCGACTGCGGCCGATGGGCCGTCCTCGCTCCGCTCGGAATCTCAGATTGCAGATCTCACATCTCAGATTTGAGATTTGAAATTTGCCATTTGAAATCCCGAAGGGCATGTCCGCAGCCTCACTCGCGCTCCCCTCGGGCTTTCTCCGGTTGCTCTGTGCCCCAGTTCGCGTGCTATAAGCTATTATAAAGAATTCAGGGAATCATGGAAGCCCAAGACGATCCGCGCTTTCTCAAAGGAGTCAACGAATTTAATCAAAGACTTTTCTTTGAATGCCATGAGACGCTGGAGGAGGTGTGGTGGGAGGAGCATGGGGAGGATCGGTTATTCTACCAGGGAATCATCCAGATCGCCGTGGGCTATTTGAAGTTGGAAGAAGGGGTGCTCATCGGGTCGATCAAGCTGTGGCGCTCGGGGCTGGAGAAACTCGCCGCCTATCCACCCGTGCACATGGGGGTCAAGCTGGATTCGTTCATCCGGGAGGTAAAGGCCGGCCTGAAAGAGGTAGAGATCGCTTACGCAAAAGGAGGAGATTCTCCTGAGATTCACGTGCCCGAACTTTCCCTGGACGCTTCAAGTTGATTTGAAATGATCCGTCTGATTAACGTTCACAAGATTTATCAACAGGGGAGAAATAAGATCACTGCCCTGGCCGGACTCTCTCTGGATATCCAGAAGGGAGAATTTGCCGCCGTTATGGGGCCGAGCGGATCCGGAAAAAGCACCCTCCTCCACCTGATCGGGGGGCTGGACCGGCCTACCGAGGGGCAAGTGCTGGTAGACGGGCGGATCATTTCCCAGATGGTGGACGATGAGGCGACCCTCTTCCGGCGCACCAGGATCGGCTTCGTCTTTCAGTTTTTCAATCTCTTGCCTACGCTGGCGGCTGTGGAGAATGTCATGCTGCCGCTGATACTGGATGGGCGATCCGGCAGTGAAAGTAATCTCCGGGCGAAAACGCTTTTAGAACGGGTTGGTCTGGAGGGGCGCAGGGATCATCTTCCAGAGGAGCTGTCCGGAGGGGAAATGCAGCGCCTCGCCATTGCCCGCGCCTTGGCGTTTAATCCGCCGATTCTTCTCGCCGACGAGCCCACGGGCAATCTTGACTCTAAGAACGGCGCGGCGGTCTTGGAGCTTCTGCGCCAAATCAACACAGAGCAGCGATGCACTGTGGTCATGGTGACGCACAACCAGGAGGCCGCAGGGTATGGGGATCGCATCGTCCATCTCAGGGACGGAATGATCGAAGAGGAAAACCCCCGGTGATTCGGCTGTTGCGTTTTCTTTCCTGGCGCCATCTGAAGCGCCATTGCCTGCGCACATCCCTTACTTTCTTGGGAATTGTCCTCGGGGTTGCCGTTATCGTCGCCATCGCCATTGTCAACCGCACGCTGGTAAGCTCCTTTCAACACACCATCGAGTTGATAGCGGGCAAGGCGGTGCTGCAGGTATCCAATGGCGAAAGCGGGGTGAGAGAAGAGATCTATCCGGTTATCCGCGACACTCCAGGGGTCAAGGACGCGGCGCCGGCGGTCGAAGGGTTTCTGCCGGTGGTGGGTTTCAAGGGGGAGAGGCTCTTTGTTTACGGAGTCGACTTCCTCGCCGATTTTTCCGTCCGCGAGCATCAGTTCGTTGGCAAGCCTTTTGATCTCGATGGCGCTCTCGATTTCATCGCCCGGCCTGACTCCATTGCGCTGACGGAGTCTCTATCGCGCCGTCTCGGCTTGCCTATGGGCGCTCAAATCATTCTGGCCACCAGCCGTGGAGCGCGCAGCTATACCGTCCGCGCCCTTTTAAAAGAACAGGGCACGGCCAAGGTCTTCGGCGGGAGCTTCGCTCTGATGGATTTGCCCGTGGCCCAGATCGCCTTCGGCAAGGAAGGGAAGCTCGACATTCTGGACCTGACGATCGAGGAGGGACATAACGTAGAGGAGGTGAAAAGCCGGATCCAGCAACGGCTCCAGGGCGCTGCTCAAGTGGAGCGGCCCCGGCAGAGAGGGGAACAGGTCGAATCGCTTCTCACCTCTTTTCGCGTTGGACTTTTCTTTGTGAGCCTGATCGCGCTCTTCGTCGGTTTTTTTCTTATCTACAACACAGTCTCCGTCTCCGTTGTCCAGAGGAGAAGGGAAATCGGAACATTGCGCTGCCTCGGGATGATGCGGCGCACCATTCTGCAGTTCGTTGTGCTGGAGGCTTTAATCCTTTCCTTTCTGGCCTCCGTGGCCGGCGTCTTTTGCGGAGCGCTTCTGGCCGAAGGGGCGCTGTTGTCCGTAGGACAGAGCGTAAGCAATCTTTTCTTGCAGATAGATTTGGCCAAGAGCACGCTCACCTTGAGCGAATTGTTGCTTGCTTTCGCAAGCGGCCTCGGGGTATCGCTCCTGGCCGCGCTTTATCCCGCGTGGGAAGCGACCCGGGTGACGCCTCTCGAGAGCTACCGGCAGACGGCCTGGAGCCCGCGCTCTCAAAGAGTTTTCCGTGCAACCGTGCTGGGTGTTATTCTGCTGCTGTTTTCACCGTTGCTGCTGTTTATTTCTCCTCCCGGCTTGGGGGAGGTCGGGAAATTTACCGTGGGAGTGGCAGCGATGCTGGTTTTTTTGCTCGGCCTGTCCTCTTTATCTCCGCTCTTCATTCTCGCCTGGATCAAGCTTCTGCGGCAGTGCTTGTCCCGATTGCCTTTTTTATCCTGGAACGAGGAACGACTGGCGTGCGATGGCCTGAGCCGGAGCCCGATTCGAGCCGGGATCACGATTGCCACTCTCATCATCAGCCTTGCGGCTATTTTCACCATCGCGGCCTTCGTCCACAGCGTGCGCGGCTCGCTCCTTTCCTGGGTGGATCAGATGGTTACGGCGGACCTGATCGTGAGTTCGGGCGCCAGAACCGCCGGTCCCATGAACGTTCCGCTAAGAGAGGATCTGGTTCCTGGAATAAAGGCTTTGCCTGGGGTTCAGGTCTTGGATCTCTATCGCTTGATCAGGTCTACCTACAAGGGAAGACCGATTCTTATCGAATCCTTTTCCGCCCGGGCCTCTGCCGGCGTACGCACGCTGCCGATGGCCGAGGGAAATGGGACAGAGGCGTTGCAGCAGATGGCGGCCGGGGAGGGTGTGATCGTAAGCGAGAGCTTTAGGAGCAAGTTCGGCAAGCGCCCCGGAGATACCGTCGAGCTCCCCACGCCTTCGGGGCTGGCGCGGTTCAAGGTCCTCGGAGTCTACATCGACTACTCGTCGGACTCCGGCAGCGTCTTGATCGACCGCTCGCTGTATAAGAAAATCTGGCACGATGAATTGGTCGATGCCTTTGATCTATGGTTGGCGCCGGGCGCAGACCAGGAAGCAGTGATCCGGAAGATCAAACAAGATTACGGCGACAAATATCAGCTTTTCGTCAGCACCCACAGGGAGCTCAGAGATGCCGTGGTGAACATCATGGAGCAGTCCTTCGTCGTGAACTATGCCGTCGAAATCATCGCGGTCATCGTGGCGATTTTCAGCGTGATCAACACTCTGCTTGCTTCGGTTTTGGATCGCACGCGGGAGATCGGTGTTTTGCGGGCGATCGGGGCGACTCAAGGCCAGGTGCGAAGGATGGTCGTGGTGGAGGCGGGCTGGATCGGGTTCCTGGGAGGGATCCTCGGTCTTATCGCCGGCACGGTCATGTCCTATCACCACGTCGTCTATAACACCAAGGTCCTTACCGGCTGGACCTTTCAGTATTATTATCCCACCGGTTTTGCCTTTTTGTGTCTGATCCTTTCAGTGGCTCTCTGTTTGTTGGCGGGCTATATCCCGGCCAGACAAGCCGCCTCAAATCCTATCGTAGGGGCGATCGGGTATGAGTGAATCTTCCCTTCCCACCAATAAGAAAAAAGGATATGTTCCAAGGAAAGAATATCTATGAAGGGTTAAGGAAGCAACCATGCTGAAACGATGTTTAACCATTCTAGAGGTTAGGGGTCTTGATCTCCAGGTAGCCAAGCGGCTGGAAGGGAAGGAGTTCAGCGATGTCCAGGCCCTGTACCGTCAGGTATGGCAGGGCCGGTAATTCACAGTTAAAGGAGCCGCGATCATTATGGATTTATTTCTGACCACCGGTTACCACCGCAGACCGGCCCATCTGGTCGCTGAAGTCAAGGGATTCTTTTCTTCAGAGGGGTTGGAGGTCAGATATGATCTCGCGACGTACGCGCCGGAGCATAACCAGGGGATGGCGGAAGGCCGCTGGAACCTCTCTCTCAGCAGTCCGGACACGATGATCGCCCGCATGACTACGGACGGCGTGGATTATCGGCTCTTCATGCAGGCGGAGGCCGGTCTGGATGCGGTGCTGGTGGGCAGAGCCGGAATCACTGCGGTGGAGGAACTGCGCGGGAAGCTCTTGGCCGGTGACCCCGGCGATTCCAATCTCGACCTCATCCGGAGGAAAATCCTGCGCACTCACGGCATCAGAGAAGATGAATACGAGGTGGAGATCATCGGCAGCTCGCCGCGCCGTCTTGAGGCATTTCTCGAGGGGCGCGTGGCGGCGGCGATGCTGACGTCGCCTTCGTCCGAAAAGGCCCTGGCCGCCGGGGGCGTGATCCTGGCGAACGCGGAAGAGTATGTCCCGAATTGGCCCCTGACCGGAGGCTGGGCTCTGCGGGAGTGGGCTGAGAAGAACCATGGGCTGGTTGTCCGTTTCATCCGGGCTTGGGTGAAGGCTACCGATTGGCTGCTTCGGCCGGAGCATCGCGAGGAGACGATTCAGTTAATCATGAAGCTGGAAGGGTTAAGCCGGGCGCGGGCGGAGAAGAGCTGCCGGAACGTCGTACCTAAGGCGGGAATCGACCCTGCCGCCTTGCTCGCGGTGTTGAAGCTGCGTCGCGAAATGGGCGTTTATAGGCCACCCTTCAGTCCGGCCGAGCATTTTTATGATGCCGGCTACTGGTGCGAGGCGACCGGACTGCCCGCGCCGCAACCCGCGGGGATGCCGGAAGGAGTTTTATGAGCGCCTTTTTTATTTCTCTAGCGGTATTTTTTTTCTATGGCATTTTCGGCGCCTCTTCTCTTCCGGCGCTCACTGATGCCAGAGTTGTCGAAGGAGCGAAAAAAGAGGGGGTCGTAACTTACTATACCGGGCTTAACCTGGTGGCTGCGCAGAAGCTCATCGGCGCGTTTGAGAAGAGGTATCCATTTCTCAAAATTCAACTTGCGCGCCATGGTCATGTGCAATTGAGAACAAAGATTCTCACTGAGGCCCTGACGGGGGCCCATCATTTTGATCTTGTTTCCATGCCTGCCATTGAGCTCCAGCTTTTAAAAAAAAGAGGAATCCTCGCGTCCTACCGCTCCCCTGAAGGGGAAGGGATCCCACAGGGCCTCAAGGATGAGGAAGGGCTCTGGGCCGCCATCTATATCACGCAATTTATTGTTGGCTATAACAACCGCATGGTAGCTAAGGAAGAGGTGCCGAAGGCCTGGGAGGATCTCTTGCGGCCTCAGTGGAAACAGAAAATCGGTCTCGATCCGGATGCCCCCCTTTGGTACGCCTCCTTAACGGAATATTGGGGAAAGGAGAAGACCGTTAAGTTCATGAGGGGACTGGCGGATCAGAAACCCCATTTAAGACGAGGATACACTCTGCTGACCCAAATGATGGTTGCCGGCGAATTTCCCCTGGCGATTGTTCATGCCCATAAGGTGGAGGAGATGAAAACGAACGGCGCTCCGATAGATTGGGTAAAGACGGTAGACCCGGTTATTACCTCAGCCCACTCCATAGCGATCTCGGAGCGGGCGCCCCATCCCAATGCGGCCCGGCTCTTTGTCGATTATATCTTGTCTAAGGAAGGGCAGTTGGTGCTTCATCAGGCGTTCCTGGTGCCCGGGAGAACCGATATCCCTCCGTTGGTTCCATCTCTGGATCAAGGCAAGCTCAAGGTCCATTATGTCCAACCCGGCCTCGCCGAGCGGTACGATCAATACGATAAAGAGTTCCACCAGATTTTCAGGGCGGGGAGTCCTTAGACTCCCCAATCACCGCTCTCTGCCGGACTGTTTATTTTCCCAATAGTTTCTTCATCCGCTCGATGACATCAGGAGGTTGTGCGACGGCCTCCGTGGCCGCTGCTTCGATCTCCTCGCCGGTGGATGGATCTGCTTCTAGCTGCCTTTTATTGACCTCGGCCAAAAGCTCGGGGTTGCCCATCGCTCTACTGAAGGCATCGCGCAGGGACTTGACCCGGGCCGGGGGAAGACCGGGGGGGGCCATATAGGGGCGGCCAATGCTGCCGGAAGCTAAGATCACATTAACCAGGCGCCGGTCCGCATCGGGCGTCTTGTGCGCATCCATGAGTTCATAGATGGTGGGGACATCGGGCAATCTTGAATCTCGTTTGCGGCCGGTTTGTGCCAGGACGCGAACTAATCCTTTTTTACGCCAGCTGTGGAAGGGCTCGCGGGAAAAAAAGGTAGGGATGCTGAGGGCGCGGCATTGCACTTCTCCTCTTTCGAGCGCCAGGTCCTGCTCGCTGCCCCCCTGGTATCCCGAGACAAGTTGGAATTTCAGCCCCAGGGTTACCTCAAGAAGCCTGGGGACAAAATGGCCGCTGGTGCCAGTCCCGGTGGTCGAGCACTTGGGAGGCTCCGAGGCCTTACGAATGTCTTCCAGGGTTTTGTAAGGGGTGTCCGCCCGCATGTAAAACAACCATGTGGTTTTCTCCGTGGAACCGAGCCAGGTAAACTTGGCCCAGTCAAACTGGACCTCCTTGCGCCCTACGAGCTGGTCCAAGTAGAGGGAGCCGCCGGTGGCTCCAAGGGTAAGTCCGTCGGGCTTGGCCACGTTGTAAATGTAGTTGGCCGCGATCATGGAGCTGGCGCCGGGCATGTTCTGAACGATGATGTCAGGATTTCCCTGGAGCTCTTTGCCCATGTGGCGACCAACCATGCGTGCCCATACGTCGAAGCCATCGCCTGCCAGATAGCCTACGACAATCCTCACGGTCTTGCCTTGATAAAAAGGGGCCTGCGCCAGTAGGGCAGGGCTCCATGCCAGGAAGGACAATAGGAAAGCAGCAACGATGTATGATTTTTTCATAAAGAAACCTCCAGCTTCAGGGGTCGGAGCGAAAACTATCCGATTATGACAAGTCATGTCAACCCGCGACACGGCTCAGAAAATTCCCCTGCAATAAGGGATTTATTTTGCCGTGTCTAGCGCGGAGAATTGACAACGAACGGGGGGAACACTACAATCGCATTTTTTCGGCGCATAATCGAGGAAAGGGCGGACAATGAAGGATGTGACAAGAGAGAGGGTGTTAAGGAGAGCGCCGTTTTTGGAATGGTGCGATAGCGAGGGATTGGCGGTTGTCGGCGGCTATGGGGTCGAAGATTTACGCGCGCTGCCCCTTACTTACTGGGAGCGTCTCGGAGGAGCCGCAGCCTACTGTCACCTCGAGGGATCCCAGGGATTTGTCGGGGCGCTGGTAGGGGAGATTCCAGCGGGGAAGAGCCTCCGTCCGATCCGCCACCTCTATGAGACGCAGGTTCTTATCCTCGAGGGGCGCGGAGCGACTCAATTCTGGAGCGGCAGTGCTGACCGGGCGGTTACCGTCGAGTGGCAAACGGGAAGCCTCTTTTCTCCGCCTCTCAACGCCAGGTATCAGCACTTCAACGGCTCGGCCTCGGAGCCGGTGCGGTTTGTCGCGGTCAACAACGCGCCGTTGGTCTTTAACATCTTCAGGTCGCCCGACTTTGTCTTCAATGCGAGCCACGAGTTTACCGACCGGTTTGCCGGTCAGGGCGACTTTTTTAGCAGCGAGCTCAAGCCTAGCGAGTTGGAGGACAAAGCAGTAAATTTTATTCCTGACGTCTACGCCGTCCGTCTGGACCCTCACCCCGAACGGGGTATCGGCTTCAGTCGCCTGGGAATTCATCTCTCCGGTAACTCCATGGTCGGACATATCATGGCGATCGAGTCGGGCACATACAAGAAGGCGCACCGTCACGGCTCGGGCGCGCAAGTCATCGTCCTAAAGGGCAAGGGATATTCGTTGATGTGGCCGCCGGGTGGAGACTTTGTCCGTGTCGACTGGCGCAAGGGCAGCCTGCTCGTGCCGCCGGAAGGGTGGTACCACCACCATTTCACCACGAGCCGTGAGGCGGCCCGGCACCTGGCCCTTCGCCGCGGTTTGCGCGGCATCGGTATCCCTTGGCTGCCGAACGTGAGCGAGCACGAGGGCGGCCACCGGATGGAGCACGAGGACGAGCCGCCGGAGATTCGGGCGATGTACGAAGCGGACCTTGCAAGGGAAGGCATTCCGCTAAGGATGGAGCCCATCAAACGGGCCCGCTAATACAAACGTATTAAGTCATGTTACATTATCGTCGATCCAGCGTGAGATGCTTCACTGCGTTCAGCATGACTAAAAGAGTGTCATTCTGAGCGCGAGCGAAGAATCTCATTCTTTTTAATCACTACGGGTTTAATTCCCCGCAGCTTGCTGCGTAATGGCGATTCCAAGTCTTCTCAAGGTCCGTCATTCCCGCATGCTTTTAGCGGGAATCCAGGCGAAACTCGGACTGGACCCCCGATAAAAACATTCGGGGGTGACAACTTTGGGGAAAATTATCATAAAGTTCTTTCGATACCCCGCAGCTTGCTGCGGGGTAGTTCATTTTAATTCGTCAGCCGCTGCCGGACAGCGCGCCGGGCCCAGAATAAAAGCAGCGTTGATACCACCAGAAGGTAGCCGAAGTCCCATAAGAGGAGAAGGGAAGGCTCGCCGCGAAACGCCGCCCGCGCCAAACGCACGGGGTGGAGCAGCGGCAGCGCCTCCGCAACCCATAGCCAAGGCCCCGACAAACGCTCTTTGAGAGGGAAAAAGACATCCGAGAAGAGAAAGAGCGGCGTCAGAAAAAGCGTGTAGTAGAAGCTGAAGAGATCGATGCCCTTGATTCTAAGCGAAAAGACGATCCCGATGGCGGCAAAGAGCAATCCGGCAAAGGGGATGAGGGGCAGGGCCAAAAGCGCGAAAGGCAGGGGAGTAAGACCGAATAGGCAGAGCACGATAAAGAAGCAGGCGCCGTAAATGCAGGAGCGTGTTACCGCCCACAGCACCTCTCCGGCCAAGATGTCGTCCGGCTCGATCGACGTAGTCAGCATGGCGTCGTAGGCCTTCTCGAATGTAAGCCGAACGAAGATGTTATAGGTCACTTCGAAGCTTGCCCCGTTCATCGCAGCAACGCACACCAGGGCCGGCGCCAGAAAGGCGCTGTAGGAGGTGCCGCTCATCTCCGTGATGTAGGCGCCTACGCCGACGCCGATTGAGAGCAGGTAAAGCACCGGCTCGAAAAAATTCGGCAGGATGTTCCACTTCCAGGTGCGGCGGTACATGGAGGCGTTGCGCCGCCACACGGAGAGGGCGTGGGGGATCGAGACGCTCACTGCCCGCCCTCCAGACTCGTGCCGGTCAAGGCAAGAAAGACATCTTCGAGATTCGTCGGCCGGACCACCAGCGCCCGGCGGTCGCCCCGGTCGTGGCGGCGGACGTGTTCGATCAGAGGAGTCGCATCTTCAAGATAGATCATGACCCGTTTCCCGACACGGAGGCGGCGACCGAGCGAGAGGCCGGGTTGGCCGAGCAGATTTGGCTCCTCTTCGGGCGCGCAGTCAAATTCCACCGTTTCCGGAGCAAGGTGTTTTCCGATAAGCTCCGGCGGCGCGCCTTCATCCATGACCTTTCCCCCGGAGATGATGGCGACCCGGTCGCAGAGGCGCTGGGCCTCGTCCATATAATGAGTGGTGAGCAGTGTGGTCGTGCCTGCCGCCCTCAAGTCGCGCACGCGCGACCACAGGGCCAGCCGTACCGCGGGATCGAGTCCTGTGGGTCGGCTGTCGAGAATCAAGAGCTCAGGACGATTCATGAGCGAAAGGGCGATAGCCAGGCGGCGCTGGAAGCCGCCTGATAACTTCTGGACCGGCACCTTGGCGTGAGACTTCAGCTCCAGAAAGTCTATGAGCTCGCCGATGCGGCGTGAAAGTTCGGGCTCGCTGAGCAGGTGATAGCGGCCAAAGACGCGCAGGTTCTCCTCGGGGGAGAGCGCCTCGATCAAGACATTTTGCTGGAGCGTTACCCCGAGCCGCGAGCGCACGGCGCGGGGGTTGCGCGCGATGTCCATCCCGAAGACCAGGATCTCGCCGCTGCTTGGCCGCGTCACGCCATAGATCATGCGCAGTGTCGTTGTCTTTCCCGCGCCGTTGGGGCCCAGCAGCCCGAAGCAGACCCCGGAAGGTATCCGAAGGTCGAGACGGTCTACCGCCAACCGGCTGCCAAAGCGTTTCGAAACACAGGCGGCTTCGACAATGGTTTCGGCAGTCATACGCTAGCGGGGGTAAGGTATCGAGGCGCGGGCCGAACCAGCAACGCGTAAAGGGCGGAGGCTACCAGGAAGAGAATGACGAGCCCCGGGAGCATGGGACCATAGCTCTGAGTGCGGTCGAAGATCACGCCCGCCGCCACTGGGCCAGCCACGCCTCCCCACATGTAGAAGAAACTCATGGTGCCGCGAATCATGCCGAAGTTTTTGCGCCCGAAGAAGTCGCCTACGGTAGCCCAACTCACCGGGAAGATGGCCTCGACCGAGGTGAAAAAGACAGCAAAAAGCCACAAGGTCCACTCGGCCTCCCCATAAATCAGCAGGCATAGGGCGGAGGTTCCCGTTAACATGCTCACGCCCATCAGGCGCGGCTTGTTGACATAGTCGGCCAGCCATCCCAGGAGAAGATGGGAAGGCAGACTTAGAAAGGCGAAGGTCGCCAGCAGATAGGCGGCCTGTTGTTGGCCTACTCCTTTCCACACCATAATCGGGATGAAATGTACAATCATGGTGCTAAAGCCGGCCACTCGCGCCATGGTTGCCAGTATGATCATCCAGTAGGCAGAAGTGCCCATTGCTTCCTTCAGCGTGAAATTTGCCTCTTGTGGAATCTGCTGCCTATCGGAAGCGCTTCCGTCCATGGGCCTGCTTGGCGGATCGCCGTCTGGCAGAAGGCCCATAAGCTCGGGAGAGCGACGGACAAAGGAGGCGAGAGGGATGCCGATCATTAGCAGGCTGATGCCAGCCAACAGAGCGCCTCGACGCCATCCCCACGTATGAACGGCCGCGGCTAGAAGGGGAGTGATCAGAGTTCCGCCCATCCCGATCGAAGCGCTGATCAGCGTCATTGCAAAGGCGCGCCGGCGGATGAACCAGGTATTAGCCATGACCATCGGCGAGTGCATAAAGCCGGAAGAAAAAGAAAGGGAGATGACGCCGAGATAGACCAGCAAAAAAGTCGTATAGCTGTCTATCCCTGAGAGCAGCATATATCCCATGCTTGACATAACAACAGCGGTGAATATGACCGGGCGGGGGCCAAACCGGTCAATCATGTAACCGGCCAGAGGGCCTTCGATGGCCCCTTCAGCTCGGGCCAGGGAGAAGACCAGGGAGGTGGCTGCCCGACTCAAACCCAGTTCCTGGCTGATAGGCAGGAAGAAGACGGTGAAGCCGTAGAGATGCAGTCCGCCGCCCAAAATACGGATAGCGGAGCCGACGGCGATCATGCGCCAGCCGTAGAAGAGCCGGGAAAGTTTGGTTAGCATTTGGAGCAGTAGAGATTTTTTATGACAGTATCTGAGGCTTGGTGACTATGTCAACGCTATCGGTCTGTTGGTGATTGGACGAATGGGCATGTTGATATATAGTAGTAAAAAATGGATAAATCAAAGCGAGTGCTTCCGCCGGTGTACTTTCTCGCGGCTCTCGTGTCGATGGGAGCGCTCCACTTCTTTCTTCCAATCGCCCGGATCTTTGAGCCTCCCTATTCGTACTGCGGCAGTTTTCTGTTCATCACGGGAGCGGTCTTGGTGCTCTGGGGGGTGCGATCGTTTAGCCGGGCAGGGACAACGGTCAGACCCTTTCAAGACCCATCTGCTCTAGTTACCAGCGGACCTTATCGTTGTAGTCGAAACCCGATTTACCTCGGGCTGGTGTTGGCATTGATCGGCATTGGCCTCCTGTTCGGAACGCTCTCGCCCTTTGTGGTTGTGCCCGTATTTATCTGCTTGATCCAACAGCGATTCATTCAGCCCGAGGAGGCAGTGTTGGAGAAGACATTCGGCTCCGCCTATGGGCGGTACAAGCGACAAGTTCGACGGTGGCTATAGGACCTCGATATCGCTAGCCTCCGCACACGGGTGATCACGCATAACGTTCCGGCTCAGCGACCGCCGGACTGAATAGCACCGAAAACCGGGGAACCCAGCGCCGAAATACGCGGACGGATCGTTACGGAAGGTGGCTGCCTCCGACGGTGCGCCTGGAGCCGGGTGTTATCCGATGTATCCTCGGACGTGAGCGGGACACAGTTCACGCGACGGACCTGACAGCGATGAGATCACAGTCTTGCACAGGCCGCACGTCTCTGAACTGCAGCGTCACGAGCGCCTGAGTTTTGCCGGATGCAGTCACAAATTCGACCTCCAGACCATCGGGTTCGCACACCTGCACGACGGCCCCAAGGTCTCCGCTGCGGAGACCTTGCTGCGGGAGGTCCCGGTCAAGCACTACGGTATCGAGAACCTTATACATCATGTCGTTTCCCCCGGGAACGCCATCACGAACTGTGGCACGTCCCCACCGAAAAGAATGATCCAGATTGTCACTACTTCCGCCAACTTCCCTGAGGGGCTCTTTTAGGGTACCACGAATCTCGTACTTCTGGCCATATGGGCTATCGTGGCCAGGTTCCGTGTCTCCTGAGATCGCCAGGTCACGGAGATCTGCTTCGAGACGGTGCCAGTTGGCACTTGTGTATCCGAGGCTGGCGAAAAACGGGGCCTTGAAGCGCCCGACCGGGTGCGAAGTCGAAAGAAGGTAATCCCGAATCTTGGCCGGCTCAATGACTGCACGTTCTGCTGCGGGCAGCTTCATTCCCTATTTCGGATAACTATTGAATCAATTGACCAGCCTATTACGGTCGCTGAATTTTAAAAGTCAAGGCAGATTCTCTTAGCTTTACCGGCACTTGTCAAGAATTTTTTCGAAACTCGTCCGGGCGACAAATATTGGAAAGTCCTTTAACCTTCACAGACGATCCACTCGCGCCGGAAAGAGTTCAAACTCTCGCAGCCGTTTTTGCCGACGAGCAGTGTCTCGCCGAACTGAAGCCCCATCTTCTCGTCATGCGTAATCACATTCGGCTGGATGACGATCACCATGTTTTCGCGGAAGATCACTTCGCCGCTTTCATGGCGGGCGGTCGTGCGGCTCTGAATGATAGGAGGGTACTGACTGGCTCCATGAATCAGGTCGTCGTAGATGCTGTAGCCGCGGCGATGGATGATCTCTGCGGCCTCTTCGGCTTCGCGGGTGGATGTCCCGTCCTTGATCGATCCTGCCAGGAGCTCGAAAGCTTCCACCGCGACATCATGCAGTTTCTTCCATTCCGGCGTCGGCCCTTCGCCTACCGAGTAGGTGCGGTGGATCTGCCCGCTGTAACCCCAATAGGCGCCGCTGATCTCGGTGATCAGACAATCGCCGCGCTGCAGACGCCGATTCGATTGGTACTGCGAGGGGACGGGAAAATGGGGCTCGCGCATCGGCATGCTGGTCATGAAATGGATGCCCGCGTAGCCCCCTGATTTGAGATAAGCGGGTTCGATGAGGGCCGGCAGCTCGTCTTCCCGCATGCCCGGCTTCATGCCCTCCGCAAGCGTCTGCATCGATTGGTCCGTAAGCTTCGAGGCGAAGCGGAGGCGATCGATCTCTTCCTGGCTCTTGACGGTTCTCAGCATCCTGAACTTGCCGTTGAGGTCGATGAATTCAGCCTGAGGGAATCGGTCGCGTATCTTTTGATACTGCGTGTGGGGAATGGCGCCGACAAGGCCGATCTTTTTATTGGAAAGATCGCGCTCCTGAAGAAGCGCGGCGGCTCCGTTTCCCGTATTGGCGCCCGCCCAGCGGACATCGCGGATAACCGAGAGGACGCGCGCCATCGGCACGTGGTTGTAGAGCTGCATGAGGAGCACAGGTTCCTGGTCCTGCTGAAACAGCACGTAGGCCTCCCGGCCCCCGGGCCAATCCGAAAGCCAATAAATCTCCGACGCGTAGCGACCGGCGCCGTAAACGAGCAGGGTATGAACGTTGTTCTGATCCATAAGCTTCCGCACGCTCGCATGGCGGCTGGTCATCTCGCTTTTGGAAAATCGGGGAAACTGCGAACTCTCGCGCATCCTGACATCCTCCTTCTACGCTTCGCGAACCGGCTGAGCCGAAAAAATATTGCTCTTAATCTTAAACAAAATAGCCGCTCATTTGTCAACCTAAGGGCTTTTTTTACTCTTGAACAAGCTTAGTTATCGGCGTAAAATCTATTCCTAATGTTTTCTCTGCTCTTCTTCATCGGGCTATCGCTTCTTGCCTCTTCAGCGCCTGCCTTCGCCCAGACTCCTCGGGCCGAGCGGCCTACCTATGCCATCGGCGACAAGTGGATTCGTCCGGGCGGAGTATTCGAGCTGATCAGGATCGAAAACGACATCTACATCTTCAGTAATGAAGGGCGCTGGGAACACCACCTCACCAAGGATCTCGGCCTTGTGAAGTCGGTCGGGCCGCAGGGCTTGCTTGAGTTCCACCCTTCGCTACCGCTGGAGTGGCCGCTAGAAGTAGGAAAAAAAGGCTCTCGGCAGATCGAGTGGCAGACTCTGCAAAGCGGCTTCAACCGTATTTATGTCAACTGGGAAGTGGAATCCTACGAGGACGTTCAAGTGCCGGGGGGGAGTTTCAAGGCCTTTAAGATCCATTATTCGTTTCAGGTCGGTCCCCCCGGCGCGAGCGGCGCGAGGCAGTGGCGCGAGCTCTTCTTCTGGTATTCACCGGAGGTAAAGCAAATCATCAAGTCCGCGTCGCCGAACTTCAAAGGGATGAACTGGAACGTTGTGGCTATTGATCGCCCGGAGATGGCGCCGCTTGACCTCGCCCTGAGGGAGCCTAAGGATCAAGCGCGCTTCGATCGCGAGAGCATCGTTCTGGCCGGAAAGGCGACCAGCGGCAAGGGCATCGCCCGTGTTACCGTTGCCCTCAACGGCAGGGAAGTCGCCTCGAGGGGAGAGCGGGCAGGAGCCAGGAATGAACTGCTTTTTGATGTCCCGATCAAGCTCAACGAGGGGCGGAATGTCCTGATCGTTACCGCGCTCGACACGAAGGGCGAGGCGCGCCAGGAGGCCCGAACCCTTTTCTATGAAAGCCGAGGCCCGTCGGCATCGGAACAGGCGCTCAGCAAGCAGCTTGAGGAGGAGCGGAAGAAGGCGGCGGAGATCGCCTTCAAAGCGGAACGGGAGAAAAAGAGACTCGAAGAGCTGGCCCAAAAGAGGCTGGACGAGGAAAAGAAAAAGGCGGATCAGCTAGCCCGTCTCGATCAGGAGAAGAGAAGAAAGGCGGAAGAGCTGGCCAGGAAGCAAGAGGAGGAGCGAAAGAAAGCAGCCGAAATAGCGCTCAAGGCGGAGCAAGAAAGAAAAAGGCCGGACGAGGAGAGAAGCAGAGCGGCAGATCTGGCGCGCTTGGAGCAGGAGAAAAGAAAGAAGGCGGAACAGCTCGCCAGCCTGCCGCCGATGCAGGTCACGATCTCTTCGCCGGCAAACCAAGCGCGCGTGGAGAACGAAAGCATCGGCCTGGCCGGTTTGGTATCCGGCGGCAAGGGAGTCAGCCGGGTTGTCGTGACGCTCAACGGGAGCGAGCTTTCACGCCTGGAGGAGCGCAGCCCGCTCCGTTCCATGCCGGTCAATCTTCCGGTCAAGCTCCGCGACGGGCAGAACACCCTTGTCGTAACCGCCACCGATGCCGATGGGCTGATTCAGCAGGAGGTGCGCACCGTGCACTACGAGAAGCGCGCGCCCCTTACAGTGGCCTTTCGCTACCCTGAGGACCGCTCCCGGGTAAACGAGGAAACCAGCGTGGTGGCGGCCCTGGTCACCTCGAGCAAGGGCGTGGCCAAGGTCAGCGTAATTCTCAACGGCGCCGAGGTGCATCAACAGAGCGAGCGCTCTCCTCAAAGCTCCGTGGCGGTAACCGCTCCGGTGACGCTTAAGGAAGGGGCGAACGCCATCGTGGTGAATGCCATCGAGGCCGACGGAAACGCCCGACAAGAGATACGCACGGTATTCTACGACCGGCCCAAGGAAACGGTAGTGGCGCCGAAAAAGCCTCTACCGGAGCCGCCGCGCGACCGCTGGGCGGTGGTGATCGGCGTGGGGCGCTACGAGAGCCCGGAGGTGCCGAGGCTCCGCTATACGGTGCCGGACGCCGAGGCCATCTACGATGCCCTGATCAAATCCGCCGGCTTCAAGAAAGATCATGTGCTCTTGCTGACGGACCGGACCGAGAAAAGGCCGACCCTCAGGAACGTCAAGTGGGCGCTCGGCACCTTTCTCGCCCGCTCGGCGAAGAAGGATGACACGGTGATTATTTTCTTCGCCGGTCACGGCGCGCCGGAGGTTGACCAGAGGGGGGTGGAGCGCGACGGCTTTTCCAAGTATCTGGTTCCCAGCGACGCCGAGCCGGACGATCTCTACTCGACCGCCCTGCCGATGGACGAGCTCCAGACCATCTTTGCCCGCCTCGAGGCCGAGCGCGTGGTGGTTTTTCTCGACGCCTGCTACAGCGGCGCGGCCGGCGGCCGCACCTTCGCCTCGAAGAAAACACGCTCCGCCCACGTCGACGACCTCTTCCTGGAGCGCGCCACCAGTTCCAAAGGGCGGGCGATCATCACCGCATCGCGGCCGTCGGAGGTCTCCATCGAGCTGCCCGATCTGGGACATGGGATCTTTACGTACTACGTGCTTCAGGCGCTAAAGGGCGCCGCGGATTTGAACCGGGACGGGATCGTCTCGCTCCAGGAGCTTTACGAGTACGTCGAGCGACAGGTCTCGCAGAAAGCGCGCGCCGTGGGAGGAAACCAGCACCCGGTCATGAAGGGGGAGCTGGAGGGCGTCCTGCCGTTGGTCAGGGTCAAAGCAAAGTAAATCCGTGCCGGGGCGTTAGGGATCGTCCTTATAATTTTAACAGCCGCCTGGCATTGCCTTCGAGAATCGCATTTTTTTCACTTGCAGGACAGCTAAGCGCCTCAACTTTCTCAACCGCCA
>Ga0209212_1004510_pt1 | contig 17167 bp, 19 predicted proteins | sample RifGroC2_FD_183996 | JGI IMG/M metagenome (GOLD analysis project Ga0209212, IMG submission 183996) | Groundwater microbial communities from Rifle, Colorado, USA - Groundwater C2 (SPAdes) (version 2) | ecosystem: Environmental > Aquatic > Deep subsurface > Groundwater | place: Rifle, Colorado...
TTTCAGACAAAGAATTTGAAAAAATTAATATCAAAGAACATAAGATAAATTCAAAGTGGAACTATACGATTAGTTGAAACATGGCAGTTTATTGTTAGGCTTCCCCTTAATGCAACAACCTTTATCATAAATAATAAAATCAAACTTATCTTAACTTAATTATCAGTATTCCTATTAGTGTCGCTAGGGATATACTATTACTCACATTCCACACATGCCCACACTATCTGCACTAGTGAGAATATTGATAAACCATATATCCCTATTTGCACGGTATTTATCAGTACCCTAGTGAAGAGTGTGAGCAACTAACATGAGAAGAAAGATAATAAAGCAAGGGCATAACACCCTTACAATTACCCTTCCTTCGGATTGGGCAAAAAAGCTCGACCTGAACGCAGGAGACGAACTGGATTTGATAGAGAAAGAAAGTTCTTTAATTCTTAGCCCCGATAAAGCAAAAAATGATGTATCCTGCACTATTGATATAAAAGACTTCACCGTTCCAATGCTCTGGAGATATTTCCAAGGAGCCTATCGTTCAGGAGCAAATGAAATAAAAATAGTCTTCGACCCTTCAAAGAGAGCCTATGACGATGCCTATCACTTCTACACAACACAATTTGACTATTCAAAATTAGGAGAGAAGATGGCTTCTAAACCAGCACTAGCTATGATTCAAGGAGTCGTGGACAGATTTATAGGGATGGGAGTAATAGAAACAGGAAGAGATTATTGTCTAATTAAAGAAATGGGAGAATCAACAATGAAAGAGTTTGACAGTTCATTCAGAAGAATATTTCTTGTTATTCTACAGCTTTTTGATAGGACAATTGAAGCAATAGAGAGAAACGAAATAAAAGATGTAAATCTATGTAAGGAGCTCCATACCATGGATTTGAATGTAGACCGTTTAGTAGACTATTGTGGAAGAATTCTAAATAAGAATGCATACACTTTCTCAGAATCAAAAAAGATGCTTCTTTGGTCCATTCTTTTCCAATTGGAACTCATCGGAGACGAGTTCAAATACGTCGGTAAACACATAGCAGTATCAAAAAAACCCGTAAAAGACACTCTTTCTTTAATAGAAAATTCAAAAGAATATTTTGATATGTACTATAAGTTTTTCTACAACTTTGATAGACAACAGGCAGTCAAACTAGGAAAAAGCGATGTAGATGTCTACAGTCAGCACTTCTCAGAAAAAGAAAAGCTTCAGGGAGAATCAAGAAGCATAGCCAGACACATAAGTGACATAAATAAAATGATTCTTTGCCTCTCAGAGCTCAGAATTCAAATGGAATTTTAGTTTCTTTCGTTTAATATTATCTTAAAATTCAAATTATTTTAATATAATTTATTTGCGTTCAATATCCCGACCCTCTGGGTCGGTTGGGAGGATTCACTTTTTTTTGAGTTGTAGTTTATTCATCTACAAAGATTTTTATATGGTAAATTGATTGAATTTTCATGAAAGAATATAAATCTGCAGGGAAAGAAAAATGGTATGATGTTGCTCCTGGCGTGGCTTATTTAGAGGATGATAAGTTTAGTTTAAGTTATTCTGGAGACAAACCTCAAAAGCAAGGAAAATTTGAAGGGCAGAGATTAATGGACGGAAGAGAGATTGTGAGTCAACAGCAGAGAGTTGTTGAAATGGCTAAGAGAGATGGATATTTTGCAGAGGTAAAATTAAGTATCCCATATCCTGATAGAAAAGCTGATGAGGATAGCGTGATGGCTTGGACAAAAATGGCTCCTAAATCCATGGATAAAATTTTTGCTGATGCATATAGGAATTAATCTAAAATAACTGCATTTGGCAGACCTCTAAAATCATTGTCTAAAGTAATTAAAGAGAGATTATTTTCTAAGGCAGTTGCATAAATTATTGAGTCAATGCTTGGAATTTCTTTTTCAATAGATATTTCTGCAGCCATTTCGGCAATTTTGTCAGTAACTGGAAGGATTATGCTTTTCTTTTTTATAAAATCTATTTTGTCAAAAATCTCTTTTTCGGAGATTTTGTCTTTCATAAGTTTTTTCTTTATTTCAAATAAAGAAAGAGAAGACAAAAATAATCTAGTTTCATTATCAATTATTTCGCCTAACTTATTTTTAGTCAAGTAGGCTATCCAGGCAGAACTATCTATTATTTTAGAATCTGTCACCTTTTCGCCTCTCTTCTTGCATTTCCTTTAGAATATCTTTTAATGATTCTTTCTTGTAATACTTGGCAAGGGAACCAGCCATTGAGGTTTTATTTGCATTTTTAGCAGCGGTTAGCACTATTGCTTCTGCATATGAAGATGCTCCATATTCTTGTTTTAGCTTTTTCAACAATGCAAGAACGTGTTCATCTACTTGAATAGTCGTGTTTGTCATTCTATATACTATAGTCTATAGTTTATAAACTTTGTGAATTGTTTAGTAGAAAATATTAAATACCTTAAACCTTATATATGAGGTATGTGGATTATTAAGTTTAAGTTGAAACATGATTGTGTTATTGGAAATAGATGCCAAAAATTTAAGGTAACAACTGTTGGGACTCCTTTCAATACATATCAAGAGAAAGGTGCTACCCATGCCCCTCAAATTCAAACACTACATGGTGATGAGAGAAGTATTAATGAATTTATTAGGGACTTAAAGAAAGACGATAGGGTAAGAAAATTACAGAGAGAGGGAGATACATTATTTTTTATTGAGGTTAGAAAAGAGAAGATTCCTTCTTCATTTTATAATGCCAGGCTAATTCATGTGAAGCCTGTTTCGGTAGATTCTGATGGTTGGGAGCATTGGGAAGTTGCATCTTGGGATAAAGGCATACTAACTCAATTTGTTAACGATATTGAAACACATGTAGGACAAGTTGAGGTTTCTAAAATTGAAAAAACAAAATTTATAGATATACATTATTCTAAGCTTATGCCTAGACTTACTGCTAATCAAAACTTGCTTTAAAAGAAGGGTTTTATGAGTGGCCAAAAAGAACAAATCTAATAAAACTTGCAAAGAGAACAGGTATTTCAGTGGCTACACTTAGAGAGCATCTTAAAAGAGCAGAAGAAAAGATATTGCCTTATTTAATGAAAGAGATATAATACCTCATATTTGAGGGTAAAATTATTTATTGGTTCTATTTATGACTTTTTTATGGAAAGAAAAAGTATTTTTGAGAAATTGGATTTACATAGACTGAGAACTCCCATTTATGTTTTAGATTTGGATAAAGTCGATGAAAACTTACAGGTTATCAGGAAAGCGATTGGTAGTGTTAGAAGCGACTTACATTACGCAATGTTTAGTAATGATAATCCATACCTCTTGGAGTTTTTAAAAGAAAAAGGTGCAGGGGTATTAGCTTTAGGTTTGGGAGAGTTAAGAAAAGCGAGAAGATATGGTTTTTCAAACGAAAAAATACATTTAACAGGCGGAACATTTAACAGTGAACAACTTGATGAAATATCTAGGGAGGGAGTTGATTTTAATGTGGATTCTTTGTCACAATTGGAAAAATTATCAAATTCACAAGTCGGTATAAGGGTAAGAGTTTCGTCAAGGGAAGCGGTTGGTGTGGGGGAAGGAGTTAATTTAACTGATGCAAAGAAGGTTTTAGAAATATCAAGTAGACAGGGGAATAGTCTTGTTGGTTTACATACTTATATTGGAACCAATACTATAGAACATGAAAAATATTTGGATGCTTTTTCTGCTCTTATTGGATTCTCATTGAATTTTAAAGATTTAAGATACATAAATCTAGGTGGTGGTTTTGGCATTTCCTATTCTGAAAAGGGTGCTAGTTTTAATTGGGGAAAATTTGGAGAAGGTATAAAATCTTTGACTAAGAATCAGCGTTTTGTGTTGAAATTAGAGCCTGGAAGATCAATTGTTGGAAATGCTGGTTACTTCTTTACTCGAGTTATGGAAAAGAGGGGAGAGGATACACTAATTGTAGATGCCCCCTATACAAATTTTGCAAGACCTTTCGTTTATCATAAGAATCATCGAGTCGAGGTAGTTGGAAAAGAGGGGAGAGACAAGATATTCAAGGTGAGAGGATGTACAATTAATTCGAATGATTTCTTGTCACATCCAGATTTTGATGGAGATCCAGCTTATCTTCCAAAGAACGTTGCAGAGGGAGATATTTTATGTTTTAGAGATGTTGGAGCATACTCTCCAGTAATGCAGATGGACTTTTTAGGATATAGGAAAGCAAAAACTCTAGTGGTGGGAGGTAAAAATGAATAGGCAGTTTACAATAACAAAGAAAATTGCGAAGCACGGAAATCAAGCGATAATTGTTATACCTAAAATTATTGAGAATGAATTGAAGCCTGGAACTGTTGTGGAATTGAAAATAGAAGTTATTAAATTTGAGTAATTTCTATTTCCCATAAACATATTCATTGCAGAACTCGCAGTTTTTATCAATGGGACAGGGTTTAAAGCCAGATTTATAGGCTTGTTGGATTTGTTGAGCGGTTTCTAGGATTTCTTTTTGTATTTCGTTTATGTTGAAGCCTTCTATGAACTTTGAACTTGTGCAGTGGGCGTTTCCTTGGTTGTCTATTTCGAATTCAATTGGGCGTTCTTGTCTGAGCATGTCAAGAACTACTTTGTGAACTTTTCCGTATTTTTCTTTTGCTGCAAGTGCGTAAAATCCTAGTTGCCAATTGCGGTCTTTTCCTTCTACTCTTGATTTTCCTGTTTTGTAGTCTATTATTTCTGCTCCTTTTTCTGTGAAGTCTATTCTGTCTGCATATCCCATGAAGTTTATTCCTGAAATTGTTAGTGGAAGATACTGTTCAATCTTTGATTTCTCATTGTATTTGTTTTTGTTTCTTTCAAAGAATACTTTTATTAGAGTTTCTGCCTCTTCAAAGTTTACAGAGGACCATTCTTCATCTAGATTGAGCTCTTTTGCTAGCTCAAGGAACTCTTCTGCAGATTTGAAATTGTTTTGGACACCCTTTTCGAAAATAAGGTGGACAAAACTTCCTAGTTTCATTGCTTCCCATCCAATTGTTTTTCTGTCAGGCATGTTGTAGACATATTTGTATTCGAATTCTTTTTGACAGTTGTCGAAAAGTTTTAGTGCGGATGGAGAGAAGGCTTTTTGAGTTTCTTTCTTTTCTTTGTCTTTTTCCTTTTCTTTTGTTGCCAGAGTTAGGGCAGATTCAAAGTCTGTCTGATTTTGTGTCTGGGAAATAACTTTTCTATGGTCAATTTGGTTTTCTGGTATTTCAAGGTATTTTTCTTCATTGTCAACTGTGAATTTTATGTCTGGATTTGATTGATAGGCAATTTCTTCAAGGAATCTGCTTGGGCTAGTCTTCTTATTGGAATATTCATCTGCGAAGGTGATGAAAAGATTTGTTTTTGCTCTGGTGAATGAGACATAGCATAAACGTCTTTCTTCCATTAGCTGATGATATTTTTCATAATCTATTATGAATGTTTCTTTATCCTCTTCACTTAATCCATGCACTTCTTCCTTTACTTCTGGGAGAAGTTCTGTGGGGATTAATGGATTGCCGATGTATCTCTCAATGGGAAATCTTCCCTGGGCAAAGTTTGTTAGTATTACTGTTTGATATTCAAGGCCTTTTACTGAATGGGAAGTCATTAGACGGATGCCTTTTTCTTCTATTCTTGCTGCGTCTATCTCTATTTTAAGGCTGTCTAGAATGTCCAGGTAGTATAGGAAGTTTGATAGGTCAGAATCGTATAATTCTTCGTGCAGTTTTACCATGTCTATTAGCTTTCCTAGATTTGCCAGAGATTCTCTCAATTCTTTTTCGTTTGGATTAGAAATAACTCCAGAGATTTTAATTATTTCTTGAATTAACTCTGATGCAGGTTTGTCTATTAGTGGAAGCATGAGCTTTATTTTTTCAATTAGTATTTTTGAAGCTAATTTTCCTTGTTCCGAGAGATCTAGATCTGAAAGGGAAGTGAAAAGATAGACTGAAAGAGGTTGTGGCTGTTCATTTTCTGTCTTTTTATCTTGGTTGTTTGCATTTCTTCCTGGATTTGTGAGTTTTTTTATTGTTTTTCCAATTGTTATAAGGTCTTGTTGGGGGAAATCCAGTTGGTATACCAGGTTCCACCAGGCTTCCTCTCCCCCAGCCTCTTTTTTCTTCAGTTTGCTTAGGATTGTTAGATAATCTAGGATTATTTTAACTGATTTTTGTTTCATAAGAGAGGATTTTGATATGGATGTGTATGGGATGTTTGATTTTTCTAGTTCTCTACGAATTATTCTTGAATGTTGGTGTGCTCTGAACATTACACATATCTCATCTTCGGGAATTCCATTTTCTAGCTGAGATTTTATTATTTCAACTATCTTTCTTGATTCCTCTCTTCCGTTTTTTAGTTTGAAAACGTTTATTTCAGGACCTTCTATTTCATGGACGTTCTCAACGAAAAAGCAGTCATCCTTGTTTTGGTAGTTGTTGAGGATTAGTTTATGTGCTAATTTCAGTATTTTGTTTGAGGAACGATAGGATTTTGCAAGAGTGAATAGGTCTTTGTCCTTCACATTGAATGCTTTTTTGAAAAGAGTGAGGTTTTCTTTGTATGCTCCTCTGAATCGGTATATTGATTGGTTAATATCTCCAACTACAGTTATGTTTTCTGATGTTGCGAGTTTTACTAGCAAATCCAGTTGGAGTTTGTTTGTGTCCTGGAATTCATCCACTATGATATATTCATAATCTTTTGAGATTTCTGGAAAGTTGGATAGTAATTGAAGTGAATTTTTGTTTAAATCTGAATAGTCTTGGTATTTGTTCTTTGTTTTTAACTTTTCATAGGCATTCCAGGAAGAAAGGAACTTTTTCATCTCAATTATTCTTCTAATATTCTTTATTTGTTCTACAAGTGGCTTTTTCTTGTAGTAATCTTTTCTTATGTGAATTGTTTGGAACTCAAAATTAAGCTTTTCCAACTGGCTTTCTAGATTTTCTGGATGTTCTTTAAGCTTTTTTTCAATGAGCTGTTGGAAATCTTCTAGTTTTATTCCCAAATCCTTTGCAGTTCCTATTGTTCCTATGTATTTATCGCAATAGTTTGCGGGAACTTTGAGATTTCTATGTAATAGGACCATTGCCTGTTCGGGATCAAGGATTTTGAATTCTTTTGGGATATCTATTTTGTTTCCGTGGGTTCTTAAGAGGTCTGCGGAGAATCCGTGGAATGTTCTTATTATCACTCCAGACTTTTTATTTAGCATTTTATCTATTCTTAGAGTCAGATTGTTTGCTGCCTCATTTGAAAATGTAATGCAGACTATTTTTTCTGGTTTGCAGATCTCGTTTTCTACAAGATATTTGACTTTTTCTACAATTGTGAATGTTTTTCCAGTGCCTGCTCCAGCGAGAATAATGCATGGACCTGATTTTTTTATTGCTTCATCAATCGAATTCATTTAATTCATAGATATAATGAGATTAAAAAGATTGTTAGAGTTGAATTTAGACTGCTTGTTGAGGTTTAGAGCTATATCTTTCTGGGCAGTCAGGACAGCTTAATCTTTTGTTAAAAGTTGGAAGATGACACAGGTTATATGGGGTTTCTTTTGTGCAAAATCCTCTAGAGTAAAGAGAACAATCAATAGTTGGGGTAATAGCTTGCATAATTCTAGTTCTGAATGAGTCGGCACCAGTATTAGTTTCTGCAGGCACTACTTTTGTTCCATTTGGTTTGGATTTACTTAATGGAATTGTTATCGATCTAAGAATTCTTGTGCCTGTTCCCGTTTTTAGTGTTCCAGGTGTTGGTTCGAATTCTGACATCGAGAACTTACTTCTAAGAGCTATTTAAACTTAACTTTAACCAAGACCAAATGCATCCATAAAGTTGTTTATTGTGCTGTATTCTTGGATGTACTTTATTCCTTTGTCAGTTATTATATATGTTTTTCCGGTTTTTGTTTTTTGCTCAACTATAAATTGCTTTAATTTAAGTTCGTCCAAATAGTCTTCCATCATTTGATAGGAGAGGTTAGACTTATACAAAATGTGCGTAGGTTTAATCCTGCCACTTTTCTCTCTTATGACATTCAAGATATCGTATATAACCTGAAGTCTATTTCTTTTTTTGCCCATGTTTATTTATGACATTTATAAGACTTGAAATTAGCAAAGCGTATGCAATTCCATGCAGAAGATGAACTATGACATAATTTACATAATAACTTGGGGCGTAGATGAATGCAATACTTCCTAGGAATAGTAATCCCATGGCTAGAGTATTTCTTCTTGTTAATTTGTTTGTTGTTTTTCTACATTCTCTAAAATAATGGGCAAATATAAACAGAAAGAAGATTGCTAATACTGTATAAAGAGAAGTTGCCTTATTTAAGCTAAATAGGAAGGTTGTAGCTGTTAGAATAACTAGAAGTAAGTATATTCTTTTGCTTTCTGTTTTCAAAGTCGTATAAAACAGAGTAACTACTCCAAGAATTAAAGCTCCCAAATAAAGATATATTCCAATGTGGTTGTAAAATCCTATATCTTTAAGACTTAGTTCTCTAGATTCGTTTCCTAAAACTGAGAGAAGGAATAAATTATTTGCTGCCCAAAATAAATATGATAGTGAGAAGAAAGAGAAGGATATTCCGAAAAATTTTAATTCTCTTTGATCTGAAAGTCTGTATATTTTGAAGGCATACAGAGCTATTGCTAATGTTAGAATTGCAAATAGAAGTTCAAGTATTATATCTGCTCCAAAGAACCAGTTAGGCATTACATATATTGTTTCCATGTATTAGAGGAGGGTTGTTGGTTTTTAAGGCTTGTGAAATATTGTTCTTTGTTTTTAGTATTGTGGATTATACTAGAGTTTCCGAAAATCCTTTATAAATAGCACTAAAAATAGGCAAAATCTTTGGGTAAACCGAAACATTTATATATCTAGTTATATGACTAGATATATGGGATATAAAACAAAAGTACAGCTGATAGAGCGAAAGAAGTCTAAACAGTGGTACATAAACTTTCCATACCAAGTCGCAGAGGTTATGGAATTCGAGAAAGGAGAAGACTGTGAATGGACTTTGATTGATAAGAAGTCCCTCAAATTAAAAAGATTAAAGAAGTAAAATGTTTTTTTCGATAATTGTGAAAGTACCACCTCCTTCTTTTTTACGGAAGGAGGTAGACATTGGTACTTCCTAAAATAAAAGAGATAAACAGTATATTAGCTTTTGCCAAGAAGGCATTCACGAAAGGTAGCTTTAGATACATAACCCAATATGTAAATGGATTAATTTCTTTAAACAAAAAAACGGTAAAGAAGATTTCAGAGGCTTCCTCTGAAATAAAAAATCAATCAGCTTTAAACTATGTTTTGACTGAATCAAAATTTGAATACGAAATATTGACAAATAGATACTTGGAAAAAATAAGATATATGTTTAAGAATATTTCAGTTTATCTAATTATCGACGATACATTAGTTGAAAGAAATGGAGATACTGTGCAGGAAGCACAGTATCATTATGATCATAATACTGGAAAAAAAATCAAGGGACATCAGTTTTTTACTGCATTATTATGGACTCCAATAATACAATTACCTATATTTCCAGAATTATATTCCAAAGAAACTAACTCCAAGATTGAGATGGCGCAATCGTTAGTTGATAGACTGGAATTAGCGAAGATAAAAATCAATACAGTTCTATTTGATTCTTGGTATGCTGAACAAGAAATAATCAGAAAATGCATAAAGACAAAGGCGAGAGTTGTTTGTTCGATAAAAACAAATAGAAAATTAAAAATAGGTAATAAAAGAAAGTGGCGTTCTCTGTCGTTTATTTCTGAGAGGATACGCTCTCAGAAATTGAATAAGAGTATTATAGATAATAAAACTTATGAAACTTATTCTTCAGTTGTTACTCTTAATCATTTGCCGTCGGTAAAATTAGTTATTTCAGAACAAATAAATAAAGATGACGAGCTTACTGGAAAAGTTCATTTGATATCGACAAACATAAATGATTCAGTGGAAGAAATCATACGCACCTACAAACATCGATGGAAAATAGAAACTTACCATCGAGACATAAAACAAAACCTTGGCTTTGCCACAGTTTTCTTCGCAAGAAGAGAGGGGATAGTTAGACATTCAATCCTCGCTAGCATAACTTATGCAGTGCTAAGCTTGTTTATGTTTCGAAAGGGAATATCTATGACTCTCGGAGAATGTTGTGAATATCTGAAAGAAAAAGCAACTGCAAGCCTCGTTAAAGAGATTGTAGAAATTGAAAACAAACCAGAAAGGTTAGAAAAGTTTGAGGAGGTATTTATAAGTTAAATTCGGAAACTCTAGTATAATAAAGGGATAGGATGAAATATGGCCTATGGAGGAATCGGACCTCCGCATGCTCGGTGTAAATGGGCCTAACCAGAATCGAACTGGTGCATGCTCGGTGTAAACGAGCCAGTCTAACCACTAGCTTATAGGCCCATAGATAAAGTTAAGAAAGAACGTTTTTAAAGTTTTGTTATAACTCCTGTCTTTGATTGGTAGCTATTAGCGCTTCAACAACTTTTTTTCCAACCTTATTCAATTGGTAGTGTGGCCAATCTCCTTCTGGATCTGTTCTTTTAACCAATCCAAGTGCAGAGAGACCATCGGCATATCCTATGAACTTGTTTTTATCTTCTTGTTCCCAGGTAGTTTGAGCAATTTCAGTCCAGCCAACTGGAGTTCCAACAGTATATAATGTTCTAAGAACTGCTATTTGCTCTCTGTCTAAGTTTAAGGTATGCATTAAAATTTAGCTTAAATCGAGTTTTTAAAGCTTGTTAATAGATGTGTGTGGTATCCGAAAAATAGTTCTTAACGACAAAATAAACTCTGAGATGAAATTCACTAAAAAGAGTCTCGTGGAGACTCTCCGAATGAAATCTGAGGGAAAAAGCAGTTATCAGGCGAGGAGAATGGCTAAAGTCTCTGTAAGAAGGGTGGATGAGGTATGGAAAGAATATTTAATGACTGGAGAGATTCCAGTCATAGGAAAGGCAGTTGGAAGACCTATGATACCAATAGAAGACTGGGAAAAAGAACTTGTAAAGAAATTTTATGAAAAATACAGAGTGTCTGCAGACACTCTGGAAAGATTGATTGAAAGAGATGAAAATAAACATCTTAGTCATTATAAGATTCACAAAATATTATTAGAATTGGGATATGCAAAAGCAAAGGCGAGGAAAGATAAACGAAAAAAAGACTGGATAAGATATGAAAGAATGCACAGCTTAACTGCTGCGCATATTGATTGGCATTATAATGGAAGAGTTTGGGTATTTGCAGTTATTGATGATGCGAGCAGATTTATGCTTGCTCTAATTGAATGTTCTTCTCCGACGACAAAAAAGTCAATTGAAGGCGTAAAACTTGCTTTAGAATATGGAAAGATTAAACAATGTATTTCAGATAGAGGCTCTCAATTTATGAATAATATGGATGGATATTCAGAGTTTCAGGAATTCCTGAAACTCGTTGAGATAAAACATATCAAAACAAAGTTGAAACATCCTCAATCAAATGGGAAAGTAGAAAGATGGTTTGAATGTTATGATAATCATAGAAAAGCTTTCGAAACAAAAGAAGAATTTCTGAAATGGTACAATGAAGTCAGACCTCATAGAAGTTTAAATTTTGAAATGCTTGAAACTCCCAAACAAGCATTTATAAGAAAAAGGAGATTAGAATAAATATGAGTAAGCCGATTAATTTATCGATAGGAAATAATTATCGGATACCACAGATTAGTCGTAAGAGCTTAGCTTTGCAGATAGCATTCCTTCGGATAGTGGTAATTTATTGAACATCTTATATAAATGTGCAAAAAAGCCGTTTTAAAGCTATTGATTAGTCGTAAGAGCTTAGCTTTCTGAAGCCATATACGATAACTCAATAATAACTCTATTGATAACATACACCCATTATAATAATTATCTCATACATATTAAATTTTGTCATCTACAAAATTAAACAGATTATATTTATATCAATTTTCTATGTTTTTACTTCATAATACTAAGTAGATACGATTAGTCTATGGAATAGGATTATGGGCGGAGCGAATTAATTTATTGTATTATAAAGTATAGGGGGTTATGATTAAAATAAAAGTATTATCTAGTGTTCGATAATTAAATCGTTGAATAAGCTAACTATATTTTTTATTGGTGGGTTTTATCTACTTTAGATTAGTCCTCGTCATTTGCATTAAACTTGATTTTCCATTGGTTTTCCCAGAGTTTCTTTCTTTTTTCACTGCACTTATCACAGTATTTTCTAGGATATTTTGCGAAGGGTTTTACTTCGAATTCGACTTTCTTGCAATCTGCACATAATTTTGTTTTTACCATTCTAATTATTTAACGAAAAGTGGGTTTAAAAATTGAACGCCTCAGTCATGATTTCTTTTTATCAAACTTCTTAAAACTTTCTTCACCTGCTTTCTCAATAAGACTACCAAATTGAAGTATAACTTTCTTTATTTTTTCTTCAGAATCTGCTTCAACTTCAATGATATTTATTTTATCGGGATAGGTAAAATCGATGAACATAAATTCTACATCTTCAATCATCCAAACTTCTCTTATAGATTTGTTTTCTGAAATCTTATTAAATCCTAAGTTGTTAAGGATATCAATCATGTTTTGTCCTTTATCTATTCCAATATTAATTTCGACTCTTTTCCAAATTCCATCAGTTGATTCAGTTTTTCCCTTAAAAGTTAACTCTGATTTTTCACCTTTTGTTCTTACTCTCAAAAGGTCGTGTGCGTTAGACATATCGGTGTGTTCTAAACTAAAATAACAATCATTCAATTCGAACTTATTTTTATACTTAGCATTCAATTCTTTCAATTTTTTAAGAATTGGCTCTTTGTTTTGATAGTTTAGTTTTACTTCTATTTCATGCATTGAAAATGATGTTTTTTTTAGTTTAAAGATTTTTCTATAATCGTTAAGTTATTAAAGGTAGCATCTGCTTTTTTGTTATGATAGTTGAACTTTTTGGAATGTCTAGGGCAGGAAAAACTACTCAAAAAGAACTACTTATTTGTAAGTTAGAAAAGAATGGTCTTAATTTTGCAGTTTTTCAAAGGCCTCCTAAAAAGTTCAGGGATTTTTCTTCTTTGGAGTCGTTTAATCGATATATTGTTGATGAAATGTCTAGAGCGCACGATAGATATGTCAAAGAAAGACTAGATTTTTTAGTTTATGATAGGGGATTTTATGATAGAATTGCTCTTTTATCTGCAGACGCGGGCAATGGTCGAGTCGATCTTGAATACGCTAGAAATATGATCTTACATTTAAACGGAAAGAGAGGTGCGGTTGATGTTCCTTTGATGTTTATTGTTTCTCCTAAAATTTCTTTAGATAGATGGGATGGTCAAAGAAAAAAAGGAATGGACAGTACTGCTATGAATCTTGGTCTTAATACGATGGATGACCTTCAAGGATTAAACTACTTAGAAGCAATATATTTAGATATCGGAAAACACAACCCGCAGGTTGTGAAAATAAATGGTGAAGTTCCAATTGAAGAAACACACTCTAAAATATGTTCAGTTACTTTTCTCAGCGACTCTTCATAAATTCTAGATACTTTCTCAATGATGGAATATGGAAAGAAAATACCTTTTCAGGAGTTAAAGTTAAAATTTCATCAAGCTCTCCTAAAGAAACCCAATGGGGATTTCTAGTTTCATAATACTTTTCTTTAAGTTTTCCTCTTGTTGGACTACATATAAATGTCAATCCTAAATGGGCTCGTCCATTAGTGAGCTGTTGAGCACAACAGAATGGAGAATAGGCGACAGCTTCACCCCCGTTCTTTTCAGTATGTCCAGCATTAAGAATTCTAACTGTTAATCCAGTCTCTTCTTTTACTTCTCTTTTAATTGCATGATGAGCGAGTTCGTACCGCTCAATTATCCCAGCCGGGATTTCTAATTTTCCAGTATTTTCTGGGTCAATGGATGGTTTATGTCGTGTTTGAAGCAAAACCTTTATCCCTTCGGCATCTCTTTTTTGTACTATTGCAGAGACTACTGGAATATTTAAGGGTAAGCTGTCAAAGTCCACATACCTATTCTCTCCAATACCATATCCAGCATTAACCAATACCTTGTGAACAGAAGGACAATGATTTGCTATGCCCTTCCTAGTTTTCATTACATCTTGGAACGTATTTAGATCTGCCCTTTCATTTAGAACATAAGTTTGCCTAGCTCCGCAATTTGATATTAAATCCCTTGCAGAATGACTGGAACTCCAGCTAACATTTTCAAATACATTTCGAGAATAAGGCCGTCTTACTCCTATTAGGTAAATTCCTCCATTGCTTTCAGGGCCAACTACAAATGGTTTTTCTTGCAATCTTGTGAAGGCAGTAATAATATCTTCGCTTTTAAGGAAAGGTAAATCCATTGGAATCAAGATTGCATTTCGATAACTTTGATCTCTCAATAAACTACTGAAGATATTATGAAATTTCTCACTTTGTGCTAGTCTTTTATCTCTTATTCTACTTTGTACGATCACACTAGACATTCCAAAAGTTTTATCAAATTTTTCTGCTTCTAATCTAGTGTTTACTCCGGCCACCAAATTAAAAAAGTCCGAGTTTTTTAAATTACCTATTAAATCATTTAAACAGGCGACACTAAATTTATATGCAAACTCATCAGAAGTATCTCTGGCAATCCTAGTCTTGCATTCTCCGAGCCTAGGCCATTTTGCATATATCAAAACAGCATTTCGTTTATCCATTTACCCTCCATGTTGCGACTCCCTCTCCTGGTTTTTTGAGCATTAAAAATCTTCTTGAATTGACAACTGCCTCAAGTATTTTCTTCTCATCTCTTTCTTTAATAATACTAGTTAGAGGGATAGAATAGGTTGAAACATGGCACGGCTTAATTGTCAAATCAGGAGTCACAAATATCTCATTTGAATCGTAGCAGGCTTTACAAACTTTATGATCTCCGCATCCTATTTCGATTGCGACGCCTTTCGAATTTTTATATCTATATCTTGTTATTGGAAGATATGCTGCCTGTCCTCTAAAATTTTGATCTGCCTTTTCTTCAACACAACCTAAATCTACAAGCACCTTTCTAAGATCTAAAATTGGGACGACTAATCTACTTTGTGCTTCATTCATAGGTTCCAAGTTAAGAAATTTAAATCTGAATCCATATTTGGAACATAATTCCAATGTGCTTTCTAATGCTTCTCTTGAGAAATTAATTCCCTTCATCGGAACGTGTTTTATTTCCACTTTCTCGCCAAACTGAGCATTACCTAAATTGTCGAGATTTAGATGTAATTGGTGGTATTGCTCTCTTGAACCTCTTGTTACCTTATTCCAGGTTTCATAATTTCCAGAATGAATTGAAACCGCAACTTTTGAAAAACCAGAAAGTAATTTTATTAATGGAGGAGTAAGTGCAATTCCATTTGTGTGGAAAAATCTTACTGGGACGCGTAATTTCTCAGTATCTTCAACTAATTGTTCAATCTCTGGATGAAGTGTTGGGTCGCCACCAGTCATTGATAGGTTGGTTAATCCATTTCTTACTAGAACTTCAGCAAGATAGTTAAAATCGATTCTATCCATATGCTTTGTTCCTCTTTTTTCATCAACCATTCCCTCATTTGAACAGAAAAAACATCGCACATTACAATAGTCAGTCACCGAAACTCTAAATGGCAATCTTTGAAGAATGTCTCTAACTTCTAAATTCATTTTTCCTCCCGCTAGCTGCGGCTTCGAAAGCTTTTTCCTTATTCCATCCAGAAACTCCCATCCCGGGAGTAGTCATTAGGTATTCCCTAGACGATTTGATTATCTGTAGAACTTCTTCAGCATTCTTTCTTTTTACAGCAGCAGTTAAATCGAATCTTTTATCTATAACTGAGCAAGGTTTGATATATATTCCTGAACCATCCTCGCTGGGTTTCACAAAGATGCAAGCAAAGTCGTAGCAAGCTAAACAAGCCCCTTTTTCACCACACCCAAATATACTATGCAATCCAGTTAGTGTTCGGCCATTTCCTTCATAGATGAAATTAACTCCAGGTATATACGCGTCTGGCTCATTTTTTCTAGGGGTATCCGATGTAAACTTACACCCTACTGCTTCCAATCTTTGAAATAACTCTCCTCTTTCAACAACCATTCCTTTTTGAGAAGGATATTGTGGGTCAAACTGTAGCAATTTAGGATGAAAACCATATTGTGCGGTTCTCTGTAGAAATAATTCTAATTCTTTTTCGCTATCGTTTAATCCTCTAGTAATTACCGCCTTTACAAATACTTTTTCGCTTACTCCTTGGCTTGCAAGATAGTCTAGGTTTCTCATTAGTTTATCAAATCTTTTTCTTTGAATATCTTCTCCAAATCGTCCATTCATGTCTGTAATTTTTTTCCAAACGTCAAAGTTAAATGAATTAACGCTTACTCCTATTCTTGCCAATGGGCTCTTTATTCTATCAATTACTCTAGGAGTTAATTCGATTCCATTTGAATGTAATGAAAATCTAGCCTTTGGATATTTCTCAGCCCATTCAATTAATTTGAATTCTTCTTTAACAAAATCTGGGTGTAGTGTTGGTTCTCCACCACTAAAGTCGATTTTGTTTAAGGGCGAGTTATTCAAAACCAAGTCTCCTAAATCCCTTAGTAAATTCAAATCCGCAGGTTTGTTTTTTTTAGAATTATATCCAAGACCCTCATTAGAACAAAATAAGCACCAGATATTACACTGGGGAGTTAGAGAATATCTTAATCGAACATTGCCTAAAATTTGTGAGAATTGTTCGTCTGTTAGATGTGTTATCCCTCTTCTTGTTAAAGCAGACGCGCTTAAATCAATATATCTCCCATCTTCTGTTTTTCTCAGTGTTGCTGCCGCTTCACCGAATCGGTCGCTTCCAGATGACATGTTTATGAGCAAGATGTTGCCTATAAAAATATTTGTATTTTTGATATTAATAGTATCTCCGCTAAAAAAGCAAAATGGCATACTTCCTTCTATCAAAATCCCTAGAATAGAAAAGCGTCGCTTTTCCCTACAAGACTCTATCCCTATATGGAAATTTTCTATTCTTGA
>Ga0209212_1004511_pt1 | contig 17162 bp, 13 predicted proteins | sample RifGroC2_FD_183996 | JGI IMG/M metagenome (GOLD analysis project Ga0209212, IMG submission 183996) | Groundwater microbial communities from Rifle, Colorado, USA - Groundwater C2 (SPAdes) (version 2) | ecosystem: Environmental > Aquatic > Deep subsurface > Groundwater | place: Rifle, Colorado...
GAGGATATATGAAAAACGCGTCAGCGGAAATGAACACGCGGGATGTTTCTTCCGTAGAATGGGAGAAAATCGCCGCTAAAAAGATTTACTTTGGCCATCAGTCTGTGGGATACAATATAATGTCCGGCGTGAGCGAGCTTGCGCGGGATAATGGGGCACAGCCGGTAAACATCAAGGAAACAAAAAACGCGTCTGATTTTAATCAGCCGGTAGTGGCTCATTCGGCAATCGGAAAAAATAACGATCCTCTTTCTAAGATAAATGATTTTAAGGCCGTTATGGAAAGCGGTGTCGGGGATGTGGTGGATATCGCTTTTTTTAAGTTTTGTTATGTGGACATTACGCGGGATACGGATATTGACAAGGTGTTTACGCGTTATGCCGAAACGATGGTTTATTTAGAAGGTAAATACCCCAGCGTTACATTTGTCTATAGCACCGTCCCGTTGCGGGTATCGTCTTCCGGGGCAAAGACAGCGATTAAAAAAATGCTCGGCCGGACCTCCAGCGATGAAGAGGATAATATTAAACGCAACCGTTTAAACCAGATATTGGCCGAACGTTATGGCCGGGGCGGGCGGTTATTTGATTTGGCAAGGTATGAGGCCGCGCGGATAGGCGGAGGTGATATTTTTTTTGAGAGTAACGGCAAAAAATATTATTCTCTTAATCCGGAATATACAGACGATGGTAAACATCTTAATGCTCTTGGCGCAAAAATTATCGGCACAGAGTTGCTGCGATTTTTATCGTCTTTGTAGAAATCATTTATGCCGTAATAGCGCAAGCTAATTCAAAAATAGAGCAAGTATTCATACATACGCGGCCATAAAACCGCTCCGTTCATTCAGTTGGACGGAGCTTCATTGTATGCCCTACATAGCAAAATTATTTGATTCTCGCGTAAACAAAATCGGCCTGTTGAATCTTTGGGAAGAAAGAGGTATGGCTGCCCCATCCCACAGGTATGAAGCTATGTATGAATTTGATGGCTTTGATCATATAACAACCTGGCTGTTGTTTCATGATAAGCATACCTTGCCAGTAGGTTGTCTATCGCTTCTCCCCCGTAGATTTGAAATTTTCGGGAAGGATGTCTTGTGCGGCGTAAACTGCGATATCATTGTAACAAAACGGCACCGTACTTTGGGCCCAGCGGTTATTTTACTGGAATCACTGATGAAAGAGTGTAAGGACTTAGGGTTTAAAGTGCTGTTGGCCATGCCGAATGAAATGTCCCGGCCGATATTTATCCGCGCCGGATATAAGCCGCTTGGCGCTGTGTGCCGCTGGAGCAAGGTATTAAGATCTAAAAATAAATTAAAAATCAAAATAAAGAATATCTTCGCACGCAAAATAATCTTTGGTTTCGCTGATTTCTTTCTTAAGTTCACTGTGGATAGCGGCGCTTATTGGCGCTGGCGGTCCATTCGTAAGGAAGTAAAAATAAAAGATACTCCTTTTAGCAGCCAGCAGGAACTGTTTTGCCATGATGGAGATGGGGAACATGCTCAGGCATATCTTCTATGGCGTTTCGGCAGGTTAAACTGTAAAGGGTCAAAGGTTTTAAGTTTATATCACGATGATGTTTTATTGGGGTATGTTATTTATTATGCCGAGCAAAAAGAAGCGGTGATTGAATATATTTCTTCCGCTGTGAAAGATAATATGAATATTGTATTGATAGCCTTCGCTGAGAAAATGCGTCAAGGCGGGATAGAGGTTGTGTCTACAGATTATTATAGCGCCGGCCGTTTGAGGAAAAATTTTCAACAAGCAGGATTTCTTTACCGCAGCCAAAGAGAAGTTTTTACCTATAGTGTCGACAAAAATTTAGAAAATGCGATTTCTAATATAACAGATTGGTCTCTTTTTGAATGTGATCTAGATTTATAAGAATGCATAATGTCTGTCAGATCAGTTAAAGATTTTAAAAAAATACATCCTTGGTGCGTGAGTTACAGCGCGCAGAGCCTGGGCCGGGCATTTAGCGGCAAGGACCGGCAAGGGCTGGCGCATATTTTTTTATGCCTCTGTGACCATTTTGAGCCGCTATGGGGAAAGGCGGATAAAACTGCGGGTTACGAAAGGGTCAAGCGCTGGCATGAAAAATATCCGCGCATTGCCTCTCAATATCATGACGCTGACGGGGATGTACCAAGATATACTATCTTTTATCCTATAGAAGAATACCAGACTGAATATTTTGAAATGTTGACGGATCTTTGCCGTGGTAATTATAGTGAGGTTGAAATCCATCTTCATCACGATAATGATACCGCTGATAACTTGCGGCGAACCATTTTGGATTTCAAGAAACTGTTGGTGGAAAAATACGGATTGCTCTGCAGGGATAAATTAGACGGAGAAGTAAAATACGGTTTTATCCACGGCAATTGGGCACTGGATAACTCCCGCGCTGATGGACGCGGGTGCGGGGTGAATAATGAAATAGACGTTTTGCGGGAAACCGGCTGTTACGCGGATTTTACCATGCCTTCGGCTCCGGATGAGACCCAAACCACTAAAATAAACAGTATTTATTACGCGATTGATAATCCGGATAAACCAAATTCACATAACTGGGGTAAAGACGCGGTTAAGGGCAGGGATAATCAGCAGGGGTTATTAATGATCCAGGGTCCACTTATGCTTAATTGGCAAAATAGAAAATGGGGGGTATTCCCACGTATTGAGAATAGTGAAATGAGCTCCGGCTCGCAGGTGAGCATGGATCGGGCAAGGTTATGGATTAGGGCGAATATCCACATAAAGAACGCCCCGGAGTATATTTTTATAAAATTACACACCCATGGCTGTCAGCAGAGGAACTCGGAATATTTGCTGAATGGCGGATTGGATAAGCTTTTTTCTTATTTTCGGGATTATTATAATGATGGAACGAATTACAGGACGCATTACGTAAGCGCCAGGGAAATGGTGAATGTGATTAAGGCCGTTGAGGCTGGTGTTACTTCCCCGGATATAAAGAAACTGAAAGAGTACCGTTTAGAAAAAATAGGAAGTAAATAATGAGGGGAAAAGTCTGGGAGTTATTGCTTAAGCCGGTAAAAAATAATCGTATCTTGATCTGGGACACGGATAAGCGGGGCGCGAATAAAGGATATGACGCCGCGGTGGTTAATCTTTTAAAACAACCGGAATCTATGGATATGCTGCGTGGATTTTTACATTCCTTGCCGGAGAGTAATGAGGTTTGTGTGGTGCTCGGCAATAAATATAGCTATCAGGCAATCTTAGGTAGGAGCGCAGGGTTTTTTAAATCCGCCTATTCGTTACATAAGATAAAAAATGTTTTAAAGAGCGCCGGATTTAAACGTCAGAGGTTTTATCCGTTATTGCCGCGCGGTAATAATATGTTTGAGATAGTGCTTGATAATAACGGCACCGGACGTAAAAAATCATCAGTAAAGGATTGCTTAACTAATTTTCCTCTTATGCGCTTCTTTTTACCGGCCTACGCGGTTGTGGCCGGGAAAAATGGCACAATCGGGAGCAATTTCATAGAAGCCTGTGTTCAGGCGATTGGCATAGGGAAGCCTTATAAATGCATAATGGGCCACCCTGATACCTTGTTGATTATCAGTGATGATAAAATTGTCCGTATTCCGCTTGACCATTTGAGCCGTGTTCGCTGCAGGATAAATCAAATCGCGCTTAAAGGGTTAAGCCGCACAATGATGGCAGGGTTTGCCCCCCATTTTTTATCCGGAGGCAGTTTCTTGAGCCAGACATATTCTTGCGAAACTAAAGTTTTGGGAGTGGTAGTGGATGAGCCGATACCGCGGATGGAGGTTTTGGTTCAGAAAGCGGCAGAATTGATTACGCGGTTTCATGAGGAAACTTGTAAGGGAATTATTCTGAATGAGGCGGCGTATCAGCGGCTGTTCGGCCGGGAATTTTCTATATTAAAATCATATGTAAACGAGGAATATAAAGGTAGGTTGGGACAGGTGGAAGAGGACTTAAAAAGACAAGTCATGGGTAAGGAATTGCGCGTGGTCTGGTGCCATGGCGATTACAAAATAGAAAATGTGTTATTTGATGATAGGAATTGGGAGGTCAGTGGTGTGATTGACTGGGACCTCTCCAGGGAGAATGGTTTGCCACTTTTGGACATTTTTTACCTGCTTTTGTATAAAGACAGCTTATTCAGTAAAAAGAGTATAGGACGAGTATTGAGGGAGAGAGCTTTAAAGATGGATTTTACCGCGTTGGAAAGGTCGGTTATCAGCGCGTATGCCGCGCAGATAAAAGTATCGGAAGAATTTTGGCCAGCCCTTCTGGTGATGTTCTGGGTCAATCATATCAGCCGGCGCTGTTACCAACAGTTGTTAGTTGAAGGAATAGCGAATTCTCAATGGATACGAGACGAGGTATATTCTGTGATAGATAGTAGCTTAGTCTTAAGCTCGAGGAAAAGTAGCGGGAGTAAAACATGCTTAAAGTAAGAGAAAAAGAAGCCTGGAGCAAAATTCATGATTCTATTAAAAATGATTTAGAAAAAGATGACAAAAAGTATATTAGGAGAGTTGTCCGTCTTCTGCGTGAATGTTTGGGGGAGACAGCAGCAGGTTATATAAAAAAAAGATACAGCACTTATTTTTTATGGGATGTTGTTCTGCGAAAATATCTGCCGGTTAGAACGGGATATAAAGCTTTAGAAGTGGGAAGCGCGCCGGGTGAAAATTTATTAAGATTTCACCGGATGTTCGGTTATGCCCCGTATGGCGTCGAATATTCCAAAATTGGGGCAGAATTGAATAAGGAGTTATTCCTCTCTCATAATATTGACGCGCGAAATGTGATTTGCTCCGATTTCTTTTCGGATGAATTCCAGGCGAAATACCGCGAATATTTTAATATTGTTTCCTCTTTCGGGTTTATTGAACATTTTAGTAATGTTGAGGAAGTTATTGATAAGCATCTTAATTTATTAGCTCCCAGAGGAACGCTTGTGGTGGCCATTCCGAATTTTAGGGGGATTAATTATTGGCTGATGAGATTCTTTAAGAAAGAAAACATAGATTCTCACAACCTTATAATAATGAAAAAGCATTCATTCAAAAAACTTTTTTCTAATAGACAATTATCAACGCTCTATTGTGATTACGCTGGCACTTTCAATTTTTTTGAATTTTTTAACCCTTCAATGGGTAAAATAAAACAATATCTGCAAAGATGCGGTTCACTGTTTCAGCTTTTCTTAAATTTATGCTTTAATCTCACGCTAAGAAAACGCGGCATAGAGACGCCGTTTACAAGCCCTTTTCTGATTTATATCGGGCAAAAAGCGGATGCGAGCGGAAGCACAATAAGATCGGGTCGATTTTGAGATTGTTGGAGTAAGCGCTATGATTTGGGCTGGGGTCAAATAGCATATCGCATGTAAAATCAAAATTATGCTAAAGTACTTTAAAAATTTCATTAAACACTCAACAATTTACGCGATTGGTAACGGTATAAACCGCGCCGCGGGGATTGTGCTGGTTCCCTTATACACGCGGGTCTTGGCGCCATCAGAATACGGGGCGTTGGAGATGTTTTATGTTACTGCTTCGGTTATGCGGACATTTTTGGGGATGATGATTGCTCATGCCACGCTTAGATTTTATTTTGAATTTGACGCGGAAATTGATAAAAAGCGCATAATCAGTACATCACTGCTTTTTTCCATTGGAGTTTGCCTGGTGGCGATAGCAATTTTGAATATTTATACCGATTCTTTATCTATGTTTATTTTTAAAACCTTGGAATATAAAAGATTATTTAATTTGGTTTTTATGATTGTACTGATGGAGCTGTCGCGAGAAATAAGTCTGGCTTATCTTAGGGCGCGGGAAAAATCATTATTTTATGTTAACATTGCCGTGGTTCAGCTTGTATTCCAGATTTGTCTGAATCTTTATATGGTTCTTATTCTTAAAAAGGGCATAGAAGGAATTTTGCTCGGTAATTTGTTTAGTACTTTTATAACCTGGGTGATCCTGATGGCGCATATGTTTAATTATTGCGGTTTAAATTTTCACCTGCAGAAATTAAAGATTTTACTCTATTATTGCGTTCCTTTTATATTTTCTGCAATTACCGGGGTAATTATCAGTAACGCTGATCGGGTTGTCCTGAATAATTTCACATCGTTGGCGGTAGTTGGGGTGTATGCCTTAGCTATGAAATTTGGCCTTATTATCCGGGAGCTGGTTATTGACCCTTTCACCCTTAATTTCGGGCAGTCTCGGTTTGCAATTATGAAACAACCAGACGCGAGGGATATTTACAGCCGAATAATGACCTATTATGTGTTTACGATCATTTTTTTGTCTTTGGGCATTTCGCTATTTGCCAAAGAAATAGTGATTTTGGTCGCCTCTGCGGAATTTCAGTCGGCGTATCATATTGTGCCGTTTGTTTTTCTGCCGCTCATACTTAACGGGATGACATATATTTTTCAAACCGGCATGCTAATCAAGAAAAAGACGAAATACACCTTTTACACCAGCGCGATTTCAGCGGTTCTAATGATTATAATGAGCCGTATATTAGTGCCGAAAATCGGGATGTACGGCGCGGGACTGGCTAATGTTATTACGGCTGTGTGCGTTTGTGTAATGACCTGGAGCTATTCCCGGCGTCTTTATCCGATAAAATATGAAATTAACCGCCTGTTAAAAATTTTTTTCGTAAGCACGGTTATTTATTTACTGGCAGTTTCGTTTCTGGCGGAAAATATCATAGCCAGGGTTTTGTTGTTTATCAGTTTTCCTTTGTTTTTGAATCTGCAGGGATTTTTTAAGGAAGAAGAAAAGCGCCGTTGTGTCCAATTGGGGTTGAAGGCGCGGAAACTTATTTATGGTAAGTTGGGGTTTAGTGTTTAGAATCAGGAGATTTTAAGCAATGGTTTGGATATTTTTATTTCTTGTAACTTTGTTTATCCGGCCGCAGGACTGGCCGGGTAGTCCGGTTTATGCCTGGCCTCTCAATGATGTCATTGTGGGCGGCGGATTTTTAACAGGCTTACTGAGTGTTTTTTTTCAAAGAAAACAGATTAGCAATCCACATAATTATTTGTTGTTACTATTTATGTGTCTGGCTTTTTCCAGTAATTTGTTAAATGGCAATAGCGACTTGGGAATGCTGCAGTTTAATATTATCGCGAAGCGGGTAATGGTGTATTTTATGTTTATTTTTCTTGTAGATACCCCTAAGCGGATCAGGCAGGTTCTTTTTATTTCATTGCTTTTGGTATTAGTTTTGGTTTTTCAGGGTATGTATCAAAAAAATACCGGCGTGGGATGGGCGATGCAGCATTTGCATACCTTCTCGGATCAGGTGGAGCAAAGCACAATGCTTGATTTTGACAAGTTCGGCGTAAGGACTTTCTGGATTGGTCTTTGGGATGGGCCGAACGTTTTGGCCGTTGCCTATTTGTTTGTTGTGCCGTTTTGCTTGGGAAGTATTTTTAAAGTTAACAGGAAAACCCTGAGCAGCGTGATTTACTCGATCTTCTTTTTGCTGCTGGGATACGGATTGTATCTGACTAATTCGCGGGGAGGGACATTAGCATTTTTATGTATTGTTTTTTTATTTATTCTTGAACGGTTTGGCCTAAAAAAGACATTGCTTATAACGCTGCTTATTTTGCCGCTGGTGGCAGTGGTTTTGCCGAAGCGGATGACGGTATTAAACAGTAGTGAAAGTTCCGCCCACGAAAGGACCTGGTTATGGGAACAAGGTCTTAATATGTTGAGATCAAAGCCTTTATCTGGGATCGGTAAAGGACGATTTGGCGCGGCAACCGGGCTTATAGCGCATAGTAATTACGCGGGAAATATGGCAGAGATGGGCTTGCCCGGCCTTATAGTTTATTTGGCGCTGATGTATTATCCGGCAAAAGTATGTTATTTTATCTTTAAAAAAACAGCGGTGATTGGCGCGGAGTCTGAATTACGTTCATTATCACGCATGCTTTTATTTACTTTAGCCGGTTTTGCCGTGGCTACCATGTTTGTAATTATGGAGCATGATATTTTATATATTCTTTGGGCGTTGTGCGTGGGATTATATTTGATTGCAAAGAAAACGATCAGTGGTTTTAATTTAAGCTTTTGTCGGCGCGACTGGTTTACGGTGGGGTCAATGGGCATCATGTATATAATGTTCGTGTGGCTTGTAGCGGTAAAAGAGATTTTTTGATGGCCAAAAAGAATATTCTATTTGTCAACTATTCACTTGCGGTTGGGGGGATTGAAACCTTAATCTTGAGAATATGCAAAAAGTTAGACAAAGAAAAATTTAGCGCGCAAATATGCGTATTTGAGGTTAATGGCGGATTACAAAACGAATTTGAGGCCGCGGGGGTCAAGACGCATGTAATAAAAAAGAATAAGGGGATTGATTTCTGGCTGATACTAAAGTTAATGCTGCTTTTTAGAAGGGAAAAAATAAACGCGGTGCATGCCCATAATCAAAGCGCGTGGCTCTATAGCAGCGTTGCCGCGAAATTATTAAATATCCCATTGATTTATACAGAGCATACCATTATTGATAAGTCGTCTTGGCTACCAGTGGAAAGATTGCTCTCAAAAATTACATTTCAAATTACTACTGTAGCCGCGAGTGTGGCAAATTTTATTATTAAAAAAGCTGCTGTGCCGGCTCGGAAAGTAAAGGTTTTGTATAATGGGATAGATGCTGTCGCATATAACACAGGCTTAGCTTTAAAACGCGAGGATTTCTTCCTTAAGGATACGGATTTTGTTATTGGCAATGTCGCGTCTTTGTTGCCGAAGAAAAATCATAAAACCTTACTTTTATCTTTTGAGTTAGTATTAAAAAAAATTCCCCAGGCGAAATTGTTAATAGCCGGGGATGGGCCGTTACGGCAGGAACTTATTAGCTTAAGCGAAAGTTTAGGTATTAAAGATAGCGTATTTTTCTTAGGGATTCGTAAAGATATTGCGCGGGTATTAAGAGTTTTTGATGTTTTCGCGCTTTCTTCTATCAGGGAGGGATTTCCTATGGTGCTCTTGGAAGCCATGGCGGCCGGGCTGCCTGTGGTCGCGACAAATGTGGACGGTAATCCTGAATTAGTTTTAGATGGTGAAACCGGCTTACTTGTTCCGCCGAATGACCCGGCAGCATTAGCCGGCGCGATTATCAGGATTTTTGAAGATAAAATATTGGCGCGCCAGATGGGAATAAAAGGTAAAGGCGTGGTAATGAGCCGTTTTGTGTTTGACGATATGGTGAAAGAGTATGAAAAGACATATGAAAGCGCTTGCGCGAAATTAAGATAAGCATGCAGGCGAAACAGAAGAAGATATTGCTTATAACTAATTTATTCCCTAATCCGCAAGAACCCTTGCGGGGGATTTTTATATATAATATGGTTAAGGCGCTAAGGCAACAGTCAGATATGATTATAATTTCGCCTTTACCATGGTTTCCGAAGCTCGCTTTTCTTAAAAAATTTAAAACCTGGTATAGGTATGCCGTCGTGCCGCAAAAGTATAAGATTGACGGCAGGGAAGTTTTATCGCCTAAATATTTGGCGCCGCCGAAGTTGGGAGTTTTACACGCTTTTTTTATTTTTATTTCACTTTTACCGTTAATTATGAAGCTTAACCGCGTATATAATATCACGATGTTAAATGCTCATTGGGTGTTTCCCGATGGCGTGGCGGTAAGTTGGATTGCCAAATTGTTAAGGTTGCCACTGGTGTTATCTTCCCGCGGGTGTGATATCAACATATACAGTGAATATAAAACAAGAAGAACGCAGATTATCAGGGCCTTGCGGTACGCGAGCAAAGTAACCGCGGTAAGTTCCGCGCTGGGGAAAGTTATTGAACGGTTAGGGATAGAAAAAGACAACATAGAGGTAATTAGGAACGGCATAGAGTTCGACAGGTTTAACATAAAAGATAAATATGCTTGCCGCTTGAAATTAGGACTGAAGGCTAACTGTCGAATAATACTTTTTGTGGGACGGCTTATTGAGGTGAAGGGCCTAAGATACCTTATTGAGGCTGTGGCGAATTTAACAAAAGAAAGAAAAGATCTCAAGTTGCTGATCGTCGGAGAGGGGGGCGCGCAGCATACATATCAAAGGATGGCTGAAGAGCTGGGGATTGAGGAGCATATAGTTTTTTTAGGCAATAAATCACGCGATGAAATTTCTTATTGGTATGGCGCCTGTGACGCTTTTTGCCTGCCGAGCCTCAAAGAGGGATGTCCAAATGTCATATTGGAAGCGCTTGCCAGCGGCAGGCCTGTTATTGGGGCGAATGTCGGCGGAATCCCAGAGCTGGTAAATGAAAACAATGGGATATTGTTTACGCCCCGGGATGCTCAGGCGTTAACATCGGCTTTAAGTAGCGTGTTGGACAGGGAATGGGTTGCGCGGGATATTTCTAAAACAGTAAGTGATTTTACCTGGAACAGGGCCGCGGATAAATATGAATTAATTTTTAAAGCGATAAGCGGCTCAATGGCGTGTTAAACGCGCCGCAAGATGAGTGCATAGCGAATAATTCGAATATGATGAGAGCGTTAATTAAGAAAATGGTATCGGGAAAAACCGCGTTGTATAAGGTTGTCAAAAGCGGCAATAGCGTGGTTTTGACCTTTGACGATGGCCCTCACATAGAAAACACTAAAAAGATTATTTCTATATTAGGACAAGAAAAAATAAAAGCGGTCTTTTTCATGATTGGCAGGGAAATGGAGAAGTATCCAGAGCTTGTTCGACTGGCAGTTGAGAACGGACACGTAGTTGCCGGCCATGGTTATTCACATGAGTTAATTACTAAAGAAAATATATCAACGGAACTGGATAAAACTAACGAGATTATTGCAAAGATTACCCGGGTGCGAAGCAGCCTGTTTCGCCCGCCCCGGGGCAAAGTAACTTTGAAGCTGTTACACTATTGCCGCGCGAGAAAGACAAAGATTATCTTGTGGTCCCTGGATAGCGAAGATTATAGAATAAAAGACTCTGAAGAGCTGATCGCGCGCATGGCCAAGCGCAGGATATCCCCGGGAGAGATTATATTGTTTCATGATGACTACAGCCAGACAGTGGAAGCCTTGCCGCGGATAATCGCGAATATAAAGGCGCGGGGTTTTTCATTTACCGCAGTTAAAGAGTTTGTGAGTTGATATATAAAATAAAGTGCTTGGCAGGGTAAGAAAATGAAGATATTATATCACCATCGTACGCGTTGCACCGGAGCCGACGGCACGCATATCTATGGTGTGATTGGGGGATTTGAAAAGTTGGGCCATTCGGTAAGTATTGTTTCGCCGGCAGGATGTGAAACCGCGCCTGAAGGTGATAAAGTTAAGAATCAATCTCCAGACAGCCGAAAGGGCGGCTTGCTGGTAAGGGTGCCGCGGGTATTGTTTGAGTTGTTTGAATTATTTTATAATGTGCCGCTTATCCGGCGTTTGATCCGGCAGCAGCGCGGGCATAAATTTGATATTGTTTATGAGCGTTACGCCTTTATGAATCTGGGCGGGTTCGCGCTATCGCGTTTATTCGGGGTGCCGTTGTTCCTGGAGGTTAATTTTACCAGCCGTACGGAGGTATATCCTAAACGCACAGGTATTTTTGGGGCCCTGGAAAGATGGACAGAGCGGCTGATATTCAGGCAAGCGGCAATTATAATTGTTATCTCCGATAATCTTAAACAAGATATTGCTGGCTGTGGCATTGACGGTAGTAAAATACTGGTGGCGCCGAATGCCGTGGAAATAGAAAACTTTATTCCTCATCCGGCGCCGGAGGCGCTCAAAGACCAATACGGGCTGAATAATAGTGATAAAATAATTGGTTTCGTCGGCAGTTTTTATCCCTGGCACGGCCTTGATTTTTTGCTGGATACTTTTAAACAGGTTTTACGGGAATTCAGCCATGTTAAGTTAATGCTTTTAGGCGACGGGCAGACCTGTTCAGGCCTTAAAGAGCGCGTGAAAAACGAAAATTTGGCAGAAAAGGTAATTTTTACCGGCAGGATCAGCCATAGCCAATTGGCGGATTATCTTGCCTTGTTTGACATTGGAGTTATGCCGGATTCAAATGAATACGGTTCGCCGATGAAGATATTCGAATATATGGCGATGGAAAGGGCTGTGGTTGCCCCGCGGCTGGGGCCGATTGAGGCGGTTATTACCGATAAGCGGGAAGGAATGCTCTTTAAGCGAGGGGACCCAGTGGAGTTTAAAAACATTTTATTAGCCTTGCTTAAGGACAAGGAATTTTGTCGCGGGCTGGGTAAGGCCGGGAGGCAAAAGGTGCGTGCAGAGCATACCTGGGTGAAAAACGTGGACAAGATGTTCACGCTTTATAATAAACTGACAATAGAGAGGATATCTAATGAAACAAGTAGTGCAGAGCTATAAAACCGGTATAATTGAATTATCCGATGTGCCCGCGCCACTATGTAAATCTGGCGGGGTATTGGTGAGGAATGTCAATTCATTAATCAGTATCGGCACGGAAAAATCCATGATAGATATTGCCCGTAAAAATCTGTTGGCCAAGGCCCAGGCGCGGCCGGATTTGGTGAAAAGATTTATTGATAAGGCAAAAAAAGAAGGCCTGCTGAATGTCTATAAGGAGGCGATGAATCGCCTGGATGAGCCGGTGGCTCTGGGATATAGCTCTAGCGGTCTGGTTTTGGATGTAGGCCAGGGAGTAGTGGAGTTTGCCAAAGGCGACAGGGTGGCTTGTTCAGGGGCGGGATTTGAACAAGCTGCTGACATTATCTGGGTACCTGAAAATCTTTGCGTGAAACTTCCGGAGAATGTAAGTTTTGATGAAGGCGCGTTTGTGATGTTGGGCGGTATTGCTATGCAGGGGATACGATTAGCCGAACTTACCTTTGGCGAAAATGTAGCGGTTATCGGTTTGGGGTTGTTAGGGATGCTTACCGTGCAGATGCTTTCCGCTTATGGCTGTAAAGTCATCGGTATTGATATTGACGGCCAAAAGGCCGCGTTAGCCAAAGAGTTTGGCGCAAGCGCTGGTTTCGTCCCGGGCCTTGATGATATAAAGGTTGGCGTGGAGAATTTGACTAAGGGTTTTGGCGTAGGCGCGGTGATTATTACCGCCTCCAGCAAGGATAATGCTCCTTTGCAAATAGCTGAAGACATCTGCCGGAAAAAAGGCAAAATAATTCTTGTGGGGGTCGCGGATATTCAGCTTACCCGCAAGAATTTTTGGGATAAAGAACTGTCTTTTTCCGTGTCTAAGGCCGCGGGGCCGGGTAGTATTGAACCGATTTATGAACAGAGAAATTACGATTATCCTCTGGAATATGTCCGTTGGACTGAAAAGCGCAATTTGGAAGAATTTATCGCTCTCCTGTCTGCTAAAAAGGTGCGGCTGGAACGATTGATTACTCATAGATTTGACATTATTGACGCGTTAAAGGCCTATGAGATGATCACTGATGGAAAAGAACGTTGTGTGGGCGTGCTTCTGGAATACGCGGGAAAAGAAACGGCGGTGGATCCGGCAGCGGGGAAGGTTGTTTTGGTAAACAGCCGCCTCAAGGATAGCGGAGGCGCCATTCTCGGGCTAATCGGTGGAGGAATGTTTACGAAAAATATATTGCTGCCGGCGTTAAAGAGCGTTAAAAACATTGTTTTAAAAGGCGTAGCGACCACAACCGGAATAACCTCTTCGCATATCGCGAGAAAATATGGGTTTGCTTACTGCACCACTGATTATCAGGATATTCTCAAAGATGAAAAGATAAATAATATCATTATCACAACGCGTCATAACTTACATAGCCGGATGGTTATTGAAGGGCTGAAGGCCGGCAAAAACGTGTTTGTGGAGAAGCCGTTGTGCGTTAATGAACAGGAGCTGGCACAGATCAGCGGTATTTTTAAGTCCGCTGTGGCGTCTGGAGGAAAGCTGATGGTTGGTTTTAACCGGCGCTATAGCCGTATCGCTCGTGAGGCAAAAAAACTATTCGGGCCAAGGACTAAGCCGCTGGTGATGAGTTACCGGATAAATGCCGGATATATACCCGCGGACCACTGGACGCAGGATGCGGCTGTCGGAGGCGACCGGATTATCGGAGAGGTGTGTCATTTTATTGATTTTCTACAGTTCCTAACTGATTCATATCCTGTTTCTGTATTCGCGAATTCAATCTCCGGAGACACCGGAAAATATCTTAAGTCTGACAATATGTGCCTGCAGATAAAGTTTACTGACGGTTCTATAGCTACAATTGTATATGCGGCCTGCGGCAGTAAGGTGTTCTCTCGTGAGAGGGTGGAGGTTTTTGGTGAGGAGTCAGCAATGGTTATTGATGATTTTAAGACCGCTTTGTTAATTAAGGCCGGCCGGCAAAAGACAATCAAAAAATTGTCGCAGGATATGGGGTATTTTGATGAATTAGACTATTTTTTCAACAGCCGCGAATTTACGGCGCGAGAGTTGTTTAAAAGCTATATCTATACTACGCTGGCGACTTTTAAAGCGATTGAATCATTAGAGCAAGGCGTGCCGATAAAAATAGAACCGAATAATATGCAGGAGATCTTTGTATGAAATGGCTATTGATTACCGCTTATTTTCCTCCCGAAATCGGGTCGGCCTCTTTCTTGTTTTATGAGCTGGGTAGGGAACTCGCCCGCCAAGGGGAGAAGGTTATTGTTATAACCGGATTTCCTACCTATAATGTCAAGCCCGAAGATTTGCCGGAGAAATACCTTAAAGGATATTGTCTCAAAGAAAGCATCGAGGGGATGGACGTCATACGCGTGCGGACGCTTGGCCTGCCGCGCTACGTGCCTGTGGCCCGCGGAATTGAGCAGTTTATTACGGCGTTTCTATTTCTCTTGCGCGGGTTGTCTATCCGCAAAGCTGATTTTGAAAGAATTCTTGTGTATTCTCCGCCCCTTCCTTTGGGGTTGACGGCTTACGCATTAAGCCGGATAAAGGGCGTGCCGTTTGTGTTTAATTTACAGGATATTTTCCCGCAGAGCGCCATTGACCTGGGGGTGCTCAAAAGCAGCGCGTTGATAAATTTATTCCGCGGGCTGGAAAGGTTTATTTATAAGAAGGCGAATATGGTTACCTGTCATTCTGAGGGTAACCGCGGACATGTTGTTTCCTGCGGCGGCAACGCGCGAAGAGTGCGGGTGGTGCCGAATTGGGTAAATACCGATGAGATATTTCCGGGTTCTCGACGTAACGGCTTCTCAAAGAAATGGGACATTGAAGATAAGTTTGTTGTGTCGTTTGCCGGCGTGATCGGCTATTCCCAGGATATTGACATTGTTTTGGATAGTGTCCGGTATTTGAAAGATTGCCCGGACCTTTGGTTCGTTATTGTCGGTGACGGCGTGGTAAAGGAGCGGCTGGTTAAAAAGGCGCTGGAATCCGGCATACGCAATGTTTTGTTTATCCCGATGCAACCGAAGGAAATTTATCCTTTGATTCTTCATTCTTCGGATGTATGCCTGGCTACGTTAAAAAAAGAGGTGAAAACTCCGGTAGTGCCGTCAAAGATATTGGGAATTATGGCCGCTGGAAAACCTGTAGTGGCCAGCCTGGATTTAAGCGGAGACGCGCCGAAAATAATAGAGGAGGCAAAGTGCGGTGTCTGCGTTGAGCCGGAAAACGCGAAGTTGTTTAGCGAGGCGATATTGAAATTCTATAACAACCGCTCTTTGGCAGAGGAATATGGAAACAACGGTAGGATGTATGCAGAAAATAACTTTTCTTTAAAAAAATGCGTGGAGATATATAAGGATTTAATTAAATAAAAAAACAAGGAGAAGAAAAATGAGCGATTACTTAAAGTATTATGATGGAAAGAGGGTGTTGGTTACCGGTGGAGCCGGGGCGGTAGGGTCTGTTTTAACAAAAAAACTTCTGGATCTGGGTTCCGAGGTTATAGTGTTGGATGATTTAAGCTCCGGGTATACCTGGAACCTGCCGCGGAATAATCAGGGGCTTTTGTTTGTCAAGGGAGATGTGGCTAATGAGGTTGACCTGAAGAGAGTGTTTAATGAAAAGCCGCAGGTGGTGTTTCATCTGGCGGCGTTTTTTGCCAATCAGAATTCCGTGGATTATCCGGAGAAGGATTTAAATACCAACGGTTTTGGGACTTTAAGGCTCTTAGAATATTGCGCCATGTACGGTAGATTGGAGAGGATTGTTTACTCTTCGTCAGGATGCTCTATTTATCCCAGCGACGCGCCAATGCCGTTTAAAGAAGATTGCGGAGTGGGTTTATTTATGGGCACTCCGTATCAGATTACCAAGATGGTGGGTGAATTATATATGAACTATTATTATAAAATGTATAATTTGCCGGTGGCTAACGCCAGATTCTTTAACTCATTCGGGGCAGGTGAGGTGCCAGGGCAGTATCGTAATGTTATACCAAACTTTATCTATTGGGCGATGAAGAAACAGCCCTTGCCAATAACAGGCACCGGAGAAGAAACCAGGGATTTTACTTATGCTGGAGATATTACTGATGGTTTGCTGCGTATGGGATATATGAAAGAGGCGGTGGGGGAGGCATTTAATTTGGCCGCGGGCCGGGAAATAAAAATCATTGATTTGGCCAATATGGTAAACAGGCTGACCGGAAATAACATGGAGTTGCGGTATTTACCGAGAAGAAAATGGGACACAAAACCAAGGCTTCTGGCTTGCAATAAAAAGGCCAAGGAAGTATTAGGATTAAAACCAATGGTTGATTTTGAGTTTGGGGTTAAAGAAGCAGTGGGCTGGTTTAAGGAAAATTGGGACCAAATAGAACAAAGCGCTTTATTTGGGCCAGGTGTTTCATCGGCGGTGCGGAAGGTAAAATAACTCATTAAGTTTGCGGGCAAAAGCGAAAAAAACAAAAAAACGGGAAAAATATATGTTTATTACTGATAAGGGATCAGTATATTAAGGACAAATCCTATGAAACTATTCGCGGTTATCGTTACTCTCTGGTCGGCGGTATTAATCTCTTCTTTGGTGGAGGCGGCAATCGTTTATGTTGACGGCGCCCAAGCCGATGACAGCGAAGACGGGCACTCTTCAGCCAATGCCAAAAAATACATCTATTCGGGTATTCAGCTCTTAGATAGCGGAGATACCTTGATTGTCAAGG
>Ga0209212_1004513_pt1 | contig 17159 bp, 13 predicted proteins | sample RifGroC2_FD_183996 | JGI IMG/M metagenome (GOLD analysis project Ga0209212, IMG submission 183996) | Groundwater microbial communities from Rifle, Colorado, USA - Groundwater C2 (SPAdes) (version 2) | ecosystem: Environmental > Aquatic > Deep subsurface > Groundwater | place: Rifle, Colorado...
TCCTCAATTGGAATTTTTTCGTAGCCAAATTCCATAAAAGACAGGTCATCCAAGGAATATCGGCGATCGCCGGGACTAATTAGATAAGCCGCCACAAAAGTATCAAAAAAAGGCTCAGCAACATCAATTCCATGAGTTTTTAAAACCGACATATCATATTTTAAGTTATGGGCAACTTTTAAGATTTTTGGATCCGTTAAAACTACCTGTAATTTTTCCTTAATATCGGCAAATTTAAAGTTATTTGAAAAATGGAAAAAATAACCTTCATTTGCGCTAAAAGCGAAACTAATACCCACAATAATTGAATCCATGCGATCTAGCTTGCTGGTTTCTACGTCAAAGACAATATGCCCGTATTCTTTAGCTTTAGACAGAATATTAGCGGCATCTTCCTGCGTTGTTACTTTATGACATAAAAAAGTGGCCGGCTTAACCTTTTCCGGCTGTCCTTCTTCTTTTATATTTTTAGGGATTTTGGGAAGTAACGATTTAAATTCGAAGTCCTGAAACTTTTGGACTACCTTTCCCCGGTCGAAGTTACCCAAAATAGCTGAATTTTTATCAAAATCAAGTTCAAGATTAGTGTCAATTTGAGCTAATTTCTTGCTCATGTAAGCTTGGCCTTTATTTTCGCTTAGTGTATTTTTTACCCTATCTGACACATTGAGCTCATCTTTTTCCAGGACGTCATAAATATTATCCAAACTTTTATAATTAATTATTAAACCCGTAGCTGTTTTCTCGCCTATTCCGGGCACGCCGGGAATATTATCTGACGGATCACCCCTTAGAGCTTTATAATCAACAAATTCGTCAGGACCAAAACCATATTTTTCTTGAACTGCTTTTAAATCATATATGACGGTATCGGTAAATCCCCGCTTCATGGTATAAACCTCGGTATTTTGGTCTACTAACTGAAGCTCGTCTAAGTCGCCCGTCAAAATTATTACCTCGAAGTCTTCTTTTTCGCATCTTCTGGCTATAGTTCCCACGATGTCATCGGCCTCAAAGCCAGGCATTTCAAAAATAGGCAAATTAAATGTGCTAATTAAGTCTTTAATTACCGGAAACTGAGAAATCAAATCATCGTCTGCTTTTTGACGAGTAGCTTTGTATTCGGTATATAGAGAGTGCCTAAATGTGGGCTGGGGAGTGTCGAAAGCAAAAACCACATATTTAGGATTAAGCTCGGCTGCCGCTTTTAAAAACATAAGAAAAAAACCGTAAGCCGCTCCAATTGGCTGGCCTTTTTTGGTAGTAAGCCCGGGAAGCGCATGATAAGCACGGTGAACCAAGGCGTTGGAATCTATAAGCAAAATTCGATCTTTCATAGGGCTATTTTAGCAGATAACAAAGGTTAAGGCCAAAGAAAGTGACAAACAAGCTTAAATATGATAAGATGTTCGAAAGTTTAATACTTAGTAGTTTAAGAATTAAAACAGAATTCATCATCGTAAACATTGGCAACCGGTACTGGGGAGGGACGAATGCAAAAGATTTTGATTTATACAGACAGTGATAAAGCGCAAAGAAATGTAGTAGTCGACTATCTTGTAAGAATTGGTCTTGATATCAAGCGTTCACCAGCGCCTGTAAGCGCACGAGTACTTGCAATTGACAAACAGTTTTTCTATGATTGTCTTCCAGATACAATGCCAAGTTTTTCGACGATACTAAGAGAAGCAAGTTTTCTTAAAGAAAATCTGAAAGGTTTCGATGCAATTATTATCATTACCGAGAATGAGGTGCTCGGAAAGGTTGCGAGTGAAATCGATTAGTTCGAGCTAATCGAAGTGTTTAAAAAGGAGCTGAGTGCTCACAAATGTGATCTTAGCTCCTTTAACTTCACCAGCAAAAGACCAAGAGGTCTTTTTTGTTTATATTAGACGTCATCCTGAATTTATTTCAGGATCCCATTCGGATACAAGAAAAGATCCTGAAACAAGTTCAGGATGACGGAGAGAGATACAGTTCTCACTTAGTTCGAAGAACAAACAGGAGTTTTTGTATTTAACTGCGTAAGTCCTGTATAGGTTAAAGGAATTATTTCTCAACGGCACCAAGGCGTTAGCACCTGCTCACAACCCTGCGTCTTTGCGAGTGAAACGAAGCAATCTCCTCTGCTTGAAACAAGATTGCCGCACTCTCCGGCGGCTGCCGGATCGTTCGCAATGACGATTATGAGCAGTTACCAAACAAATCATTGCTTTTTTGTTAAAATTATGGTATAGTATTTTTTCACCTTAAAAAACGAATAAAAGACTGGCCGAGGGGAGCTGTTTACAGTGAAATACACACTTAGAGAGCAAAAAGCAGAGGATATAGAACAAATAATTGAGAAAAGTCTAGAAAGAATCTGCATGAAATTAATTTTTCGTAAAACCAGAAGAAGAGTCAATAAAACTGGGGAACTATCAATTACAGAAGTAGCAAAAGCCACTAAAAAGTATAACCGGTTTCTGTCCAATATGCCTTATCTTGGTCCGATCTTCTTGTTCTTTCAATTACTTGCCTTGGCACCTATTTCAGTGATCCCAAATACGATTGTTAGATATTTGTTGGACACGATCTTAATTCTACCAATTGTCTTAACAATGATAACTTTATTCCTCGCATGCTTTCATAATGATCTTGATCCCACGGATGTCTATTGCGAATATCTGTGGCAACTTGAGACAAGAGAAGAAAAGGAAGTGATGCCGCAAAGGAAATGACCATGCATGCAGCTGAACACTTCATATATATGCATGATCTTGTTTTGAAAGAGCAAAAAGAGGATGATAAAGAAAGCACGTAGAAATTTTTATTTCACTACCGGGAAACGGTTTGTTGCAAAACAAACACGCCCCGATTTTTTTATTGTTAAAAAAGCCCGCTAGTAATATATTAATTATTTATAATTATTGATTTTACATTAAGGTATCTTCTCCACCCTCCTCCGCTTCGCTTCGGGCGAGCAGGCAAGGTCGAAGAAGAATAATAATGGTGTCAAAAAAGCCCCTTTTTCGAGGCTTTCTTGTTATCTGTTTTATTAATTCCTGGTTCCAATTCCTGGTTCCTGGTTACCGGTTCCTATCTCAAATAGTCGCTTAATTTCTTTGACTCTCGGTGCTTTTTGAGCTTCATTAGAGCCTTGGCTTCAATTTGACGGATTCTTTCTCTGGTAACCCCGAATTCCTGACCAACTTCTTCTAATGTATAGCTTCGGCCGTCTTCCAGGCCAAACCGCATTTTTAAAATTTTTTGTTCTCTAGGAGTTAAAAACTGCAACACTTCTCTTACATGCTCTTTTAGAAGCTGGTAGGTTGCCGCATCCTGAGGCGATAGAGTATCTTCGTCCGGTAAAAAATCAGCCAATTGACTGTCATCTTCTTCTCCAACCGGAGCGTCTATTGACACGATATCCTGGTTGATCTTTAAAATGTGAATTACTTTATCCAGCTCCATGTCCATTTCGGCGGCAATCTCTTCCGGAAGAGGTTCTCTGCCCAATTCCTGCACTAACCTTCTTTGAGTCCGGATAAGCTTATTTATGGTTTCTACCATATGAACCGGAATTCTAATAGTTCTTGCCTGGTCGGCAATAGCCCTGGTGATGGCTTGTCTGATCCACCATGTTGCATAAGTGGAAAACTTATAACCTCTTGTGTAGTCAAACTTCTCTACCGCCCTAATAAGTCCGGTATTTCCTTCCTCAATAAGGTCTAAGAGGTCTAAGCCTCGGCCAATATATTTTTTAGCAATAGAAACAACCAGCCTTAAATTGGCCTCAGTTAAAAGCTTCTTTCCAATTTTGTCGCCTTCGGCAACTCTTTTTGCCAAGGCAACTTCTTCAACCGGATTTAAAAGAGGTATTTTTCCAATTTCTCTTAAGTACATTCTAACCGAATCTTCAGCCAGCTCGGAAAGATCAGCCGCGCTAACCTCTTCTTCATCCTCGTCTTCCGCATCAAGCCCCTCACCCCAAATAAGCTTCTCTTTGTTATCCAAAACTTCAACGCCCAAGTCAATCATTTGAGCATACAGGTCATCCAATTTTTCGACATTGTCTTCAATATCTTGAATAGTCGCTAAAATTTCTTCCTGCGTAATAAAACCTTGCTCTCTTCCTTTAGCCACCAGTTGTTCAATTTTCCCCTCAACTGTGTCCTTTTTATTCATAATCCTCCTTTAAAAGTTTTTTTGACTTATTAGTAACTTATTATACTCCTTTAGGAGTTCTTTTTTTAGTTTTTTATCATCTTTCTCTTCCGCCTCCTTTATGGCGGCAACCAACTCGGTGGTTTTTTGTTTTTTTGATAAATCTTTCAATCTTTTTAATGAAAATAAAATTTCATCCCCCGCTTTTTCCTCAGTAATTTCACCATAATTATACTCGGACTGAAGAATTAGGCTGTTAATTTTGTCTTTGTTCTCGGGAAATTCCACTGCATATGATTTTACCGTAAATTTTTTCTTTTTAAAGGTTAGAAGCGACAAATATATCTCTTGATAATCAACCGTTAAATCATCTTCATTTAAATTGTTCAAAATAAAGCCTAAAAACTTGGGATGATTTAAGGCTAGGCCAAGCAAATTTTCCTCAATATGGCCCTTACTGACAATCGGCATGGACAACTTTTCGCCTTCGGCAGGTTCTTTTCCAATCATGCTTTTAAGGGTCTGTACATCAACGTCCAAATTTTTTGCGATTTCTTTCACCCAATGACTTTTTTCTACCGGATCCTTCAAAAGAGTTACCTTCTTTAAAATAAATTTAGCATATTCTTTTTTACCGCGAGCAGATTTTATATCGTACTTCTTCTGTCCAAATTCTTTATAAAACTTAATGGCTGACTGACTATTTTCTATTGCCTTATCAAAAGCCTCTTTATTTTTTTTGAGAATATCGGCCGGATCCTTCCCAAAAGGTAAAGAAATAATATCAACATCAAAGCCATGAACTAACGCCATTTCTACCCCCCTTTCCGTGGCAATAACGCCGGCATCATCGCTATCGAAAGCAAATTTCAATTTTTGAGTGAAACGATTTAGCAAATTAAGCTGAGATTCGGTAAAGGCCGTGCCGGACGACGCTACCACATTTTCGATACCATGGTTAAAACAAGCCAACATATCCATATTGCCTTCAACCACAACCGCAAATCCTTTCTCTTTGATGCTATTTTTGGCTTCAAAAAGACCATACAAAACATTGCTTTTATTATAAATTGGCGATTGGGCCGAGTTAATATATTTTGGCAACTGTTTGTCAAAAACCCTGGCCGTAAAACCAATCACTTTTCCCGAAACATCCAGAATGGGAAACATTAAACGATTTTTAAAAATATCCGTCACTCTTCCCGAATCAATTTTGGCAATGCCGGCCTCTTTAAGCGCTTCGGGAGTATAACCTTTTTTAACAAGTAATCCGCCCAGAAAATTACTGCCGGACGGAGAAACTCCGAGACGAAAACGCTTGACGGTCTCTTTGGTAAGCCCGCGCTTTTCATAGTAGCTTAACGCTTCTTTGCCCCAAGTGGTTTCATACATTAATTTTTCAAATATCTGGCAAGCTAATTCATTAATTTTATAAAGGTTCGTTTTGCGGCCTTTCTTTTCGGGACTAATTTTATCTTTATTTAGCACCACGTTAGCCCGTCCGGCTAAAGCTTCTATGGCTTCGGAAAAACTTAAACCCTCTATTTGCATAAGAAAAGTGATAATGTCCCCGCCCGAATTGCATCCAAAACAATGCCAAATCTGCTTTTCCGGACTGACCATAAAAGAAGGCGTTTTTTCCTGATGAAAAGGGCAGTTAGCCTTAAAATTGCGGCCGGCTTTTTTAACCGTAATATATCCGGAAACAAAATCCACGATATCAATTCTATTTTTTATTTCCTGTAAATCATCTTCCATTTTTGTCTTCTCTATAAACTATTGATTTAATTATTCGATATTCTGACCCTTAACATTGCATTACGATCTGGAACTTTTATCCCCTCCCAATATATTTAAACCTCGGTACGTCTTTGCCATCTATTTTAATGGATTCCCCAAACATCTTTAATGGCCTAACCCATAAAACATTTTCGCCAAATTCGACAGACTTGTATGGGGCGCGATATACTACAAGCTCTTCAAGTGTCTCCGAGTGTTGGGCAATTCCAATCACTTCATACGTCTTGCCCTTATAATGTTGATATTTTCCAATTTTCATATTTATCCTTGTTCTAATTGAAAAATTATTTCTATTTACTATAAGCTATCGGTGAAAATGAAATTTTCCTGGCTTGCCGTTTGAAGCGTGCTACAAAACATTGTTTCTTAATTGGGGTACCCTGCTTCGCTAAAGCTATGAAGGGCATTTTCTGCTTGTGGCGTTAAATGGCGGAGAGACAGGGATTCGAACCCTGGATACCCTTGCGAGCATACACGCTTTCCAAGCGTGCGCCTTCAACCACTCGGCCATCTCTCCAAATATTATTTAAATATAAAAAGAATTAAAATTTTGCATTTTTATCTATCATTTTTATTTTTGATATTTGATTTTTGAATTTAGTGCCTATAATTTAGTGCCTATAGTTAACTTTAAAGAGTGCTAAATTACGTCTCAATGAGTTATTCTACCTTATTTTTCAACTTTTGTTAAGTAAATTTTCTGGATTGCCTTCATGGGAATGACAAGCAGATGGAATTAAGAGAATTTTATTTCGGAAACTACCTCGAACACCTTGGAGAAATCATATTTGTCGGGGTTAACAAGAAAATCGTAGTTAGAGGTGCTTTTTATCAACGACTTATAAAGAGGCAGGTTTTCGTCATATTTATACCAGCTAAGGTTTGGTCGTACTTTTTTGTATGAAGTAACGCTGTACTTAGGGTTTGGAACCCAGCCGGCCTTTGTTCTGTAAACGGCCGCCCCGCGATACTGCTCGTAGTCTTTATAATCGGAACTAAAATTATCGGCTGTAATGTTTGCCATCACTAGATATTTATGACCGACATTGATAGTAACATGACCGTAGTTTGGCGGAATAATAACCTTGTCGCCCGCCTTTGCATCTATAACAATAACTTCGTTGCAATGATTTTCTTTGCAGTTTTGTAACACATAATTTGCGTGGCCTTCAATAACTTCGTAAATTTCCGGATAAGTAACTTCGGACCCTTTAATGACCGGGTGATAATGCCCGATGGTTTTTATGTATTCATCGCCAATTAAACCCGGCGCCACAACGGTAATATCATACCTCAAATTGTTGTTTCTTAGTTTTACCTCGTCTTGTTCTAAATGGATATCTCTATACATTCGATAAATTTCTGTAATTTTGCTTTCTGCTTTAGGTTTGGCAAAATATGGACGCGCCTCTTCAAGGAGCCGAGTAGCAAATTCTACCTTTCTGCCCTTTAACATAAGATCGAAGCCTTTTAGCTTAACGGCAATACCGGCATCTATGGAAAGATCGCGGTCAAGATGTTTTTTCTTGTCCTTACGCAGAACCGTATTGGAAATATGGGTCCCTTTTTCGATCATAGTTTCCGATAATTTACAATTTGATATATAGCTTCCTTCATCAATAATGCAATTCTTTAAAGTGCTATCCTCAATCATACAGTGTCCGAGAATAATGCAGTTATCGATGGTGGAATTTTTAATGGCCGTTCCCTCATCAATAAATACATTCCCTCTGATAGTATTCTTTTCGCCCCAAAAATCAACCCCGAAAAACTTGGAAGAATTATCGTGATTGCGCTCTTTTGAAGCATTTCTGTGCGCTTCCATATATCCGTCAAAGGATCCTATGTCGAACCAATCCTCTTCGGTAATATATGCCCGAACATCAGTCTTGTTAACCAAATATTCGATAAAACTGCCTTGGTTGTCGGTATGAATTTTAACGAAATCAAAAAGCATTGGATAAATTTCTTTAGGAAAAACACAGCAAAAAGTGTTTACTAGCGTCGATTTCGGTTCCTGCGGTTTTTCTGCAAATTCAACAACTTTGTTTCCCTGAACGGACAAAACACCAAATCTCTTTGCTATTTCTAAGCTGCCAACGTTATATGCCGCAATTAAAGTGTCGCCTTTATAATTGGCCAAAAAATCCTGAATTTCAAATTTGAAATAATTATCCCCGCCGATAATTATAAGGTCTTCATTAATTTTATTTTCCTTAATAAAACTGGCTATGGCTCCAATTGCGCCAAGCTTGTTGGCATTATGCGATGTTTTTTCGAAAACCATTTTTACCGGTCTTTTTAAGCTTTTTTTCCATGCATTGAAATCTTTTTTAAATGTTTCGTTTGTGGCAACAAAAACCTCTATTTCGGAGGGAATTTTATCCATAACATGCGTAATCATTGGTTTGCCATTTACCAAAAGCAAGGGCTTGGCCTTTTCTTTAGTAAGAGGCCAAAGACGCGTTGCATATCCCCCGGCAAGTATTAATGCTTTCATATTCCTCCTTTTGATATTTGTAATTTTCCGCCCTAGGCGGATCAGCCTTGGGCTGAGACATTTGACTTTTTTTCTTATTCTACCGTCATAACTTCAACTATATTGGTTCCGCCCGGAACTCCGGGTAACTTTCCTGATGCAATAATGACCCGATCGTCTATTTTAATATAGCCATACTTTTTAGCTATTTCGATTCCATTAACAATCATTTCTTCAACCGTATTAAATCCAACAACTCTAGCCTGCACCCCCCACAAAATAGCCATTCTTCTCATAGCTTTATGGCCATGTGTAATGGCAAGAACCGGCACAAAAGGACGGCGGTTGGAAATAAGATTAGCTGTTATTCCGGTTGCTGTCGGCACCAAAATAAGCTTTGCGCCGGTCTGTTTAGCAAGACGCACAACCGTATTGGAAATGGCTTCCGCCACAGAATCTACTTCGTTTTGATTTCTTTTGCCGATTACCACTTGATTTTCAATAACCCATGCTTCCACGTCAGTTGCAATATTACAAATTGTTTTGACGGCCTCAAGAGGGTAATCGCCGACGGCCGTTTCCGCTGAAAGCATAACGGCATCCGCTCCGTCTAGAATCGCATTTGCCACATCGGAGGCTTCCGCCCTGGTGGGACGGGGATTTTTAGTCATAGATTCTAACATTTGTGTTGCAACGATTACCGGCTTATTTTGCCTTAAGCATTCATTAATAATTCTTTTTTGAAGAACCGGCACTTTATCCATGCCCAGCTCTACGCCTAAGTCGCCGCGAGCAACCATAATGCCATCCGCTTCTTCTACAATTTCCCTTACGTTTTGAACCGCTTCATGGCGCTCTATTTTAGCAATAATCTTAGGGCCATTTTCCCCGATTATTTTCCGAAGGTCTTTTATGTCCTGACCGTTTTTTACAAACGATAAGGCAATAAAATCAACTCCGTTCTCACAGCCAAATTTGGCATCATTCTCATCTTTCTCCGAAATTGCGGGAATAGAAATTGAAGAAGTGGGAAGATTAATGCCTTTTTTGGATTTTAAAATACCGCCAACAATAACTTGGCATCTAATGTCGCCGTTTTCAACTCCTAGCACTTTAAGTTCCAAAAGACCATCGTCTAGAAGGACGATGTCGCCAACGGAAACGTCTTTATCCAAGTCTTTATACTGAACTTCAATTTTACCGTCACATTCAGCATTAACAGTTAATATAACTTCCGTTCCATTTTCTAATTTTATGCCGTTTTCGTCAATTTCGCCGACCCTGATTTTGGGCCCCTGCAGATCTTGCAAGATAGCTATATTCTTATTAAAATTGTCTGCGGCTTTTCGGATATTTTCGACTCTTTTCTGGTGATTCTCATAAGAATCGTGCGAAAAATTAAGCCGAAAGATATTAACCCCACTTTTTATAAGCTCACAAATTGTTTCATAGCTTTCGCTGGCCGGACCAAGCGTAGCTATTATTTTTGTCATTTTTATCATAATTTTTCCAATGTAAATAGAGGCATTAATCCGCCTCCACCAACAGTATTATACCACAAATATTTAGTTTCAAGAAATAAAAATGTCAAATACCAAATAAAATCCTAAGCACAAATATCTAAATCCTAAACAATATTAAAGGCTCAAAATTTTAAACTTTTAGAACATTTGAATTTGTTTAGTATTTGGTGCTTATTATTTAGAATTTTGCTACCTTCCCCACATACTCATAAGTATTGCCAATTATAATATGGTTTAATTTAAGACCTTAAAAAATTAATTACAAGAAAATTTTTATAAATAAAAAAGGCTGAGGATGCAGTATGTGATTTCTCAGCCATAAGGACTTACTTAACTACTCCCTTCCCACTGTCTCAGGATATTCTTCGAGCGAAGTGAAACGAAGTCGAGAAGCATGAGCTTCAAGTTCTCCACCCTCTTCGAGGAGTCGAACAATATATACCACGGTTTAGTGGAAAGGGAGTAACAGGAACGTCAAAAAACCCTGAACCACTTGGACATTATTATGGGTCATTCCCGTGTAAACGGGAATCCAGAAAACATGAATTCCAAATCCCTCCAAAGACGGGCATGCAAGTTTGGAATAACAAATTTAGGTCTATTTTATAAGGGGTTTGAAAAACTATACGGTTCAGCAAAAAAGCCCCGTTTCCGGGGCCTTTTCTATTTGTTTCCTGATTTCTGGTTACTGTTTCCTGTCCTAGTATCCCATATCCATTCCGCCGCCGCCCGGCATCATTGGAGGTTTATCTTCCGGAAGCTCCACAATAATCGCTTCGGTGGTAATCATGGTTGAAGCTACTGAAACGGCGTTTTCAACTGCAAGTCTGGTTACTTTAACCGGATCAATAATTCCCTTATCAATCATTTTAATCAGATTGTCCGGATTATTGACATCAACGCCCATTCCGTCTTCCTTTGAAGCATTAACTAAAGCTAACTTCTCTTCCGGATTTAAGTTGGCGTTAGACATAAGCTGCTTAAACGGCTGAAGCAAAGAGTCTTTTAGAATCATCCAGCCGATTATTTCCTCGTCTCCGGCTTTGGCATTTTTTAAGTCCTTGGCTTTTTCCATTGATCTGGCAATATTGGCAAGAACAACTCCACCGCCGGCAACAATTCCTTCTTCTAAAGCCGCTAGCGCCGCCAACTTTTATAACTGCCACTCCGCCGGCTAGTTTGGCTAACCTTTCCTGAAGTTTTTCTTTGTCAAATTCTGAGGTAGACTTTTTTAACTCGGTTCTAATTTGCTCAATTCTGGCCTTAATAGCTTTGGCGTCACCCTTGCCTTCGATAATTGTAGTATTTTCTTTGTCGCAAGTGATTCTTCTCGCCTGCCCCAAAACATCAAGTTCGGCGTTTTCCATATTTAAGCCAACTTCTTCGGAAATAACGGTTCCGCCGGTTAACAGGGCGATATCCTGAAGCATTTCTTTTCTGCGGTCTCCGTAACCGGGGGCCTTAATAGCTAAGGTGTTAAATGTCCCGCGAATCTTGTTAACAATTAAGGTAGCTAAAGCTTCGCCATCAATATCTTCAGCTATAATAACTAGGTCTTTGCTGCCGCCTTGCGCCATTTTCTCTAGTAACGGCAAAATATCCTGAATAGCTGAAATCTTTTTGTCGGTAATTAAAATCTTTGGATTCTCATATGATGCTTCCATCCGGGCAGCATCGGTAACCATGTAAGCGGAAAGGTATCCCCTATCAAATTGCATACCCTCAACCACTTCCTTGGAAATTCCCATGGTTTGGGCTTTTTCTACCGTAATAACGCCGTCTTTGCCTACTTCCTTAACAGCATCGGCAATAAGTTTTCCTATTTCGGGATCGCCGGCGGAAATGGTCGCCACTTCCTTAGTTTTGTCATAGTCGCCTTTAATTTCTAATTTTCTTTTTGTAAGCTCGTCAACAACAAAGTCTCTAGCTTTTTCTAGTCCCCTTCTAATTGCCATTGGGTTGTTGCCGGCAGTTACGTTTCTAAAACCTTCTTTAATAATAGAGTACGAAACAACGGTAGCGGTGGTAGTTCCATCCCCTACAACATCATTGGTTTTTGATGCTGCTTCTTTAACCATCTGAGCACCCATATTGATTCCTAGAGTTTCCGGATTTTTGGGGTCTTCAACTAATTCAACTTCTTTTGCAACTGACACGCCGTCATGAGTGACGGTAGGTGCGCCCCATTTCTTGGAAATGGTAACATTACGTCCCTTTGGCCCTAAAGTGGTTGCAACGGCCTGCGTTAGCTCGTCTGCACCCTTTAAGAGCCGCCTTCTTGCATCATCGCCGTAAAATATTTTCTTAGACATATTATATCTCCTTTCGTCGATTAATTTTTTAATTACCAATTAATAATTTTCAATCAATTTACAATGACTCAATTATCAAATTCTATAAATGAGGTTAACTTTGAAAATTGCAAATTGAAAATTGCAATTATCTTATAACTGCCAGAACGTCTTCTTCTTTAACAATTAGATACTCTACGCCTTCGACCTTTACTTCGGTTGGCGCATACTTGGAAAATAATACCCTATCTCCCTTTTTAACTTCTTTTACTTCTTTGCCGGCTGCAACTACTTGCCCTTCTTCGGGTTTTTCCTTGGCCGTATCAGGAAGAACGATTCCTGATTTTGTTTTTTGGGTCGCTTCGACTCTTTTTAAAACAAGCCGATCTGCAAGTGGTGTTAACTGCATATTGCCTCCTATAATTATTGTTAAATATTGTTTTCGTCATCCCCCAATCAAGTTGAGGGCAGGCTCTGAACTAGTTTCAGGATCTTATTCGTAAAACCCACTAGGGATTCTGAAATAAATTCAGAATGACCCTAAGTCATTTTAGCACTCTTGCCCTTTGAGTGCTAATTTATGATATAAAATGATTCGCTGGCTGTCAAGATAATATTAATGATACTAACTTTCCTTTTTAAATCTATTTCTTTGTCTCGGCAAATGCAAAATGCAAAAGTCAAAGATCAAAATGATAGAGATTAATTCAAAATGAATAAATTTTTATTTTTTGATTATCATTTTGATTTATAATATTTGATATTTGATTTATGCCTTAGTGTTCCGACAAGCGTCCGCCTAAGGATGCTACTAAACCCAAAATGTCTTCAAATTTTTCGTCTAATTTTTCCTTAGACCGCGCCTCTAAGTTTAATCTTATTAAAGGCTCTGTATTTGACGCCCTAATGTTTGCTCTCCAACCATCAGCCTCTAAAGTTACGCCGTCCAAGAAATACATGTGCAAACCCTTATACTCCGCCTTTATTCTTTCAAAGATTGCTTCTTTGTCCGGTACTTCAAAGTTAGTCTCCGTAATTATAAAGTATTTTGAATTTAAATCATCCACTATTTGGGATAATTTCCGGCCATCTTTTTCAATCGCTTTTATTAAATATGACGCCGCAATAATGCTGTCTTCAGCGTAATTAGTCTCTTTAAACATATAATGACCGGTGGTTTCCGCACCAAACATAGCATCCTCTTCCCTCATTTTTGCCTTCACAAAAGGATTTCCGGCAATCACCTCCGTAAATTTACCGCCTAAGCTTTCAATTTTATCCCTCACCAGCACACTTGTCCTAACGTCTAAAATAATATCGGTACCGGGATTTTCTTGTAAAATAAGTTCCGCAATAAGATAAGTAATATAATTTGGCGAGACAAACCGGCCTTTATCGTCAAAAACAACCAGTCTATCACCGTCGCCGTCCCACATTAAACCAAGCCTAGCGTTCGGATTTTTCTCGAGCTCAACTTTAATAAGCTCCTGATTAACCGGCAGGGTCGGATTTGGGCTTTTGTATCCCGGAAAGTTTCCGTCTACCTCGACAGATAGAAAAATGGGCACAATTCCTTTCCGAGTAAATACTTCTTTAATAACTGCACCTGTAGCTCCATGCATTGTATCTAAAACAAATTTGCCCGCAATTCCTTCAAAATGCTTACCTATTACTTTTAAATACTCTACTTTTATATCTTTTTCTCCCAACTTTCCGGTTCCTTCGGAATAATATTTCGGCGCATTCAGCAATTTATTGATGCCGTTAAGCTTAAAGATTGGACCATTTTTGGCACTGTTAATTTTAATTCCACCATAGTTAACAGGGTTATGCGAAGCCGTAATCATAATACCGAAATCCGCATTTAACAGATTATCGGCAAAATAAAGCATGCAGGTAGTTACCAGTCCGACATCAATAACGTTTATGCCTGAAGATAAAGCTCCTTTTATAAAAGCTCTCTGAAGTTTTTCGGAATTTAGCCTGGCGTCACGGCCAATAACAATTTTCTGAGGTTTAAAATACGCACAAAATCTTCTGGCAATTTCTTCCGCTACTTCTTCATTAAGCTGTTCCGGATAAACCCCTCTTATATCGTAGCTTTTGATTACTTTACTTAAGTCCATTTAGACTCCTTTTTCTTTAGATTCTAGCAGAAAGTAGATCAACAATCCACATCATGATTTATCCATAACTATTATTGCTCTAATTTTCGCGCCTTCGGCCTCCACAGCCAAGGATGAGTATCAACTGAACGCACATCTCAAAAAGTTGTGTTTGAGGAGGTTACGACGAGTTCGACTTTTTGAGAGTAAGAGAAGGCAGATGCGAACCCTTTGGCGAGGACAGTCCGCCTTGGTGAGCAAAGCGAGACAGGCCGAAAGTTTTGGTTCTTTCCAAAAAGAACAAAAAATCCTTTAGATTTTTATAGATTCCGGATCAAATGATTGTATTTCTAAAGGAATGTCCGGAATGACAGAGGAAAAGAGTGACAATATTTCAAGGAAATACTCAATTTTACAAAACAATCCATCTTATTTATCAACATTTTTCCATTTTTCAAATCACCAAGTATCTTTATTCACTGGATATAAAGCTTCTTCAATTTGAACCTAAAATAATCTCTAAAGATATCGGTCAAAAATAAAACTAGCCCCATATTCGGGACTTATTTATTCAAAGACTAAATTATCAAAAACCGACTTATTGTACTTTTTACGCTATCTCTTGATGATCTTGCGTAAATTATTAACCATTGTCAAAGATTTATAGATCTTTTTGTTAAAAATAAAGTCAAATGAACCAATATCGCATACTCTAATTCCGCCAAATTTAAGTTTAAAATCGGTTATGCTTGATAATCGATGCTTGTTTTGATTTTCAGGCGATATTCCCCAGAAATCATAAACCTTAAAACCGTCATTTTTTGCATCTACGATGGCCTGCCATTGTATTAGGTATGGCGCCATCACTTCCCTATGATAATTAGAGGAAGCGCCATGCAGGTATGTCGCTACTTCGCCCGCATATCCCATTATAGCAGCAGAGATCGGTATATCATTGATATATGATATATAGATTTTGCCGGCATCTGCGCCGGTTAATGCCTCGAATTGTTTAAAATAATACTTTTCAGGGTGACCGAAATATTTGCCTCTGCCTTCTAATTCCTCCAAAAGATCAACATAGATTCTTATGTCTTTAGGATCAGTAGTCGTTTTTATGGAAACGCCTTTTCTCTGGGCAAGCCTAATATTGTAACGGCCTTTCGGCTTCATTTGGGCAAGTATTTCTTCCTCGGTAAGAGTCAAGTCCATAAGCAAGGTGTTTTCGGGAGATATTTGCCTTGAAAGCAGAGATTTTTCGGTAACAATTTTGAATCCCTTTTTACGAACTGCCTTCAAGTCATTTTTCGCATCGGTTGGAGGCTCGATTCTTAAGAAAACATCGCTTTTTTTAGAAATTTTCCCAATCTCAAGCAGCAGTTCATTCAAAATTGCATCGGATATATTAATTGGTCCTTTGGGAACAAATAGATATGTCCATTTATTGAAAAGTGCGTACCTAATTACCAGAACTTCCAGATTATTAATTTTGATTCTATATGCATCCCGCCCTAACGGTTCCTGAAATTTCTGCCAAACGTTTGATTGGAATAAATTTTTTGTCTCATGAAAGGTTTTTATAACTTCTGCTTCTGTCATAGTTTAAATTTTAATTCTTTAAAATTCATTCGTAAAGAGATATAATTTCGGGGATGATTATTTTAAGCATAGAAACAAGCTGCGATGAAACTTCGTGCGCCGTCGTTAAGGATGGCGGGGAGGTGCTGTCCAATATTATTGTGTCACAAATTGACATTCATAAGGAATACGGCGGGGTGGTGCCGGAAGTAGCGGCTAGAAGCCATATAGAGGTACTTTTGCCGGTAATTGATAAGGCCCTGAAAGAAGCAAAAATTGGATGGGGGAGTGTAGATGCTATTGCCGTTACCGTAGGTCCCGGACTAATGGGCTCGCTTATTATTGGCGTGGAAACTGCCAAGACGCTGGCCTGGACACTAAATAAACCGCTTATTTCCGTAAACCACTTGGTCGGTCATATTTACGCCAATTGGATTGATAGGGAAGTGGTGGATTTTCCGGCGCTTTGTTTGCTTGTATCCGGCGGCCATACTATACTTCTAGAAATTAAAAGCCATCATACTATTACAAAAATTGGTCAAACCAAAGATGATGCTGCCGGCGAAGCCTTTGATAAAGTTGCCAAACTTTTGGGGTTAGGGTATCCCGGAGGCCCCGTAATTGCCGAAATAGCCTTAAAGGGCGATGAAACGAGGTTTAATTTGCCAAGACCCATGACTTCGCCCCTTGATAAGAAAAATGGTAATTTTAATTATAGCTTTTCCGGTCTTAAAACGGCCGTTCTTTCAATTGTAAAAGAGGGGATCCGCAAAGATGAAATTCCTGACCTTGCCGCTTCTTTCCAACAGGCAGCTTCGGATAGTTTGGTTACAAAAGTTATGTGGTATCTGGAAAAGAATAAGGATATTAAGACGGTAATGCTGGCCGGCGGGGTAGCCGCCAATATAAATTTAAGAGAAACCCTAAAAGCAGGCCTGGACAAAACAGAATTTAAAGGCAGTTTTATTTATCCGGAAATAAAGTATTGCACCGACAATGCCGCCATGATTGGCGTTGCGGTTTTTTACAATCAAAATTTTGTAGATCCATTAAGCCTAGAAGCCTTCCCGTCTGGAATTGGCCGGCTATTGTCATAACCTTATTCTTTCTTCTCCTGTCATTCCGGGCATAATGCTTAAAAAGTGTTGCTACTTTAGGTCAAAATATGCCTTCCAATAAATAAATTGGAAGAGATGATCTTCTGTAAGTCCATTATGCCCAAAGCCTCTAATTCTTT
>Ga0209212_1004518_pt1 | contig 17146 bp, 12 predicted proteins | sample RifGroC2_FD_183996 | JGI IMG/M metagenome (GOLD analysis project Ga0209212, IMG submission 183996) | Groundwater microbial communities from Rifle, Colorado, USA - Groundwater C2 (SPAdes) (version 2) | ecosystem: Environmental > Aquatic > Deep subsurface > Groundwater | place: Rifle, Colorado...
GTGTCCACGTAGTTCAGCAGGATAGAACGTCACCCTCCTAAGGTGAATGTCGGGGGTTCGAATCCCTCCGTGGACATTTTGTTTTGGGGATTTGTATTTTTGCAAAAAAGCATCATTTGCAAAAATCTGTAAATTGTTTCAATTTTGTTTCACTTTAGTAAATTAATGGATGAATTTGTTATTGATTATATGTCAAAAATTACTTTTAAATAGTATTATTAAGCCTATAATTTGATAATTCATTTATAAATAAAAAATTTGAGGGTTCAGCTGGTAACTGTCTTGATTGATAATTATATCTTTGAGTTGATGTAACAAGGTAACAGCATTTTTTTGCTCTTGTTATTCCAACATAATGTAAATTCAAATCTTCTTTTTCTAATGCTAAGTTCCCTTTTATTGCTCCAAAAATAGGAATAATATAATTATACAAATCTAAGTGAAAGACTATATCAAATTCTAAACCTTTAGATTTATGCAATGTCATTATTTGTATCTCATGCCGATGAAAACGTGTGGTCGGCTCAAAAGAAAATGGCAGAGCTGTTTGATGTCGACAGAAGCGTTGTAACTAAACATTTACAGAATATATTTACAGAAAATGAACTTAATGAAAAATCAGTATGTGCAAAATATGCACATACTGCCGAAGTATTACACTAATCAAAATAAAAAAGTCATGGAGAATATTCCATAAAATTTTGACTATCTTTGAATAAATTTAAATAATATTACTAATCTTATGAAAAACTTTCTATATCAAATTTTTCTTCAAATAAATCAATATTCGATTCCTGTCTGGAATTAGCAAGATAAACAAACAAAGTAACAAAAATGATGCCGCACAAATTTGCTATCCAATCTTCATAAGTACAGGATCTTATCGTAGAAAATTGTTTTTGCGCCAATTCTGCTGCCCCTGCGATTACTCCACCGAATATAAGCAAAAATACAAGAAATGTATTAAGCCATTTATTGTCAAAAAATGCAGCAAATAATGCTATTGATAGCATTGCAAATATTGCAAAACCTATAAAATGATAAAATTTATCAACATAATCAGGAACAGAAACAGGGGCAACGTAAAACATTACCATTGCAAATAAAAATAAAACAAACCAAAATATTCTTATAAATTTTTTCATTATAAATTATAAGACCTCTTGAAATCTTATGACGCTCTACTTTATTCTTTGTTTTTGTAAAGTATATTTTTTATAAGCCCTTTTTTTTATAAAAATAAACCTATATATTTTCGGTTTTATAAAAGTTACATTTGTTCGTATTTCCAAGAAAAGATTTTACTGCTGTCTGAAAATATCTAAGCTTAGTCCCACTTGATATACGGGATTTTATTTCAAAAATATTTACTTTTTTAAAAGTAAATATTTACTTTTTTATTTTAAAAATCTTTAAGAAATTTTAAGATTTAATATTTGACCGTATAAATTTAATTTTAAGAAATTTAAATTTTAAACTAAAAAAATGAGCACATATCAAAATTATATATTATAATAATCTTGATTATGTGTATAAGGATTGTATAATTAATACAAATAAGAATTTACAAAATAATTTATAAAATATTAAGAATAATATGGATAATAAAAATATATACACTTTTAATAAAGGAAATGGTCAGGTTACTATATTTGATAATAGTGGCTATGATACTCTTATATTTGGAAATTCCATTGTTCAGGCTGATTTGGAGAAATATATATTTGGAAATGACCTTGTTGTAGCAATAAAAGACACGAATGATAAGATTACGATTAAGAATTGGTTTGTAAATTCAAATAAATTTAAAATTGAAGAATTTAAGTTTGCTGACGGTTCTGTTCAAACATTAGCAGATATTGAAAATAATTTAATTATAGAAGGTAGTAATAGTAATAATAATATTATATTTGGCACACAATACGATGATAAAATATATACTTTTGGCGGAAATGATACGATAGATGGCGGTCTTGGTGCGGATACAATGATAGGCGGTAACGCTAATGACACTTATTATGTTGATAATACAGGCGATATCGTTATTGAAGACTTAAATAAAGGTACTGACACCATAATTTCATCTGTAGATTATACTTTATCGGCTAACGTTGAAAATCTTATATTGACGGATTTAGCTGTTTCTGGAACAGGTAATAATCTTAATAACACAATTATGGGAAATTCCGCAGATAATATTCTTAACGGCGGCTTTGGTGTAAATTTAATTAAAGGTGGAAATGGTAATGACACTATAATATTTACATCAAATGAAAGCTGGACTGCGGGATGGGCAGCCTTTAACGCAGGTAGTCCCGGTAATGTCGGAACAGGTCGGATTGTAAGCATTAACACAAAATTCAGATCCTCTAATGTTTTTGACGGGGGAGAATGTTACGACAAATTAGTGCTTACAAATAAAAGTGATGCGATATTTTTAGATGATAGTTATTCAAGAGCTTTGCAGTATGGACAAAGATTAATCAGTATTGAAGAAATAGATGCAGGCGCGGGTGATGATGTTGTAGACTTAACCAGTGATATTTATAGTATTGGTGATATAGCTGTCCTTGGTGGAGCCGGAAATGACGTAATCTGGTCAAGTTCAGGCAACGATAATTTAATTGGCAATGACGGCAATGATGAGCTATTTGGCGGCGTTGGTAATGATACCCTTGATGGTGGTGCCGGATCTGATACTTTAATTGGTGGTATAGGCAATGATACATATATTGTTGATAATATCGGCGATGTAGTAATTGAAAATACAAGTGAAGGAACCGATACAATTAAATCAAGTATTTCCTATACACTTGGTGCTAACGTTGAAAACCTGACTTTAACAGGCATAGATGCAATTAATGCTACGGGAAATAATTTAAACAATTCAATAATAGGAAACTCTGCTGACAACATACTCGATGGCGGGTTTGGTGTAGATATTATGGCAGGTGGAGTAGGCAATGATATCTATTATATTGATAATGTCCAAGACCTGATAATAGAAAATCCTAACGAAGGTAGTGATACCGTAATTTCATCAATAGATTATACTTTATCAGCTAATGTTGAAAATCTTACTCTGACAGGAATGGCTAATATTAACGCTACAGGTAATAACCTTGATAATATAATTACAGGAAATTTCGCAGATAATATTTTCGATGGCGGAAATGGGGCAAATTTAATTAAAGGTGAAGCCGGTAACGATACTATTAACTTTACATCAAATCAAAGCTGGACTGCAGGATGGGCGGCATTAAATGCAGGTAGTCCCGATAATGCAGGAACAGGTCATCTTGTAGATATTAATGGAAAATTAAGATCCAATAACGTTTTTGATGGTGGAGACGGCTACGATAAATTAATACTTACAGATAAAAGCGATGTAATATTTCTGGATGACAGCTACTCAAGGACTTTGCAGAGCGGACAAAGATTAATCAGCATTGAAGAAATAGATGCCGGTTCCGGTGATGATGTTGTAGATTTAACCAGCGCTGTTTATAGTATTGGTGATATAACTATCCATGGCGGATCAGGAAATGATGTAATTTGGTCAAGTTCCGGTAATGATAATTTATTTGGCGATGACGGCAATGATGAGCTATTTGGCGGCGTTGGAAATGATATCATTAATGGCGGCACAGGTGCTGATACTTTAATTGGTGGTTCCGGTAATGATACTTATGTATATAATAAAGGCGACGGACAGGATATTATCCAAGAAACAGGCGGCAATGATGCAATTGTTTTAGGTGCAGGTATTTCAAAAGATGATTTGTATTACCTGCAAAATAATGATTCTCTAATTATAAGAAATAAAACAAATTCAGACATAATAACTATTCAGGACTGGTTTAAAGGAAGCAGCCAAAAAGTTGAAAATTTGCAATTTGCAGATGGAACATCAATAATAATTAATCCTGATCAAATACCAATCCGGCAAACAATTAATGAAGATAATCCTCTTGTAATGGATGTTCTTAAAGATGTGGGATACCAATTAAATATTGCCGATATTTCAGGTGCCGAACACGGTACAATTTCATTAGATCAAAACAATAATTTAATTTATACTCCAAATGCTAATTATAATGGAACTGACAGCTTTAGTTATACTATGTCTGACGGAAACGGCGGAACTGCAACAAAAACAATTAACTTAACTATTAACCCTGTAAATGATGCTCCTGTAGCGACAGTAGTTTTAGGAACAGTAGATGAAGATAATTCCTTAATACTGGATATATTAGCCGGTGCTTCTGATGTTGACGGTAATACTCTTAATATCAGTGAATTTACACAAGCTGAAAACGGAATCGTATCTTTAAATACAGATAATAAACTTGTTTACACTCCTTCTGCTAATTACAACGGAAACGATGCTTTTACATATACAATAAGTGATGGCAACGGCGGGTTTGATACAAAAACAATTAACTTAATTATTAACTCTGTCAATGATGCTCCTGTTTATGCTGATACGATTCAAGGAACAACGAGTAATGATGTTTTATATTCAAAAGGCGATAATATCGCAGTTTATGGTAATAATGGAAACGATTTAATATACGATTTAGAAGGTAATAATTATTTAGATGGTGAAAACGGAAATGATTTCATCTATGGCGGAACCGGAAATGATACATTGCTTGGCGGCGTCGGCAACGATATCCTTGAAGGCGGAGCCGGTGATGATATTTATATATTTAACAAAGGCGACGGTAACGATACAATATTTGATACATCCTGGAATTACGGATTAGTTAATGCAGGTAATGATACCGTTAAGTTTGGTGATGGCATTACTCTAAATGACCTTGAGTTTAAATCAAATGGCGTGGATTTAACTATCACAATAAAAGATACTAACGATATATTAACGGTTAAATACCATTATACAAACAGTAATACAAGAATAGAAAACTTCATGTTTTCTGACGGAAGCATATTAACTTATGAGCAGGTAAACAATCTGCTTGAAAAAGACGGTAATGATTTGGCAAATGTCATATACGGAGATAGCACTAAATCCAATAAGATATACGGACTTGGCGGAGACGACACAATATATGGCGGCGCCGTAAATGACACAATCTCCGGCGGAACAGGAAATGACTTAATATACGGCAGTTCCGGAGATGATACATATATATTTAACAAAGGCGACGGCAGCGACATTATCTCCGATTACGTTTGGACAAATAATGCATTTGCGGACGCGGGCAATGACACTGTAAAATTTGGAGCGGGAATAACTGCAGATGATTTATCATTTGTACAGAACGGTTCCAATTTGGCAATAGGAATAAGAGATACAGGCGAACTGTTATTAACTATAAAAAATCAGTTTATAGACCCTACTATGAGAATAGAAAACTTCATGTTTTCTGACGGAAGCATATTAACTTATGAGCAGGTAAACAATCTGCTTGAAAAAGACGGTAATGATTTGGCAAATGTCATATACGGAGATAGCACTAAATCCAATAAGATATACGGACTTGGCGGAGACGACACAATATATGGCGGCGCCGTAAATGACACAATCTCCGGCGGAACAGGAAATGACTTAATATACGGCAGTTCCGGAGATGATACATATATATTTAACAAAGGCGACGGCAGCGACATTATCTCCGATTACGTTTGGACAAATAATGCATTTGCGGACGCGGGCAATGACACTGTAAAATTTGGAGCGGGAATAACTGCAGATGATTTATCATTTGTACAGAACGGTTCCAATTTGGCAATAGGAATAAGAGATACAGGCGAACTGTTATTAACTATAAAAAATGAATTTGGCAATCCTTATCAAAGAGTAGAATTGTTTAGTTTTTCTGACGGTTCAGTATTAAGTTTTGATGATATATATTCCATGCTTGACATTTATGGTACTGCTAATGCTGATACATTGAATGGAAATAATTTTAACAACTATATTTCCGGATTAAACGGCAATGATGTTATTAACGCATATAACGGAAATGACACTATAGTGGGAGGCTCTGGCAATGACACCCTTTATGGCGGCAGCGGTGATGACACGTATTTCTTTAATATCGGAGATAATATTGATACTATTGTTGATTCTTTTGGAAATGACTCTATTGAACTTGGAAACAGCGTAAATAAAAACAATGTTGCTTTCTTTGTAAATGCTTCAGGTAATTTTTCTATTGATTACGGAAATTCCACAGGTGTTGATAAAGCTACAGTAAATAACTGGAATAATAAAGCAAATCAAATTGAAAAAATTCAACTTAATGACGGTACATACCTGACAAACGCTGATATAAACACTATTATTCAGAATATGACAGCTTATGCGACAGAACAAAGCCTTACTCTAACCAGTGTAAGCGATGTTAAAAATAATTCGGAACTTATGAATCTGTATGTGACAAATTCTTGGCATGCTTAATTATAGTGAAAAAGCACTACCAGCTTTTGTAATTATTTTGACTTTTAAAATTTTTGAGCCAGTATGAAACTTTCACTTATATTTTTATCCTCATAAGTTAAAGCTTTAAATCTTTTAGCGTAATCCTTTTCTTTCAGGTTAGATTTTCTGGTATATTTTTCTTCACATATTAATTTAAATCCGGCGTTTTCAATTAGTGAAACTTGCCTGCTATGCGAGATACGGTTTAAGGAATAGTTTCTTCTTCCCTTAATTATGTTCCAGAGAAAATCCGTGTATGTCAGATGTCCATCCCATTCCTTATGAAATCCATGAGATTTAAAATCTATACTGTGTGACATAAATCCGTTATTTTTAAGCCAGTCATACTGAATTTTATATACATGTTCAGGATTTTCGACATGTTCCAGAACTGCCTGTGAAAAAATCATATCGACTGTATTTTTTTCAATCAGATTAGTACCATCCCATGGCGCAAAATATTTGATTAATGAATCGGCATTATTTGGATTCATTATTGAATTCCTGATTTTTTCCAGTCTTTCCTCATTGAGGGTATTTTTTAGGCGTTCAGAAGTTAATATGTGATGTGGAAATTCATAATAGTCAAGATAAGGAGTCATTCTGGGAAATTCTTTTGATTCTGCGAGATTTGTATTTTTTTTAAATAATTCCACTAAACCATCAAAAACCACTATATTTTTCTCAAGAGAAGTAAGTTTTGTAAGGTCAAATGCATAATATTTTTCAGCGCCGGAAATTAATGCAGCTAACCCAACACCTATAGAAGAACCCGGTCCCAGCTCCGCAATAATTTCAGGATTTGTTGATAAATTATTGTTATACGCTTTAATCAAATGGCGCAGCCATACTGTATAACAATATTTTGCAGATATTGTAGGATGTTTTCTAACACGGTTAATATAATGGTTAAAACCGGGTAAATAAGTTGCTAACCCTGTTAAAATAACTTTATATTTTTTAAAATCCATTTATTTTGCTTAAACTCCGTTATTTATATTATTATTAATTTATTATATCTGGAATAAATTTTAAGCTGGAATTCATGAAAAATATTTTATCAAAAGAAAATAAATTGAATATTATTTTGATTTTCTTTGCTACTATAACAGGCAGCCTTATTCTTATTATTCCAATCCAATATTTATTGGTAATTTTTTTATTATTTTGTATTTTTGTTTATTTTGTATTTAAACCCCAGCATTGTTATTATTTACTTATTTTTACAATCCCATTCAGAGATAGAATAAGGGAACTGCCTTTTATCAGTTTTTCCGTTAATGAAATTTTTATTTTAATTTGTACCATATCAGTGATATTAAATATTTTTTTTAGGGATGAAAAGGTTAATTTCAGGACAAAAATAGATGTTTGGCTTGTTGCACTTTTAATTCTATACTTTGAGGCTGGTTTTTATTCTTTAAATCCTAGGGCTCTTCTATCTTCCTTTAAGTTTCTGGAAGCTGTTTTGGCTTTTTATCTAACAGTTTATTTTATCAGGACAAAAAAAGTTAAAATAACATATATAGTGAAAGCTTTTTTGTTTACCGGTTTATTCCAAGCTTTATTAGGAATTCTTCAGTCAACTACCGGCCAGTTTGGAGCAGGACGACAAGAGGTAGGCAGAGGATTTTTAGGGTATATAGGAATAGGCCCGACTGTGGTAAGACGTGCCGTAGGAACCTATGGCGGTACAGGCGGACTGGCAGGAGTTTTAGCCATCCTTACTTTTTTTATTTTACCTTTCTGTCAGTTTTTAGACAAAAACAGGAAAAAAATTATATTATTTATTTTTATTACAGCTATTTATATGGGATATGGAAAAGTACCCTTTATGGAGCTCGGGGTATGCTGGTTTTTTTACATAATTTATACATCAAATAACACTAAAGCAATTCTTTCAAAATTAAGTATATTTTTAACAATAACTTTAGGAGTTATCTTGTTATCTTTCTTTACTCCCTTTGCAGCAACTATTTATGATAGTATCCAGACCAGATTTTTCCTATGGAAATATCTTATTTATATGCTTTCCAATGATATTCACTTGCTATTATTCGGCTCCGGCCTGAATTCATATTTTCAATTAATGAATCCAATATTACCCCAGAATCAGATAGGTGTTTATACAGGACCAGAATCTACTAACTGGATGCTGGTACATAATTATTATCTTCTTGTAATTCAAGAGATGGGATTAGTTGGCTTTTTTATTCTTTTTTCTTTTTTATTTTATTTAATAATAATTTTTAATAAAAATTATTTCCAGGTTAAAGGCTCTCACAGAAAAATATTTTTAAGCGGAATACTTGTTATTATACCTATTTTTATTTCAAGTTTTTTTGGACAATTTTTTATGGATCCTGCGATAAAAATTATGTTTTTTATCTTTTTTGGAATGATTTTTTCTAAGATAAATTATCAAAAAGAGCCGTATAATATAAAAAATTCTGTGTAATGAATTCTGAAAAGAGCGAAGTGAATTTAAGGAGTTATTAAATGAAACTAGTAATTGTTAACCAACATGCCGGCAACAAAGGAGATGAAGCTGCGGGCCGGGCTGTTATTGAGTCTTTAATGCAGGAATTTCCTGATGCTGATATTGATGTTTTGTATAGAATAAGCGTTCCCTCTTGTCCTATATGGCCAGACAATGAAAGGGTCAAACACCATGTGGATTCCATGTTGTTCCCCAAAATGTCCAGAAAGTTATATATGATATATGGATTTTTGTCATTATTCCTGGCAAAAATCGGATTAAAAAAGTTGATCCCCGGTAGGGCAATGAATTTTCTGATTGAAAAAGTCAAGGAAGCCGATTTGGTTGTAAATGCTCCTACAGGTCCTAACCTTGGTGATATATATCAGGATTTTATGTATATGTTTCAACTTATTGCACCGATAATTTTAGGGACAAAAACCTGTATTTACGCTTCTTCTGTCGGACCTTTCAAGACTTGGTGGGTAAGAATATTAGCTAAATTTATTTTTGAGCATCTGGAATTTGTGTGTGTAAGGGATGAAATTTCGTATGAATACTTGAAAAATTTAAAGTTAAAAAACAAAAATCTTTATATTTCCCTTGATGCGGTTGTTCAAAGAAAACTCGACTACAGCGAGGCGGATGATATTTTAAATCAGCTTGAAATTTCGTCTGACAAAAAATACATAGGGGTTTCTCCTATTTTGTATAAATGCTACGGAGGGACGTATGTACAACAATTAAAAAATGAGGAGGTGCTGGTCAGGCTTTTAGATGATTTAATTGAAAAATATAACTATGGGGTAATTTTTTATCCCCATCTAAACCGTAACTCTGAATACCTAACGGAAATATGGGATGATCTGGGGCTGATTTATAAAATAAAAGGTAAATTAAAAGACGATTCAGCTGTTCATGTTTTACCAAAAGAGTTTGACACCGATATGCAACAAAAATTAATAAGTAAAATGGATTTTTTTATAGGAATGAGATGCCATTCAATTGTATTTTCGATAAAAGCCTGCGTGCCTTGCTTAGGGATTGCTTATGAACATAAGGCAAAGGCTTTTATGAAAATGATAGGTTTGAAAGATTTATGTATGGATATTAATGACTTCTCTTATAATGAAGCAAAGGTAAGGGAGATAATAAATTCAATTATTCAAAACAGGGATAAATATTCAGGGTATTTATCTGATAAAATGCCCGAGTTAATGAAGTTATCCAGTAAAGGAACTGATTTAATCAAAGAATTATATATTAATTAGTTCATATCAAGTTTTAGTTTTTCTTGCAAACTGGATAACTGGAGTGTTTTTTTGATTACCATAGTATTAATTTCTGTTTTTAAGATAAAGGCAGAAGTGATATAAATTATTATGCCTGTAAAAATCTGGATAAAGGTAGTGATAATGTTTGCAGGTAATACCATCCCCAATCCAGATAAACTTACAAACATTATTAACCCTGAGATGCAATATTTCCAAAATTCTTTAAACATATTTTTTAAAGGAAGCAAATTTTTTAAATAATAAAAAAGTGAAGCTACTATTATGATTTTTGCCATGAGCCAGGCAAAAGCAGCACCATAAGAATTATATTCAGGAATTAATAAAAGGTTGAAAATTATATTTAATAATGCTCCTAAAAAAGTGAAAAGGGTTACTTTATTTCCCATATTCATAGGCAGCATTATCTGGTTTGTCAGAAAGATACCCCATGAATAAAAAAGGATAAAAGGGGCGGATATTATTATGATAGTAGAAGTTTTTAAAAATTCTTTCCCGAAAAACCACGGTACAAAGTTTGCTGATATTGCAATTAACCCTAGAGACATTGGTACTGCTAAAAAAGAAATAAACCTAAAAGATTTTACTGTCAGGTTTTCCAGGCAGTCATAATCTTTTTTTGCAATCAAATTAGACATTCTGGGCATAATAACAATGCTAAGGGAGGTTATTGCTGTAAAAGAAAGTGTTATGATTTTTTGAGCCATATCATAATAGCCGACTTCTGAAACATTGGAAAAAATTCCCAGCATTATGCGGTCAAAAGTTGCGTTTATATTTCCTGAAATTAGGGGAATAAAAAGTATAAGCGCCGGTACAAAATGAACTGCAATTTTTTTTATGTCAGGTTTTTTGAAAACCACATTGCTTTTGAGGTTATACCACATTATAAACTGGGTTAAAACAGCAGAAAATGATAAAATTAACGCATAAAGATTTAAATCATTTTTTCCCCTGATAACAGCAAAAATTAAAATCACAATTAAAATTTTTAATAATAAATCCCTGATAAAAATTTTTTTAAAATCTTCTATAGCAACAAAAAACCAGGAAATATCCAGCATTGTGCTTAATAAAAATATGGCTTGAACCAGGTAAAGTGTTTTATACTGGGTATCAACCGTAAATAAAAAAATCAAATACAGACACAGCGCGATCAGGGAAGTACAAAGTTTGAAGGAAAAAATTTCCCAGAAAACCCTGCTTCTCTCGTTTATATCGTCCCTTACCTTTGCTATGGCAATGCTTCCATGCAAGGAAACCCCTAGTGCACCTATTAGTAAAAAATACTGGATAACTGAATTTGTAAAAGAATAAGCCCCGATTCCTTCACTCCCCAAAACCCTAGATATGTATGGAATTGTAATTATCGGTACAACAAACTGGAAAATTTTGGTAAGTGTCTGGTATATAAAATTTTTTGCAATACTATGGCTCTGGTTCATTTTTTCTTCATCCAGAATGAAGCGGGATTTCTTTCAGGTTGATTGTTAAGCACAGGACAAACTTCGTACAATTCGCGAGGATATTCGTTTTTAAGATAATTAAGAGCTGCTATGACTTCATAACTGTTGTTATGAGACAGAAATGCCTCTAATAAATATTGTTCATTCCATAGCTTAACTTTCTTAAAAAGCCATTCATAAGGATAATCATAGGGAATAAATATGTCATGTATATGAATAAGCACACCGGACTGCAAAATTGGCAATACTTCCGTATATTCAAAAAGAACATCTCCCTGAGGCCTGATTACATGGGAAGAATCAATAAAAAGAATATCGTTTTTGCCTAAATCCGTGAAGATATTTTTATCCAGGGTTTCGACTTTTTGTCTTATGATTTTTATTGGTAAATTTTCCAGCCATTGCATTTCAAAAGGTTCGATACATATTTGTTCACAAAAATAGTCGGGATTTTCTTCTATATTTTTCGAAATGGCTTTCATAGCCATTAAAGTTGAATTCCCTGAACCTATTTCTATAATTTTCCCCGGTTTTTTCAACCTAATCAAATTATATAAAATTTCTGCATCGCCGGAACCAAAAGATTCATTGTTATAGTAATATTCCAGAGGATTGTTTTTTTCCATTGGAATTTTTAGTAATTCATCATTAAAATTAAATTCTTTTAAAAGGTTAAGCTGTTCATCTATGTTTAAATTAACGCCGGGTAATTCCAGCTTTTTCCTTATGTAGCCTTTTTTAGAGAAAAACGGTTCATAATAATGATCTATAACAGGAAGTACCCCGACTTTTTCAAAAATTTTTCTGCTGATTGTAAATTTATCTAACCCCTTTTTCCTGATTTGTTTTAGCCATAAGGCAGAAAGATACGTTACGGGAGATAAAAATATATCTATTAATTTAATTACTGTAAATTTTAAAAATTTCATTTTTATCCAGTCTGATTAGTATAAAATAATCTTGTACGTTTTTTTATTATAGATGTTTAATTATGGATATATCAATAATAATAGTAAATTATAATACAAAAGAACTCATAAAAAACTGTCTGGAGTCAATTTTTGAGAAAACTCATGGACTTGATTTTGAAGTTCTTGTTGTTGATAACAATTCGCATGACAACTCCTGTGAAATGATTGAACTGGAATTTCCTCAGGTCTGGTTAATAAAAAATAAAGAAAATAAAGGATTTGGTGCGGCAAATAATATTGCGATAAGACAATCAAAAGCCAAATATGTGTTTTTGCTTAATTCAGATACAATTTTGTTGGATAATGCTGTAAAAACATTTTTTGATTTTATGGAAAAACCCGAAAATCAAAAAATTTCATGCTGTGGAGGTAATTTATATGACGAAAATATGGTTTACGGGACTTCTTACAATGATTTCCCAACTGTAGGGGCGATTTTCTTTAAAAGATTTTATCTGGATAAATTTTTTAAAGAATTTAATGCTGGCAGTTATGTGCCTGTTGAATCAATAAAAAAAGTTGATTCTGTTTCAGGGGCAGATATGTTTTTAAGGAAGTCAGCCTTTGATGATACAGGCTTATTTGATGAAGATTTTTTCCTTTATTATGAAGATACAGAGCTATCTTATAGAATACATAAAAAAGGAGATGAAGCAGTTATTCTTCCGGATGTAAGGATTTTACATTTAGGGGGCGGCGGTTCCAGACTGTCTTCATCTGCGTTAAAAATCGCACGGCAAAGCGAATTAATGTTTTTTGAAAAATGCTATGGAAAAAATCAAAAATATTTGGTTAAATTAATACATATATTTGAATTTTTACCTTGGTTTTCAGTTAAAATAAAGCACATATTACAGAATTTGTTTAAATTTAAGAAATTAAAAAAATAATTTATGCGCAATACAAAAAATAAAAAAATAAAAGTTATGCAGTTTATATGTTCTTTGACTCTCGGTGGAGCAGAAACCCTTCTTTTAGATGTTTTGGAGAATTTTGACAACAAAAATATTGAATTTATAACAGTTATTTTAAATGATAAAACAGACATAACGCTTAAAAATAAACTATTGAAAGTATGTCCTGACAGTTATTTTCTGAATAGGAAAGAAGGCAGCAAAAATCCCAAATATTTTTTTGAATTACTGAAAATAATCAAAAAGCATAAAATTCAGGTAATACACTCTCATGATTATGGCAGTAAGTTATTTTCAATTTTATTTAAATTGCTTAATCCGAATCTGAAACTTATTTATACTGTTCATAATATGCATATTATGAACAAAATAACAGGCTGGAAATATTTTCTGCACAAAAATTTTATAGATTTAAATATCGCAATCTCCGAGGCTGTGAAAACCCATTGTCAAAACCATAAAATTAATAAAGTAAAAAGGATTTATAATTCAATAAAAGTTAATAAATTTATAAACAACACTAAAAAATCCGAAAATGACATTTATAAAATAATAAATGTTTCAAGAATTGACCATTTAGTTAAAGGACAGGATATTTTAATAAAAGCCTTAAAAATATGCAAGGATAGGGGGTGTCAATTCGAGTGCGAATTTGTTGGGGATATTGAAGACAAAAAATATTCAGGCTCATATAAATACTTAAAAGACTTTGTCAGCAAATATAAGATGGAAAAAGAAGTCAAATTTTTAGGGAAAAAAGATAATATACCGGAATTTTTAAACCGGGCAGATTTATTTGTCCTTCCTTCAAGAAACGAAGGTTTTGGCATTGTTATTTTAGAAGCTATGGCGGCAAAAGTTCCGGTTTTAGCCAGTAATATAGACGGACCTGCTGAAATAATAAAAAATGGTAAAAATGGTTTTCTTTTTGAAACAGAAAATCCTGATGACCTTGCTGAAAAAATTTTATATTTATATGAAAACAGAGATGCTCTTGTAAAAATTACAGATACATCTTCTAATTTCGTAAAAGATTTTGATATTTCAAAAATGGTTAAACAATATCAGGATGTTTATTACTTTATAACTTCTTCATAAAATTTTAAGGTTTCTTCTGCCGCTTTTTCCCAACTAAAGTGTTCCCTGATTATCTTTTTTTGGGAATCAGCTATATTTTCCAGAATTTTTTTCATATTTATATCGACGTTAAAAAGCATTTTTTCCATAGCAGTTTTACAATCTCCCACGTTGCTTGTTTCAAAACTTATAAAGTTATTTTCATTATAATTTTTTATTTCATTATGCGGCTCAATATTTGACATAATAACGGGTAAGGAATAAGACATTGCCTCAAGAACTGTTATAGGCAAACCTTCCAGCTTTGAAGCTGTAACATAGGCAAAAGCATTTGAATACAGTTCATTAAGGTCTTTCCCGAAGCAGTAACCTGTGAATATAATCCTATTATCTCCGTTTGCCATGTTTTTTAAGTAATTAAAATAATTAATATCCTCTGTATCTCCAACAATTAAGAGTTTTTTGTCAGTTTTAAGTTTTTTCATTGCTTTTATTAAGGTTTCAGTATCTTTTTCCGGCACAAGCCTCCCTACAAAAATAAAATATTCTTTTTCTTTGAGCCCAAATTTATCCTTCACTGTTTTTAAAGGGGTTTTATCTGGAATATCAGTTCCATTGACTATTTTAACAGTGTTTATATTGTATTTTTTCTTATAATAGTCTGCTAAGCTCTGGGAAACTGTTATAACAGAATGAGGAAAAATTGCGCTTGCTTTTTCTCCCAATTTAATTACTGTTTTGCCGATTAATCCCCACTTGCCTCTTTGCCAGTCAATTCCATGGCAGGTAAAGACAACTTTCTTATTGGGAGTAAATAATCTTGGAATCCAACTAAAAAGAGTCGGTCCCTGCGCATGAAAATGGATTATGTCTGCATTTGAAAAAACAGCTAAAATTGTTGCTATAAAAGAATAAATAAATGCTTCAGCACCCTGTATGTTAGGAACATGAATTTTTACCAATTTTATTCCGTTAAATTCCTTTATATCTTCATTAAAATAAAATTTTCTGGCATAAATTGTAACATCATAACCGGATTTAAAAATTAAAGAATAAAGTTTTTCACAGTGCTTTTCGATACCTCCGTAGGTGGCAGGTATTCCTCTGGTACCTATTACCGCGATTTTTTTCTTTCTTGATTCCATGTATTTTCCTTTTCGATTTAAATCCGAGTATATCAAAATTTACCAATTTTCACTAATATGTTAATATTTTTGGTATGCGTAGAAAGAATACCAGTAAAACCTTTTTGCCAACTAATGCAACTATAGCCGTTACATATAAATGTAACGCTAAATGTATTATGTGTAATATCTGGAAAAACACTTCTGCTGATCTTTTAAAGCCTGAAGATTTTCTAAAACTGCCTTCATCTTTAAAAGATGTGAATTTAACAGGCGGAGAACCTTTTTTAAGAAACGATATTGTGGAAATTGCCCGCAATCTCACAAAATTAAACTCTGGAATCAGGCTTATTTTTTCTTCGAACGGTTTTTTAACAGATAAAATAGTCGAAAATATGAAGGAAATAACCAAATTTAACCCTAAAACAGCTGTCGGAATTTCAATAGACGGAATGAAGGAAACACATTTAAGAATTCGAGGGATTCCAAACGCTTTTGAAAAGGCTATTGATACCGTCAAAAAACTAAAAGAAGCAGGCATAAAAGACTTGAGAATAGCTTTTACCGCAGGCAATGAGAATATACACGAACTTCCCGAAGTTTACAAACTTGCTGAAGAACTGGGTGTGGAATTTACCATGAGTATTGTTCACAATTCTGAAAATTACTTTAATATAGACACAAATCTGATGGCAAAAACTGAAGACCTTGAAAAATATGTGAATACAATAGTAAATGAAGAATTAAAATATTTTAACCCCAGAAGACTGCTGAGAACATTTTATTTGAAAGGTCTTATAGACTTTACAAAGAATCATAAACGACCTCTTCCCTGCTATGCGCTTGGAAATTCATTCTTTTTAGATGCAAACGGGGAATTATTTCCCTGCAACATACTTGAAACCAGCGTGGGAAATATTAAAGAAAGTTCACTTGAAGACATCTGGTATTCTGAAAAAACACAAAAACTCAGAAATTACTGTCACACCTGCAATAAATGCTGGATGGTCTGTACGGTCAAAGATTCTATAATGCAAAATATCGAAAAAGTTAGTACCAAAGTTTTGGCAGATAAAGTTAAAACTATGTTTTTGTAAGGTAATTTGTAAAGGATTTTGAAAGTATTGAAAAAAATATCAGAACTTAATCGTAAACGAAAATGGAAACTATTTTTAAACCTTATTAAGCCTGATAAGGACGATACAATTCTGGACGTTGGCTTTAATGAAACAGAATACAGTCAAGTTGACAATTTTCTGGAAAAAAATTACCAGTATCCTGAGAAAATAACTGCCCTGGGGTTAAAAGAAGCAAAAGAATTTGCCTATAGGTATCCAAAGGTTAATACAGTCAAATATGACGGGGAAATATT
>Ga0209212_1004519_pt1 | contig 17145 bp, 21 predicted proteins | sample RifGroC2_FD_183996 | JGI IMG/M metagenome (GOLD analysis project Ga0209212, IMG submission 183996) | Groundwater microbial communities from Rifle, Colorado, USA - Groundwater C2 (SPAdes) (version 2) | ecosystem: Environmental > Aquatic > Deep subsurface > Groundwater | place: Rifle, Colorado...
AATTTGATGGCCACCGTAATATTGGCGCCTCCTCCCGTCTTCGGCTCAGGGATTTCCTCGATGAACAGCCGGTAGGTCCTCTCCTTCGGGAGGCCGGTGGCGCGCACGCCTGCACGCACGACCCGCTCTTCCTTGCCCTTCAGGACCATCATCTTCGGAAAATAAACGATGTCCTTCGTTTCCGCGTACACATCCTTGCCTTCGCCGTCCTGGGTCCATTCCCTGGCATAGATCTGCAGGTGGATCTGCTCCGCCCCTTCGTTGATGACCGTCACAACGCCGCTCTTCACGTCATTGCCGAAGTACAGCTTGATCGGGCTGACGCGCCACTCGCCCCCGAAGGATGACGCGGGCAGCGCCAGCCACAGGGCAGCAACGGCGGCCACGACAGCATGCCGGCAGGTCCGGGAATTACTCTTCATATGCTGTTTCTCCCATACGACCAAATTTTCAATTTGATATTTCCACTTTACAGTTTTCAATTGCGGCCAAAGGCCGCGCTATGCTCAGGCCCTCGCATTCCTTGGATTTAATGCACGCCAAAAGTATAGCATTTCTATCCGGGAACGCGCGGGAAATATAATGCGCAGCGGCAGGATCGGGACGATAGGGGGTGGCCGCGGACAGGACCGCGTTCATTACCGCGCCATGACGGACATGGCAAGGGGCCATGCGTAGGTGCCGGGCTGGGTATTGTCAGAGAGCACGAACCGGTAGCTCAGCTCCTCCTGGGTCGGGAGGCGGCCCTTGTCCGGCCGGGGGATCCAGCCGTTGCCCGACGAGATCTGTACGTTCTGGCCAAGGCCGATCACATGCACTTCCTTCAGCGGCAGCCCCGTGTTCTCGAAAGCAAGCAAACAGCCGCTCGGACTGTTGCTGCTGATCTCGATCCTCGATGCCGCAGGTACGTCGATATACCCCCGCTGGATGTCCTCTTTGGTTACCGATAGCTGCGACGCCTGTGCAAGCACCTTCAGGCTCGCCCGGGCCGTCACCCGCGCCGAGACCGTCAGCCGTGCGCTTCCCGATTCGCTTTCCGGCTCGTAGGCATGGACGGGCGCTACTCCCAGCGCCGAGATGAATGAGATCGCCGCAATGAGCGCGGCATTCACCAGTTTCCGCTGCAGGTTCAGGCCCTGCTCAAGCTGCTGGCGATGGACAAAGCCGGCCTCGATAAGCATCTCGCCGATATTCTTCTTCGTGACCTTCTGGCGGGCCAGGACCTCTTCAAGCTGGTCCCGTGTGATCTGGTGCGATGCTACCAGCAATTCGCCCAGCCGCAGCCGGTTCGGCCGTTCTGTGATCGCCTGCTGCTGCTGGAAGGCGAGCATGGTGACGAGCTCGTCGCCCGACAGATGGCCCATGCGGACCAGCACGGCGCCGAGCTTCTCGCCCGTGCGCTTCTGCTCAGCAAGCACGCCGTCGAGCTGGCCTTTCGTGATCAGCCTGGCCCGGAGCAGCAGTTCACCGAGAAGCTCCCTCACGCCTGCTGCCGCGCTTACCGATTCTTCCCGGCTCGAGAACTGGGTCTGGACCGCAAGCACCGCGTCCAGGTCCTTCCGGTCCAGCGCGCCGATGCGGACCAGGATCTCGCCCAGCCGCTCGTTCGAGCGCTTCTGCTCAGTGAGCGCCCGCTCAAGGTCCTGAGAGGAGATGAACTCTCCGTCCAGCAGGATCTGTCCGAGCAGACGGCCCGAAGACCGTTTTCCCGAGCTCATTGTAGATAAAGCAAACATACCCATTCTTGCTCCGTTACTGCGGGGGCGCTCATTGCCTGCCCTTCTCTTCGCCCCTGGTCCGGTTGGAACTGGAGGGGTGAGGTCGCTCACCCCTCCCTCATAATTCAACCTTTTGACGATACTTTCTTCAACAGTGCGCTCATCCGCAGGATGCTACGGATTGATGGTCAGAATGACCGTATCCGCATAATTACCCGCGGACTTGTTCGCGTAGTCTGCAAAGGCAATCGTTCCATCAATAGCAACACCGCGCGGGGTTCCCGGTCCCATATTCGGATTGGCGTCCGGTGTAAGCGTCAGCGAATACCCGATGAGATCTCCACTGACCGCATCAAGCATCTGTCGCGTGCCCGCAAAATTAAGACCGTTGTCCGGCGTTATCGACTCTCCGGCAATGCCCTTGGTGCACCAGAAATTGACCGTAGCTGTTGTTGCATTTACCGGCGAACCCGAATTGGGGTCAAGGGCACCGAAATCAAGCGTCGCCGTAGCCGTATTAAACTTGCAGGTGCCAACCACCGATGCCGTGACCGTCAACGTGCTCGTATCCAGAGCAATTGCCGTGCCTGCCAGAACAGCCACCAAGACCACAACCATGATCATCATCAATTTTTTCATTTTATTACTCCTTTCCTGACTAACTCCCCGGCCGTCACACCGGGAGTCTGCTGTTTAATCGATAAGATAACTATCTTCCAACAATTCATTATCTAGCCAAATAGTGACCGTCTTCCCAGCTCTGCATCACCTCCCTGTATTAAACCTTAACTATTCAACACAAATCATATGCAATTTCAAAATCTTGCGTTTTTTCGCGAAAATAACCTTCTGAATACTTTTGTAGTATAGCACCGCCTGCGATATTTTCAAACCCTTGAGAACACTTTTTTTATCCTCTTTCATTTACTCTCCGGCAGACCAGTACCACGGCTTAGACGAAGTACATAACGTTTTGCTGGGCTGCAAGCGTTTTTTCGAGATCGCCGAGATCGAGGGCGCCCATGCGCACCAGTATTTCTCCCAGCGTCTCCTTGCTGTATTTCTGATGCTCCAGGGCAAAATCAAGGTCATGCTGGATGATTAACTCCTGCTCCAGAAGCAGTTCTCCGATCTGCGGTTTAAAGTGCCTGGGCTTTTCTTCTTTGACCGTCTCAATTCGCAGCGTTTCCATTTCCATCATGACCAGTGCTCCTTTCATTGCCAATGCAATGTTATGTGCCGCTGTGCAGCTCAACTTATTTTTCTGGTACTGGCAATATTTTATAGTTAAGCGGGCTATTTGTCAAGGGCTTTCAGAAAAAAATAATACTTGTGTCCACCACGCGTAACAGGCTGAACTATATTGACTTTATATAAAAAATAACAAAAAAAGGAATGGGGAATTAGCTGCATCAGGGCAGGGAGCAATAAGCGGATTCCGTCATATCATATTGATTTATTTCAATAAAGAGAGTTATTTCACGACCAAATGGGTTGGGTAGAATTTCAGTGAACGGGTAAAGACAACCCGTTCCGGCCTAATATCCTTATTCTGTGTTGCACAGCCCCGACCCGTCTCGGGCAAAGCTTTAAGTCTTGGATCTCTTACCCCATGCGAAAATTCAGGTCTGCGACCGAGTCCGAGGGAGAAGCATTTCGGACTGTCTGAGTCCGGTTTGTCCCGACAAAGTCGGGGAGGGCGAGTTTCCGAAATGCCCTGAGGACGACCGAGCAGGCCGTAAAGAATTTTCGCCGGGGCGCCCTTCTTTGGGTCACCTTTCTTTGGGCGCGCAAGAAGGGTGACGAAAAACATGTAGCAGCCCGAGAAACAACACCGGAAAGGACAAGGTACCGCCGGAAAGATGGTACTTACCCACTCAGTATGTAGTAGACCGAAAACCCTTAATAAGTAACTTCAAAAGCCTGCGAAAAGCCCTTCAGGAAAGCCTCTTTGACTTCCGAGTAGGAGATCGGATTGCCGAGAAATTCTTCGATCGATGTTACCGCACCGATCCCTGCCCCCCCGCCCCTGATAACCTCAGCCTCGAGTACGGGGTCGTAGTTCATCAGGATCGAACCATGCTGCAGGAAGGCCCCGGCCGTTCTTCGCTGGGCACTGCCCACGATCTTGCGGCCCTGCACCAGTATCTCGTACCACGATGGCATGGCAAAACAGGAGGGATCGCGCGGAACCTGCTTGACCTTGGCAATGCGGTTGCCTGGCCTGGCAGCCATATCGGCCTTGATGCCCAGGTTGTTGAACCCGGCGAGCAGTCCTTCGGCGATGACTTTATATGTCCCGAGCACATTCCGGGGAAACAGTGCGTTCGCAGCAGGAGAAATGATGCTGTAGGTGAGTTCACGATGATGCAGCACGGCCCGGCCGCCCGTAATGCGCCGTACAATGTCGATGCCGAGCCGCCTGCACGCATCAATATCGATGGAAGATGCCTCGTCCTGGAACCGGCCGAGCGATACTGCCGGCGGGTCCCAGGCATAGAAACGGAGCACCGGGGCGCCCACGCCTGCTGCCGCATCACGAAGCAATTCTTCGTCGATGGCCATGTTCTGCGCGCCCGGTGAAGGGCCGCTATCGATGAAACGCCAGGTGTTCATGATAGCGGAATCATACAGGGTACAGGTCGCAGGATACAAGATGAAAAACAAACGCCTCTTTCTGCATTTTCACTCCGAACTCCGAACTACTCCTACGTCCCCCCGTCTCGTAGTTCTCGTCTCTCGTCTCTCGACCTTCGCACACTCCGAACTCCTGGCTCCGAACTACTAACCTTGTAACCTTTGCATCGGTCATTCGTCTAAGTGATATATTCATATGCTCAACACAGCATCCTGCCTGTCCCAAGCGTCGCCAGATATAATCCTTTGTTATCGAAAAACGGAAATACAGCGCAGTTAACCATTCATGCAAAAAAGGAGGAGTATAATGAGATTTCAACAGTGGGTATGTGCGATGGTTCTTGTAGTGTTCAGTCTGTGGCTGCCGCTGCCTGTTCTGGCCGGGGCTCTGGACGTGGGCGAAACTGCGCACCTGATCTTCATGCGTGAAGAGGAAAAGCTCGCCCGTGATGTGTATTTGACCATGGCAACACTCTATCCGGCTGCTGCAACGTTCTCCACGATCGGCACACAATCGGAACAAACCCATACCGACACGGTCCGCGACATGCTGGCAAAGTACGGCATTCCCGATCCGAACCCGGATGCCAATAACCTGCCGGACAGCATCGGCGTCTTTACGGGCCAGGACTATGGCTGGTACTTTACGGAAAAATACCTGGCGCTGGTAGATCGCGGCAGGATCAGCCTGCTTGAAGCATTGTATGTCGGGGCTTTTATCGAGGAGCTGGACATGCTGGACATCGTGGGCTGCCCCAAGGTGATCGTGGAAACCAGCACTGTCATCAGCGAGGGGCAGTGCGGGCTTACGTACACTGACGAACCGGCACTCCAGACCATGTATACTCATCTGGTGGACGGCTCCAAGGACCATTTGCGGGCCTATGTAACATACATCGAGGTCATTATCGGTGTGGGGAATTACGTGGCCCAGGTGCTGACCCAGGCTGAGGTTGATGCGATCCTGGGTCGCTGAAACAAGTGGTGAGGGTCAGGCCTGCTTTCCTGTTAAGCCAGCCAGGCTGGCAACAGAAAACGACAAATGATATTTAAGCAGGCCTGACCTTCAGATGATCTGAACAGCATGATGGAGTTCCTTTCAATTTTCCTCTCTGTATACGAAGTCGGACACTATCGCCCCGGCCCCGCCATATCCTGGTACAGAACATTTTTTGATACCTTTTTGACATCGGCCGTTCCCGTGAGCACCATCGTCTGGAGAAGTTCGCTTTTCATTTTATTAAGCAGCAGCGCTACGCCCTCCCGGCCGTTGCCGAAGGCGCCCACTATCAGCGGCCTGCCGACGAGCACCGCGTCAGCCCCCAAAGCAAGGAGCTTCAGCACGTCCGCGCCGCTCCGGACGCCTCCATCGGCAAAGATGATGATCTTTCCGCGGACCCGGTCGGCGATCCGGGGAAGTACTTCGGCCGCTCCCGGAGTGAAATCCAGCACCCGGCCCCCGTGGTTGGAGACCACGATCGCTGCGGCTTTCGCCTGGACCGCGAGTTCGGCTTCCTCAGGGGTCATGATGCCTTTGAGAACAAAGGGCAGTTTGGTCGCGGCCACCACTTCCTTCAGCTCCTCGAAGGTCTTGGTGCTCACCGGTTGACCCTTCAGCGCCATGGTAACGAGGCCCGCGCCGTCTATGTCCATGCCGACTGCCAGCACCCCTGCCGCTTCTGCCTGGCGTATGCGCTTGATGATCTCCTCCTGTTGTCTCGGTTTGATAATGGCGATGGTCCTGCCGTGATGGGCAGCGCCTGCTTGTAAACCGCTGTCATACATCGTCGGGTCCGCACCGTCTCCGGTCATGGCCGACGTGCCGGCCAGCAGCGAACCCTCCACGACTTCCGTGATAAACTCCTCTTCGGTCATTTTCCCGCCCATGTTATAAGGTGCCCCGGTCATGGGAGCGGCCAGGACAGGCAGGGAAAGCTTCGTCCCCCAGAGGTCAAAAGAAAGGTCGGCCTCCTTCACCGGGTGGATGGTGCGCATATTGAGGCGATGCCGGGCCAGGGCCTCCACGTTTGCCATGAACGCGCTGCCCGTTCCCGCGCCGCCCATGCCGGGCACCTCGCCGGCGCAGACGCGTCCGTCGCATACCGGACAGACCCGGCAAAAGCCCTGCAGTTTTTCCCGCGCATTTTTTTTGATCGTTTTTAGTTCCATTGATCACTCCTCTTCTTTCCCAGAAATTCCCAGCCGCACTGAGCGCACGTTATACGGACAGGCTGCCGCCGAAAACACGGTTCGTACCCACTCAGAAGGAAGAAGGCCCTTTTGCTGAACCTCGCTTTACCGTATGTCACTTCCGCAGACCGGAACTGCCCTTTCCCATGATAGTGATCATCTTCTTTCTGCTCATCAACCTCGTGTTCAGGAAGGTCAGAAAACGATACAGCGGGCCGCTGATGATTGATGGCGCTTTCCCGGCCTTGAGCGCTGCCATCGCCTTCTTCACCACGACCTTGGGCGGATAGCTCCGCATGGTCTGGGCCGGAACGGGCCTTCCGGCCGCCGCCACGGCATTGAAGTTCGTGTCCGTCAGGCCCGGGAGCAGGGCCATTACATAGACGCCCCTGTCCTTGTTCTCATACCACAGGGACTCGGTGAAGGTCGTCACAAAGGCCTTGGTTGCGGCGTACACGGCCCCGCCCGGATAGGTCAGAAGTGACAGTGTGGACGAGACATTGATCAGCGCATCTCCTGATGCTGCCTTTTTCAGGAAAGCATGGGAAAGGCGGACAAGGGCATTCATGTTCACAGTCATGAGATGTTCCTGCCGTTCAAAGGAGACCTCTTCAAAGCGGCCGTAGATGCCATAGCCCGCGTTGTTTACCAGCAGGGAGTAGCCCGAGCTCTCCACGTCGGCTGCGACGGTCTGGAGTTGGATGCTATCAGCCAGATCAGCCACAAGAATGCGATGGCCGCTGCCAAGTTCCTTTACCAGGCCCTGCAGTTTGTCCTGGGAACGGGCAACGCAGGTGACCGTATACCCTTCCCGCGCCAATTCCCGGGCAAAGACCGCCCCGATGCCGCTGCTTGCTCCGGTGACCAATGCTGTTTTCTTTTTCATGATGTCCCCCTTCTTAAGCCTCGCTCCCATCAGGGCAGGCATGTTCAACTACCTTGCTGTTCCCTCTGCGATCAATCAATACTTGCATGCCCGGTCACCTGCAGCAGTATCTGAAGCCCATTGAACCCCGCGATCAATGCGCCGATAAAAAGCGTGAACAAAACCGAAAAGAAGAGGCCAAGAGCAAAGGATATAACGCCGAATGATCTGCCCGACTCACCCCATACCTTGGCAACCAGGATCTCCGCGATCCATCCCCCCGTATAGCACGCGTTCGCCAGCACTGCATAGATCAGGATACCGAAAAGAGCGAAGATCGGAGGGTCCGGGAGCCCGGCAGGAATGCCCGTTACGTGTTCCGCGAGAACCGCGGAGAGAAACGCGAGAATGGATGTCGCCACACCTGCAGCGCCGACGATGAGATTATAGGGAATACGCCGTACTTCCCACCAGGCAATTACCCGCCAGAAGCTCGCCGGCTCCTTTGTTCGCGAGAAAAAGGCCGAATCGAGCAATCTCCGGATAAGTGACATGACCATAGAAACGGACCTCTCTGTAGTTCGAACCATGAATTTTGAACCGATTGTATTCGACGTCGCGGGGATAAAAAAATTGTCGCAATGGCAGTTTTCAAGCCTGGCCCGCCGCCTTTTCACTGGCCCCTCGTTTGAGGTTAAACCAGCAAAACAGCTGGCGGCAGGCTAAGTCTACTAGTATTTACCGGACCTCGAGATGTTCTTAAATCCTGCTTTTACCTTCAAACGTGCTCTTCACCTGATTATCCTTCTTCTGCTGCACTTCATGCACATGCTTCATTGATTTCTGCTTCTCGCTCTTTTCTTTATTCTTCTTGCCGCCCTTGTCGCCCATCACGCACCTCCCTTATGCACCTCCATAGAGTGCATAGAGGCAGTATATCATAGTTCTTGTTGTCTATTAGTTGCAGAGAAGAGCTCGGGGCGGATGGAGAAGATGCATTGGGGAAAGTCCGACGATAGAGACTTGCCCCCAAGAACCTCCAGACAGAGATGACCCATCAGGGTCATCCCTGTCACAGCAGCTCTTCCTTACGCGGCTTCGCCTCGTGCTCTTCCACTCCTTGGCGATTTTTTTGACGAAATCGTCAAAGGTCCGGGGCTTCTTACCCAGGAGCGTCTGCGTTTTTTCAAGGTCGGCCTTGGAGGCGATCATCCCGTTCGTCTGGAAAAACTCGTACATGATGCGCATCTCAGGGATCATGAACTCCGGCATCATGTTCTTTACCTTTTCTGCCCAGGCATCGAGGTCGTTTCCGCCGTAGCGGACCTCCCGACCAAGGTGCCTTGTGTAGATCCCGGCACCCATTCCCGCCGACGAACTGGGGATAGACGCTGTACTGCATGATCGATGACTTCAACCAGAGGTCGTTCCGGAACAAGTTGTTCGGCCGGAGGATCGTGTAGGCGATCTTCGACTCCTTGATGGTGTTCCACTCAACACCCCGAACTCCGAACAATCAACTCATCAAGATGCACGGCCCCTACCATATCGGCTCACCAGTTCCCGCAGCTCTTCATCGTACTTCAGACCGTCAAATCTGGCCCGGGTAAGCTCCGTCCGCTTCAAACGGACCCCGCGCATATCGGCATTCCTGAGGTCCGCCGCGATCATTGTCGCATCGAGGATGTCGGCTTCCCGCAGATCGGCCGAGGAAAGATCAGCGTTGCTCAGGTCCGTGCCGTGGAGCTTCGCGCCGCGCAGATCGCATCCGGAGAGGACCGCGCCGATGAGGCTCGCAGCCCGCGCATGGACCTTCACCATGACCGCTCCGCCGCACCGGACCATCCCCCCGTCCAGCATCTGGAGATTGGCGCCCGTCAGATCGGCCTTCTCGAACACTGCGCCCGAGAGCTTGGAGTTCGTGAAATTCACCCCTTTAAGGTTAGCTTCGGAGAAATCCGCGCCCACAAAGGAGGAAAAGGTCAGGTCTGCTGCTTCGAGGTTCGTTTTTTTGAACGAGCATCCGGTGAAGTTCGAGCTGTCCAGGTTGCACCCCGCAAGATCGGCATTTTCGAAGCTCGATCCGCTCAGGTTCGCACCGCTCAGGTTCGCCCCCTTGAGATTCGAACCAACGAAGCGCATGCCGAGCAGTTCCACCCCTCTGAGGTTCATGCCGGAGAGGTCGCTGTTCGAAGCGTCGCCGCTTGAAGAGGCCAGGGAGAGAACATCCCTTTTAGAAAGTTTTTCCACTTTGTTTCCTCCGTGAATGGCTTCTCAAAGTTGAATGTTTTTCTCTATCATTGGCAATCTCTCTAAACTGCTCGAGGTCAGCTTCCGGGATTTCGCTCGCTCTTTATATGCTTTCTACGCCGAACGCCGAACTCCCACCTGTCTTTACCAGCGATGACATCGGAATCGAAACAATTGACGGATTCATCAAAATGTCAAGAGTCAAAACCCTATACCGCTCCGTAGCCGTGTAACGGGCACCCCTAAGATGTCCTCTGTTTACCGCTGGTAAAAGGATAAAACTCTATCCAGCATTTCAATCGGCCCGTTCTTTCATCAGGCTTCATCATCAGTATCGCAACCTGGTCCCACGAGGGGCTGACATCCAGTCCCGCATTGGAATAATCACTCATAAACGCAGTATGGGCGGCACGGCTTTCCGAATCAATAATGCTTGCCGTCTTTCCGATCAGATAATACCGGCCGTCGGGCGAGATCCTCCAGGACTTTAGCCAGCTTTCGAAGGCCTCCACGGCATCTTCGGAGGGCCGGTAGTGTCCCTTGAAAACACGACCCGTCTGATTGTTCTTTACGCTATACCGCCACTGGCGACGGCTGAAGGCCCAGAAGCGTTTTCCGTATTTTGCTTTCATGGTAAGGTCGTATCCGTTGTTCTCGATGACGCCCTCAAAGGAAGATCCGCTGGATTCCCCGGAATCCGTCGCTCTTCCGCCGGAGACGACCACAATGGCCAGCATGATCACAAACATTCCGAACTCTGCAAGGGCACTGCTGTCAGCTTCCGACGCATTGCGTTCGATCGTCTTCCGTATCGCTTCCTGCTCCGCGTCGTCGAGCAGCCTGACCTCTCCGGTGCCGGGTTTGACCGCAAAGCTGTACAGCCAGGTATCGGGCTCGCGTTTTTCTCTTCTCAGCACGGTAACCAGGAGGGTGTCCTGCCCTATCCAGGTAAGCGCGGCAGCAGGCGCCTTGATGCCGCCGCCGAAGAAGGACTTTTTTGGTGGGTGCTTCTTCTCCAGCTCAGCGCTCAGATCGATCCTCTGCTGCGGCCTTCCGGGAACCGTATTCGGCAGATAGGTCTGGTCGAAGGAAGGGTTGAGAGGGCGGGCGCATCCTCCGCTCATCAGGAGGGCCCATGCTATCATCGCTGAGATCCATTTCTTCATCAAAATACCAGACCCCGGGATTTTATTGCTCTTCAGGTCGTCCATATCGGCCTCCGTACTTGGAGCATGCAACCATAGCATGCTTACATCCCCGTCAGATGCAGAGCTTCCTTTCGCAACAAACCCTCACTTCTTCTTGCGCTTCATGACAAGAAACACCTGTCAAGAAGATGTCGGAACGGCAACTAGTGAACCCCTCGCCCTGATCCAGCCGGTAACTACCAGATGGTGCTTTTTCATGGCCTGCAGGGTAACTGCCAAGGGACATTGCTGCTCTGGGGGGATAGAGAGTATCATCATGTAGTTGATGATTTGGCATGAGATATTCCCCTCACAATCACCCGAAACTGCTCCAGCGCTGCTTCCGGGATTTCGCGCTCTCTTTCGATGTTTTATACTCCGAACTCCCACCTGTCTTTATTGGCGATGATGTCGGGATCGAAGAGACATTGCGAATAGTAATTCTGCAGTCGGACCCCATTTCTGTCCTCACTTCTGGCCTCTCTCTAGAGCATTAGCAATTCGCTCCAGTAACTGCTCTGTGTTATCCATGTGTTCATGAGATCTTTTATGAAGCTTGTTATATTGTTTTAGTATGTACGTAAACCAAATGACTATCAACAGCACCGGCAACCAATTAAAAAAATAATTATAGAGCGAATCTCCAGCCTCGTCGTTACCTGCAACCGCCGCTAATGGCAACAAAACAAGCAGACACTAGTGATCAGCATAATTTTCTGTACTCGCATTTGCCGGCCTCCCTTTCATTAATATGTAATAAGCAGTGAGCCGTTTTTTCAATTTTAACTGTGTCGCCGCCAGAACCTAAATCTCCTATGATCTCCCAAAATTGCACCAGCGCTGTTTCCAAAATTTCGCTCGTTCTTTAGATGTTTTAGACTCCGCACTCCCCACTTGATGCGGCTCATTCCTTCGCCAGCTTTACCTTCAGTTTCAGGACCATGTCCTGCGCTTCCCCGTGATAGGGATGGGCGGGAGGCAGGTGCTGCAGCAGCAGGCGGGTGTGCAGCAGCGCCTTTGCATTGTTCAGCAAACGGTTCATATAGATGCGCGCCAGGTTGAAGCGGGCCTGCACGTGGCGCGGGTCCAGGGCGAGCGTCTTTTCGTAGAGCTCCGCGGCCTTCTGAAAATTGTCGCCCCGCTCTGCCAGCGAGGCACGGTCAAAGGCCTGGATAATATCGACCTCGTTCCGGGCCGACTCTGTTGACGTGGATGAGAAGGAGCGAAAGAGCGACGACCAGTCTATGACAATGAAAGCGGCGAGGACAAAGCAGAACATAAATGAAAGAACATGCAACGGCCAGAACCCGCCGAAGGCAAACCCGATAAACAGGCTGAAGCAGATCCAGGGAAAGAGAAAGTAGGGTTGAGAGATGATGTTCTCGAAGCAGGCCAGTATCCCGAGCACTGTATATTCGCGGTCCTCGTCCTCTGGCTGCACAGAAGCCTTGCTGCTGACTGCGGCAGGCTTTTGGGGTGGAGGGGCGAATACCTCGTTAGGTTGCTTGCCCATGGCTGCCTGCACGCCTGCGGCCAGCTTGCTCTCGGGAAAAAGCTCTCGAAATCGGGCAGCTGCCTCACCTGCCGCATCGGTCTTGCCCAGATGGCGCAACACCTTCGCGTACAAAGCCAGGGCCTTTTCCGAGATCGCGTTCCCCGCTTCGGATATTCGGACCGCCGGCAGGATCGCCCGAAGCGCGTCCTCCACGTAGCCTGACGCAGCAAGCGCCTCGCCTGCTTTCAAGTGATGATGAAGCGCCATAGGCTTTCCCAGGGTGTCGGCATGCTCGATCACCACGAAGGCGGCGTGCACGGGCTCGGTAAGAGCATAGCGATGCATGGCCCTCTGGAAATGCTCGGAAGCAAGGCCTGCGTCGCCGTTCTGGACAGAGAGGCGCGCAAGCTCATGATGCACTACCGGGTCGTTCGGTGAGACACCCAGCAGCTTCTTGAGTTCCTTCTCCGCCGACTTCCACCCGTCGCCGGACCGCAGCCGCTCCAGGAGCCTGGTATTCAGGTGTTCGAGCCTGCCTTCATGACCATACCGCTTGATCCGGCCCACGAGAAGCCCGAAGATGAACCCGCCGATATGGGCCCAGTGGGCAGTTCCGGAAGGCTCGGTAAGGTCCGCAACGCTGTATATCACATTCTGATAGAACCAGATAATGATAAATGGCGCAGCAGGAATGCTCACACGCCAGGGAAGGAACAAAAGGGTCACAACCATCCGGATCTTCGAGTAGAAGCACCGGTAGAGGTACAGGGCAATAACGCCTGAGACCGCGCCTGAAGCGCCTACAAGACCAATAGTTGATTCCGGCCGGACAAACGCCTCGACCACGATCCAGAGTGCCGTGGCCCAGATGCCTGCTCCAAAATACGTGAGCAGAAAGTTCTTGCGGCCTACACGGGTCTCCAGGGCGGCGCCGAAGGCCCAGAGGAACACCATGTTGAAGATAAGATGAAAAAAATCGATGTGCAGGAACATCGAGATTACAACTGACAGCGGATTATAGGTGACAGGGCTGAAAACCAGATATTTTATGATCCAGGGATAATGCTGGGGGAGAAGAAAAAATTGGGAAATGTGCACCACAACGTTGATCCCGATGATAATCAGGGTTGCAACGGGCGTGCGCTTAAGTTCCAGGTCCGATCCGACAGGGATCACAGGGCCCTCCCGGGCCGGAGGTCAGGGGATGCCGGCCGGCCGTGGATACAAGTGTAGCATAAGCGCGGGGAGAAGGGAGCGTGTTGGAGGCTTCGAGAATGTCAAGCGGCAAGCCCTCACCCTATAGGGTCCGCGACTCCCAGTAGTCCGCTGTGCGGTACTTCTGTGATATTTTTTTTCGATTAGCCCAGACGTACTCCCAGTCAATCTTCGTAACACCCGGCCTGCGTCGCCCGCATATTCCGCATGCTCATGCAATGCGGACAGTATCCGACTAACGTACTCATGCAGGCCGCTGTCTCTGTTACAGAAGCTCGGCTGACTTTATGCTTTTGACCTTTTCGTACAGTTTTTTGTCCGCGGTTACAAATGTGCATTTGAGCCTCCTGCTGAGCTCAACATAAGCAGCGTCAGAGAGTGTTATTTTATATTTCCTGGACAAGACAAGGCCGCCTTGAAATTCTTCCGATCCAAGGTCGAACCGTTCGAGGGAAAAATCCCAGAGAAGCGAAAAGGCCTCTGCAATGGCCGCTTCGGAAAGCCGCGTCTTTGTCGCCAATACATTGCCCCAGCCTTAAAAGGCGTGGGGTTTTCTGGCAGTTTTGATAACACAAAACCGGACCATGGGGAAGGGGGAAGAACTACGAAACAGGAATCAGGAGAGAACAAACAGGATGCAGGATATAGGGGGAGCGGGGGCGGCATCAGTGGTCCCGCAGTTCCGGGCGGACCGCCCGGTCACGAACAGTATCAGGTGCACCCTGCTGGCTGCGGCACGCCTGCATAGCGGCAGGACCGCCGCATGGGGTGGCCAGGGAAGAGGCCATAGAGGAACCTTATATTGTACCGCTCCTCCCCTGCGGCCTTGTTCAGCCCCTTGACCAGGATCTTCGGCATGGGGACGCTGTCGTATATACCATGATAATCACGGATGAACCGGATCACGAGCCAGTGCCGGTGGTCCAGGGTAAGGCCGTCGAGCTCCGCCAGATGAATCGCGAGGTCTTCGGACCAATCCCCGGCATTCACGAGGTGCCCGTTCTCATCAAGGGGAATGAACCGTCCCTCGAAGCAGATCATATGCCGGTCCGCGTCATCCATTCAGCACCGCCTGGATGTCAGGGTTAGTAGTAAAATATGGCGCTATGTATGCTTAGCAGCAGATCGAGTGATTTACGATCTGCGCTCTGGTAATTTATAAAGCTAAAATTTCAAATCGACAATCTAAGATCCCCTAGTTACAATACTTCAGTTTTGCACAAGGCAGGGGGAGTCCCGCGCCCTTGGGGCATGCATCCTGAACGGGCTCACTGCAGTTCGAAGGGCCGGCGGCCTTGGAATCAAAGGAGTGCACGCAGCACTTGACGGGTGCAGGCGCCTCTTCCTTTACGCAGCATTCCTGCGAGTCCGTGCAGTCGAGGAAGGCACCGGCTTCCGCTTTTTCGTTCGGCGCGCAGGCCTCCTTGCAGGCCCCCCTGAACAGGGAGCATTCTTCCGCACCAAGAACGATTACGGGGACGCAAAGAAGAAGGAAAATGCTTGTCACAATTATTGCTTGAAGGTATTTCATCAGCCCCCCCACGACCAGTAGATTTAATGATCTGCGATCGGCGATCTGGGATCTGGTGTTTTATAAAGATAAAATTTCAAATCGACAATCGCAACTCGCAAATCCGTTCATTTGGATTTTGTTTTTCCTGGCTGTTTTTCGTGACGCCGCGAATATCGCCGTCAGTTCATCTGCTTCTTTGAGGAGCGGCGCGGCTTCCAGCGCAGTAATCAACTGCGAATCCACGGCAAGTTCGAGCCAATACAATGATTCATCAGCTTCTTCTTCAACGATGCCAAGCTTCGCTATAAAATCTGCAGGCGACCGCCCGCGACATGCGGACCGGTAATTTGCGCCAATCGACGTGGCCGACCGGACTACTTGCCTTCCGACTATTTCACCTGGCATGGTTCTCGGAAACTTCTTCACCGCTTCAATTACGTGAAGTGCAAAGGTCTTCGTCCTTTTCTTTAGCTCCTCGCTATTCACCCGGCGCCCTCCGAAATTTTCGATGCCAGATTATACATTTCAGATTTATCTACTGGGCTATCACAAATCGTCAGTCGCAAATCGACGATCCGCCAAATCCCTGAACCCCAGCATGCCGGAACATCCTTCTTTGTTCCCGTTCATTTGCCCCAGCTCAACCACTCCAGCACGAACCACGCCGCAGCAAGCGCAACGATCAGAAAAATGACCTTCCCGATGTTCCGCCAGGCGCTGCCGTGCTCCAGTTCCTCTGGTTTTCCCGGGTCTTGATTCATATCATTCCTCCTTACAGAGAAACGGATCCGGCTTCAGCCCTTTACCTGGCCCGAACAAGCGGGTACTATTTACCCGACACCAAGGCACGAAAAAATGCTGACGTGGGAACAATTTTACCACGGAGCCAGGTCGAACACGGAGAAAAGCAAAAGTCGGTATTTCTCGCAAAGGCGCCAAGGTCGCAAAGAAATGCCGGGACGTTCGGGTTTTAAACCTGGACTTAAAGGTTTCCTCTGCGTACTCTCTCCGTCTCCGTCCCGCATCCAATAAATATTAGTCACGGAGCGGGAGCCGCTCTGCGAGAGACGCCTCTGCTTAATACATGAGAAAAATTTGATTCTTCAGTTACTCTCTTGCCTTCAACGAGATGGCCCCGGTGCTGCAGACCCTGCGGCAGAGGCCGCAGCCGAAGCATTTGCGCGGATCGATATGAGCATGGGACTCGCCGTTATGCTGATGACTGCCGATGGCTTTGAAATGGCACTCAACTTCGCAGAGGCCGCACCCGGTGCAGAGCGTTTCATCGACCTGTGCGACATATTCTGCCCGCTCCATGGTTTCCACGCCTGCGCGTGAGATGGTCAGCATGGCAAGACAGTCTTCGGGCCTGCAGTTGCAGATGGCGCCAATGAAGGGCGTCATCATGGTCCAGATGGTATGGACCCTCCCCTGCTCTTCCATGGCCGTCATCTGCGCCATGGCAGCGTCAGGGCTCAGCTGCTCCATTCCTTCGCCGGACGCCTTGCCGAAGTACGCCATGTCGATGCCCTTATACCAGGCCTCGGGCCCGTAGCTCACGGCATAGCAGCAGCGCTCCTCTTTTTTCCCGATGCTCCACCGGCAGGCGCAGGGCATGCGCACCACGGTCCTGGCTTTGCCCACCACTTCGTTGATCTCTTCGATGGGAAGCACCTGGCCGAAATGCTCCGCCTTTGCCTTACCGACCATGGCGGTCTTCACCGCCTCGGGGAGCTTGCCTTTTTTCCGGTAGATCGTCTCGAGCCTGCCGAGCGTCTGGAACCCTTCGCTGAACGCGGAGGTGGGGAAATTTTCTATATACCGGCGGCGCTCAAGGTCGGACAAAAGGTCCTGGGCGTAGTTCTTCGCGTTCTTGTACCAGATCTTTCCGTCGCCGTGGTTTGTACAGAATTCACACATGATCTGCTCCGGTGGTTACACGTTGAGGACCATGCACATGGATCGAGTAGGCGGGGGCCTCACGGCCCCAGCCTCTCACACCACCGTACGTGCCGTTCGGCATACGGCGGTTCATGCAAGGTTTAGAAGACGTTGATGCTCTGTAAGAAGGCTCA
>Ga0209212_1004520_pt1 | contig 17143 bp, 10 predicted proteins | sample RifGroC2_FD_183996 | JGI IMG/M metagenome (GOLD analysis project Ga0209212, IMG submission 183996) | Groundwater microbial communities from Rifle, Colorado, USA - Groundwater C2 (SPAdes) (version 2) | ecosystem: Environmental > Aquatic > Deep subsurface > Groundwater | place: Rifle, Colorado...
TGGTGGCTACCTGAATCGCTCACACGACCCACCACCCGGGAATATGGTAGTGTGGCGAGGGTTCCGGAGATTAACGGACATTCACCTTGGGTTCAATTTAGCTCAAATAGTTGTGGGTAATTGAAAGTCTTACAGTGCTTATACAGGAATAGGTTCATGGAAGCCGAGTGGGGCGTATGCACATTGTGTTTTTGCTCGCAGTTCAGACCATTTTGCAACGGTATCCCTGCGATGTCTGCACGACGATCGAAGGCTGACAAATTATGTTGATTTCTGTGATAAATATTTATATTTTTACCGTCCAAATCATGACCCGAATCTTGGCCCGCCCAATACAGCGTTAGATTTAAAGCGATACCCTGTTGATGCTCCTCCACACTGGTCTTTTGTCCTGAACCTTCCATTAGACTATGACCCGAATATGAATGAAATTCAAGGCACCGAAGAGTCAGATGGGACAGGGGCCACTATAATAGGACGATGGTATGCCTGGAAGCTTCTTGGTATGCCGGTTGATGGCTGGCTCACCGAACCGCGAAAGAATGTTTATGGTAAGAGTCGATGGGACTCCTCACGCGATTCGGCGGAGTTTATTTGCTGGCTGATGGATTATACGGGCCGTGATGTTATGTACTCTGAAGGTGAGTGTACTGGCGGTGCGGCCAGGAGTCGATTGACTGCCGACATGAATGTTTTAACAGATGAGGCCGCAACGAAGCGAAAGTATGCTAATGCCGATATGTATGAGCCATATCCGACATTTATGTGTTTTACGGCGCTTAAATGTTCAGCACAGATTGCAGATTCGATTGGCCAGTTTGAGATTGCCAACAAATGGAGGAATTACGCGCAGCGGCTCCATGATGGTATGATTCGTTTGTTGGCCAGTGGCGATCATACTGACAGAACATGGCGTATCAGCTATAATTCTATATGGCCTACACCTCAGGATTCACTTGTTCAGGCATTTTTAGCTGTGTACAGAGATGGCTTTGATCCACAAAAGCTTGATCCTGTTATGACACCTATTACGCGTAACACGCTGCGACACCGCATCGAGATGCCCAGCGGATACAATGCGGCGCTGGGTATGGGGTATGGACTGGGATGGCAGGGAATGGCTGCTTTGATTCTTGATGAGATGGATGATGCAGGCAAAATACTGACCAATATAGCTCGTTATTCCTATGACAAGAACATGGATTATTACGATGCGAAACGCAATATCGACTGGCGGCAGTGGCTCTGGCTTATTCCGGAGGGAACTAACGTTTTACCTGATGGACGATGGCATCGTATCGGAGATCTTAGCAATGGCGCCAATCAGGGCAATGTAATCCACGCAATAGAGATATGCGTAGGTGTTGATGATACCGATACCAACGAGTTGAAAATTATGCCGCGTGTGGTACAGTCTATACAGGACATAAATGTTGCCAATTATAAAGCTGTGATAAAGAAGAGCGGCAAGTTTACTGTAATTCGTTTAAGCTATACTTATGATAGAGATAGAGTTGAATTTAAATTTAGATGTAGCGAGGAAGTGCCGTTAATGTCGGTACGTCTGGGACCTTTTTCAGAGTCTCGCGCTCACGAAATAGAAAGAATACTGCAAGAAAAGCATTACCATAAAATTCGTCTGGATCAATCAGGTACTTTCGATGGACAACCGGCTTGGTGGATATGGCTGGAGAAAATGGAAAACATATCTGAAGTTTCAGTTAAGGGTATCTCTAAAAATTAAAGGTGCCTCAAAAGCCATTACTAGAGTTACTTAAAGTTTTTTGGAAAGAGCCTCTTCATAAATGGCAAGTATATTTTCTATTGGGGTATCCGGCTGAATGCAATGGGCAGGGGAGAATATATATCCTCCACCTTTAGCAATAACATCCAGACGGTGTCTGGCCTCAGTATGGCAGTCGTGAACTGTGCCGAAAGGCAGAGTTTGCTGCGTGCTAATTAGGCCGCAAAAGGCTAATTTGCCTTTACATTTTTGTCGTATTTTTTCAGGATTCATCCCCGGAGGTTCGGGCTGCATCGCATCAAGAACGTCAAGCCCCATATCAATAAATTCTGACATAAGTTCATGAGTATCGCCGCAGGAGTGCATCATGGCTTTGGCTCCGAAATTATGAGCCAGGTCATAGAATTTTTTAAGTCTGGGTCTGAAGATATCATTGAAGTCTCTGGGGCCGAACATTCTGCCGTTTTGATTTCCACAGTCTTCTCCGAGACAAAGTATGTCAATTTTCCCATTTGCGGCCTGTAGTGTATTGAGGAGGATTTGATAGCAAATTTCAACGCGTTTGTCGATAATTGCCAAACCAACTTCATCCCTGAGAGCAATATCCATCAATACCTGTTCCATCCCTCTGCCGCGAGAAACGCCGTTAGTAATGTCTGGAAAACCGGCATCTCCGGTACAAACGGCAAAGTTTCCGAACAAACGGCATTGTTCTGCGATATTTGAATAATCAAAGTCATTTGGGTTTGGCCATGGGTATTTTTTCACGTCGTCTAATGTTTTCATATTTGCAAAAGGCAGCACCGCTGCTTCTTCATAGATGGCACCGGCGGGAGAGGTTATTGTGCGATATCCACAGCCCCACAGGTCATATTTTATACCAGCCTCCTGGCTTATTATCTTTCCTTTATAAGCAGGGGCGACATAACGGAAATCCACGCCAAGACAATCAAGTATATCTCTGCCATTAAAATAATCTGATAATTGTTTGGCAATCTCCGGAGTTGTGTATAATTGTATCGGCACCCTATCCGGCTCGTTCCAATTTAGAGAAGATAAAACTCTTTCCTTACTTTTCATAAATTTACTCGTTTGTTTGATAATTTAATTTTAGGATTAATTGTTTTTGTGTATTGTGCGGGATTTCAATCCATGACCACTTTGAATCTCCGGATTCGATTACATTATCTTTGATAACCGTTCCGTTTAGCCGGACAGCGGTAGAAATAATATTTTTGGGCATTGGTCCCAAACGAATTTTCAAATTGTAGATAGGTTCGGGTGCTGTTAAATCCATAGATAATGTATTTGTTTCTTTTACAGCACGATATGTCATATTTATATGAGTAAGTTTTTTTTGGCCTGACGCAAATGTCATAACCGGATAGTCCTGGATGGCAACAGATGACCAGTTGTATGGCATACGCGGCATCAATTTTAAACAGTTCACATCGATGTCATCTACGCCGGGTATTATCAAAAGAGTATAAACCGTTCCATTCATCTGCATAAGATTGCCCAAGTCTCCCCAGCGTCTCCATACACTGCCATCGCCATTTGTTGCTGCTCCTTCTGGTGCACGGAAGGGATTGTCATGACGCGGTGCGAAGCAGAACCGGGCCAATACGTTGAGCAGGCTTTCCGCATCCTGCATTCGGTCGAGCAGTAAAGCTGTTTGGGTAAAGTAGTTCTGCCCATATCCCAATCCCTTGGGGGCATACCATTTTGGAGTCAAATTTGATGATATAAATTCGTAGCTGCGTTCAGTTCTATCAATCCATTTTTCAGGCAGATATTTTTTTATGTCATAACCATACATATCGACTCCGAATATAACCGGCGCCATAACTCCCTCTCTGCAAGACCAATTAGCCGTTTTGGCAGGATCCCAGATATTACCCCATTTTTTAAACTCAACCGGATAATATACCTCAATAGATTTCTGAAAATCTGCGGCAAGTTTGTTCCATTTCTCAGCTTTTTCAGTATAACCTGCAGCCTCTGCCATTTTTGCATACGCCAATAGTCCATAGTAGCAGGGGATATCGCAGTAAAGGCTTTCAATCTGCATACCGCCCTCGCTTTCACTGTACAACAGTCCGTGCTCGCTAAAGGACAGCTTCGGGTTGTCAATAGCCCACTGGATATATTCAGCGGCTTCGTTTAATGCTTTCCAATGGTGTCTAATCCATTCAGTAGAGCCGCCTGTTTTCAGCCATGCCCGCCATCTGCAAAGCATAAGTATCCCATGTCCGTCATTTTCAGGGTTGCCAAAATCTCTGGTTGTAAATTTTGTCGGCCAGCCGGCTTTTGTCAGATGGTCAAAATACATATGCGGTCCGTTGGCTACAACTGTTGCGTGACCCGGCACGGGTTTTCCATCAATTTGCACATAAGGCCACGACATAGGAAAGTACATAAGCCAGTTATCAAAGAAATCGATGGCACGTTCTGCTTCTTCAGGAAGCCCGAGATTTGAAAGAGTAATTATGGAGGTGTTGCGGGTGTAGGCATTTCCGTAAAATGGCCCCAGCGGTCTCCATGTTCCGAATCCAGCATAGTTATCCGCCGCCTTTTTGGATTCATGAACTATACCTGTTGAGTCGATACGAAGCAGAACTTCATTTGCATTATCGTAGTAGTTATTAGTTAGTATTTCAGCTTCAGCTGTCCCTGTAAAAGTTATAGCAGGGCCTTTGAATCGTTCTTTTAAATTTTCCTTTGCGGCAGTTTTTCTTACCATATCAAAGTTAATATCATTCTCGAAGGTGTATAAAAGTTTTCTTAGTGAATCTATCGCAGCTTGTCGCTCAGGTGGATAAGGGATGTTTGAATCTATAGTGTGATTCCGTGACCAGTTATTAAAATCAGATGATGGTTCATTGCCTTCAAGTACGATGAACTGCTCTTTATTTGGTTCTCCGCTTTTACTAACATCGGCAAAAGTAATCCCCTCAACAAGGGGGTATCCATATTTTTTTTCGCTGTCACGAAATTCCAGGGAGACGATTGGTTCCTGGCGAAGATTAATATTGATAATGAAAGGCACGTTGACATCTTTGTAAGCACGGTTTCCATTGAAAATACATAGTGAATTATTCAAAATATCCATAGCGTTTTTGCTGCCTGCAAACGGTTCTGGATTTTGAGCGAAGTTATTCCGCCACCACATCGTATATCCGCAAATCAGCGGTATGCTGTCTTTGATATTAGATTTATAGGTCAAAATCAGTTGTCCGGCCTCATCACCGATAAAAAAATTACGGAAGTCGTCCGTGCCGCCCCATGCCGGATGAGGTTCGTCTATGGAATTATGGCAACCCATAATGTATAGCGACTTTGCTTTTATGTTGAGTTGTTTAAGCTGTCGTGAACCGCCTTCCTTGTCGATAGCCCAGTACGTTGTGGTAATGAACGGTATGCCGTTTATATAACGGACATTCGGGTCTTGCTGGCTGCCTGATACAGGGATGAAATAGTTTTTTGCCGTCGCCATGGAATATAAAAATGACAACAGTAATAAACAGCTAAAAATTTTTCGTATTGCATAGCTGAACATAAATAATATCCTTAATTAAAAAGTCTGTCCATATTTTTCCATTGCTTTTGTGCAATATTCTTTTAACAGCGACAAATAGCATTTATAATTTTCGAAAGAGACATCCGGCGGAGTCTGATGGTCAACGGAAGGTATGAATCCTCCTGTTTTCATTACGGGCAATAACCTTTCGAATTCCTTTCTCATTGCGTTTTCGCCGAGATGCATAATCGTCTTGTCAAAAGCTCCTATCATTTTAAATTTCGGATGATTTGACCTGATTTGAGCAACATCAACGCCGGCCTGCCTTTCAAGCGGCAAAATGCCCTCGATTCCTGTCTCTTTGAGCCATGGGATAATTGCGGTAACATCGCCATCGGAGTCTACAAAAGGTATTATATCATATTTTTTTAATACGGGAACGATACATTTATAATGTGGAGCTAAAAACTCATCGAAGCAGTCTTTTGAAAGCATAGGACCGTGATTGTATGACATATCCTCTGCAAAGGTCATAAAACTCGGCTGGCATATCCGGCAAATTTGTTTTATAATATTCAAAATGAAATTGCTCAGGTCTTCATTTATCCTCTTCATTAGTTTGCCATTATCATAAAAAGCGTACAGATGGTTTTCGATACCAAACAATACTCTCGGATGCCAGAAGAATCCTTCAAGAGTAAGCCATATTACCAGTTCACCTTTTTTTTGACTTTTGGCCCACTTTTCAAGAAGTGAAATATTCAAAGGTTTTTCAGGATAAAGACAAGGCAGGATTTTATCATAATCGGATTCATTTTTTATTATGCCGGCACCGTGATATGCCGGCGATGGGCAATCCTCTCCTATACAAGTAACCCATAACTGGCGGTAACAGTCAAGTCCCAGATAATCCCTGATTTCGCCGGCATCCTGAATTTCTTTCGGCAGTCCTTCACCGAGCCATCTTTCTATTGTTAATGTCCACCATGGCGCAAACTCAATTACCGGCAATCGGTCTGTCGGCTTAAAATCCATGACGTTTTTAAAACGTTCTATGGTTGTCATGCAATTTGTCTCATCTCAACAATTAGATTACATCATTTCTGCCAATCGGCTGCCAGAGCGGCGAAATCGGAGAAATCAATCTTGTTATCATTGTTGAAATCGGCTTTTGAGTTGTATGCCGGCTCTCCACTATGGCTCAGCCATGAATTTAAAAAGATGCTAAAGTCCAGCCAATCGACTTCTCCATCAATATTTATATCTGTTTTGCGTAAAGGTTTAACGACAAAAAGTCTCGTCTGGCCATAATTGAAAGGACATGTAAAGCTTGTGCCGGAAGCCCTCCAGCCGTCGAACAAATCCGTTACCACAGACGGTGTTGGCCAAGTCAGTGTTATCTGTCCATTTGTGGATGCCGTAGAAGTAATAGAAACCAGTTCTTTGGAGGCATAAACAAAGTAATTTGCATTATTAGAAGGAGTATAAAAATACACTCCTGCACTGGAAAGCCAAACCCTTAAAAGGCTGACAAGAGCATGTGGTGGAACACCACACCATATTAGACGGCCATTGTTGGATAATGGACGTTCGCCGCCTGCATAAACAGTAGGCGTGCCTGCATAGCGTATCGTGCCTGTAGCATTAAGATATGGGCGAGGTCGAACTGATGGGCCGCTATATAATTGCTGACCATTCGAAACAAGATAAGCGCTTCCTTCCAATAGAGCATCCTGAACAACGATTGGCAGCCCTGTTATTGTTGCCGGCGCCGAGGTGTTCCATTGCTGAGTTAAAGGATTAATCAATCCCGGCATTCCTATTACAATTATCGTTCTTCCGCCGGCATTTATTAAATTCTGCAATTTCGTAATGTCTGCCGGTAAGGCGGCTTGTGCCTGGGCAATAACAACCACTTTTATTCGAGCTGGTAATTTATCCAAATCGGATAATACCCAGACTCCCACCGGTGCTCCTGTATGTGCCAATGCACTTAACATATAATTATTCGTGTAGCCTGGAAACGTTGTTGATGGGGTTGTCCATGTGAAAGTGGTATCATCCACAACAAAGGCTACTTCTTCTGTGGGAGTACGGTCATATTTTAATGAATCTTCATGCAGTTTAATTTGATTGGCAAATTCTGCCTGAAGTGCCGTATCGTGATGCCATGACGGATCCAGCGAAAACCATTCAGCGGATGTTCCGGTTACCATGTCATGAGCTATAACACGGCGATGCATTGAGATTGCGCCGCCTCGCGGGTCGGCAGTATCCCATAGCGTACCGCTCCATGGATAAACCATCAGCCAGGAGAAAAGGTCGTTTTCATTTACATATAATTTGCCTGCAGCCTGAATACTCTCGGTTGCAGATATATGACAATCGTAAGCATTTGGTCCTGTAAGATTTCTGAACCACCAGTTTGGAATGCCGGAAATAAAATCGATGTTCGGATTGTCTATTATGCTTCTAAAACCCAGTTGCCCGGCAAGGCTTTGGCGATTTTCACCGGAGAGTTGCAGCAGATAGGCATAGAGTGCGCCTACCAGACTTCTTCCGCCGGTCTCATCTTTAACAACAGAAGCAAAATAGTTTATCGTATCTGTGGTTACTTCGGTGTAATACTTATTATAGGCAGCAGCCCATTTTCCGTTGGTATCTGCCGGGAATAAATCGTAGCCTGTTCTTTGTCGTACCGAAGGATCGGGGATTCGCGGCAGAGTGATGCCGTTTTGTGAGCACCAGTCCTGAAAACCATTTTCATTTGTTGCGCTATAATCCGAATAAAACCCGTCATTTACCGCCCATGCAAACCATTCAGAAGTGGTTTCGCAAGCTGGTGAAAATGCAACTACTCGACTTGCCCATGGTTGTGCTTTGCAAAATTGAATTAATTTTCTAAATACAATTTCCTGCTGCGCGACCCATGAGTCAGAGGCTAATGAGGCGGCCTTATAACCTTCTTCTTTCCAAACCAAATCACCCAAATCGGTTCGTACGAGCACCTGACTTGTCTCGTTACCTTTGTACCAAAAAGAAGGCAGACGCAATGTAGTCCTAATCATAATGTATGCGTTAGGGTTGGCTTGTAACGCAGTTGTTACATCCTGCTCCAATTTGCCGAAATCGTATTGATCCCCACCGAACCAATTGCAGCCCAGGAGTGTGTTAAAGTGCTGTCCTGCACTGGTTTCAACTAAAAACAGATTCGTTCCGGAAGCCCCAAATTCCATAAATGCGCCGGGATTAAGACTGCCGGGTGTGAGGCAGTATCCACACCAGTTATAAGGCTGATTATTAAGGAAGAAAGTGGGTCTTCCATTATACATACGCCGTTCAGCTATAGGCAATTGAGGCATAATACCGTTAGTTATACTGGTCTCAACTTCGGCAGCATAAGACACACGCTTTCCGTCAGCTACCAACCCAACAGATGCATCTCCAGTCGGCAGATACCATGGGACAGTACGACTTATATCGCAGGAACCGGTATTTTTCAGTGCAGATATTTCAGCTCCTGTCAATCGTAATCGCCAAATTACCCAGGGGTCATGGCGGAATTCCAAATCAAGAACCTTATCCAATGCTACACCTGTTGCGGAAATATGAGCGGTTATATTCTGACCGGCAATTATCCCGGCAGGAACATTTAATGAGGATATTTGCAGGCCTGCGTTTACAGGATATTCAAGTTTCAAGTCGCTTAGCAGAACCTTGTATTCCGTTTCGTTGGAAGTATTATGCACAACTATACCTGCAAAAGAAGTAATCGGAAACGTGAGGTATCTCTCCTGTCCTGCCGAGATAACATACAGAGTTGCAAGCCCTTCTGTACTTGATACCGTTATTGGCAAGGTGCTATTGTTGAATATTCTCAGTGAAAAACTTTGCGGGCTGATACGACTTCTATACAGGAAGTGCATCCACGGGGTCCACGGAGTGTCCGAAGTTTTTCGATTAAATCTTAGTTGAACCCATGCCTTATTGTTGAATTGTACCTGCTCAAAACCAATGTAGTGAAAGTTTTCTGCCTGCCAAACCACATCTTCCGTTCTGGTTCCGCCGTCAAGAAACATCGATGCAATGGAATTAAAATCTTTGGGCAGATATATCGAGGGACACGAATATCCATCGGTAACATTGCGAGTGGGAGTGAACCTCCATACCTGACTGGGCAATATAACGGAGCCATAGACTTCATCAATTCGCCAGTAATAGGTTTTCCCTATTTCAAGGCCGCATGGGTCATAAATACTGGTATCAAATGAATTGACATCATACATTCCCATATACTGTTGAGATGTGCGGGTCGCAGCGGCAACAGCATTGTAATCAGTCCCAAAATACACGTCATGATGCAGAGCGCCCTGGCCTGGCAACCATTTGAGTACGACAATTTGAGAATAAACATTTGTAGAGTTATCATCCGGAAAAGGGTTATGAGCAATAAGGGCTTGATCAATGATAGCTGTTACCGTGGTCTTATTTACGCCGTTCCACGAAATAACCAATTGGCTATCGTCGTTCACATGATTGCCTGTAAGCTGGTTACTCGCGGCATAGCCTTCGAAGACACCTGCTTTTGAACCATCTGTATCATTTACAATAATCTTGCCTGTTCCACTGACATCAACAGTGCCGAGTGGGTATATTCCCAGGTAGCCAACATCAATAGTACCACCGGACAGATTGATAATTCCACTTCCGCCATCTGGGCCAAGCATCATGGTGGGTGTGGTAAGTGTACCGCCTGTCATATTAAGCGTACCGGTGGCTCCATAGTAACCGATGCGTATCTCAGAAGTGGCATTAATGCTTCCGCCACTCATATTAATTACGCCCTTATACGGCGATGAGAAACCAAAAGAAATCCAGAGACTGCCAGTAGTCATAGAACCTCCTGTTACGTCCAGTCTGGCTTCTGGATTTGCATTCAGCACATCCGGGTATCCGACTATTAGTTGATTATAGTTGCCTGTCATACCGGCAGTAAACGTAGGGTGAAATCCATTGGTGTAATAGGCAGTGCGAACGATAGGCGTACTACCAGTTGCAGGAGCCACCCCAGTGTCCCAGTTGAGGTTGGTTGTCCACAACCCGTCGCCAGTTGTTCCTGTCCAACTTGGTCCCGCCAAAACTTGAGTGCTGAAAATTAATACCGATAGAAAACAGGAACAAAGAAGTGTTCTAAAGAGACCTTTTTGGAATGTGTCTGGAAAATAATTTATATGCATTACCTCATCCTTATAAAACTAAAAAATTATCTTTTCACCAATGGCCGAAATACATTTCCGGCCAAACTTGCTGCTTTAGTACCGTTGGTATTGTTTAAACTGCCTTAACATCTAAAACAGAGCAAACAACCACCTTTAATTGTACTATGTATATTGGTAAAAGTCAAGAAAAACGTTTTTCTTTGTGGTAATTTTTTTTAAACCTCATGCAAAAACGTTTTTTTGGATAAATCATATATCTAATCCTATCCTAAATAAAACAGCGTTATTGTCCGAGGATGGGCGAAGTTGTTATAGAAACAAAATAGACACATGCAAAAATTTTTGGCAGACAAGATATTTTTTTGATATTAAGAACTGTAATTGTCCATAATATAACTATTTGTATATTAAGAAATTAAGTTACTTTTAATCAGCAATTAAACATTTTTTATACGTTTTAAGAAAAACGTTTCGCTTTTTTTCTTGACAAAGCCATAGCCTTAATGCGATAATCAATACCGTAAGACGATTATGGATGTCTGTACGAAAGCAGAAAAACGTTTTTTTTGTGGATTTAAATTAAGGAGTGCAGATTGTTAACGTGTTGTTAACAGTGATTTAGTGATTCATTTTTTTAGAAAGGAAGAGAAGTTATGAGAAAAGAAATGTTTTTAGTTATGGTGGCTTTGGCGGTTTTCGCCGGTACAGTTTTTGCTGGACCGAGTTGGACCGGTGCAACGGGCGACGGATTGTGGACAACCAACCTCAACTGGGATAGTGGTGTGGCACCCGGAACTGGTAGTACGCCTATTGTTCGTTCAGCTTATTACACCAATGGATTTCACCCGACGTTTGCCGCTGGTATGACCGGCTTTTATGGACAAGTTATAGTCGGATATCCTGACGCTGCCGGGCTTTTCGAAGCCAGGTTAGATGTGACAGGAGGATCCATGATCACGAATAGTCTCTGGATTTCTTTTGGTTGGGATACGTCGTATAAGGGCGTAATCAATATGAGCGGCGGAAGTATTAATGCCACTTCTGAAATACGTGTTGGTTACTATGGAGCAGCCGGCAGACTTAATATGTCAAATGGCACGATTACTGGAGGCAATATGTTTCTTGGTTCAGATGGTGGAAAAGGTACCATCCAGTTGTCCGGTGGTACTATTGATGTTCCTTATTTAGGGATGTACGGTTCGAGCCTTTTTAACATCAGTGGAACGGGCAAACTAATAGTAAATGACGCTGATGGTACAATCGCGAGTGATTTACTATTGGGCTATTATGCTGGATCCGACATGCTTACAGGTAATGGACTCGCCGATGACGCCCAATTGAATATTGTATGGGATGGCGTGGGTCACACTACGGTAACAGCCATACCTGAGCCGGCGACACTCAGCCTGCTTTCTTTGGGAATAGCTGCTCTTATTCGCAGGAAAAAATAATTATTTGATGTATAACTCCTTATGGCCGCAAAGGTTAAACGCTTTACGGCCATAAGGTTTACTTGACTGTTGAAAAGTGTGATATAATTAAAGGAATGTTTTTTTAAGGTGGACTGCCATGAAAAAGACGAAGGCATTTACATTAGTTGAGCTGTTGGTCGTAATTTCGATTATTGCAGTGTTGCTGGCTGTTTTGATGCCGTCGTTGCAGAAAGCAAGAAGCATGGCAACTCGTACCGTTTGTACCAGTAATATCAGGCAATTAACATTAGCATGGCGTATGTATTCAGACCAGAACAACGGTAAGCTCGCCAGTGCGCTGACCGGCAAAGCAACTGATTGGTGGATGGTTCAGAACGGTGTTCTTACAAATGAAGATGGCTGGGTGGGGTGGCTGGGTAAAGTTATAGGTAACCCCATTAAACCTACCTCAGACCCCGTTCTGCAAACCCAGGAAATTCAAACAGGCACGTTGTATCCGTATGTTAAAAATGTTAAAACATACGGGTGCCCTGTTGGTGAAAAAAATATGATGCGATCCTACTCCATCTTTGATGCAATGAATGGATGTACAGATGCTCTGACCTCGGTAAGCATAAGTCCTTCGGGCATGGTTTATAAAAAGCTTACAGAGATTAAGAGACCGAGTGAGCGAGGAGTTTTTATTGATGAAGGAATATCTACTTTTGTCAGTTGGACCATTCCATACAAAGCTGAGGCTTGGGGATGGGAGAAAATTCCGCTGCGGCATGGGAAGGGAACAAGCCTGTCTTTTGCAGATGGGCATTCTGAATACTGGACATGGACAAATCCCGGCACCATAAAGGGTGATATGAATTCAGGGATAGGCAACAAAGATTTGCAGCGGCTTCAAAAAGCTGCCTGGGGCAAGTTGGGCTATACCCCCCGTCCCAATTAAGGCAGGAAAGTTAGAATCAGAAGGTTTGAAATTGAGTTTAGGTTGGTCTTTTTGTTGTTTTGTAAAAAGTGTAAATAATTTTTTTGAAAAGACGGAGGTTTAAAGATGAAAAAAAGAATATTTTTGATGATGACGATTGTATTATTTGTAACTGGTATAGTTTTGGCTGGGCCGAATTGGATGGGTACTGCACATTCAGAAGGAGGAGATAGGTTGTGGACTACCGACCTCAACTGGGACACAGGTGCTGCCCCAATGACGGGTTCATCGCCTCTTGTTCGTACGTATTATTTAGCCAATGAAGATGATTATCCGGAATTTACAGACGGTATGACCGGTGACTATGTCCAGTTGATAGTCGGATACCCCGATACCCCGGCTGATACCTGGCCTGCCAGATTAGATATAACTGGAGGAACAATGACGCTGCGAGATCTCTGGCTCTCTTTTGCTTTTGCGCCGAATTGGCAGGCTGTGATTAATATGAGCAACGGAAGTGTTAGTTGCACCAAAGAGGTACGTATCGGCTACTATGGAGCCGTAGGCACGCTCAATATGACAGGTGGTTCATTTAGCTGTGCAGGCGACCTGTTTATTGGCCCGGATGGTGGAAAAGGTATTATCAATCTGTCTGGCGGCACTTTTAGTACTACTAGGGCGTCGATGTGGCTTCCAGGCTACATTGATATCACTGGAACAGGCAAATTCAGTATGCCTGACTCAAATGGCACTCCAGTTGGTCAGACCATGAGTAAAATAATCGGGTGGGCCAGTTCCGGCGGAATTACTACTCCGGATCGTGTTGCTCAGCTTGTTACCGATTCGAATTTGTATTGTCTGAAAATCGAATGGAATGGCGTGGATACAACCACAGCATCAGCTAAGCAATATGGCGTAAACCAAGCTTCTAAACCGCAACCGGTACAGTATAGATTAGGCGTTAGCGCTCCTCTGACTCTTGGGTGGACAAAAGGAGCTACTGCTCTTTCGCACAATGTGTACATAGGCACCAGTTTTGCGGATGTCAACACAGCTGCCAATCCTAATGTGCTGCCTGGCAGAGGCAATCAAACCAGTGTTACCTATACGCCCACATTCGAACTTGAAACTGCGACGACTTACTATTGGAGAATCGACGAGGTCGATGGTTCTAATACTTATAAGGGCGAGGTCTGGGAGTTTACTACCGCCCCTGGCGATATCTGTAACCCGGTTTTGGCAGGTGATTTAGACGGCAATTGCATCGTCAACTTTGAGGACTTTGCCATTATGTCAGCTAACTGGCTGGATTGCACAAAGACTCTATTCCCTTGTCCGTAAGCCATACGTCGAAGTATTGGAGATGTGTTAAAATCTTTTTTGTTTTGTTATAATATCAAGCAGTCTTCTGAATAGCAGAGACTGCTTGATTTTTATTGTTTCCGCTCATATGGCATTAGTGAAAGGTTTTACAATTGAAATGTTCAACTCTTGATATGGTAAAGTATTCAACGGGAGATGTTTCAACTTCGCTCACCCTCAACTCTTTGTTCGGCTTTGCTATGGTCTATTATACGCAGGCATTAGGCCTGTCTCCCGTATGGGCTGGATTGGCCATGGGATTAGCGACCTTCTGGGAAGCTGTTTCAGATCCAATCATGGGCTATATTACGGACATCACCAGAAGCAAGCATGGTCGATACCATCCATACATGTTTATTGGTGGGATAACGATGATGCTGGTTTTCTTTTTCTTGTGGAAGGTTCCCGCCTTTTTTCTTGTAACAAAAGTCTTATTGTTTTGTTATCTGGTTGTTATGAACTTGCTGCTTAGAACTCTTTTTACAGTATTTTTTATTCCGTACACCGCTTTGGGATTTGAAATATGTACGGATTATGATGGCCGTTCCAAGCTTCAGGGCATAAGACTGGCAATGAATATGCTTGCAAATCTTTTAGGCCCTGCGCTTTCATGGACGATATTTTTCTCTCAGACACCTCAGCAAAAGGCCGCCGGGATAGAGCCAAATTCTATTGCTGCCAACTATGTAAATATGGGCACCGGATTCACGGCGGCAGGTTTACTGTTCGTATTATATTGCTGCATTGCAACCTATAAATACAAACAGGATTCACGTAATCTGCAAACCGGGTCAACCGGTATAGCAGGTTTTTTTAAAGAAATGTTGGGTATATTAAAAGATAAAAATGCGAGGTCGGTTTATTTATTCCTTTTTATTGCTTTGGTGGGCGTAGCGATGGTGAGTGTGTTTCAGATGTTCTGTTATATCCATTTTCTTGCCTGCACAGCTTTCATGAAAACACTAATTCACGGCAGTTCTATGGTTGGAATGGGAATCGGAGGGCTGATTTCTCAGTACATGGTTCGTTTTCTAAGTAAGAGAGGGGCAATAGTTGTTGCGGTTATCTGGAATGTGTCGTGTAATGTTATTTTGGCTATCCTTTACTTGCCTGGTATAATTGAGCCGCAAGCCATTTGCAGAATATATTCATTTGATGTGCCTTATGGATTTGGTATTTTTATGTTTTTCCATGCGGCGTTTTGGGTAAGCAACGGAGTACTTCTTGCAACTTCTGCGGCTATGATAGCAGATGTCTCTGAAATTAATTTATTAAAAACAAACATAAACAAGGATGGTTCCTATTCTTCAGTATTGTGTTTTGTGAATAAATTGGCAATTTCAGTAGCCATATTTATTGCTGGCTTCGTGTTAAGCGGAATTGGTATTGAGGGACATACTGGTAGTGGTACTTACGCTAAAGATACTATATGGCGGCTTGGAGCGGTTACGGTTCTTTCTGGCCCTATAGTATCCATCTTCGCGCTTTTGCCGGTTTGGTCTTATCCTATAACAAGAGAATATCTCAAAAATGCAAGAGAAGAAGCTGCATGTGTAAAATGCAAATGACATCGAGAGAAAGAGTCGAAAGAATTATAAATTTTCAGGTGCCTGACCGTATCGCATTTAATTTTTGGATGGATCGGCGGCGCATGGCTGAGTTGGATGCCAAGTATGGCGCCGATTTCAGAATAAATCATTATGATGCGGATGTTGTGGAGTCATTTGTATTGGTCGAATATCCGCATGGTCGTTATGAAAGTGCAAATGGAACATCATGGCTTGCCGAACCATTGTTCACTTCTTACGATCAGGTATGCGACATAGTTCTCCCAGACCCAAACAGTTCCGATATATATTCACTGCTTAAGGAAGATTTGGCTAAATACAAAAGCAAAGCAGTTGTCTGTGATTTTCCCAATGTCCTTAGTGTTTTGGAATCTATGAGACCGCAGGCCGAACTGTATATGGATATGTTCACATATCCTGATGAACTTAAAAAACTTTGCAATAAACTTTCTGATTTCATGGCGGCAGTGGCGGAAAACGTCTGCAAGCTGGATATAACTGCTCTTTATGTTATGGATGATTGCGCCTGCAATAAGGGTTTGCTAATATCGCCGGCTACACTGAGGGAATTTATACTGCCGCACTGGAAAAAAGTCATAGATGCAGCTCATACGTATAATAAACCGGTGTTTTTCCATTCGGATGGAAATCTTGAAGAAATATGGGATATATTTGCATGTGAACTTAATGTTCGTATGCTTAATCCGTTACAGCCAAATTTGCAGGATGTCAGCGTGTTCAAAAGGAAATATCACGGTCAAACAGGCATTTATGGCGGTATCGAAACGGGCATATTACATATAATGTCTCCTGATCATATCCGCGAACATGTACGAAACCTGTTTGAAAAGGCTGGTAAAGGCGGTGGACTGATTATGTCAACGCATGATATCGATTATAGTATCACCAACGAGCAACTTGATACATTCGTATCTGCGATTAAGTCATGTGTGTATTAGAGCAGATTTTCGGGGCAATAATACCAATTGGTATTATTACTTGCGCGTTGAGCAGTTTATAGCTAAATGTGCCTGCTACGCTTGCCCGCGTACATCAAAAAGAAGTCTGGATGTGCTCCGCAGAAGATATGTGTCAATTGTATAAGTCCCGGCGGACTATTTACCAATCAGCCCGACCATTTTTATTACGGTATAAGGATAAAGTTCCTCTTGGTTGGTCGCATGGCTGACCGTGATGACATCAAAGGCGTAATAGTATTCCTTGCATCAGATGCAAGTGCATATATAAATGGCGGTAACCATTCACAGTTTTGCTGGGATTAGTTTGGGGTATGGAGCTTCAGCATAGGTTGCATTAAGGGCATCAACGAAGAAATCATAAACGCTGCGTTTATGCCGAGCACAAGTAGCGACAACCGTCC
>Ga0209212_1004522_pt1 | contig 17137 bp, 18 predicted proteins | sample RifGroC2_FD_183996 | JGI IMG/M metagenome (GOLD analysis project Ga0209212, IMG submission 183996) | Groundwater microbial communities from Rifle, Colorado, USA - Groundwater C2 (SPAdes) (version 2) | ecosystem: Environmental > Aquatic > Deep subsurface > Groundwater | place: Rifle, Colorado...
CTCTCTGAAGGTTAAACAGGCGGCAGCACAGCAGAAGATCGAAGAACTTCAGAAGGTTGGCGACAGTGCCTGGGAAGACCTGAAAGCTGGCATTGACTTGGCGTGGACAGCGATCGGAGAGTCTATCGACTCTGCGAAATCCCGGTTCAAAAAGGAATAGTCCAGTTTACAGGAATAAGGTCAGCCCAAGCCGTCCACCCGGTAAGGGCTGTTCTGCACTTGCGCCAACTGGTTAAAAAGATCTAAATATAGCTGGTATTTCAAAGTCATATAAGCTTTTTCAATATAATCGCCAGAAGAATGATACGTTCAAATATGAATCTTCTTGAGAACTATCTCAGCCTTGAGCGACGCCATGTCGATGGAAAACGGTACTCATGAACGGCATTAAGGAAATTAACGAGCAATTGCTGACCGGAACTGCCATTGCAGATACACTGGACGATCTTGCTACGCTCCGTCTCGAAATTTTTCCTGAGTATCCCTATCTGTATCAAGGGCGGAGGGAAGACGAGTTCACATACCTGGGCACCTATGTCGAGGCACCTGATGCCTGTGTCATTCTCGCCTATGATGGATCTGCCATTATCGGGGCTGCTACCGGTATGCCGCTGATCCATGAAGACGCGCAGATGATTGACGCCTTTAGCGGGTCAACATTTCCGCTCAACGAGGCATATTACGTGGGAGAACTGCTACTTCTCCCGGCCTACCGGAATTGTGGACTGGGTCAGAAGCTGCTTGACCTGCTGGAAAGCCACATCCGTTCTCTCGGCCGCTACCACACACTTACCTGCGCCACGGTTGAACGGCCAGATGATCATCCCTTGCGACCGCGCGACTTCATCCCCATCACAAGATTCCTTGCCCGTACCGGTTTTATCCGACTCCCCGGTGTAACCACCCACTTCATGTGGCAAGAGATCGATGGTGTTAAACGGGATCACCCCATGCAATTCTGGAGCAAGGAGCTGATTTAATCCCGCAGATGAACCTTGGAGAACCCTTTCAAAGCTGCTCGGCTGCCAGTTGCCCCTTAACCTGCATCTGCGCAGTTTCTTTAACTTTATCCGGATCTTCCCACCAGCGCCGACCAATTGTGGTGTCGTGCATGCGCACCGCTTCACCCATGACGGGGGTCACGACCGGGATACCTTGTGCTTTCCCCATGTTGACGATCCTGTCGAACGGATCAAACCAGGAGTGCATGGACAGATCAAAGGTGCCGTTGTGGATCGGCAGCAGGCGCTTCCCCTTCAGGTCGAGATGCGCCTGGATGCTCTCTTCCGGCTGCATATGGACTTCCGGCCAGTTTGCGTTGTAGGCACCTGTTTCCAGGAGGGTCAGATCGAAGGGGCCGAATTTCTCGCCGACCTGCCTGAATCCGTCGAAGCAGCCGGAATCGCCACTGAAAAACACGCGCTGGCCAGGGGCAAGAATGGTCCATGAAGCCCACTGGGTTTGATTCTTGTTGAACAGACCACGACCGGAAAAGTGTTGCGCAGGTGTAGCAACAAAACGGACATCGCCGATGTCAATCCCCTGCCACCAGTCCAGTTGCCTCACCTTTGCTGCCGACAACCCCCAGTCGACAAGAATGTCTCCCACCCCGAGCGGTGTCAGGAAATAGTCCGTCTTTTCCGCCAGCTGCATGATGGAGTCATGATCAAGATGGTCGTAGTGGTCGTGTGAAATAATGACCGCCTTGATCGGGGGCAGTTCGTCGATGCTGATGGGCGGCTTATGAAACCGCTCCGGGCCGGCAAACTGTACAGGGGATGCTCTGTCGGAGAACATCGGATCGGTAATCCAAAATTCGTCATGCAACTTCAGAAGCACTGTTGAGTGACCAAGGCGATATACTGTGTTGTTCGGGGCGGCCATCAGCTGTTGATTTGTCAAAGTCTGTACGGGAATATCACCCGATGGACGGGTATCAGCAGGTTTATTGAAGAAGAAATCCCACATGATGCGAGCCTGTTCAAGCGATCCCCCTTTTATCACATTGACTGGATTATTTTGATCACTTTCGAGCGATAGTGGCGACCGTGCAAGGGCGGTGTTGCCTTTATTGTTGAAAAGCGTGGTTGCCATACTAGTAAGGACTCCCATTACCACAACGGAGAATAGAATTCGTTTCATTGTTATTTTACCGCCCCGGGAACGACTTTCTATTTTGTAACACACCATCCAACAGCCTTGCAGCTCTGGACGATTCGTCTTTGCCAACCTTGGCCCTGAGTACAGAAATCAGGTTCTTCAACTGTGCCTCAGTCAGCCCGGTATTTAGCCCGACGTTGAAATGGGACTGCAGCTGGGGATTAACGCCATCCATGCTGGCCAACGCCGATATGGTGGCAATCTCCCGGCTCTGGAAGTCAAGATTGTCACGCCCAAAGATATCGCCGAACAGGTGACCTTTCAGAAACTGATCGATGGCCGGAGCAAAGGTATAGATCACCCCGGTGACCGGCTTTCCAACAAGTTTCGTCTGAATGTCCGTGCCAAGTTCAACACTGCTTTTATTGGCAGGCAAGAGGCTTGCCTCCCTGCCAGTCGCATCCTTGATCCCCTTCTTCTGCCGCTCTTCCATGACCCCCATGAAAGTGCCTATGCCGTTCAGACTGCGCGGAAAACCGGTATACGCATACAGTTGCACCAGTATTTCCTTGATCTCATTGACGGTCAGTCCGGCATACAACCCTTCATTCAAAGAGACTTTCAGTTTTTCCAGATCACCCTTGGCGGTAAATGCTGCGATTGGGATAATCCCTTGTTGTTTTGAACTCAATGTCTGATTTTTGCCCATGGTCTCTGCCTCCGCAATGGCTGCAATGATAAACATCATGGCAAAAATAATTGCCAGGAACTCGGTAATCAGTTTATTCATGCCTGCCTCCCGGAGTGCCGCTGTACTGTTCGTCGCTGACTTTTTCCAGCCATTCGACGCTCTTGCCGTCGAGCTGTTCGGCTATGGCGATATGGGTCATGGCGCTGTCCGGCGCGGCTCCGTGCCAGTGTTTTTGTCCGGGTGGAATCGAGACGACATCGCCTTGCCGGATCTCCTCGACCGGGTCACCCCAGCGCTGGACACGTCCGGTGCCCGCGGTCACGATCAGGGTCTGACCCAGCGGATGGATGTGCCATGCGGTCCGGGCTCCCGGCTCGAACGTAACGCGACCACCGGAGATGCGGGCCGGATCGTTCGCCTTGAACAGGGTGTCAATCCGTACGGAACCGGTGAAATATGCGGCTGATCCCTGGCTGGGAGGCTGGGTGCCGCTCCGCGTGATGCTGATCCTCTGCTCCGCCTGACTGCTGCTCAGAGCTTTATCCTCCAGGAACTTGTACATCAGGTCGGCGATTTCAAGATTGTTAAGATCTGAGAACGGAAAGTGCGTGTTGCCGCGAATGCCTGTTTCTGGCAGATGCACCACAGTTACATCGCCGCCGTGGCGGTTCACCGCATCCCTCCATAACCGCGCCATCGCCAGACGAACGCGCCACTGGTCCTGACCAGGATTAGTCAGCGGTTTTTCCGGAATGTTATCGCCGTAGTAGATGATGATCGGGATTTTGGTGAGCTTCAGGAACTCCGGCAGGGGTACGCCAACCGCCTCAAACGGGCCAGCGGAACTCGACAGCGGAGCAGGCACTTCGCCGTTCGGGAAAATAAAATTACTGCCCGGTTCATAAGAGACGATGGCGCGGACATTCTGGCTCTTGATGGCGGTGCGCCACCCCATGCCGCCGCTATGTGAATGGGTGACGAGGATGCCCGGTCCGATCTTGTTGAAAAGTGCCGCAACGGCATCCGAGTTAACCTCGATATCGATAGGGCCGGTGTCGGGTGTCATCTGGCGGAAGTACTGATTCATGGTTTCAGGGTCGCGTGAGAACTGCACGCCGGGGAAGAAATCGGGCCAGACTCCGAGGCGGAAAATATTGAACCATTTTTGCTCGTCAGCCACCGGCGTCAGGGTGCCCGACTTGGTGCTGCGTCCTGCATTGCCGCGACGGGGCTGATCTACCAGATACACTCCGAAACCACGGCGCAGGAAAATGTTCTGAAATCCCTCGCGGCCATCCGGTGTTGTTTCCCAGGTTTTCGAGAACTGTCCGAAGCCATGCCAGAGCACGAGCGGCAGCTTACGGGCATTCACCGGAATCTGGTACGACACATAGGCGTGATCGCCGTGGAATGTTTGTCCTTCGGGAGACATTTTGATTGGATCGAAGGTGCCGGGGTTCGTGATCACTGTGCCGCCGACGGCAAAACTGCCTTGCTCCTGGATGACAAGTGGCGCGGACTTGTTGTTTCCGCCAGCCATTGCCCATGACGACGCAAGGCTGATGGCGAGGATCATCATGATCACAATGAGAGATTTCCGATGTTTCGTACTCATAAAATTATCTCCTTTTCGCAGTCTCAACTGTGTTGATCGTGTTGATCACCTCTTCGGTGGCGCCTCTACATCTGAAAAGACCTGTACTGCATCCGGGAGGCGCTGCCCCAGGATCTTGATCGCCGCGACGGACGCATTCAGGTCAGCAAGTTCGGCTGCGGAGAAGCGAACATCAATCGCGCCGATATTCTGAAGCATATGCTCCTTGTGGGTTGTTCCCGGGATCGGCACGATCCAGGGTTTCTGGGCCATCAGCCACGCCAGAGCGATTTGTGCGGGTGCGGCTGATTTTCGTTCCGCCCACTTCTTTACCAACTCCACAAGCGCCAGATTGTGCGGCAAATTCTCTGGCGAGAACCGGGACTCAGTGCCTCGAAAATCACCGGGAGCAAACCGGGTATTGGCGTCGATCCAGCCAGTCAGGAACTGCACACCAAGTGGACTCCACGGCACAAAACCAATGCCAAGTTTCTCACAGATCGGGAGCCCTTCCTTCTCGGGTCCGCGCCATAACATCGAGTACTCGCTTTGCACGGCAGTAACGGGTAATTCTGAATGGGCACGTTGCAGCGTCTTAATCCCCATCTCTGAGAGACCCCAGTGCAGGACCTTTCCTTGTGCCATCAGTTCCTTGACAGCACCTGCAACATCTTCGATCGGTACCTGCGGGTCGACGCGGTGCTGATAGAGGAGATCGATTCGATCGGTCCGAAGACGTTTGAGCATCGCCTCGACTACCCGCTTGATATGTTCCGGTCGGCTTTTGAGTCCCGGCAGGCGTTTACCCGTTTCCTGATCGATGTTCCAGCCAAATTTAGTTGCTATCACAACCTTATTCCGGAAAGGAGCCACCCCTTCGCCGAGAATACGCTCTACTTCGAACGGGCCGTACGCCTCCGCCGCATCGAAAAAGGTGACACCATGATCGAATGCGGTGCGGATGACGTTAATCATTTCCGGTCGGTATGGCACTGTGGTTTCATACTTGCGGCTCATGTTCTGCACGCCAAGGCCAATGCTCGACACCTCAAGTGCGCCGAGCCTGCGATTCCCCAGACTTGAGGGCTGTCGAGGACTGCCAGCGCCTGTAACCCGTTGGGAGTTGTGCCCTTCCTGAACTTGTGCAGCGGCGGAAACATGGGGCAGTAACGAGGCTGCGATCACTCCTGCTCCTGCGATAAGAAACTTGCGACGGTCCAGCATGGCAGGGCCAGTTTCTTGAACGTGGTCGTTTTGCGTAGTATTCATTACAGAGGCTCCTTATTTCAGTGTCGTGCCGAAGAACGAGGTCAATTTCCCCATGGCCTGATTTACATAGTCCGGTTTCCAGTAGGTTTCGATGTGGGTGGCACCGTCAATCAGGAACAGCTCTTTGTTTTTCGCATTAGTCGCTCCTGTAAAGGCACTTTGGGTCATATACAGGGAATCGGCCTTGCTGCCCGCCATCATCAGCAAAGGCTGGTTGATTAGGTCCATAGTACTGGCGGCATCGAAATTCATCAATTCAAGGAGACTGCTCATGGTGTATCTGAACGTTGAATTCGGGTGAGCGTGGGTCTTTCCGTAGTATTCAAAGCCCTGGCGATACAAATCAAATGGCAGCTTGGCAATTTGTTCATCAGTCAGCTTGGTATCGGCTGCATAGAAAATCTTGCCTCCGGCCGCTTCCTGTGCACGGGCTTCAGAAGCTTGCTGCAAGCGATCCTGTATGGTGGCTATTTGTGATTCCATAAAGCCGTTGCGTCGCACCAGACCGGAATTAAACATGCTCAAAGTGGCAATCGCTTTAAAACGCTTGTCAGTCTGGGCCGCTTTCAGCGAATAACCGCCGCCGCCACAAATGCCAAGCAAACCTAAACGACCAGCATCTACGCCGGCATACTGAGTGATAAAATCAGCCATGCCATGAATATCTTCAATCCGGTTTGCCGGCTTATCCACATTGCGGGGTACTCCACCGCTGGCGCCCTGATATGCCGCGTCCGCAGTAATGGTGATATAGCCCTGATCAGCCAGACGCTGAGCATACAAGCCAGCAACCTGCTCTTTCACGCCACCATTGGGGTGAGCCACCACCACCGCCGGATATTTATTGCCTGGGTTATAATTCGCGGGGGTATAAACGTTCGCAGAAATATCGATACCATTCAGTTTGTAGGTGACGGGATGAATATTTACTTTGCCCTTGACGTTTTCGGTAATCGCACCGTCATAGGCCAGAGTAAACGGATTCAGTTTATAGTCTGCGGCCATGGCTACCCCTGACGAGATACTGATAATTGCTGCCAATAACAATGATACAGCTTTTATGATACTCATAACGTTTCTCCTTATAATTAATGCAACTCCATGGCGAGCTTAGGAAATGGAGAGGTTTCTGATGCAGAGGCTACGGCTGTTCCAAGCCAGGCAATTGCACCTTTTTGAGCAGAATTTCCGTATTGCCGCCCGGCCTGGGGCTTCCGTTTATCGCTATGGCTTTCATATAATTACGCTCCTCTTGATTAATATGCCGCACTCATGATCTGAAGTGCCTCATCCTTGCCAAGCGAGGTCAGGATGCCCAAATTTCCATTTTCCACCGCCTTCTCTGCCATGATTTCCAGATCTTCTTCTTTGACGCCGGCCTCACGCAGGTTCGCCGGCATCTTGATGACGGAATAGAATGCTTCCAGTTGTCTGACACCAGCTTCAGCGGCTGTGGCGTCGTCCTCCTCGCAGATATCCATGACATTGCGGGCGAACTTCGCGAAAATCGGCAAATATTCTGGAGCCGAACTCATGGTGTGACGCATCCAGGCGGGAGTCAGCAGCGCCAGGGTGACGCCATGGGTCATGTCGTACTTGCTGGATAGTTCGTGTCCCATGCCGTGCAGCGGAAATGGGAAGCCCGGTTTTCCGAGCACAAACTGGAACCCGGCCAGAGCCATGGAGCTGGCCCACATGATGTTGGCGCGGGCATCATAGTCCTTCGGGTTTGCCAGGATCTTCGGGGCGTCCTCCAGCACAACTTTCATGACCCCTTCGTTCATACGGTCCTGAACCTTGGCGGCAACATCGGGGGTGAAATATTGTTCCATCAGGTGGCAGAGAATGTCTGCAACGCCAGCCATGGAATGATTTTCCGGTACTGTGTAGGTATATTCAGGGTCCAGAATGGAGAATATGGGATTAAGGAGAGGATGCATGATGACTTTTTTCTTGTGATCTGCGCCGACGGTGATGACTCCCCCCATATCCATCTCGGAACCGGTTCCCGCCATGGTCAGGATGGTGGCCAGGGGGGCCACAGCGCTGATAGTGGCCCCACCGGGTTCCCCGACGAACAGATCGTTGACCGGGCCATCATATTTAACCCCAGCGGCAATGGCCTTGCAGGCGTCCAGAGTCGAGCCGCCCCCCACGGCCAGAATGAAATCACAGCCGTTGCTGCGATAAATCTCGATGCCTTCCTCTACGCTTTCGACCCTCGGGTTGGGCTGGATGCCGCTCAATTCCACGTATGCGAGACCGGCTTGTTCGAACTGCTGAAGTATGGTCTCATAGATGCCGTTTTGCTTGATGCTGCCGCCGCCATAGGCCAGCAGTACCTTGGACCCGCCATGGGTCTTGATGGTTTCACCGAGAATATTGATTTGCCCCTTGCCGAAGTAGGCAGTGGTTGGAATGCTGTAGATGAAGTTGTGCATGCTTGGTCTCCTGTATGGTTATTTGTCACCGCTCTCAGCGGCCAGTCAGTTGTTCCAGTTTCTCCGGATATCGTTCGCCTTGCACCGTGATCTGAGCGGCGGCCTGCTCTATAGTGGCGAGATCGGCAACAGTGAGTTCAACAGCAACCGCTCCTATGTTCTCGTCCAGCCGCTTCAGTTTAGTGGTGCCAGGGATCGGCACAATCCACGGCTTCTGGGCCAGGAGCCAGGCCAGGGCGATCTGGGCCGGGGTGGCATTCTTCTCTGCCGCTATTCGGCCGAGCAGATCAACTAGAGCCTGATTCGCCTTCAGTGCCTCGGGGGTAAAGCGCGGCAGGGAGCTGCGGAAGTCGGTGCTGTCAAAGGTGGTATTTCCATCCATCTTGCCGGTGAGGAATCCCTTGCCCAGCGGGCTGTAAGGGACGAGACCAATTCCCAGCTCTTCCAGGGTTTGCAGCAGCCCTTCTTCAGGCCGCCTGAACCAGAGCGAATACTCATTTTGAACTGCAGCAACCGGCTGGACAGCATGTGCACGACGAATAGTTTGAATTCCAGCTTCTGAGAGGCCGAAATGCTTTACCTTACCTTCCTGAATGAGCTCCTTCACCGCTCCGGCAACATCTTCGATTGGCACATCCGGGTCTACGCGGTGCTGATAGAACAGGTCGATAACGTCAATCCTGAGCCGCTTTAGCGAAGCCTCGGCCACTTCCCTGATATGTTCCGGTCGGCTGTTCAGAACAGGCCCGCTCCCCTTCGTAGCCCGTGGATCGACGCTGGTGTCGAAACCAAACTTGGTGGCGATGGTCACCCGGTTGCGCAGCGGTGCCAGCGCCTCACCGACCAGTTCCTCATTCGTAAACGGCCCATAAACTTCTGCCGTATCGAAGAAGGTGACGCCCAGCTCTACAGCTGCCCGGAGGAGAGCAATCATTTCCTGTTTGTCTTTGGGAGGCCCATACGAAAAACTCATACCCATGCAGCCAAGCCCTAAAGCAGAAACCTCCAGACCACTTTTTCCCAATATACGTTTTTGCATTGATTTCCCCTTTGCATGTTCAACTACCCTCTTGATGATCGTATCCTACTCCTGAAATCTCAAGGGCAGATAGAACGATCCTGTCGATTTATTGCCTGATCCTGTTAATCATTGAAATATGGTTGTAACAACAAAAGTCATGCGCTAGTATTTCATCAGGAGGAAAATATGAAAAACAACGAAATTTCAGCGAGTATTGTAGATAACAGTCTGGAAATCGGGGTTGCGGCTTTAGCAGAACGTATTGCCCGATGGACTGAAAATGGCGAGTTACACGCAACTGCCATTCCTGACCTGTCACTATTCCGGCGCAATGAACCAACCGAACCAATCAGCGGCATGTACGAACCAAGCATTTGCCTGGCAGTGCAGGGAGCCAAGCGCGTCATTCTAGGAGAAGATACCTATGTGTATGACGCCCACCACTATCTGATAACATCAGTACATCTTCCCACGATCGTACAGATTATTGAAGCAAGCCCGGAAAAGCCGTATCTGGGGCTCAGGTTGAAATTAGATCTGCGTGAAATTTCCCAGTTAATGGTGGATAGCAACCTTCCACAGCCACGCCCGCAACAATCGAGTCGTGGCATGGCTACAGGCGAAATGACGCTTCCGATAATAAGAGCATTCCAGAGATTGATAGATCTGCTTGCCGAGAAGCAAGACATTCCGATTCTTGCACCGAACATCCAGAGGGAAATTATTTACCGTTTACTTGTGGGGGATCAAGGCGAGCGTTTGCGCCAGATAGCGTCGGCGGGGAGCCAGAGCCAGCAGATAGCACGGGCAATCGAGTGGTTGAAAGGTAACTATTCTGAGCAATTGAGTATCGATGATCTCGCTGCACAGGCCAGCATGAGCAACTCAACATTTCATCATCATTTCCGGTCTATGACTGCTCTCAGCCCGTTGCAGTTTCAGAAACAGCTTCGACTGCAGGAAGCCAGGCGGCTTATGCTGACAGAACGGATGGATGCCGCAAACGCAGCTTTTCAGGTTGGTTACGAGAGCCCTTCACAGTTCAATCGTGAGTACAATCGTCAGTTTGGAGCACCACCGTTACGGGATATTACTAAACTTCGTCAGTTGTCTGCTGCGTAACAGACAACAACTTCCGCATTGGAAAACATGAAATTATTGCTGGTCGGCAAGCGAAAACCAACCACTACCAGAGGAGAAAAACAGATGAACGTTATCGGAATCAACGGAAGTCCACGGAAGAAATGGAATACAGCTACACTCGTGGCCAAGACACTGGAAGGAGCAGCATCGCTAGGGGCTGCAACGGAGCTGGTTCACCTTTACGATCTGGACTTTAAGGGTTGTATAAGCTGCTTTGCGTGCAAAACACGCGGAGGTAAAAGTTACGGGAAATGTGTCCTGAACGATGACCTGGCACCGGTACTGGAAAAAATAGCTGCTGTCGACGCCCTTGTCATCGGTTCGCCGATATACTTCGGTACGGTTACCGGCGAGACACGCAGCTTTCTCGAGCGACTGCTGTTTCCGTACCTCACGTACACAGTACCTTACGGAACGTTGTTCCCTAAAAAAATCAAGACCGGTTTCATCTACACCATGAATGTTCCGGAAGAGCGGAGCAAGGAGTTTGGCTACGAACAGATCTTCAAGACCAATGAGCGCTATGCGGAGATGCTCCTTGGTTCTGCCGAAACGCTGTGCGCCTTTGACACCTGCCAGGTAGATGATTACTCGCAGGTGGTGATCGAAAGCTTCGACCCAATTCACAAAGCCAATCGCCGAAAGGAGGTGTTACCTCTGGAATGTCAGCGCGCCTTTGAGTTGGGGCAACGGTTGGCAGGGGCAGAAGGGATAGCGGCGTAGCGTTTTCAAGACGGGACGAAAAGGGGGCAGGCTGTTTTATTAAAAAACGCCTGCCCCCTTTTCCCTTCCTGAAGCCATCGTTTCTTTTGTTTACTGTATCAAACCAAGTTTCTTCAACCAGTTTGCCAACTCATTGTCTGCCCTGCCGACATTACTGCCTTTTATAGTCAACCCGGACATGACCTTTGCCGTCGGACAAAGCTTCTTGATATCGCGCTTGCTGCTTCCCAGGCCACTACCCTCATGGGTGCAATAGGGAACGATGGTCTTCCCCGAAAAATCGTAGGATTCCAGGAACGTAAAGATCGCCATCGGCATCGTTCCCCACCTGTTCGGATAACCAAGATAAATCACATCATACGAAGCGATATCGTCTACCATTTCCGTAAGCTCAGGACGAGCATTTCAACTCAACTCACTCTGCGCAACACGGGTTGTTTCCGTGTAATCTTCCGGGCATCAGTTCACGTCCGAGACCTGTTTCATATCCAGAAACAGATCCGTCAGCGTCAGCGTCAGAACAGGTGTTACGCTATCATCAAAAACATTCACTTTCAACTGAAGCCGGTCAAAATTTGCGTCCGTCGCGGTGATCCGAGTTTTGAGGGAAGAGGCAACGGCAGGGACTATAGTATCAAGTTCGGACGACTTCGCTGCTGTAATCAGGATCAAGGGAATGTTGGTAACAATGGATGGGGAGCCGGGAGATGGAATGATGAGTTTCTGGCCTTGAACCTCCAGGCTGAAGACATGGGTTTTATCAGCGCCGGAGAAAAGGACGGTTAAGAAGGCATTCAGATGCTGCTCCAGAGTCCTGGGCAGAGGTGTATTGGAAGGACTGCCAATGCAGCCGGTTGTATCAATGCATTCGATAGAAATATGATCATTGCTGGTCAAGACAGCTTGAAGTGGGCTGGCAAATTCAAGTACAGGTCCAACCTGCGGGTCGTATTGGAATTGGAGCTTGTCCGCCTCCAAAATATCCAGATTGGAAAGGGACAGCCGATGTTGCAGCTCAAAGGGCCTGAGATCTTCCTTCGTAAAATGATACATGCGATAATCCTCGCCAGAACCGCCCAGAGAGAGGTCCACTGGGAAAAAGCCGCTGGTGATGGTCAGATTTAGATCGTCCATCGACTGAGACCCGCTTTGCCGGATAAGGATCACGAAGTGATCGTCTTCGGAGGAAAGATATGCCATTCGAAAGGTGCCAATTGCGGTGGAGGTCCCATTCTCCGTTCTCAGGAAGGTCATCGTGTCGTTTGTAGAAAGATAGTCATTGACGTTCCAGTCGACTTCATAAACCCATTGTCGTGCCGCAAGCAGGCGGTTGGTTTCGGTTTCGGTGCCGGCATCGGGAATACCGGCGGGTGTAGCGGTCTGGGCAATGAGAAAGACCTGGTGATCGTCTCCGGTGAGGAGGTTTAACGAGGACCCAGTGCTGTCACTTCCTGAACAGCCCATTAACAGTGATAAAAGCAGGGGAAGAAAAACCGGCAAAGTATATCTCTTAAAGGTCATGGGGACCTCCCGTTCGCCCTTCTTGTCAAAGGTGACAATGCTTTTCATTCTTTGGCCCATCGTTTTCAGAGCTAAACACGACAATAAAAAAGCCCTTTTTTGAAGGGCTTTGAAGATAATTCATATTTTCACTATTAACGCCGGGGAAGAGGTGAGGCAATTGCTGCTGCCACGTCTATTGCTCTGCTGGAATTGCCGATGCCGTCGGTGCCGGATGCAATTTTCAGTCTGATGCGAGCATTAACGCGTGCCAGGTTTACACCGGTTTCGGCAACTATTTCGGCTAGCATCTGTTCATTGGCGATAATATGATACGCCATGCTCTCGGCTTTCTGCACGAGAACCTCCAGTGTCTCACTTAATGACTCTACCACTTGAGATAGAGCAATAAAGTTCTCCACGATCAGATGTTCAGCACTCTTTTCGGCAAGCGGCTTTTGTGGTGCTGCCTTTACTTTTGCAGGTTTTTTCTCCACTACCGGCTTAACAGGTTTTGCCTTTTTTGGGGAAGCTGTCGAACTCTTTTTTGTAGTTGCCATGAGTATTCTCCTTTAACTTGATCACCGGGATTTGGTGTAATGCCTGATATTCATCAGCAATGCTATTGCTTCTCCATTACAGCTATTACTGTATATACCTGAGTCAAAGGGTAGCACAATAAAAAATTATAACCTGTGGAAGTATCCGTGATATCACCATAGAATTCAACCATTATCTTGTTGACGCGGCTGCCGGCAACATACTTGAATACTGAATGATTCCTGATGAAAACTAATTATCTTGTATCCACGGTAAAGATGTTTTATTTAATCATCGATTTATTTCTAATTAAAAGGACATCCTTCATATGAAACCCACCATAAGAATCACCACGGCATATGTGGTTGGCAGCATAATCACCAACAGCAACTTCAGCCACATTATGGCCAAAGCCGAAAATCAGTATCTGAAAATGACCGGCAGATTTACCATGTCAAACATAGACGTGGAAGAATACGAAACAGGGAATAAGGCCTATGGCATGATTCAGGGTGGTCAAGGCGCATTTGTCCACGAAGGTGAAAATGCATCCATAAAGTTCAAGCTGGATGGTAACAGATTTACCGGTTCAGATAGCGACTCCGGCAAAAGCTTTAGCGGTGAAGTGATCGGCAAGAGCGTGAAAATATATGATTATGACGAAGGCAAAAATTTTCTTTATTATTTGTCGGAATAAATCTAAAAAACAGGTGATAACAGACTGCTTACAACAAACCAGGAGAAGCAAGATGAAGATTATCGCCATAATCGCCAGTCCTCGTGGAATGCAGGGCAACACAGGGCGCCTGCTGACGGAAGTTCTGTCCGGAGTGACGGAAACCGGAGCTGAAACAGAAATCCTGTCCCTGAAAACATTGAATGTTCAACCCTGCGTAGCCTGCGACGTTTGCCACAGAACCGGCATATGCAGCATCAATGACGATTACGAGGGTATCAAGGAAAAGCTCCTTGCCTGTGACGGCTTTATCCTGGCCAGTCCGAACTATATCTTCAGCGTCTCGGCCCAGATGAAAGCTCTGTTCGACCGCTGCAACGGCCTGATCCACTGCATGGCCCTGGAGGGCAAGTATGCTGCCGTGGTAGAGACATCCGGCGGCGGCGATGACCAGGAAGTGGTCAACTACATGGAGCGGTTTGCCAACACACTCGGTGCGAACTCGGTCGGCGGAGTAAGTTCGGCCGTGGCCGGTTTCCGTAATTTTCCTGACGAAGACAACCTCTACACCAAAGCCCGCAGCCTGGGACGGGAACTTTGCCAGAGCATCATGGAAAAACGGGCATATCCGGAACAGGACGGTTTTCGCGAGGGGTTCAAGGCACGGATGGCAGGCCTGGTGGAATTCATGAAGAAATACTGGGTATATGAGCGTGAATACTGGGCAAAGAAGAAGCTTTAAGGCAGGTCAGTTGAAGTTAAGTACAAATGTAATCAAGCACTACCCGGACAGAATCACCCCCGCGGATGAATCTGCTGGTGCAGCCTTTTCAAGCGTTCACGGGTGACATGGGTGTAGATCTGGGTGGTGGACAGGTCGGCGTGGCCAAGCATGATCTGCACGCTGCGCAGGTCGGCGCCGTTTTCCAGCAGATGGGTGGCAAAGGAATGCCGCAGGGTGTGGGGCGAGATATTCTTGCGAATGCCGGCCAAAGCCGCCCGCTTCTTGATAATGTTCCAGAAGGCCTGGCGGCTCATGGCATTACCCAGGCGGGAAAGAAACAGAAAGATATTCTTCGCCGCCAGATCCTGCTTGTAGCGAACCCCCTCCAGATATGCCGTGACCCGCTGGCACGCTGAATCGCCGATCGGCACCAGCCTTTCCTTGCTCCCTTTCCCCATGGTCAGCAGATAGCCGGCATCCAGATTCACCTCCCGCAGTTTGAGGCTGACCAGTTCCGAAACCCGCAGGCCGGTGGCGTAAAGAAGCTCCAGCATGGCCAGGTCGCGCACATTCTCGCCGGACGTACCGGCACAGGCAGCGAACAGGGCATCCACCTCCTGGGATGTCATGAACTCCGGCAGCTTATGCAGGGTGCGCGGGGCCTCGATGATCGATGCCGGATTGCTGTCAGCGTAGTTTTCGATCATCAGGAATTTGTGGAACATGCGGATGGACGACAGGCAGCGCGCCCGGCTGCGGGGACCGATGCCCGCATCCTTCAGTCGCCCCAGAAAGGTAGCAATGTCAATGGATGCCACCTCGCCCGGCGTACTGCGACCTTCTATTTCCAGGAAGTCCAGATAGCGTATCAGATCGCGGCTGTAAGCCTCCTGGGTATTGGCCGAAAGCCCCTTTTCCACCGCCAGGTAATTTATGAACAGATCAAGGTAGTCGTTCATTGGTTTATTCCGAACCCTGATAAACAGGATAAGCTCGTTAACGAAGTGTCCTGTGCCTTCAATTCTGCCAAAGATCCGCAGGCAACCGTTCACCGGACAACAGCCGCTCCCGTAATTCCGGACGTTCCAAAAAGGCCAGTACGCCTCGCCCCAGCTCGATGCTGCGGTCGTCGAGTCCACGATGGCTAAAAGAGCTGGCCAGTGCCATAAACGCCTCGTCGAAGACCGCCTGGCGCAGCAGGTCGGCGGAAACCAGCCGCTGCTCATCGGTTATGATCGGATCGAATGCCTCCAGGCAGCTGGTGCGGTCGAGGGAGGCCACGGCACGGCACACAAGAGGACGAACAGCGTGAATGGTACAATTGCCGTGAGTATCGAGCAGCGGACAGAAAATCTGCTTGGTTATCCGCTCATCGTCTTCCATCCATCGTACCCGGCGACAGTGATCCGAGATACGTCCTTGAACAGCGTCAAGCTCGGGCTGCGGGAGGCGTTCACGCAGCCAGTCTGCAATAATCATCGCTTCCGGCAGCAAAACCGTAACATTAAGCACACAGCAATGGGGGCAACCGGAACTGCAGGCAATCGGGCGTTCGCGGCAAACCAGATCCGCGGCCGCAGCGCACTCTGTAACGGCCCGCGCCAATGACCCGGCATCCAGAGCGCCAGCCAGCGTTACCGACAGCGCTGAGGTCAACTCAGATCCAAAACGTTCAACATTCAATGCGCTGTTGACCATGACTGACACCTGTCTGTCGATTATCCTTAGCTCCTAGACATGTGGAAACCGCACGTATGCGGACATGAACACGACTTACTCAAGCCCCTCCATCTTCCACCGCAGATACATTGCCTCAACCTTATCCCTGGCCCAGGGCGTCTTCCGCAAAAACTTCAGGCTGGAGGCAATACTCGGGTCATGGGTAAAGCAGCGGATTTCGATAACCCTGCCCATCTCTTCCCAGCCGTACTGCTCCACCAGATCGGTCAAAATCATTTTCAATGTCACGCCGTGCAGCGGATCATTTAATTGCTGTACTGTCATTCCACCCCTCACACCCACTCATCAATAGCAGTCCGCAACTGTTTCCTGATCTCTTCCAGCTTGTCTTCCGCCAGAATCTTATGACCGAAAATATCGCGGACATAGAAGACGTCGGCCACCTGGTCAACCTTGGTGGAGATCTTTGAGACACCGATATATAGACCGATCTGGGTCAGGGTGCTGGTGATCAGATAGAGCAGGCCCACCTTGTCATGGGCGTAAACATCAATAACCGTGTAATCCTCGGAGACCTCGTTGTCGATTTCCACCTGGGTCGGGAAGCGGGGAGCCGGTCGGGAGGTCAGAAGCGACGGCCGCTGGCGCTTCTCCACCAAATCATCCACATTAGCCTCCGCATGGATAACCCGGCACATATCGTCCTGCACCTTTTGCCAGCGCTGTTCATCGGTGATGACGAGTCCCTGGGGTGAATTGACCTGTAGAATATCCAGGACCTTGCCGTTTCTGCTGGTATTGATCTGAGCCCCGAGGATGTTGACGCCGTTGGCAGCCATGACCCCGGTGATGCGTGAGAAAAGTCCCGGCATGTCCCGTGTGCAGATGGTAAATTCGGAATAACCGCTGTCCTGCTGATGGACCAGCTTCATAAGGATGTCGGTTTCCTCCAGACCGAGGAGCAGCCTGGCATGATTGGCTATCAACTGAGCATCGTTGGAAAGAAGCAGGCGGACAGGCATGGCCTTGAGTTCG
>Ga0209212_1004523_pt1 | contig 17136 bp, 17 predicted proteins | sample RifGroC2_FD_183996 | JGI IMG/M metagenome (GOLD analysis project Ga0209212, IMG submission 183996) | Groundwater microbial communities from Rifle, Colorado, USA - Groundwater C2 (SPAdes) (version 2) | ecosystem: Environmental > Aquatic > Deep subsurface > Groundwater | place: Rifle, Colorado...
GTGCGCGATTTGTCTCTGTTCCAGCGTTTCCTCAAGATGTGCGCCGCACGCTCGGGGCAGTTGCTCAATCTTTCCGCGCTGGCGGCGGATTGCGGCATTTCTCATGTAACCGCGCGGGAATGGATGACGGTGCTGGAGGCGAGTTATATCGTTTATCTGTTGCGCCCCTATCATCCCAACCCCGGGCATCAGAATTTCGGCAAGCGGCTGGTGAAGATGCCCAAGCTGTACTTTCTCGATACCGGTTTGATGGCGTATTTGTTGAGCATACGCGATGCGAATACGCTGAGCACCCATGCCTCACGCGGTGCATTGTTTGAAACGCTGGTGGTGTCGGAGTGGGTAAAGCGCCAGTTCAACGCCGGTGAGGTTGCCGAGTTGTACTTCTGGCGCGACAGTGCGGGGCATGAGGTTGATCTGTTGATCCCGCAGGGCAACCAGTTCATGCCCGTGGAAATCAAATCCGGTTCCACTTTCAGCAGCGACTGGACGACAGCGCTACGCAAGTTGTCGGCATTGTTCGGCGATGCGGCACTGTCGCCTGGTATTGTTTATGGTGGTGACGGGCAGTATGAACGCGACGGGTGTCGCGTTGTCGGCTGGCAGGCGCTGGCGGAATCCGCAGCGCAATAGCTGTGCAGCAAGTTTACTCAGCAGTCAAATGAATAATCAGGGACACCACGAATAATTTTTTCTTACACGAGCCGCGCCAATATCAGGCAAGCGCAATATGCAAATGACGGCCTAACGCTTCGACCGCTTCGGCAATACGCGGGAGTTTTGTGCCGTGCCCTGCGTCGAGCATCCTGCGCACTTCCTTTTCGTCCACGCCCAGCCTTTGCGCAAGCTCGGATTTGCTGATACCCGCTTCGCGCATTGCATCATAAAGCACGGCCTTTGCAGCGGTTGCCGCCGGGGGTGAGACGATCACTTCGCCCCGACGCGGCTTGCTTACGACAGGTAGAGATTCATTATCCCGGATGCGGGATTCAAGCGCGGCTTGCAGGCAGCCTTCCGCCACGTCGATCCGGTCTTCGTTTGCGCCCGCCTGTGAAATGGCCTCTGGCAGGTCACGGCAAGTGATCACCCAGCCGCCGTTTTCTTTGGTGAACTTGAATGCGTAATCGTAAGTTTTCATGGTGTCCCTCTATTTGTGCAGGTCGCTTTCCTTGATGCACAGTTGCTTGAGCATGGCGTGAAAGGTTCCGGTTTTCAGTTCATCCTTCAAGTTGCGCACGATGGTTTTATGTCCGTTGATATAAAGCGCGCCATGGCTACCCTTGCCTTCATCGGGATGCCACTCGTAAGACCATCCCTTGCGTTCGGCGAGCGCTTTGAGTTTCTTGAGGAATTCACTGCCTTTCATGCTTCGCATGGTCGGTCATAATTGTCCGATTGTCAATATTTGATTACGCATGGCAATTGGGATTCAGCATCGCAATAGTTTTCCCAACGGAAATTAAAGAGGCCTTATCAGCAGCAGGCGCAGCTCTCCCCGCTCGTGTCTTTGTCATCAAAGGGAATGGCCGCGCCGCATCCCTCGAACAGGCCGTAGTGCCGGCTGAAATCACCGATGAATTCGAAATGCGGCGCGAAACGGGTCTCGTGCAGCATGCGCCAGGTGTTGCCGCACACCGGAAACACGCGCCCGGTTTCGATGTGGTGATGCTTGTCCAGCACGATGCGGTGCGGATGGTCGGGGATGGTGCCGCGATAGATCACGGCTTGGCCGTAGTCTTCGCAGGCGCTTTCCATGCTGTCGAGTTTGAATAGCCGGTAGGTCGCCGAGTAGAACTTCAGGTTGCCCACGCGCGGCACGAGCTTGGGGTCGGTGATCTCCAGCGGACGGTCTTCCACCAGACGCGGATCGGCGAAACCGTGGCGTTGCGCCAGCCGCAGGAAATCGTTCCAGTACAGCGCGCCGCCCAGACATTCGCCGTACAGCACCGGGTCGTTGCGCACGGCATCCGGCACGCGGCGGTCGGCATACACGTCGGAAAAATAGAATTCGCCGCCGTTCTTCAGCAAGCGATGCAACCCGCGCAGCACGGCATCCTTGTCCGGCGACAGGTTGACCACGCAGTTCGATACGATCACGTCGAAACTGCCGGGCGCAAGATCGAGCTGATCCAGTTTCTCGATGTAGCCTTCCAGAAAACGCACATTGGCATAACCGAACTGCTCGGCGTGCCAAGCGCGATGCTGTTCCGCTACCGCCAGTTGCTCCGGCGTCATATCGACTCCGACCACTTCGCCGCTCTCGCCGACCAGTTGCGCCAGCGCATACACGTCGCGCCCGGAACCGCTGCCCAGATCGAGCACGCGGCAGCCTTCGAGCAGGGGCGGACACACCAGACCGCAGCCGTAATAGCGCGCCAGCACCTCGGGATGAACGCGCGCCAGCAGCGGCTTCAACCAGACCGGCAGCGCGCTGGCATCACAGCAGGCGCTGGTCTTCAGGTCGCCCGATGTCTGCAATTGCTTGCCGTAATAGTCCTGAACCATTTCATGCATGATGAATCCTCTTGCTGGTAGCGAAATAAATAGTCGTGTGTCGTGCCGTATTCTTGCACGGCTGCTCAGGGCGCGAAAGCGCAGCCGGCCTCTTTGGCCACAAAATGGAAATCGGCGAATCCGGCATGGGCAGTTTCGCCGGTATTGTCGGTGTCAGCAGCGACCGAGAGCTGGATCAGGCGCGCCTGGGCTGAGCCGAACTCGGCGATCACATCCTGCCGCACGTCGTGGCGCGCCACGACCCAGCGCCCGGCATTGGTCGCGCCCGATTCGGCCACGATCATGCGCGTGCGATCGGTGTAGGCATTCGGCTTGCGCGTGCCGACCGGATAGCGGTTGTCCCACACATAGTTGAGCGCGGCATCGGGCACGGCATCGCCGTAGATGCTGCGCGCCAGCGCGAGCTGGCCGCGCAACACCCAGCCGATCTCGGACGGCGGCAGGGCGAACGACACGTACACGCGCGCGGCGTAATCGTCGCCTGCTTTGGTGCCTAAGTCGGCCTTGACCAGCGGCGCATCCACGCGCCAGCGCCAGCACAGCACCGGGGTGCGTTCCAGATCGATTTCCACCGGGCGCGCCAGCAACGCCATGCTGCGCTCGGCGCTGGCCTCCACCCCGAGCACACCCTCCCACCTTGTCACGCGATAGCGGGTCGGCGCGACTCTGGCGTCGAGCTGGATGACCTGCCAGGGCGCGGGCACCGTGGCCGCTTCCGCATCGAAACGGCTCAACCACACCGCCTCCTGCGCCTGCGATGCGGCAGCACAGGCGAGCAGGCAGGCGGACAGCGCGCTACGCCGCCACATACCCGCTCCAGTGCGGCGGCAGCCTGTCCAGATCATGCGGCTCGTCCACGTCGTGCAGCATGGGAATAATGATGGAGAGTTTCATGTCAGCCGCGCCGCCACGCATGAAAACGTTCCAGCCATGCCAGCAGTTTCTGCGGCGCATGGGCGCGCTTCCATTCTCCTGCGGCGTACTTGTTGGCCTCCGCCAGCGTCGGGTAGATGTGGATGGTGCCGAGTATCTTGTTCAGCCCCAGCCCGTGCTTCATCGCCAGCACGAACTCGGCCAACAGGTCGCCCGCATGTTCGCCGACGATGGTCACGCCGAGGATTTTGTCTTTGCCCGGCACGGTCAGCACTTTGACGAAGCCATGCGCGCTGCCGTCGGCGATGGCGCGATCCAGTTCTTCGTTGTTGAATTTCACCACTTCGTAAGGAATGTTCTGCTCGCGCGCTTCCTGCTCGTTGAGGCCGACGCGCGCCACTTCCGGGTCGATGAAGGTGGACCAGGGGATGACGGAATAGTCCGCCTTGAAGCGCTTGAAATCGCCGAACAGCGCGTTCACCGCCGCATACCAGGCCTGATGCGAGGCGGTGTGGGTGAACTGGTACGGCCCGGCCACGTCGCCCGCAGCATAGATGTTCGGGTACAGCGTCTCCAGATAGTCGTTGGTGGTGACGGTGCGCTGGGTCGGGATGCCCAGCTCCTCCAGACCGAATCCCTTCAGCCGCGCGCTGCGCCCGACCGCGCAGATCAGCGCGTCGAATTCGATGCGGCGGGTCTGGCCGTCATGCTCGGCCACGATGAATTTGCGCTCGCCCTCTTTTTCGCAGCGCACCGCCTTGTGGCCGGTCAACACTTCCACGCCGTCGGCGGTGAGCGCGGCGCGCGCCAGTTCCGAGACCTCTTCGTCTTCGCGGATCATGATGCGCGGTGCCATCTCGATCTGGATCACGCCCGAACCCAGCCGTGCAAAACTCTGTGCCAGTTCGCAACCGATGGGCCCGCCGCCCAGCACCACCAGGTGCTTCGGCGCCGCATCCAGTTTGGCGAACTCGTCCCACAGCGTATCGCTGGTGACGTAGCCCGCATCCTCCAGCCCCTGCAGCGGCGGCACGAACGGTCGCGCGCCGGTGGCGATGACGATGCTGCGCGTGGTCAGCCGCTGCGTCGTGCCGTCGTTCAGCTTGATCTCGACCGTCCACGGATCGGTGATGCGCGCATGGCCTTGCAGCACTTCCACGCCCAGCCCGGTGTAACGCTCGACGCTGTCGTGCGGCGCGATCGTACGGATCACCTCATGCACGCGCGCCATCACCTTGCGGAAACTGAAGTCGGGCGAATTCGCATTCAGCCCGTAGTGCTCGCCGTGGCGCATCTGGTGCGCGAGCTTCGCGCTTCGGATCAGCGCCTTGCTCGGCACGCAGCCGTAGTTCAGGCAATCGCCGCCCATCTTGTGCGCTTCGATCAGGGTGACTTTGGCTTTCACCGCCGCCGCGATATAGGCCGACACCAGACCCGCCGCACCGCCGCCGATGACGATCAGGTTGCGGTCGAACCTGACAGGGCGCTGCCACTTATCATAAACACGGCGGCGTTGCAGCCACTGAACGAACCGGTTGCCGGTCATGGAAAATGCTCCGGGCAAGAAAAAGGAAAACTGCAAAACCGGCAAAGGGTGCCGTATAGACCGCGTAATTATGCGCGTATCCGCGTTCGCCGGGCGAGCCGTTCAGGGGCGTTCGGGGACGCCCCACAATGACTTGATCCGCGCATCGCGCCCGCAACCGTTGCGGTAATACCGATAGCGGATCGGGTTCTTCTTGTAATAGTCCTGATGATATTCCTCGGCAGGATAGAACACCCCGGTCGCCTCGATTTCGGTGTAGATGCGGGCGAAGCGACCGCTTTTCTCCAGCGCCTCCCTGCTGGCGCGCGCCAGCTTCCCTTCCGCTTCGCTCTGGAAATAAATTCCGCTGCGGTATTGCGATCCAACATCGCAGAACTGGCGATCCTTCACCGTCGGGTCGATATGCCGCCAGAAATAATCGAGCAGCGTCTCATAGCTGACCCTCGCCGCATCGTAAGACACGCGCACCGCTTCCGTGTGTCCCGTGCCTCCCTTGCTCACTTGCTCATAGGTCGGATCGGGCAGCGTGCCGCCGATGTATCCAGACTCGACCGCGATCACGCCGGGCAGTTTTTCAAAATCCGCCTCGATGCACCAGAAACAGCCGCCGGCAAAGATCGCCGTGGCAGTTTTCGTTTCGGCGCCGGCCGGCGCCGTGCACAGCAGCAGCGCGCACGCGGCCAAACGCCATCCGCGCCAGCACCTCATGTGCGCAGTTCCGGCAAAGGCGTTCCCTGCGGCACAAATTCCAGCGCCAGCCCGTTGTTGCAATAGCGCTTGCCTGTCGGCTCCGGGCCATCCTTGAATACATGCCCCTGATGGCCGCCGCAACGGGCGCAGTGGTATTCGGTGCGCGGCCACACCAGTTTGAAATCGGTCTTGGTGGCGATGGCATCCGGCAAGGGTTGCCAGAAGCTCGGCCAGCCCGTGCCGCTGTCGTATTTGTGCGCCGAGGAAAACAAGGGCAGGAAACAGGCGGCACAAATAAAGGTGCCATTGCGCTTCTCCTGATCCAGCGGGCTGCTGTGGGCGGGTTCGGTTCCTTCTTCGAACAGTATCTCGTAACGAGCGCGGGGCAGAAGCGCGCGCCATTCGGAGCGGCTTTTGATCAGCTGGGTCACGCCAGTGACTCCCCATGCAAAGGCAGGCATGAAAAGCAACAGCGACACACCTGCCAGACGATCCAGAAATGTGCGGCGTTTCATGATTGCCCTCCTTGCTAAAGAGATGTTGCCAGTCTAGACCTTATCCGTAATTTTGCATATTCCGCGAACTGCTGCTCCATCGGCACGGAGCTGAGGTTCGAAGGGAGAGCGACGGCCGGCAGCTTTGGCAAGTGAGCGGGCGATCGCGGGAATCTGGGTCGCCATCTCATTCAAATAAGCACATTGCCGACATTCCGGCACTGCTTGTCAGGCAAAGTTCTGACGGTTGCATGTGATAATATTCGACCTGATGCTGCTCGCCATTTTTAGAGATTTCCCTGCATGAACAACCTCCTTCACCCATCCGCCGTGCTCTATGCTGGCAATCGGCCATTTCCCCGGCTTGCCGCGTGTGAGCATTTTGCCGGCAGCGAGAAGTTGCTGCACAAGGCGCTCCAGATTCAAGCCGAATTATCGGTCGATGAGCTGCCTATCTTCGACATCACCGCCGACTGCGAGGACGGTGCTCCCGCAGGCAAGGAACGCGAACATGCGGGCATGATCGCCGAACTGATCCTGTCCGGCGCAAACCGCTTTGATCGGATCGGTGTCCGCATCCACGATGTCAGGCATCCGGCTTGGCGCGACGAACTGGAGATCATCATCGGCCAAGCCGGGCAGCGCGTGGCCTATATCGTTTTGCCCAAACCGGAAAACGCTGAAGACGTTGCAACGCAGATCACCGCGCTCGACAAACTGAGAGACCGTCACGGCATTACCCGCGAGATTCCCGTCCATGTACTGATCGAGACGCCCGGCGCGCTGCACGAGGTCTGGGAGATCGCGCGCCTGCCGCATGTCGAGGTGCTAGATTTCGGCCTGATGGATTTCGTCTCCGCACATCATGGCGCGATTCCCGCCGCCGCGATGCGTTCGCCCGGACAATTCAGCCATGCGCTGGTGGTGCGCGCCAAATGCGCGATTGCCGCCGCCGCGCTGGGCAACGGTGTCGTGCCCAGCCACAATGTCACCACCGAAATCCGCGATACCAACGTGGTGCGCGAGGATGCCCGCCGCGCCCGGCAGGAACTCGGCTTTTTGCGCATGTGGAGCATCCACCCGAACCAGATTCTGCCCATCGTCGAAGCCATGCGCCCGGATTTTGCGGAAATCAATGAAGCCGCCACTCTGCTGATCGCCGCCCGGGATGCGGCCTGGGGACCTATCCAGCACGAAGGCAAACTGCACGACCGCGCCTCTTACCGCTACTACTGGGAACTGCTGCAACGCGCACAGGCGACGGGCATGAACATTCCGGCCGATGCCCGGCGGCGCTTCTTTTCCTGAACCGGAGCTACCCGGGTTTCGCCCATGAACGATGCAATGAAACTGACTGAACTCGACGCGCTGCGCGCTATGCGCGGGCGCTAAACACACTGGACGTAGCGCACGTCGAAGCGATGCCGGACAAGGATCCGCTATTACTCGCAGTTGATGGCAGGAGAAATCTCCTCGAAGCGGGAAAATCAGCCGCATCGACGTATGCGGCGACCCGCCCCCTTCTGCGACCATGCGAAGCGGGGAGTATCCAGCGTAACCGGCTACGCTACCGCCAGATATACCCCGCACAAGGCGATGCTCGCGCCGACCGCATGGATGACGCGCTCGCGCGCCCGGCGCCGCACCCCCAGGCCGAATGCGACGCCGGCGGCGTGCAGCGATGCCGTCGCCAGCATGAAGCCCAGCGCATAGCCGATGCCGGAGGCCAGTTCAGGCATCTCGGCGCCGTGCGCATGGCCGTGCCACAGCGCGAACAGCCCGACCATGCCGCTGCCCAACAACAGCGACAGGCGCACCGATGCGGCGATCAACACGCCCAACAGCAGCACAGACAGCACGATGCCCTCTTCGACGAACGGCAGACTGATGCCCAGCATCGGCAATGCGCCACCCAGCGCCATCACACCGACGAAGGTGAGCGGCACGACCCACACCGAGCGCCCGCCCGTTTGCGCCGCCCACAGCCCGACTGCCAGCATCGCGCAGACATGATCCAGCCCGCCCGCCGGATGCGCGAGGCCGTACATGAAGCCGCCCGTTTCGCCAGCGCCCGTATGTGCATGGGCCAATGAAGGCAACAGCAAACCTGCCGCAATAAACTGCAACGCCCGAATCAAATTCAATTTGCTCATGTCATTTCTCCCGATTGAAGATCGCCATATTGCAAGCGCCTACAGTTTCGATATGTTCTGATTGCGAATAATATTCAGTTGGCGACAATGGGCAAACTTTATCACCCATGAGTAGCTGGCAGGCATATTATGATTCACCGGATCGGAGTTGCAAATGCATGAAATGTCGCTCGCCGACGGCGTGCTCAAGGTGATTGAAGATAGCGCCAAAGCCAACAATTTTTCCAGGGTGAAAACAGTATGGCTGGAAATCGGCGCACTGGCGGGTGTGGAACCGGAGGCAATGCGCTTCTGCTTCGACGCGGTAATGAAAGGCACTCTGGCGGACGGCGCCCGCCTGGAAATCGTCGCCCCCGAAGGACAGGGTCTATGCCTTGCCTGCGGCGCAACGGTTGTCATCCGGCAACGCTACGATTGCTGCCCGATATGCGAAGGCTACCCGGTGGAGCCGACTGGCGGGATGGAAATGCGGGTAAAGGAACTGGAAGTCGAATGAACCTGTAATCTCGCTTCCGGCCGCAGGCTTGCCAATAACGAACAAGGGGTACCGGGTATGTGCATTACTTGCGGCTGTAGCCATGGCGAAACAAAAATCGAAGGCAAGACATACACCCCTTCTCATGCCCATCATCATGGCCACGGGCACGGCGGCCACGCGCATACGCACGCCACGGCCAGCCGCCTGGTGCAGGTCGAGCAGGACATTCTTGCCAAGAACAACCAATATGCCGCAGTCAACCGCCGCCATTTCGCCGGGCATGGCATCTTCGCCCTCAACCTGGTTTCCAGCCCCGGCTCAGGCAAGACCACGCTGCTTACCCGCACCATCGAAGGACTTAAAGGCAAGCATCAAATCGCCGTGATCGAGGGCGACCAGCAGACCAGCCTCGATGCCGACCGCATCCGCGCCACCGGCGTGGCGGCGATCCAGATCAACACCGGCAAGGGCTGCCATCTCGATGCCCACATGGTCGGCCATGCGCTGGAGGAACTTGGTCTGGCGGACAACAGCCTGCTGCTGATCGAAAACGTCGGCAACCTGGTCTGTCCGGCGGCTTTCGACCTGGGCGAGGCGCACAAGGTGGCGATCCTGTCCGTGACCGAGGGCGAGGATAAGCCGCTCAAATACCCCGATATGTTCGCCGCCGCCGGTGTGATGCTGCTCAACAAGGTTGACCTGCTGCCCCACCTGAATTTCAGCGTGCCGCTCGCCGTCGAGTATGCGCGCCGGGTCAATCCCCGCATCCATGTCATCCTGACCTCTGCGGTCAGCGGCGAAGGCATGGAAGAATGGCAGGAATGGCTCGAAAACGGCATGAAAAACCGCTTTGTGGGAACGCCCGGCAACCCCGGCTCAGGAGGAATGTAAATGTGCCTGGCAATCCCGGCCCGCGTGGTCGAACTCCTCGATGATGGCTGTGCCGTAGTCGAGGTGGGCGGCGTGCGCAAGGAAATCTCGCTGGCGCTGATGGACGGCGTGGATACAGGCGATTACGTCATCGTGCATGTCGGCTTTGCGATCAACCGGCTCGACCCGGAAGAGGCGGAAAAAACGCTCCGGCTTTTTGCCGAAATCGGCATACAAACAGGGTGAAGTAAATTGACAGATTTTCGCAATGGCACACAAGCCGGCCGCCGATATCCGGTGTAATGCTCCGGCTGGCTTGCGGCCTGATGGTGTTTTGTAGTGCCCTCGCCGCATCCCGCCCCGAATATCCCTTTAACAGGAATCTCGCCGGGCAATCTATGCCGCAGGTTGCGGCATGCTCAACATAATGCCCAATATTGGATTGGGCCGCCATTTTGATGCGGCACAGAATGGCCGGTGAAAGGCCGCAAAAAGAAGGTTGATGGCCGGAAGATTTTTGCAGTACCATTGCAAGTTCGCGCGTCCGAAATGAACGACATTTTGATGATGCAGCAAAAAATTTTGATGGTGCAGTTCTGATGGTGCAGTTCAAAGAATAATCAAGTCGAAGCGACAAATAAAAACAATTTAATCGAAACGGAAAACTCCATGACTCTGATGATAGGAATCCCCCGGGAAATAGCCACGGGTGAAAAGCGTGTGGCCTCCGTGCCCGATGTCGTTGAAAAGCTCATCAAGCTGGGCTTCAAGGTTGCCGTGGAATCCGGCGCCGGCGATGCGGCCAATTTCAGCGACGACACTTACCGTGCCGCAGGCGCGGAAATTATCGACGGAACGGCCAAATTGTGGGCTGCATCCGACATCGTCTTCAAGGTGTGCGTCCCGACGACGGATGAAGTCGGCCTGATGCGCGAAGGCGGCACCTTGATCGGCTTTATCTGGCCGGCGCAAAATCCCGAGCTGCTGCAACAACTGGCGGCGAAAAAAGCAACCGTGCTGGCCATCGACGCGCTGCCGCGCATGTTGAGCCGCGCCCAGAAGATGGACGCGCTGACCTCCCAGGCCGGCGTCGCCGGCTACCGGGCCGTCATCGAGGCCGCCAACGTCTTTGGCCGCTTCTTCAACGGCCAGATCACGGCTGCGGGCAAGGTTCCGCCGGCCAAGGTGTTCATCGCCGGTGCCGGCGTCGCCGGCCTGGCGGCGATCGGTACCGCCGCAGGCCTGGGCGCCGTCGTGCGCGCCAACGACACCCGTGCCGAAGTGGCCGATCAGGTCAAGTCGCTGGGCGGCGAGTTCGTGAAAGTCGAATATGAGGAAGAAGGCGGTGGCGGTGGCGGCTACGCCAAGGTGATGAGCGAGGGCTTCCAGCAGGCACAGCGCGAGATGTACGCCAAGCAGGCCAGGGAAGTGGACATCATCATCACGACTGCGCTGATCCCCGGCAAGCCCGCGCCCAGACTGATCACCGCCGAGATGGTGCAGAGCATGAAGCCCGGCAGCGTCATCGTCGATATGGCGGCCGAGCGGGGCGGCAACTGCGAGCTGACCGAGCCGGGTCAGGCGGTAGTGAAGCATGGCGTGACCATCGTCGGCTACACCGACCTGAACTCGCGTCTGGCCAAACAGTCCTCGACGCTGTATGCGACCAACCTGTTCCGCCTGACCGAGGAACTGTGCAAGACCAAGGACGGCATCATCAACGTCAACATGGAAGACGACGCCATCCGCGGCCTGACGGTCATCAAGGAAGGCACGGTCACCTGGCCGGCACCCGCGCCGAAGCTGCCCGCAGCGCCGGCCAAACCGGCTGCTGCCAAACCGGTTACTGCACCCAAGGGGCACGGCGGCAGCAGCGCACCGATGGCCGGCAGCAAGCTGGCGATCATGTTCGGCGTCGCGGCACTGCTGTTCTGGTTCATCGGCGCCAATGCGCCCGCGGCGTTCCTCGGGCACTTCACCGTGTTCGTGCTCGCCTGCTTCGTCGGCTACATGGTGGTGTGGAATGTCACTCCCGCGTTGCATACGCCGCTGATGAGCGTCACCAATGCGATCAGCAGCATCATCGCCATCGGTGCGCTGGTGCAGATCGCGCCGCCGCTGATGGGAAGTGATGTTTCGCGCCCGGATGACTGGATACGCTGGCTGGCGGTGGCGGGCATCGCGCTCACCGCAGTCAATATGTTCGGCGGCTTCGCCGTCACCCAGCGCATGCTGGCGATGTTCCGCAAATAAGGTAAAACAATCATGTCTGAAAGCCTGGTAACCGCCGCCTACATCGGCGCGACAATTCTCTTTATCCTCAGCCTCGGCGGCCTCTCCAATCCGGAGACTTCGCGGCGCGGCAATCTCTACGGCATGATCGGCATGACCCTTGCCGTGCTGGCGACGATCTTCGGGCCGCGTGTCACGATGGCCGGCATCCCGTGGATCATCGGTGCGATGGCGGTAGGCGGCACGGTCGGAATCTACGCCGCCCGCGTGGTGAAAATGACCCAGATGCCCGAACTGATCGCGTTGATGCACAGCCTGGTCGGCCTGGCCGCCATGCTGGTCGGATTTGCGAGCTACATCGATCCGGCGGCGTCTGCCCAATTGACGGGAGCAGAAAAAACCATCCATGAAATAGAAATCTATATCGGCATTCTGATCGGTGCGGTGACTTTCTCCGGCTCCATCATCGCCTTCGGCAAGCTGTCGGGCAAGATCGGCGGCAAGCCGATGCTGCTGCCGGGGCGTCACTGGATGAATCTCACGGGCCTGCTGGTCGTGATCTACTTCGGCAACGTTTTCATTCACGCCGAGTCGGTATCCGCCGGCATGATCGCGCTGATCGTGATGACCGTGATCGCGCTGCTGTTCGGCATCCACATGGTGATGGCGATCGGCGGTGCCGACATGCCGGTGGTGGTGTCGATGCTGAACAGCTACTCCGGCTGGGCGGCGGCGGCGACCGGCTTCATGCTGTCGAATGACCTGCTGATCGTCACCGGTGCGCTGGTGGGTTCCTCCGGCGCGATCCTCTCCTACATCATGTGCCGCGCGATGAACCGCAACTTCATCAGCGTGATCGCGGGCGGTTTCGGCACCGGCGGCGGAACAGTGGTTGCGGCCAGCGGCGACGCGCAACCGGCCGGCGAAGCAGTGCCGGTCAACGCAGTCGAGACCGCCGAACTGCTGCGCGAAGCCAAGAACGTGATCATCGTGCCGGGCTACGGCATGGCGGTGGCGCAGGCTCAGCACACAGTCTACGAGATCACCAAGCTGCTGCGCGAAAAAGGCGTCAATGTGCGTTTCGGCATCCACCCGGTCGCCGGTCGCATGCCCGGCCACATGAACGTGCTGCTGGCCGAAGCCAAAGTGCCCTACGACATCGTGTTCGAGATGGACGAGCTCAACGAAGACTTCCCCAATACCGATGTCGCGATGGTCATCGGCGCCAACGACATCGTCAATCCGGCCGCGCAGGACGACCCGAACAGCCCGATCGCCGGGATGCCGGTGCTGGAAGTCTGGAAAGCCAAGACCTCGATCGTGATGAAACGCAGCATGGCCTCCGGCTACGCGGGCGTGGACAATCCGCTGTTCTACAAGGAAAACAACCGCATGTTGTTCGGCGACGCCAAGAAGATGCTGGACGAAGTGTTCGTCGCGCTGAAGTCGTAGTTCTTGCGGGTCGGTCAAGCACCCCGGAATTGGGTAATTAGAGCGCAGGTATTGGGAGCGCCAACGTCCTCGTCGGCATCTATCATCAATTGCCGACGAGGACGTCGGCGCTCCCATTCAGCCCCCCTTTATCGTTCCCACGCTCCGCGTGGGAATGTGGCCTGCGACGCTCCGCGTCGCGATTAGTGGTATGTCATATTGGAGCGGCACTCACCGCAAAACGATGGTGGTGTATGTATTCCCACGCGGAGCCCCACACAAAGCATGGGAATGATGAATCCGCCCTTGTATTGAGACTAACGCCCCGACCACAGCCATGCCACACACAAGCCTGAACCCAGCCACCAATCAGTTGATCCAGACTCACACCAGCTGGGATACTCAACGTTTGGCACAAGCCCTGGAAAAAACCCACCGCGCGCAACAAGCCTGGGCGCAAACAACCTTTGCACAACGCGCCAAAGTGCTGCGCAATGCAATAACGCAGCTACACGCACAGCACGAGCGCTACGCCCTCCTCATCACGCAGGAAATGGGCAAGCCGCTGCGCGAAGCCCGCGCCGAAGTCGAAAAATGCACCACGGTCTGCGACTACTACGCGCAACATGGCGAGGAATTCATGCGCGCCGAGCCGGTGAATTCAGAGGCTAGCAAAAGTTATATTGCGCACCATCCGCTCGGGGTGGTGCTGGCCATCATGCCGTGGAACTTCCCGTTCTGGCAGGCGTTCCGCGCCGCCGCCCCCGCGCTGATGGCGGGCAATGCGCTGCTGCTGAAACACGCGCCGAATGTGCCGCAGTGCGCGCTGGCGATCAAGGCCATCTTCCGCGAGTGCGGCTTGCCGGATGGCGTATTTACCAACTTGGTGATCGAAGTCGAGCAGGTCGCCGAAGTCATCGCCAGCCCGCATACCCATGCGGTCACGCTCACCGGCTCGGAAGCCGCTGGGCGCAAGGTCGCGGCGCTCGCCGGGCAACACCTGAAAAAATGCGTGCTGGAACTGGGCGGCTCCGACCCTTTCATCGTGCTGCACGACGCCGATCTGGAATTGGCCGTCAACATGGCGGTGGCCTCGCGCTTCATGAATTGCGGGCAATCCTGCATCGCCGCGAAACGCTTCATCGTCGTGCCGCAGATCGCCGACGAATTCCTGCGCGAACTCAAAACCAGAGTGGAAGCGCTCAAGGTCGGCGACCCGATGGATGACGCCACGCAAATCGGCCCAATGGCGCGCCTCGACCTGCGCGACGAATTGCATCGCCAAGTCACCGATTCCATCGCGCAGGGCGCGGTGGCGGTGACCGGATGCAAACCGGTCGAGCGCGAAGGTTTTTTCTACCAGCCCTCGATCCTGGATCATGTCACCGCCGACACCCGCGCCTGGCACGAAGAACTGTTCGGCCCGGTGGCAACCGTGATCCGCGCCGCAAGCGAAGCGGATGCGTTACGCATCGCCAACGACACCCGCTTCGGCCTCGGCTCGTCGATCTGGAGCAAAGACACGGCGCGCGCCGAACAACTGGCAGCACATATCCAGGCCGGCAGCACCTTCATCAACGCCATGGTCAAATCCGACCCACGCCTGCCGTTCGGCGGCGTGAAAGCCTCGGGCTACGGGCGCGAGCTGTCCAAGCTGGGAATGCATGAATTTGTGAATGCGAAGACGGTGTGGATACGGTAATGGTTTGCGTAGGGCGCAATGCCCGTTGGTTATTGCGCCCTACGCCTTACGCGAGTTTAGTGCCATAACTGAATGGTCGTGCCAAGCTTCTATAGCAACCCAACGCCATCATGTTCGTATTATCATCACATATGCGAACATGTAACGGAGAACTCATGTATCTGCGATCAATTCAGTTGAAAAACACCGGGCCGATTCAAGAGCTGGGCTTGACTATGCCCTTTGCAGGCGATCTGCCTAAGCCATTAGTACTGGTCGGTCGAAACGGAAGCGGAAAATCAACCCTGATTTCATTTGTAGTCAATGCGCTGCTTGGATTAAAACAGCAAATTTATGAAGATGCCGAGATTGAGAAAGGCAAGGTCTACCGCCTTCGGTCTTCATTAGGAATACACGGCAATACGCACTTCTACTTTGCCCGTTTAAATTTCGACAAAGGCGTTTCTCTTATCGAATGGCAACTTGATAAGCCGAAAGAGTCATTCACTGAACCGGACGAATTACAGGCAATTGATCCAAGCTGGCAACAAATTCTACCCAACGAAACCAGTCACTACGCTCTCCCATTAGGTGAGATTAGCCAGCTACATCTTTTAGAAAAAAACTTAGGGGAGAACAGCCTGCTTTTCTTTCCAGCAGATCGCTTTGAACCTCCCGACTGGTTGAACACAGAAAACCTTTCATCCGAACTCAAACTGACCGAGCCCTCGCGCATGAAAGGAAAAACTCAGCGCAGAATTCTTTCTAAAAACCGATTAAAGCCAACTCTGGATTGGCTGAATTCGGTCATCTTTGACATGATGGTCAGCGAGCATAAAGCCGTGAATATGCCTGTAGGTAATGAAGGTCAGGTAATCGCTGTCAGGGTGGCAGCTCCCGGAAAAGGGCACGCTGTTTTCAATTCCATTACTACAATTCTCCAAAGTGTTTTGTGCCAAAAATCCAGCGACACTATCCAACTTGGCATTGGAGATCGTAGTAGTCGCATCATAAACGTTACTGTTTCTCAAGAAGGTCAAGTCATACGCGCCATTAAAGACTTGATGAGTTTGTCTGCGGGCGAAAGCGCGTTGTTTTGCATGTTTGCATCAATTGTTCGTGATGCCGATCTCGCTTTAATGCAGTTTAAAACGCCCGATCAAATTGCTGGGATAGTTGTCATTGACGAAGCCGATTTACACCTACACCTTAGCCTGCAATATGAGGTGCTTCCTCGGCTGATAGCTCTATTTCCAAAGATTCAATTCATCATCAGCGTACACGCACCGATGGTGGCCTTAGGACTTGAAAAAACTTTAGGTGCCGATGGCTTCGAGATTCGTGAACTGCCCGCAGGCATCCCGATCACATCTGAAAACTACTCTGAATTCCTAACTGCGTTTGATGTTTTTGCGAACACTAAAAAGTTTCAAGAAGAAGTATGGTCAAAAGTAAAAGCCACTGAGCTACCTGCTTTGCTCTTGGAGGGAAAAACAGACGCATCACTCATTACATCAGCCTGGGAAAAGCTAAACCCCGGAAAACCCATGCCGTTTGCACCAATTCCTTGTGGAATCGACCCTAATCCTGATGAACGCAATGGTGGTGCAGAGATGCTTCGCCGTTGCTTTGAGTTTTTGTCCATCGTCACGGACAGAACGATCATCGCGATTTTTGATAATGACAGAACTGGCAACGAGCAATTTAACGGACTTGCACTCAAGGCTTTTGAACTCGGAAAGGACTCGTTGCATAAGCGCCACAAGCAGAAACCGATGCATGCCTTGTTGCTGCCAATCCCGACTGGAAGAGAACTCTTCATATCCAAAACAAAATTGACTAATCGATACCTGTCGATTGAACACTACTTTTCGGACGAAGTGCTTCAGGCTAATGGATTGAAAGGTGATTCAGTTATTGCCGACTCAAAGGTTTTCGAAATTGATGCATCAAGTAAGGCTAAGGTTGCGTTCGCGGAAAAAGCGGAAGATTTTGAAGCTGCTGAGTTTAATAACTTTGCGCTACTTTTTGATCGTATTTCGAGCATACAATTTAAGGTTCGTCAGTAAAATGAGTGGGTAAGCTTTGGTTCGGGTAATTTCCCAAGTACATGATATAGCGCGAGTTCCAGCATTTTGAATGTCCTAAAACCGTAAGCTTTTCTCATAGTGACT
>Ga0209212_1004526_pt1 | contig 17130 bp, 17 predicted proteins | sample RifGroC2_FD_183996 | JGI IMG/M metagenome (GOLD analysis project Ga0209212, IMG submission 183996) | Groundwater microbial communities from Rifle, Colorado, USA - Groundwater C2 (SPAdes) (version 2) | ecosystem: Environmental > Aquatic > Deep subsurface > Groundwater | place: Rifle, Colorado...
CATGTTAATCGGGGGCGGCGGCCAGTGGATGGTGCCGGAACTGGATCGGCAGATCCGCGAACACGGCATCGAGATGGATCGGGTTGCCTACGTCTGGGTCAGCCATTCCCATTATGATCACTGCGGCGCTGTTCCCTATCTGAGAAAACGATACCCCTGGATTCAGGTTCTCGCCTCCCGGGGTGTTGCAGAAATTTTTGGAATGGAAAAGGCGCTTAAAAATATGAGGACCTTCAGTTGCAAGGTGATGGAAGCCATGGGGCTTTCCATGGAATACAACGGAGTTTCCCTTGGTTTTGATGAAATGCCCGTGCACAGGTCTCTCAAGGAAGGAGACCAAATCGATCTGGGGAACAATGTCCGCTTTGATGTGTACGAAACCCCGGGGCACAGCCGGTGTGCGGCGACCCTCTATGAGGCATCCCGAAAATGGCTTTTCCCTGGTGATTCCCTCTGCTTTCCGGTGGGTGACGGCAGTGAATTCCTGTCCTCGGCCACCGAAAGCTTCATTAAGTATATTAAAAGCCTCAAAAAGCTGGAACCCCTTGAAGTTTCTCTTTGCGGATGGGAGCACTACGGTGCGGTTACCGGAGTCGATGCGAAAGACCTCCTGGGCCGGGGCATCCGATCGACCCTGGCCTTTAAACGTTTCATCCAGGAAGAACTCGAGGAAAAAAAAGATCCCGTCGCGGTAGCGCATCGGATGGCCCGGGATTGGCTGGACAAGTCGGGCTTTACCTTTCTTCCATATGAAGTCGTGTTCTACATCCTCCAGGGAGTGATCAAAAACGCCCTTCAGGAAAAAGTGGATTAAGCGAACAAACCGTCGTCCAATCTTTGGGAAATGGCCCCCATCAGGGTTCGGGCCGGTGCGTTTCAGGGTCGGGGCCGCCACGGGTTTCAAGTTCTTGAATTCGAAAGGCGTTGAACACGTTTTCGGTGGTGACCCGGGCGATTTTTTCAAGGGATGTGTTTCGGATCCTGGCAATTTCCATGGCCGTATAACGGACAAAGGCAGGTTCATTTTTTTTGCCCCTGTGGGGCGCCGGAGTGAGGTAGGGGGCATCTGTCTCAAGGAGGATTCGATCCAGGGGGGCTTTTTGGGCAACTTCTCTCAAATCATGGGAACTGCTGTAGGTCACCGGTCCGGGTATGGAGAGAAAAAATCCCCAGTCCAGATACTTTCGGGCCAGATCCCAGTTGCCGGAAAAACAGTGCATGATGCCGCCGGTCAGGCGTGCACGGAATTCGAAAAGTATGTCGTAGACTTCCTCATGGGCCTTTCGATCATGGATGATGACGGGAAGCCCCAGGGTTGAGGCGATTTCCAGCATGTTCCGGAAAAGCTCCAACTGCGGTTTCCGGGGAGAATGAAAGTGATGGAAGTCAAGGCCGATTTCTCCCAATGCAGCCACCGCCGGGTCCCGGGCGAGGGTTTCGATTTCGGTAAGGCGCTCGGGGCCGGCCCCTTTGGCCCAGTGGGGATGATAACCGACCGTCGCGTAAACTTCCGGGTATCGGGCGGCAATCTCCATGCACTTGCGACTGCTGGCAGGCGTCACACCGATGGTAACGACCTTTTTTACATCCTCCAGGCGGGCCCGTTCAAGGACGGCGGACAGATTGTCCCTCAAATACGGCTCGTCCAGATGCGCGTGAGAATCAATGAGCATTTTCAAACCTCGTACCAAAGGGTGAGGACTTTTCCGGGTAGTCACTTTTCAAATAAGATTTTATATAGAACAACAAATTGTGAAAATCAATAGTAAGAGGAAGGGCTAAACAGATTTTTCTGTAGCCGATTTTTTAAAATAAGCCGATAGCAAAATTCATTTTTTTCTCCGACAGGGGGCGCCGAAGAAATGATCGCAAAGGAAGGACAAGCCAATGATTCTGTTGAGGTCGTTTTTCAGGTCCGGGACCTCACTAAGATATATGAAATGGGAGAAGTCGAGGTTCATGCTCTGCGGGGGGCGAATCTGGAACTCTACTCCGGCGAATTGGTTGTGCTTCTCGGACCTTCGGGAAGCGGGAAATCTACGTTGTTAAATATACTCGGCGGCCTGGATACGGCAACCAGCGGCTATGTCTCCTACCGGGGTAAAAACCTGACTAAGGCCAATGAGCAGGAGCTAACAGAATATCGCCGTTTCCATGTTGGATTTGTCTTTCAGTTTTACAACCTGATTCCCAGCCTCACCGCACGGGAGAATGTGGCGGTTGTGACGGAGATAGCAAGCAATCCAATGGTCCCGGAAGATGCCCTGGCTCTCGTCGGATTAACAGACCGGCTTGATCATTTTCCCGCCCAGCTATCCGGCGGCGAGCAGCAACGTGTGGCGATCGCCCGCGCTATTTCAAAAAATCCGGAAGTGTTACTCTGCGACGAACCTACGGGGGCCCTCGATTCTAAAACGGGAATCGTGGTGCTCGAAGCCCTGGAGCGGATCAATCGCGAGTTAGGCACGGCAACAGCGATCATTACCCATAACGCGGACATTGCTGGAATGGCCGACCGCGTAGTTCATCTCAGTAACGGAAGAATTACGGAAGTAAAGGTAAACACAGTGAAAAAATCGCCCTGCGAACTTCAATGGTGAGTTCATGAAGGCTCTTAACCGAAAACTCTGGCGGGATCTCTGGCGAATGAAAGGCCAGGTCTTTGCCATTACTCTTGTCGTGATAAGCGGCGTGGCGACCTTTATTATGTTCATCAGCACCGTTGATTCCCTGTCCCTCACCAGAGACACGTTTTACCGGGAGTATCGTTTTGCCGATGTTTTTATCAACTTGAAACGGGCGCCGGAAAGTCTGAAGGATAAATTAAAAGATGTTCCCGGCGTCAATCAGATCGAAACACGCGTTTCTGCCTATGTCAAACTGGCAATCAGCGGCTTCCCGGAACCGGTTAACGCCGCGATTATATCCATACCCGATGACGGCAAGCCGCTGCTGAATCGTCTTTACATCAGGAAAGGCAGGCTTGCCGATCCGACGAAGGATAATGAGGTAGTGATCAATGAAAACTTTGCCCAGGCGCATGGCTTCAATCCCGGCGATCGATTTGCGGTGATCATCAACGGCAAATGGAAGACGCTTACGATTACCGGCATTGCTCTCTCACCGGAGTTCGTTCTTCTGATGAAACCGGAAGCCATGAGCCCGGATTTCAAACGCTACGGCGTTCTGTGGATGAGTCGCAAGGCGCTCAGCAAAGCGTATGACATGGATGGGGCGTTTAATAATGTGGTATTGACCCTGTATCCGGATGCCAAATTGAGCGATGTCCTCGCTCAGCTTGACACTATCGTAGAGCAATATGGCGGGTTCGGCGCCTATGCACGCAAGGATCAAATATCTCATCGTCTCTTGAGCGGGGAATTCCAGCAACTCCAAAGGAGCTCGGAAATATTTCCCACCATTTTCATTTTTGTTGCCGCATTTTTGTTAAATGTTGTGATGAGCAGGACGATAAATACGCAGCGCGAGCAGATCGCCGCCCTGAAGGCATTCGGTTACAATAACATCGATATCGGCTTCCATTATGCGAAGTTAGTGGTTCTGATTATATCTGCCGGCTTGGTTGGAGGCATCGCTGCGGGTATTTGGTTTGGAAAAATGCTGGGCGGCATTTATATGGAAGTTTATCGTTTCCCATTTCTTATTTATACATTGCATCCCAAGGTTATCATTGCCGCAGTCCTGATCAGTATCGCCTCGGCTCTCGTCGGCACCTTTCACTCTCTTTGGCGAGCCGCCAAGCAGCCGCCCGCCGAGGCAATGCGGCCCGAGCCCCCCGCACAGTACCGGGTGACACTCATTGAAAAAACAGGCATTGGCCGCTGGCTTACACAACCATCACGGATTATCGCAAGGAATATCGAGCGCAAGCCGATTAGAACTTTTCTTTCCATTATTGGAATCGCCGTCGCCTGCGCCACGATGATCTCCAGCGGATTTTTTAAAGATTCCATTGCCTTTATGGTGAACGTTCAGTTTGTTCTTTCCCAGAAGGAAGATATGACGGTGGCGTTCGCCGAATCAACTTCCCGCAGGGCAATTTATGAGCTCAAAGAACTCCCGGGTGTCCATCACGCCGAGACCTTTCGAACTGTCCCGGCAAAGTTGAAATTTGGTCACCGCAGTTACAAAACGCGGATCAACGGGATAGAACCGGACAGCCGCTTGCATCTTCTATTGGACACAAATCTTCAGGCCATATCGCTGCCGCCTTCAGGGATCGTGTTAACCGATCATCTTGGCAAAATTCTCGGCGTTAAAGCCGGTGACATGTTGACTGTCGAGGTTCTCGAAGGATCAAAGCCGATCCGTCAGGTGCCGGTCGTTGCTTTGGTCACGTTATATCTGGGAGTGATGGGGTACATGGATTTAACGGCACTGAACCGTCTGATGAGGGAGGGTGATGCCATATCCGGCGCTTATCTGGTGACCGATCCAATGTACAGTGAGAAGCTTTATCAGAGTTTTATTAAAATGCCGCGCGTTTCCGGGACTGTGCTCAGACGAAACGAAGTCCGCAATTTTCATGATGTTCAAGCCAAAGGGATGCTTTTTTTCACGTTTATTGCTACATTGATGGCATGTTCTATCGCTTTTGGCGTTGTCTATAATAGTGCACGGATAGCTTTGTCGGAGCGAAGCCGGGAGCTCTCCAGCCTCAGGGTGCTGGGTTACACGCGGGGTGAAATTTCTTACATTCTCCTGGGTGAACTGGGACTCATTACGCTCATCGCCATTCCGCTGGGTTTTTTTATCGGATACTGGCTCTGCGCTTATATTGCGCAAGCGCTGGCATCCGACCTTTTCCGAGTGCCGCTAGTTATAGAGACAAAGACATATTCCCTTGCGGCAGCGGTCGTTCTTGCATCAGCCTTGGCATCGGGGTTGATTGTGCGTCATAAACTTGATCATCTTGATCTGGTAGAAGTCTTAAAAACCAGGGAGTAGCTTTATGAAGGCCGCACTGCGCAGAAAATTATTTGTAATCGTCATCATTCTAATTGTGGTCTCGGCAACTATTTACGGCTTCATGCCCAAAGCCGTGGATGTCGATCTCGTTGATGTCTCGCGAGCCCCGCTCCAGGTCACTATTGAAGAAGAGGGCCGCACCCGCCTGAAAGAACGGTTTGTTATCTCGGCGCCTACGGCCGGGTATATGCGGCGCATCGACGCAAAAGTAGGAGATTCGGTACGAAAGGGACAGATCCTTGTTACTCTGGAATCGTTGCGGTCACAAGCCCTTGATCCTCGAAGCCGTGCGGAAGCCGAAGCGACCGTCTCTGCGGCGGAGGCTTCTCTGAACGCTGCAATGGAAAAGGAGCGTGCCGCTATGGCTGATGCGGATTACCTTGAGAGGAGATTGGAACGGATTACGAATTTGTATGCTAAGGGTTCTGTTGCGAAAGACCAATTTGATCAGGCTGAGTCTGAGGCTAAAAAGGCGCGGGCGGTTCAACGTTCAGCTAAAGCTGCCGTTGATGTTTCCCATGCTGAGTTTGAGCGGACAAAAACAACCCTGCAGAACTTTACTCCGAGTGGAAGAACCGAAAAATATGATACTCTACATGTTTCGTCTCCGGTCGGCGGCATCATTTTTAGAATCTACCGTGATAGCGAAGGAGCCGTCAATGCCGGCGAACCCCTGATGGACATCGGCGACGCTAAAAATCTCGAAGTACGCGTTGAAGTCCTTTCTTCAGATGCGGTCAAGATTAAAAAGGGAACTACCGTTTTGTTTAAACATTGGGGTGGCGATGGTACGTTAACGGGAATTGTGCGGATTGTTGAGCTGGCAGGATTTACCAAGGTATCGAGCCTCGGCGTGGAGGAACAGAGAGTACTGGTCATTGCCGATATCACCTCACCGCCGGAAATATGGCGTGTTCTTGGTGACGGTTATCGCCTGGAAACACACTTTGTTGTCTGGGAGGGTAATGCAATTCTCCAAGTCCCTGCCAGCGCTCTTTTCCGTTCGGGCAAGGAATGGATGGTGTTTGTTGAAGATAACGGAAAGGCGAGGCCGCGCACAGTTGAGGTTGGTCAAAGAAACGGCTTAGCGGCAGAGATTATTTCCGGATTAAAAGAGAAAGATAAGGTGATTGCCCATCCCGACGATTCCATCGGCAACGGCAAGCATATCAGGCCGAGGAAATAAAATATGAGAGAATTATTCCTTGACACCCGCTTCAAGTAAGCACACTATCTCCTGCAATCATTGCTTATTGTCTCAGTGTTCAGGAAAACTAACAAAGGAGGGCTGAAAGATGACTTTAGTCGAGCGCGTCAAGAGGATCCTGCTGCAACCGAAACAGGAATGGGAGGTCATTGCCGGAGAATCCACAACGACCCCCGATTTGTACAGAAACTACATCATCCCCCTGGCGGCCATCGGCCCCGCGGCCTCCGTCATCGGGATGTCCATCGTCGGCATCGGCATGCCTTTCGGGTCCGCTTTCCGGATCCCCATCGTCACGGCGATCCTGTCGGCGGTCGTGCATTACGTTCTGAGTCTTGTCGGGGTATATGTGCTGGCCCTGATCATCGACTTCCTGGCCCCCACCTTTTCCGGAGAGAAGAATCCCGGCCAGGCGCTCAAGTTGTCCGCATACTCCTCGACCGCTGCCTGGATCGCAGCGATTTTCGTCATCATTCCCGCTCTGGGGATCCTTGGGATCACCGGTCTATACAGCCTGTATCTGCTCTACGAGGGAATCCCCGTTCTCATGAAAGCGCCCCGGGAAAAAGCATTAGTGTATACGATTGCCGTGGCTGTCGCCGCGATTGTCATTTTTGCTGTGATCGTTTCGATTGCCCGCATTTTCATTCCCTATCCTGTGGGCATGCCAGGTTAGCAGGAGGAGATAGGCCTGCTCCGACGACGCCCGGGAACGGGGCAAAGATCCGTATCCCATTAAATGTCGGGATGGGTCCTTCGTTAAACAAGAAGGTGCCGGATGGCCAGGATAGGATGCCGGTAAAGCATCTTAGGCCCCGCAAACCGCATCACATCCCTGATCTGCGAGCTCATCAGCGGTTTGAAACAGTGGATTTTACACTTGCCGCATGCCGGCTTGTTTCCCCCGAAAGGGCATCTTCGTATTCTCTGCTCGGCATAGGCGCCCAGCTTCCGGCAATCTTTGCAAACACCCTTTCCTCCGTGATGGCGCCGACAGTACATAACGATCATGATCATGACCGTTTTGACTTCCCGCTCCAATCGCTTCCTGCTTGTTTGTCGGTCATCTCCCCGGACAGAAAGGCGATGATGGTTTTCATTACCTGAGATCAACAGAATCCCCTACATTGGAGGATGATTATCGTCATGCGGGTGCTTCTGATCTCCGCCAATACGGAAAGGATCAATATCCTTCCCCTCCCCCTGGGATTGAGTTACGTGGCTGCGGCGACGCGCAACGGCGGTCACGACGTCCGGGTGCTGGATCTGATGGCGGAAGACGATTCAGAGTCCCTTATCCGGGAGACCATCGCCTCTTTCAGCCCCGACGTGATCGGGATCTCCGTCCGGAACATCGACGACCAAACGAAGGATGGCCGGTTCCTGCTCGATGAGGTCAGGCGCGTCGTCCGCGATTGCCGACGCCTTTCCGACGCCCCCATCGTCCTGGGGGGAGCGGGCTACAGCATATTTCCGGAGAGCGTCCTGGCCTATCTGGAGGCGGACATGGGGATCCAGGGGGAGGGAGAGGTCGCCTTTCCCGCCTTGATCGAGCGCCTCGCACAACAGGCGGACCTTTCGGAAACGCCGGGCCTGTACCTGCGGGATCGCGGCCTGCTCGGTAAAAGAACATTCGTGAAGGATCTCGATTCACTGCCCATCTCCGGTGCGCACGAGTTCCTAACTTCCCAGGATCGGGGACTGTGGCTTCCGTTTCAGACCCGCCGGGGCTGTCCGCTGAACTGCAGCTACTGTTCCACGTCCACCATCGAGGGGCTTGCTATCCGGAAACGATCCCCGGAGGCGGCTGTCGCGGAGCTCGCCCGCTGCGTTGAATCCGGCTTCCGACAGATCTTTTTCGTGGACAACACCTTCAACCTCCCTCCCGGCTATGCTAAAGAGCTCTGCAGAAAAATCATCGACCGCGGCCTGGACATATCCTGGCGGTGCATCCTCTACCCCGGGAAGGTCGACGAGAAACTGGCTGCGCTCATGGCGGCCGCCGGCTGCAGGGAAGTCAGCCTCGGATTCGAAAGCGGCTCCGAACGGATCCTCCGGAACATGAACAAGAAGTTCAATCTCCGGGAGATCCGGCAGACGGCGGAGACGTTGGCGCGGCACGGCATCCGTCAGCAGGGGTTTCTCATGCTGGGCAGTCCCGGCGAAACGCAGGAGTCGGTTTTAGAGAGCCTGACGTTTGCCGATTCGCTGCCTCTGGATCAACTGAAAATCCCCTCCGGCATCCGCATCTATCCCCAGACGACGCTCGCGCGGGTGGCCATCGACGCGGGGATGATTTCGCCGGACGACGACCTGCTCCTCCCGAAATTCTATCTTGTCCGGGAGCTCGAGGAGTGGCTGTTGGAAACAGTGAAGACCTGGATGGCCGACCGCCCCCACTGGATGACCTGACGGCCGGACCGGACCAATCGCTGCGGCCGAGGCGGCCAAATCTATTTAATCTTATTCGTGACACGCGGCATTCTCAGGTTCGCGGTATTCAGACCAATGCTTCGCTGCAAATGATTCGGGGGATCGGTTTGTCTTCGAGTTCCAGGCTTCGCCGGGCTGCCACGTCTTTCAGGTTGTGCTGGTCGTAGATGCGGATCAGATTCTTGTAGAGCGCCTCACCTACGACGGCATACCGCCGCAACTGGTTCAACTCGCGCTTGACCGCGCCGGTCAAAGCGCCTCGGAAAGCCTTCTCCAGAATGTTGACGTTCCCCTTGATTTCTTCATCGATCACGGCTTCAAAAAGGATCCTGAGTTCCCGAAGCGCATAGAGCTGGCCGTGCGTGAGATTGAAGGTATGCCTGCGCTCGGCTTCCCGGTGTTTGACTTCCTCGGCAAATGCCCGTTGCACGGCCATGACTGCCTTGTTGTACCCGTCCGGCAAATCGGCGGCCTGTACATCAGGGGCGCATTTGACCGTCCCGACCACCCGTGGAACATCGCGGGAAACGACAACACCCTTCTCGTCGAGGAGGAAGAGCTGTTGAAAGCGGCCAGCCTGGCAGAAAACGAACAGGCCCTTTTGCAGGGAAGGCCGCGCCGTGCGGATGCCATCGCGCAGAACGGCGATGCGCTCGAACTCCGCAGGGTCTTCCTTCCGCAATTGCCGCAGGATTCCCTCGGCTTCGTTCAGGTCCAGAAACTCGTCTTCCGGTTTGCCCCAGAGGTCTAACTGCACCGGGCCGCCGTCCTGTGTTTCGTAAATGGCATACATCGCCTCGGGGTTCAGGCGTTCGGTCTCGTCCAGGATGTTGGAGTCCTCCCCGATGGTGTCGTGAATCTCCTGAATCCGGTTGTGCAGCTTATCGTATAAATTCAGATTTTTCTCGATTCCCACTTCCGGCAGGAAGTTGAAGGCAAAGATGACCTCGTGATCTGATCCGATCCGGTCGATGCGTCCGAAGCGTTGAATCAGCCGCACCGGGTTCCAGTGCAGATCGTAATTGATGATGTTGTCGCAGTCCTGGAGGTTGAGACCTTCGGCCAGAACGTCGGTGGCGACGACGGTCATGAGTTCCGCTTCGCCTTTGGCAAAGCGATACTCCGGGTTGGCTTTCGGCGCGAACCGTCCGACCACGCGCGCCTTGCTCTTGTCCCCGCTGTAGATAACATCGACATCGGGGAGGCGGTCGCCGGGGTTCAGATTGGCGTAGAGATACTTCGCCGTGTCGGCGTACTGAGTGAAGATCAACCGTTTCGTGCCCTTCAACGGCTTGTCGGCCAGGCGCGCTTTGAGCGCTTGGAGCTTGGCGTCTTTCTCGGGGGTGATGGGTTCAACCAGCGTCCGGACCGTCTTCAAAATCTCGATGTCGTGCACGATGTGCCTGCGCAGGGTATCCGTGTCGAAGTCCTCTGCTTCGTAGCGTTGCGACACCGCGCGCAAGGCGTCCATGAAGTCGGTCTCTTCGAGCGTGTCGCTTCCATAGAGGATCTTCTGCGCCTCCTCGCCCGCCGGGACGAAGCCCTCGTCGATGGCCTTGATAAACGACTCGTGAATCTTGAGCAACCGGCGGATGGTCTCCTGAAAGGCGTAAACACTCGACTCAAACCGCTTGAACAAGAGAACGCGCATCAGGCCCCGCAGGTTCGCCCCGGCGCGCTGCAAGCTGACATACGGCTCTTTCTTCTGTTTCTCGGTGTGGACATAGTGCCACAGGCCATAACGCGCGTAGGTCAGTTCCGCCGCTGCGGTCTTGGCCGGTTTGCCCTTCCGGGATTTGCCGAGATAGCCGCGCAACTGCTGGTAAAGTCCCTGGTAGGTGTCTTCGATGCTGTACGCGATGGTTTGAAGCTGCCGCTTCGGGAAAAACTGGTGCTTTCCGCCAACGAGCACATAGGCCTTCCGCCTGCCGTCGAGGTATTCCTGAAAACGACCGGGATCAACCGGCCCGTGTGTCTCTGCATCAAAACCATACCAACGCAAAATATGGTTGCGCGTGCGCCGGACAAGGATGTTGGCCAGCAAGTCGGGCAATTTCTTTTCCCCCCGCTCAATCAGTTTGAAGAACTCCTTCAGGTTCGGCGGGTCAACAGGCATGTCCGTTCGGTCGTCCTGATGGAAAAGCTTGATCTGGTGGTAAACGTCCCACGCGCTTTTGTTCCGGGGCGTGGCGGTCAGGAAACAGCAACGGCGACCGGTGGAAAGGAACGTCTGAACGACCTTATAGCGCTGGGTGTCGGGATGCCTGAGGTTATGGCTTTCGTCCACGAGGACAAAGTCACGATCCTTGTAGCGGAAATCCTTCAGGAGCTTGGTCACGCCGTCGTTGTCGTCTTCCCGGAGATACCCCATCGAAAGGACTTGGGCGTTGAGTTGATAAACCTCGTTATACCGTTCCCACATTTCCTTGAGCGGCGCGGGACAAATGACCAGCGGGCGCGCGTGGTCCGTGCGCTCGAAATGCTTCACGATGGCCGCGCCGATGTAGCTCTTGCCCAGGCCGACGACGTCCGATACAAACCCGCCGCCGAAATCCCTGATTATCTGGACGGACTGCCGAACGGCGACCTTCTGGAAATTCGCCAATTTGCGGAATATGTCGTCATCCCAGAGGAGTTCCTGCTCTTCCTCGCCCTCCAGCCTGTCTTTCACGAGGGCAAAGAGCGTCTTCATGTAGATGTCGTAAGGCCTGACCTGCGCCGCCGCCCAGGATTCTCTGAGTTCCAGCATCAGCGTTTCGTCGAATTCCTGCGCTTCTTTCCAAAGATCATCGAACCAGCGGACAAGTTCCAGATGGTTCTGGTTACCCTGAACGATCACGTTCAACTCGGTGTTGTGGGTCAGCCCGGCCAAGGTCAGGTTCGAGGACCCCACAACCGCGATGCCTTTTTCGTGCCGGGCGACCTCCTGACCGGCAGGATCGAACACTTTGCCGTAGTCGCAAATGTACGCCTTCGCATGGAGTCGGCCTTTCGTGTAAACGCGGACCTTCAGGCGCTTCTCAAGGATCATCTGAATCAGCCCGGCAATCAACGCCTGCGCCTCATCCGTCTGGTCCATCAATTCCACAGAATTCCGGAGATTCCCGGCCGTCTCCTGGGCCATCTTTCCGGCTTCCGTGCGCTTGGGGTAAGTCTGTCGCTCGACCTCTTCCGCTGCAAGATCGAGGTTGCGATATCCCTCCGCCAGCATTTCGACCGTCTCGCGGTTGGTCGTGTTGCCGATGAGCAAACGAAGTTCCTTCAGGCTCAAAAGGCGCTCGGCTACACTTGTCAGCCCGGATAGGAAAAGGTAGCCGACCGCAAACCGCGCCCGTTCGCTGGAGCCGAGCATCTGGCTGAGATGATCAACCAGTTTCTCTGTTCGATTGTCGATGATGTCATGGGTGGGCATCGGTTAGGTTACCATAAGTTCGGGATGAGTCTTGAGCAACCACGCGGCAACGTCACTCACCGTTATCATGCTTATGTTTCAATCAATCGTACCCGTTTTGGGTGCGATTGTACCCATTTCGGGTACGAATATTTACCAAGCTCTTTCATGGTTTGGACGTCTGTTTACTTTCACAACTTCTATGATATCCTCAATTCACGCCTGCGATTTTCTCTTTCCACCATATCGGGCCATCTTTTCGCGCAGCCCCAGAGGCCGTTTCTGACGCTGGCCCAGCGATTCGTTGACGACAATCAGATTGCCGTCTTTCTCCGCCTCGAGTTGCGCGTTTGCGTTCAACAATTCAATGCCGTATACAGTTCCATCCGGAGCGATATCCACGTTCATTTCGTCGCTCACGCGAATCGTGTCCACCTGCCCCTTTTTCTCATGCAGCCGTAAATAGGCGATATTGTGTCCCGGATCGTATGTCAGCTTCATAATACCTTATCCCTCCCTGCTCAGCACGGGCTGTGCTCAGTAAGCAGGAATGCCTGTCCTGGCGGCGATCCAGTCCATTGTCTCCTTGAAAACCGGGCATTCCAGTTGTCCGGAACTACTGAATAGCAGCTTCTTGATATCGGTGACTTTCTCCAAAACGACTTTTGCATGTCTGGTATCACGATAACTACGGCCCTTCTTTGTTCGAAAAAGCTCTTCAACTACGTACTTCGGCGGTTTCTGCTGGTTCTGATCTTCCACGGGATGTCGCCATTTTCCAAGCGTTTCTTCCGTTCCCAAAACCTGTCGCAGTTCGTCCACGGCAGCCAGCAGCAAAGCCTCAAGGTCATGCTTCAATGCGCTTGGACAGAAGCGTGCAAGTGTCGCCTCTGCATTTTTTGGGGGCAGATTAAACACGGTTTGCAGGGCGTCCCGGACAAGCCGAGTCTGAACGGCCTTGAGTTCCGACAGATCAGCGTGCTTGCAATCCGTGTGAGAATACTCTGCGTTCGGATAGAGGTCGGGCAAACCGACAACCAGATCATGCTCATCGTGAACTATTTTTTCGGCCGCCCGATGGCCGATCTTTCGGAAGTATCGAGATTTGTCGACGAGGGGATGAATTTGAATGCCCCACCCCTTCTTGCCGAGGCGGGTTTGCCATGATGCCCATAAGGCGTTCAAGGCGATCCGGTCTGATTCACCCTCAACAAACACCCAGACCTTCATTCTGACGCCTCCAGCTCGCCCGAACGGTGCAGGTCGCCTAAGGTCTCGCCGGTAACGGCCTTCAACATTTGGGCAAGCGTCGTGCGATCCGCCGGGCGGTGCCATGTCGCCTTGGGGGTCTCGCCTGCACGGGACATGACGGCGATATCGGCAAGGTCAAACCGGTTCAGCAAATCTGGACTGTGCGTGGTCACCAACACCTGCGTACGTTCCGATGCAGTCTTAATCATGTCCGCAATGACCGGCATCAGCCTCGGATGCAGGCCCGTTTCCGGCTCGTCCACCATCACCAGCGGCGGCGGTACGGGATTCAACAGCGCCACTGCAAGACAGAGAAACCGCACCATGCCGTCGGACAATTCCCAAAGTTCCATGGACCGTTGCATCCCTTTTTCCCGTATACGGACAAGCACCTGCGCCGGAGAGCCGTAGGTTGTTTCGCAGTTGATGTCTTCCAGCGCCGGATACGCGGCTTGCATGAACTCCCGCAGATCGTTTGCAGCCGAACGGTAATCATAACGGGTGAGCACTTCGTGCAGGACGGTGCCCAAATTTTCGCCGTTTTGCGCGAGCGTGGTGACGGGCTTGATCTCTGCCGCCTTAATGCGGAGAGAAGAAAACCGCGTCACGTCGAACCCCGGATAGAACGCCATATTCGCCAGCAATACGCGCGCCGAAGAAGGGATCGGGAATTCATTGAAGAAGCGGATCTGCGACAGCATCAAAGCGGGTTCTTGGGCGGGAGCCGGCAGGCCGACTCCGAAGCCGTTCTTTTCTACAGTCTCTTGCACCTGATTTGTCTGCGGCAGAGCCTCGTCGAAAGGGATGAGACCGTGCTTCTCGCGGCTGTAGATGTAGCGGCGATGGGGCGTCGCTTCCAGATACTTGAATGCCCCGCTATAGCGGGGCGCCGCCGGTTCCGGCTTGCGCAGGACCTCGTATTGCGCCTGCGCCTGCCCCTGCACGTCGCCCTGTAAGGAAACCTCGTAGTAGAGTTTCAGGTCGTTATCCAATGGCAGTCGGCTCCAGAAAGAATTGCCGGGTTTCTCGAACGTTATCTTCCAGCCCAGCTTGTTTTCTCCTGTCGAGGCATTCAACAAGGAAGACAATCCCCAGTGCCATCCTATCGCGGTGTTCAATGGCGAATCGGCACACTGTGAGATCAACTGCAGGCAGTCCAGCAATGTGCTCTTACCGACTGCATTTGCACCGATGACTACCGTAAGGGGACGGAAATCGGCGACAAACCCGTTCAGAAGGCGATAACCGTGAACTTCAATTTTCGTGATCATGGGACACCTCATTGTATTTACATTTCACCAATGGAATGCATTCATTTCAGCCAGCATGTCCGTCTGCTTGGAATTCGCTGCAACACTTGCCAAAACGATCAGGCGGTTAAGATTTTTGTAATGTCAGTCTTATATTTTCTCCGACGCGGCGTGCGATCCGGATACATTTTTCACAGGTTTCCCGATCCGGCACTGCATCCGGCAAGATACTGAAAAGGGCGCGGGTCTCATCTTTCATAGACGACCTCTCCCGCTTCAATCTCGCCAAGAAACGACGTCTGTTCCGGTTCCGGGCGCACAGGGATGACATCCACGGCAATCTTTCGGTAAACGGGACGAAGCATTTTTCGATATTTCATGGCCAACTCAAGATAAGGCGCCTTGCTTTCCTGAAAAACCGCCACATCGATGTCATTCGGAGCATCTGCCGTAAGAAAAGAGCCAAACACGACGATCCGTCGGATCTCCTTCGCCCCGGCCAGGCATCGGACAACATCTTTCTTTATGGCTTCTTTATCAAGATGGGTCATATGGCTTTATCCTCGATCAGTACTGTTGCGTTAGATTACACATATCTACCTTATTCCTCAAGCATATTTTATATTTCAGGATCTCAGCCATACGGCTTCACAAACAGAGCCCCCTTTCAGGCCGATGTACCCTCCACTCGATGGGTGCAATGGGCAGGCATTTTACAGCCCCTGTTCTTTTTTCAACTTCTTATGGGTTTTCCACTTTTTGTTCTTCGCCCTTACCTGCAGGGCAGAAGCATAGTCCCCTCTTTCCATCTGCGTCGCATAAATAATCTCACCTTCCCGCGCGTAATCCGACAGCAGGGAATTTTCGCTTTCAAACTCTTCCGGCGTCATCGTGAGGATATCGAAAGGGATCATGAATTTCCGGATCGTTGAGATTTCCGCCTCCTTGGTCAAGCGTGCCCGTTTGAAGATGTCTTTATTGCGGAAATCTCTCGAAATGACGATAATATCGATATCGCTCTCTTCCGTGGCCTCTCCACTGGTCTGAGACCCGAAAAGAATGATCTTTTCGATATTCAGCCCCGTTTCCCGAAGGCGATCTTTCATGAACCCGATGGCTTCTACTGCCTTGCTTTCAGCCATTTCAGAACCTCTCTGCTTTTTTCGACAATGATGAGTGTGTTCCCTTTCCTGTATGTCCGTGTCAGCCGTCGCAGATCATCCGGGTATCGTGTCGGAACACTGACCCGGTTCAGCTCGAAGACAGCATCATACAGTTCGTTGGGAAGATGCAAGCCTATTTTTTCAATCAGATAGATGAGATTGTGAACCTTGGGGGGCGTTTCCTTCAGAACCGACTGATATATCCCCTTCAGGGCCTTTTCGATGGCCAGATGGCACATGAAGACCACATAAATGTACCTCTTGTTTTCAAACATGATTTCGGCCGTCTTCAGATCATACGCCGCCTGTTTGAACCACTCTTCGGGTTGCTTTGCCATAGGTTTTTAACCTTCTTCGATTACTGATGATGTCATGGGCAGGCATTAGTTATTCCTCAAGGTCACTCCGTCAGCCGAAGGCGGAGAAGTTTTCTGGCCAGGGCGTAGATGTCTTTTTTTGCCCCTTCTTTACGAAGGCCGACAGCCACGACGATGATAATCACCTTCGCTTGTTCGACCTTGTAGATAATGCGATACCGCTGACCGACGGCCCGAACGCTCCGGTATCCCGCAAGCTCGCCCAACAGAGCTTTCCCCTGCTTTTCCGGTTCCTGCCGGAGACGGTCAATGACATCCCCGACCTTTCCCCTGATCCGCCCGTCCGGAATTGCCTGAAGCATCCGTTGCGCCGCCGGCGTGATGAAAACAGGCCACATCACCGCCCCGCCCCGGCGCCGGTTTCTTCCCACGGGATAAGCTGTCCTGCTTTCAACTCCTCTATGCTTTCCCTGAGTTGCATCATCAGTGCCTCGTCCCCCAAAATCTCCAGGGTTTCCTCAAGGGCTTCGTAAAGCTCCCAGGGCATAATGGCCATGACCGGCCTGCCCCGCCTGGTGACGGCGACGACGTCTAGGTCCGCCTCCTGCTCAAAAAGTTCCGGAATATTCGTCAGTTTTTTTCTTGCTTCAATGATGGAAATACTTTTCGGCATACCTCCTCCTTCATGTGTACTTATAGAAGCATCCCTTTGCGTACATTTTTTGTCAAGGTTTATTTTCTTTCAGCCCGTACAGTTGCAACACAGGCCTTCCCCGCTCAAACCTGCCGCTTTCCAAACCTGCGGCGTCTCTTTACAAAGCGCAATCTGAACCTTTTTGTCGCAACGGCGAATCCCATCCGCAATCGCGCGGAACATCTCGATCCTGCATGCCCTCGGATATCGCAATTTTCCTGCCTCGGAAATCAGCGAACCATTTACCTTCAGAAGGGACGATTCCGGGAAACGCGCCTTGATGTGACTTGAAAGCCCTTCTGCGGGGCGGTACTCGCCAATCGTGATCCTCGAAGGCTCGACGTGATCGAAAATCATCTCCGTGAGCCTGCGATAATCTTTTTCCCATGTTGAATATCGGACCACCGGATCTATTCGCAGACGCACCTCATACCC
>Ga0209212_1004527_pt1 | contig 17129 bp, 15 predicted proteins | sample RifGroC2_FD_183996 | JGI IMG/M metagenome (GOLD analysis project Ga0209212, IMG submission 183996) | Groundwater microbial communities from Rifle, Colorado, USA - Groundwater C2 (SPAdes) (version 2) | ecosystem: Environmental > Aquatic > Deep subsurface > Groundwater | place: Rifle, Colorado...
TGGTGGCCGTAACGGGCGTGATCGACGGGCCATTCTGGCCAGTCGCCAGCCAGCGGCTGGTCGGCGGCCACGCCTATCCAGCGACGTAGGGCAGCGCGTGCGCGAATGTGTTGCTGGGCCAGTTGGTCCTGCTGTTCGTCCAGGCGGGCTGCCTCTTGTTTCGGCCGCACCGCGTCGGCAGCCTGCCCACGTCCGCCGGCGATCTGCACCTGCACGGCGGCAGCGAGCAGATGGTTCTCGCGGATGAAGTCGGTGAACAGCGCCTGCTGGCGTTCCACCGCGAGGCGGTCGATCCAGGCCAGCGCGGTGGCCTGGCGGACGCTCAGTCGTTCGACCGCGCTTTCGGCGGCGGCGCGCTCTACCGCAGCATCGGCTACCTCAACCCGAGCCCGGCGCTTGGCGCTGTTGGGCATCTCCTGCATGACTCCGACCATCTGCATGGTCATGAAATCGCGGTCGATGCTCCAGCGGTCGGGGCCGCCGACGGGATAGTTCTGCACCCCCAGCCGCAGCTGAGGATCGGGCAGTTCTCCGGCGGGAATGGCGGCACTACTGGCGGCTTGCAGTTTGGCTTGCTCGGCGGCCAGCGTAGGGGCGTTATCTTCAGCCAGGCGCAAGGCCTCGGCGAGGGTCAGCGAGGCTGCCTGGCTCGGCAATGCCAGCACGGACGCCGCCAGGGCGGCGGCGAGGGGCCAGCCCGGACAGTGACGTGGGATGTTCATGCTCTCGATTCCTGTGATGTTCCGTGTCGCGCGAACGCGCGCAGCCCTGCTGTCCCGACCAGGCGGGACAGCGTTCAGTGTGGGGCAGGAATCAGGCGCAGGGGGGGCGCCAGAGCCCGGACGGGGGCCGCTCGGGCAGCAAATCGCAGGTGTAGGATGCCGCTATAGGGGCGGACAAGGGGACGGGGGGCTTGATGACTGCCACTTGCAGCAGGCTGGCGGTCTTGCATTCCTGCCCCGGTTTGCAGGGCTTGCCATGCTCGGCAGGAGTGTCCATGTCTTGGCAGCAGTCCGGAGGCGCGACCAGCATGTTTGCCATCGCCGCCATGTCGGTCGCCTGCATCGGACAGGGTTCTGCCGGTGGCTGGACCCCCGCCATCCCGGTGAGGGGAAGCGTCAGACTGAGCAGGAAAACCAGGCAGAGCCGCAGGTGGCGTTTCATGGACGGGAGTCTAGTCCTGCTCGGTGGGGTACACAATTGCAGGCGTACCACCCGGCACAGTAGTTAAGGAGCTTCGAGCAGAGCTCGTTATTGCGTGGTCCCGATTTGCCGCTGATGGGAGGGGCCGCCTGAATGTGCGCAGCGCAGGTGATTGCCTTCGCTCGTTTCGCCTTCGCACAACGGCTGCGACAACTCGTGGAGGATACCGCAGTGGGCGGCACTACTCGGCTCGTTGCAGCACTCACGCAAGCTCTTGAGCTGTTGTTCCAGCTGGCGGAGCTCCTCGATGCGCGCGGTGACATGGCCAATGTGCGCGTCCAGCAGGGCGTTCACATCGCCACAGTGTTCGCTGGGGGCATCCTTGAAATGGAGCAGCCCCCGAATCTCGGCGTGCGTCATGTCTAGCATGCGGCAACGGCGGATGAAGGACAGCCTTTCGACATGCGCTTCGGTGTAGATGCGAAAGTTGCCGTCGCTGCGTGCTGGCGAGGCGAGTAGCCCCTCGCGCTCGTAGTAGCGGATGGTTTCGACCTGGGTGCCAGTGATTCTGGCCAGTTCGCCGATTTTCACGTTGTTCTCCCGATAGCCGGGGCTGGTGACTCTTGCCGGTAGCATAGGCTCTTGACTCTGTAGTTGCTACAGGTTGTTTACTTGTCTGCAACGTCAGGCTTAGGGGTACAACATGGGTGAGTGCAACGCTGTTGGGTGCGGGTGTTCCACTGCGTCGTCAGCGGAACCGAAGACGCTCTCCGCCGGAGCGGGAAAGATTGCGCAGTACCGTATCGACAACATGGACTGCCCCACCGAGGAACGGCTGATTCGCGGCAAGCTGGAGCCGCTCGCAGGAGTGACCGGGTTGGAGTTCAACTTGATGCAGCGCACGCTGACGGTGAACCACCAGCTCGACTCGCTGGAGCCGGTCGAAGCCGGATTGCGCGCCATCGGCATGCAGGCCCAGCGTCTTGCCCTTCCAGCCGAGCAGGTGTGCACGGTGTTGCTCATCGCGAAGATGGACTGCCCTACCGAGGAACGGCTGATTCGCGACAAGCTGACCGGAATGCCCGGGGTCGAGTCCCTGGACTTCAATCTGCTGCAACGCCGTCTGACGGTCACGCACAGTCCCGAGAGCCTGAATGCCATCCTGGGCGCGCTGACATCCATCGGACTCGAAGCCAGTGTCGAACCGAGTGTTGCCAACGACAGCGCCAAGCCGTCTACCAGCCCCCATCATTGGTGGCCACTGGCCGTGGCGGGCGTGAGTGCGACCCTGGCCGAGGTCGTGCACTGGTTGAACAGCGGTAATCACTGGTTGGTCGTGGCGCTTTCCATGATGGCGATTGGCGTAGGTGGACTCTCGACCTACAAGAAAGGCTGGATTGCCCTCAAGAACCGCAACCTGAACATCAACGCGCTGATGTCGATTGCCGTCACCGGCGCGATGCTCATTGGCGAGTGGCCGGAGGCGGCCATGGTGATGTTCCTGTTCGCCCTGGCTGAGGTGATCGAGGCCAGATCGCTCGACCGTGCGCGCAATGCGATTCGCGGCCTGATGGAGCTCGCCCCGGAAACGGCCACCGTCCAGCAGCCGGATGGCAGTTGGCTGGCTGTGCCCGCCAAGCAGGTGGCGGTGGGAGCCACGGTGCGTCTGCGTCCAGGTGAGCGCATCGCGCTGGATGGTGTGGTGACCCAGGGGCACTCGACTGTGAACCAGGCTCCGATCACTGGCGAAAGCCTGCCGGTGGACAAGGCGGAAGGTGACAGCGTGTTTGCCGGTACGATCAACCAGACGGGCTCTTTTGAATATCGAGTGACGGCAGAGGCCAGTCACTCGACGTTGTCGCGGATCATTCATGCCGTCGAGTCCGCCCAGGGCAGTCGTGCGCCGACGCAACGCTTCGTCGACCAGTTCGCACGCATCTACACCCCGGTGGTGTTCCTGCTGGCGTTGCTGACGGCCGTCATACCGCCGCTGCTGTTTGCCGGGGCCTGGATGGACTGGATCTACAAGGCCTTGGTGCTATTGGTGATTGCCTGTCCGTGCGCGCTGGTGATCTCCACCCCGGTATCCATCGTCAGTGGTCTGGCTGCGGCTGCCCGCAAAGGCATCCTCGTCAAGGGCGGTGTGTACCTGGAGGAGGGGCGCAAACTGGCCACTCTTGCACTCGACAAGACCGGCACCATCACCCATGGCAAGCCGGTGCAAACCGACTTCATCGCCTTGAATGGCGAGGAAGTCCAGGTTCGCACTCTGGCGGCAAGCCTTGCGGCACGCTCGGATCACCCGGTGTCCCAGGCCGTCGCCCATGCGGCCAGCGAAGCCGGTTTGGCTTTGCGCCCGGTGAGCGATCTGGCCGCCATTCTTGGCCGGGGCGTCCGGGGCCGCATCGACGATCATCTGTACCAGCTGGGCAACCACCGGCTGATCGAGGAGCTGGGGCTTTGCTCGGAAGCCATCGAGGCGCAGCTGTTTGCCCTGGAGCGTCAGGGCAAGTCGGTGGTGCTGCTGGTCAACCAGCACGAAGTTCTGGGCATTTTCGCGGTGGCCGACACGGTGCGGGAAACCAGTCGCGAGGCTATCAGCGAACTGCACGCCCTCGGGGTGAAAACCCTGATGCTCAGCGGCGACAATATCCATACCGCCGAAACCATTGCCCGCTCGGTCGGCATCGACGAGGCTCGCGGTGGGCTGCTGCCGGAAGACAAGCTCAAGATCATCGAAGGGCTGATGACGAGCGACAAGGCGGGTGCGGTCGGCATGGTGGGGGACGGGATCAACGATGCGCCCGCCCTTGCCCGAGCGAGCATTGGCTTTGCGATGGGGGCGGTTGGTACGGATACCGCCATCGAGACGGCAGATGTTGCGCTGATGGACGACGACCTGCGCAAGATTCCCGCGTTCGTCCGGCTGTCGAGGGCGACCGCAGCGGTGCTGCGGCAGAACATCGCCTTCGCCCTCGTGATCAAGGCGGTCTTCCTGCTGCTGACGTTCAGCGGGCAGGCCACCTTGTGGATGGCGGTATTTGCCGACATGGGGGCCAGTTTGCTGGTGGTGGCCAACGGGCTGCGGTTGCTGCGCAAGTAGTGGGTTTGCGTGCTCCTGCGGTCCACTAGCAGCCTGTTGAAATTCGCCACTATGACCGCGACCACTGCTCCGTTGGCAGCAGTGGTCGTGGCCACATAGGCCTTACTCAAGGCATCGCGCAGGGCAAATCACGCGATTTGGCTCGCTCCGGGCGCACCTTCCCCGTAGCGGGTTCATACGCGTGTGCCTGCAGCCAGCAGCTTCGGCAGACGCACCAGGTTGCTCGCGGCCATGGCCAGCTGGAACAGCGCTTCGACACGCTCGAGGCCTCTCTGCTTCACTTGGCGAAGCCCTGCCGCCGCCTTGAGCCAGCCGAAGTGGGTTTCGATCCAGGCACGGATCTTCAAGCTCAGGGCATAGCCGGCATGACGCGTCGTGCGGCCGTCGATGGCACTGCGCCGGCCACTGGTGTTCTGGGCCACATGGGGTGTCACTCCGAGGGCACGGCAGGCGGCCACGAAGTCTGCCGTGTCATAGGCTTTGTCCGCTGCCAGGGTGCGCCGGCGGCGGCCACCCAGTTCGCTCAGCATCGCCAGCGCCGTCTCGCGCTCGCCACGGCCACTGGCCAGACTCACACGTGCCCTGCGCACCAAACCGCTGCGGTGCTCCATGAGCACATGCCCCATGTAGCTCAACTGTGCACCGGTGTTGTGGCTTTTGCGGTACAGCCGAGCATCCGGATCGCTGGTCGAGGCATGGGTATCGTTGCTGCGCTTCTGACCTTTGAAATCAGGCTGGGCATTGCGGGGGCCAGGTCCTTGGGTATCCGGAGGATCGTCCTTGGGGCGGAAGCTCTTCTGCGAGGCCCAGGCTTGCAGCAGTGTGCCGTCGACCGAGAAGTGCTCATCCGAAATCAGACCCTGCTTCTCAGCCAGACGCACCACTTCGTTCAGAAACTCCGCGGTCACTGCCTGGCCATTCAGGCGGTCGCGGTTCTTCGAGAATACCGAGTGGTCCCACACCGGATCATCGATGGCCAGCCCGACGAACCAGCGGAATAGCAGGTTGTAGCCAAGCTGCTCCATGAGCATGCGCTCGCTACGCAGCGAGTAGAACAATTGCAGCAACTGCGCCCGCATCAACTTCTCGGGGGCAATCGAGGCGCGCCCGGTGTCTGCATACAGCGTGTCGAACAGGCCGCTCATCCGCTGCAGAGCAGCGTCCGCCAGCTTGCGGATTTCGCGCAGGGGATGGTTCGCCGGCACGAAATCGTCGAGCTTGGCGACGGTGAACAGTGCTTCCTGGGTGATATCGGCTCCGCGCATGGCAATCGAAGGTCCTGGCAGGCTGGAGCCGATATCGTAAACCCCTCGCCGCGAAGCCAGACAGGGCGCGGGCGAATTTCAACAGGCTGCTAGTGCCGATCCATGGGTGCAAGCCAGGCTGGAAAATGCGTGCCGTCGGTCCCGTCAGGTTTTCTTGCCAGATTGCAGCTGTTAAGATTTCATATAACCAATCCATCTACGATCAAGTACTTATGCGCCGTTGGCTAACGATTCTCTTGCTGGTGATGATGCCGCTGCAGCTCGGTTGGGCTGCACTGGGCAGCTATTGCCAGCACGAATCGGGAAGCCAGACGAAGCATTTCGGCCATCACGCTCACCAGCACAAAAGCCAGGTGGGGAACGAGGACGACGACGGTCCCGATCCCCAAAGCGGCAAGAACCTGCATGGCGATTGCAACGCCTGCGTTTCCGCTGGCGTCACGCCGATCTTTTCCGCTGTAGCCTTGTTTGATGTGAACAGCTCGTCAGCTGGCGAAACAGGGCACCAGGCTCATCCGCTGGCCCGACCATCCTCTCCGCCTGACCGCCCTGCGTGGGCCCGCCTCGCCTGATCGGCGAGGCGACTCCTCTCTCCCTGACCCGCTCAAACGACCATCGTCACCGACGATGAGCGTTGGCGTGCTGCGAGCCAGCTGATTGCGTCTCGCCGATTCCCTGTGAGCTTTTTCATCACTGGAGAATCGGGATGTTCCCAAGCAAAACCAGAAAATGGCTGCCCTGTGCCTTGCTCGTGCTGGCCACCGGCAGTTCCTTGGCGCAGACAGCGCCAAGCGCTTCCAGCCTGCAGTCGGTCACTGCCGGTCCTTTATCGCTGAAGCAAGCCTTCGATACCGCTTGGGCGCGTCAGCCCGAAGCGGAGTCCTCGTCTGCGCGTCGTGAGGCGGCCTCCGCCCGTCGCGCCTCCGCCGACAGCTGGACCGCCGAGCCCATGGCCCTGGAGCTGTCGAGCAAAGGCGACCAGCTCAATGGCAACGATGGTAGCCGCGAGCACAATGTCGGCCTCGCCATCCCCCTGTGGCTGCCCGGTGAGCGCTCGCGTACGGGCGCCGTGGCCGAGGCCGAGGCCCAGTCCACCGCCAGTCGCGCCTCGGCTGCGCAGCTGCGCACTGCTGCTGAAGTGCGCGAGGCGTACTGGCAGTGGCAACGCAGCCGGGTCGAAGCGAGCCTGGCCAGCGAGCGCGAGGGCAATGCCCGGCAGCTCGCTGCCGATGTCGCCAAACGGGTCAAGTCGGGCGAGCTGGCCCTGGCCGATCAGCACCAGGCCGAGGGTGCTGCGGCGTTGGCCGAGATCGAGGCGGCGCGAGCCAGGAGTGCGCTGGCGACGGCTGCACAGCAGTTGCGCAGCCTGATCGGCACCCTGCCGGGTGGTAGCGAAGAGACTGCGCCTGGCGTAGTTGCCGGTGAGCCGGTGCCCGCTTTGCCCGCCGACTTCGCTGGTCTGGATACTCAGCATCCGGCGGTGGCCGCCCTGCTCGATCAGGCCGAGGTCGCGCGCCGCTCGGCCGAACTGGCCCGCGTGCAGACCCGGGCCAATCCCGAGTTGACCTTGTCTACCACTCGCGAACGCGAGCCTGGGGAGTCCTATGACGAAAGCCTCACCCTGGGCATTCGCATCCCCTTCGGCTCGGGCAGTCGCAATCGCGCCAAGCAAGCCACGGCCGAGGCCGAGGCCATCGAAGCCGAGGTGCAGGCGCGTCTGGCGCGTGAGCGCCTGCTCGGCGAGCTGGAAGCCGCCCGGCTGGAGTTCGAATCCGCCCGCGCTCAAGTGACGGCTGCCGAGAAGCGTGCCCGGCTCGCCCAGGAGTCTCGCGGTTTCTTCGAAAAATCCTTCCGCCTCGGCGAAACCGATCTGCCGACGCGCCTGCGTATCGAGCTCGAGGCGACCGACGCCAAGCGTCAGGCTGCCCTGGCCCGACTCGATCAGGCGGCGGCGACCTCTTCACTGCGCCAGGCGCTGGGTCTGCTGCCCGAATAGGGCCAGAACGAACCTACAAGGACTGCAAAGATGACACTGTTTCCAAGGCTGACAGCCTTCACTGTGGCGACCTTGATCGCTGCCGCCCCCCCGGCTACTCAAGCCGGCGAGGGGCATGACCATGGCGAAGCGCCGGCCACTCCGACTGGACAGGCCCTGCCGCGCTTCGCGGCGACTTCCGACACCTTCGAGCTGGTCGGCGTGCTCGATGGCCACGACCTCACTCTGTGGCTCGACCATGCCGCCGATAACAGTCCGGTCGAGGGCGCGAGCCTTGAACTGGAGATTGGCGGCGTCAAGGTCGAGGCCGAGCAGCACGAAGCCGGCGAGTTCGAGGCCGAGCTGGCGGAAGAGCCCGAGGAAGGCGAGGTCGCTATCAAGGCCAAGGTCGTCGTCGGCCAGCGCACGGAGCTGCTGAGCGGTGATCTGGATATCCATCACGAAGAGCACGCCGAAGAGTCTGCGTCTGGCGCGTCCTGGGGCACCTACGGTGCCTGGGGTGCCGGCGGGCTGGTTCTGCTCGCCCTGCTGGGTTGGGCTATGCGCCGCGCCCGTGTCGCTCCTCGTCATTCGTGAAGGTGTTCCATGAAAGCTAATTTTCTGATTTCTGCGGTATGCCTGGCTCTGCTGTCCCTGACCGCGCCCGCTTGGGCTGGCGAAGGGCATGACCATGGCGAAGAAGCGCCTGCAACCAACAGCAACGGCCCCCAGCGACTGCCCGACGGCAGCGTATTCCTGCCCAAGCCGGCGCAACGCCAGATCGGTGTGCGCACCTTGCCGCTCGAGACGGCCGAATTTCCGCGCTCGCTGGAGTTGGCCGGCAAGGTAGTGATGGACCCCAATGCCGGAGGCATGGTGCAGTCCGTGCTGGCTGGGCGGCTCGAGGCCGGCCCGCGCGGCTTTCCCAGCGTTGGGCAGGCGGTGAAGAAAGGTCAGGTGCTGGCCTATGTCGTGGCGACCGGCGATGTCCTCGAACGGGCCAATCAGGCCGCGCAGCTGGCCCAACTGCGGGCGGCCAAGGGTCTTGCCGACCAGCGCCTGGCGCGCTTGCGCGAGCTGGCCGATACGGTGCCGCGCAAGGATATCGAGGCTGCGGCCAGCGAGGCCGCGAGTCTGGGGGCGCAAGTCGCTGCGCTGAGTTCGGGCGTCAATGCGCGGGATGCACTGGTTGCGCCGGTTTCCGGGGTGATTGCCTCGACCAACGCGGTCGCCGGCCAGGTGGTCGATGCCCGCGAACTGGTGTTCGAGGTGGTCGATCCCACCCGTCTGCGCATCGAAGCGCTGGCCTACGACCTGAACCAGGCCGCCGATGTGGCGGGAGCCACTCTGGCGGTGGGTAGCGAACGGGTGCCGCTGACCTTCATCGGCGCGGCACGCAGCCTGCGCGAACAGGCCCTGCCGATGCTGTTCCAGGGCGAGGGCAGCGCCTTGTCCCGGCTGGCCGTGGGGCAGCCGGTCAAGGTCTTCGTGCAGACCGCCAGTCGTACCCAGGGCATCCGGGTTCCGGCAGCGTCGCTGATGAAGAACGCCGCTAATCAGAGTGTCGTCTGGGTCAAGACCGCGCCGGAGCACTTCGTGCCGCGCCCGGTCACCTTTGCCACGCTGGACGGGGTATCCGTGGTGGTGACCAGTGGGCTTGCCGCTGGGGATCGTGTCGTGACGCAGGCCGCCAGCCTGATCAACCAAATCCGCTGAAGGGAGCCTGACTCATGTTCAAGTGGCTCCTCGACAACAGCCTCGGCAACCGTCTGCTGGTGATCATCGCCAGCCTGGTGCTGATGGCCTACGGCGCATACACGCTGTCACGTATGCCCGTGGATGTTTTTCCCGATCTGAACAAGCCCACGGTCACCATCATGACCGAGGCTGGCGGCATGGCCTCCGAAGAGGTCGAGCAACTGATCACCTTCCCGCTGGAGACCACGATGAACGGTCTACCCGGCGTGGAGAGCGTGCGCTCGGTCTCCAGCAGCGGGCTGTCGTTCATTTACGTCACCTTCGACTGGAGCACTGAGATTTTCCGGGCCCGGCAGATGGTGTCGGAGCGGCTCTCCGCGATGGAGGAGGGTTTGCCACCGGGCGTGATCCCGCGCATGGGGCCGATCAGCTCGATCATGGGCGAGATCATGCAGATCGCGATTCCCATCGATGCGGACAAGATCACCCCGATGCAGGTGCGCGAGTTCGCCGACTGGGTGCTGCGTCCGCGCCTGATGGCAATCCCCGGTGTTGCCCAGGTGATCCCGATTGGCGGCGAGGTCCGCCAGTTCCAGGTCCAGCCCGACACGGCGCGCATGGCCGAACTGGGTATCAGCCATACGCAACTGGAAGAGGCGCTCAAGGGCTATTCGTCGAATACCTCCGGGGGCTTCCTCGAGCTCAATGGCCGCGAGTACCTGATTCGCAACCTGGGGCGGACGTCGAGTCTGGAGGATCTGTCGAACCTGGCCATCACGGCTCGTAACGGCCAGCCGATCCTGCTGCGGCAGATCGCCGAAGTGACCTTTGCCGCAGCCCTGAAGCGCGGTGACGCCGGCTTCGAAGGCAAGGCAGCGGTGATCCTCGGCATCCAGAAACAACCGACGGCCGATACCATCCAGCTGACCCGCTCCATCGAGGCGGCGCTGGGGGAAATGCGCAAGTCGCTGCCGACCGGCATGGAGGCCCCCCAGGTCACCTTCCGCCAGGCCAGCTTCATCGAGGCCTCGATCAGCACCCTTCAGGGCAAGCTGATCGGCGCCTCGGTGTTCGTCGCGGCGATCCTGTTCTTCTTCCTCGGCACGCTGCGCCCCACCATCATTGCGCTGACGGCCATTCCGGTGTCGATCTTCATCACTGGTCTGGTGTTCAAGTACTTCGGCCTGTCGATCAACACCATGACCCTCGGCGGCCTGGCCATCGCTATCGGCGGATTGGTCGACGATGCCGTGGTGGGCGTGGAGAATGTGCTGCGCCGGCTCAAGGTGGAGCGGGCCAAGCACCCCGAGCACCGCCTGCACCCGCTGGAACTGGTGGGGCACGCGACCATGGAGGTGCGTTCGGCCATCCTCTACGCCACCATCATCATCGTGCTGGTGTTCCTGCCGCTGTTCGCCCTGCCGGGCATGGAAGGGCGACTGTTCGTGCCGCTGGGGATCGCCTTCATCGTCTCCACCCTGGCCTCGCTGGTGGTTTCGGTGACCGTCACCCCGGTGCTGTCCTTCTACCTGCTGCCGCGCATGAAGTCGCTGGAACATGGCGACACCAAGCTGCTGGCCTGGCTCAAGAGCCGCTATCGCAGCAGCTTGCAGGCCGTCCTGCAGCGTCCGAAGGCGGCTGTAGTCGTTGGCGGCATTGCCGTGCTGGTCGCGGCGGCGAGCGTGCCGTTCTTCCCGAAGACCTTCCTGCCGCCGTTCAACGAGGGCACCTTGCTGATCGGCCTGCGTCTGAACCCTGGTGTGACCCTGGCGGAGTCCTCGGCGCTGGCCCAGCAGGCCGAGCAGTTGGTCATGCAGGTGCCGGAAGTGACCCACGTCGGCCGCCGCAGCGGCCGCGCTGAGCTGGATGAGCACGCCGAGGGTGTGCACGTAAGCGAGCTGGATGTCGGCCTCAAGCCGGCATCGGAGCTGACCCGCTCGATGGATGAGATCACCAGCGACATTCGTTCGCGGCTGGTCAACCTGCCGGCGGCCATCGGCATCGGCCAGCCGATCTCGCACCGGATCGACCACATGCTGTCCGGCGTGCGCTCGCAGATCGCCATCAAGATCTTCGGCGAGGATCTGGACACCCTGCGCGGCCAGGCGGATGCCCTGCGCGGCAGGCTGGCGGCGATTCCCGGCATCGCCGACCTGGAGATCGAGAAGCAGGTGCTGGCTCCGCAGATCAAGGTGCGAATCGACTACGCCGCCGCCGCCCAGTACGGCGTTCCCGCGCCGCAGATCCTGGCGACGCTGGAGAGTCTGGTCGAGGGCGAAAAGGTCACCCAGATTGTCGAGGGTGGCCGGCGTTTCGCTCTGGTGGTGCGCCTGCCCGAGACGGCACGTTCGGCGGAAGGCCTGGGCAACATCCTGTTCGAGACCCCGGCCGGTCGGGTACCGCTGTCGAGGCTCGCCAGCATCGAGGACGGCGACGGCCCGAACCAGATCAGTCGCGACGACGGCAAACGGCGCATCGTGCTGTCGGCCAATGCTCAGGGGCGCCCGCTGTCGGAGATCGTCGAAGACATCCGCAAGGTGGTCGACGAGTCCAAGCTGCCGGAAGGCTACTTCATCACTCTGGGTGGCCAGTTCCAGGCCCAGGAGGAAGCGTCACGTCTGGTCGGCCTGCTGTCCATCGTTTCGCTGATTCTGATGTTCGTGGTGCTCTACAGCCGCTACAAGTCGGCAACCCTGTCGGCGCTGATCATGGTCAACATCCCGCTGGCCCTGGTCGGTGCAGTGCTCGGCCTGTGGTTGTCGGGGCAGCCGCTGTCGATTGCCGCGCTGATCGGCTTCATCACCCTGGCCGGCATCTCGGTGCGCAACGGCATCCTCAAGGTCAGCCACTACATCAACCTGATGCGCATTGAAGGGGAGAACTTCGACCACTCGATGATCCTGCGTGGCTCCCTCGAGCGCCTGAGCCCGGTGCTGATGACCGCGCTGGTCACCGCCTTTGCCCTGGCACCGCTGCTGTTCGAGGCCGAGCGGCCGGGCACGGAAGTGCTCCACCCGGTGGCGGTGGTGATCTTCTCCGGCCTGATCAGCTCGACCCTCCTCGATACCTACCTGACCCCGGTGATGTTCTGGTTGTTCGGCCGCAAGGACACCGAGCGATTGATGGCTGACCGCGAAGCGGGGGCTTTCTGATGGTTTGCCGCATTTCTCAGCGCAAATCCGCCCCTCAGGGCGGGATTGCGCACCACAAAACAACCGTGCTGGCCGGCAAATGATCCGGAAGTTGAAGTCACTGAAGCAGCACTCAGCGAATTACCGCAGTGATAGAGGAATTCAAATGAAAGCTCTGAAAGCAATCTTGGCCATCTCGATGTTTGCCGTCTCTTCCATCGCAATGTCGGCTGGTTTCGACAAGGATCCGGTCAGGATCCTCCAGGAGAACCAGCGCGCCATGGACGCGTACGCCGCAGAGCTCGGGAAATCCGCTCCGAAAGTCGAGATGTATCGCTATGGCATGGAGCTCGATGTAGCCAGGGTGATCAGCGTGACACGCAAGGCCAAGGTCTGTGGCGTGATACCTGCGCGGATGACCTTCCTCGACTCGAAGGGTGAGCTCCGGACGGTCGAGTACCAAGCAGTCGGTGGGGGATGCCGGCGCGGCTGAGTGGCGACCGGCTGACCAGCCGCAAAAAGTGCCTGCACCTAAAGTAAGGAGCGGCTGACTGCAGCCGTGTGGTTGAAAGTGCTTTCGCCTGGGCCTTGCCCCTTTCCAGGCTATCGGCGTCCCAGTGGCGCCGATTTTTTTAGGGAATCTCCTATGGAATTTATGGTCCCGACAATCCCTCCTGAAAACTGCCAATCTGGGAGGAATCGTCATGTTTCAAGTCAATGGGATGGTTGTCAGCTGTTGTCTCGTTACATAACGAGGAGTAGCCAATGAGTACGTCATCATCTTCCGGATTGTGGTCACTGCTTCTAGTCGCCTGGCTGGTGGCGCTGCTGTCGAGCCTCTCCGCGCTGTTCATCGGCGAGGTGATGGGGCAGGCTCCCTGCGTACTGTGCTGGTTCCAGCGCGCCTTCATGTTCCCGCTGACGGTGATCCTGACCATCGCCTGCTACCGCTCGGACTTCGCCATCTGGCGTTACGCACTACCGTTGGCCGGCATCGGCGCAGGACTAGCTCTCGCCCACACGCTGCTCTATGCCGGGCTGATTCCCCTGCCAATCCAGCCCTGCACGGCTACTGGACCGTCCTGCTCGGGCGCCGGCATGACCATCTTCGGTGGTGTGCCGCTACCGATGCTGGCCCTGTTTGCTTTCGCTCTGATTGCCATCCTGCTCCTCGTTATTCGCCGGAGAACTGCCCCATGAATCGCCGTACCCTGGTTCTGATCATCTGCGTGGTGATCCTTGCCGTGTTCGCCGCAGCCGCCTTCCTCTACCCGCGGGTGATACCGCCGCAACCGTCGCAGCAGGCCCAAGCACCCGCGCAGGTACCGGCGGAAGCGCCCAACGGCAGCAACCTGGTTCGCTTCCACTCGCCGGTATTCGGCCCGGCGCAGGCGCCGGTGACCATCGTCGAGTTCTTCGACCCCTCCTGCGAGGCGTGCCGAGCCTTCTACCCGTATGTGAAGAAGATCCTCGCTGAGAACCCCAACGACGTGCGGCTGGTGTTGCGCTACGTACTGTTCCACCAGGGCTCCGAGGAGGTGGCTCGCATGCTGGAGGCCGCGCGCAAGCAGAACCTTTACCCGCAGGTGTTGGAGGCTGTTCTCGATGCCCAGCCGGACTGGCACGACGACCCCAGGGCGGCCGCAGCCTGGGCCGCCGCCGAGGGCGCCGGTCTGGAAGTTGGGAGGGCCCGTGCGGACATGCACACGCCCAGCGTCGACGCCGTGCTGGAAACCGACATGCAGGACGTCAAAGCGGTGGGCATCCGGGGCACCCCGACCTTCTTCGTCAATGGCCACGCGCTGGACAAATTCGGCCCCGAGCCACTGCGCGATCTGGTGCGCAGCGAAGTCGCCAAGGCCAGGAACTGACACCAAGGGTGCGCTGATAGAGCTTACAGTCCACTATCTGCCGGGAGTCGCGTCGGTGCGAGTGGTGTTGCCGGAATGGCACCGACGCTCGCTGGAGTGCTGTTTACGTCCGCTACCAAACACTGACAGGTACAGGCTCTAGTTACCTCTTACCAGCGCCGGGATGGTGCGCAGGTAGATCAGCTCACCGACCAGCTCCACCAGGGTCTGGGTGATCACTGCGGCCGCCGCCAGCCCCCTGATCGGCTCGGGCAGGGCCAGCGCCAGTGGCAGTACCACCAGCGAGTTGCGAGTGGAGCTGCTGAAGGCCACCGCCCGCGCCGCCGGCGCCGCCAGACGGAACAGCCTGGCGCTGAACGCTCCGAGTGCAGGGGCGAGCAACATGAACATGGCATAGACCGGCAACAGCGGAGCGAGCACTTCCAGTTGCCGGGCCACCGCGGCGATCTGCGAACCGATCACGGCCACCAGTACCATTGCCATCGCCGGCACGGGCAGCCAGGCCCAGCCGGCGCTCCAGATGCGCACCGCTGCGGAGCGGCTTGCGCCCAGCTCTGTGGCGACGGCCAGTACAAGGGGCGCGACGATCAGCAACAGGAAGGCCTCGGCAAAGGGCCGGATGGCGATCACCGTGTCCACCTGCGTGCCGAGCATGAGCTGCAGATAGACAGGCAGCATCAGCAGCTGGAGCAGCAGCAGGAGTGGCGTGGAGGCCAGCACCAGTCTCGAGTCGCCCTTGCCCAGGTGGGTGAATACCACCACGTAGTCGATGCAGGGCGTCAGCAGGACCAGCAGGGCTCCGGCAAGCAGGGCCTTGTTGGCCGACAGCGGCAGGGTCAGAAGCCAGACCAGCAACGGCACCAGCACGAAGTTGGCCAGCAACAGGGCGCCGACGAAGCGTCGGTTGGCAAATGCTTGCCGAAGCTCAAGGAATGGAATCTGCAGGAACATGGCATACATCAGCACGGCAATCGCTGGTGTGATGGCCATTGCCGCCAGATCAGCCATGCCTTCAGAGGCCAAGCCTGCGACAGCTGCGATGGCTACGGCGACGAAATACAAGCCTATCTGGTGATGCTCCAGCCAGTCTCGCGACATCCTCAATCTCCCATGTTTGTGGTGCAGGCATTCTCGCACCTTGAGAGGCGTTATATCTGGGCTGAGGTGTTTTCAAGCGCCAGGAGACAATTCAGATAAAACAGAAGATAGGTGTGACAGGGCTTCTGATCGATAACTGACGCCACTCATCTGTCCGGGTGAGTTATACCCTATCCAGACAGCCAGGAAGCCAGCTCACGAGCGTCTGAATAGGGTCGTTTTTGGTATTGTTTGACAGGTGTACAGTCGCTCTATAGGGTTCATCCATACACATTCACCCTGGAGGCGGCATGCACGGACAGCGGATCGGCTACATCCGGGTCAGCACTCTTGACCAGAACCCGGATCGGCAGCTGGAAGGCGCCCAGGTGAAAAGGGTGTTCACCGACAAGGCTTCCGGCAAGGACACTCAGCGTCCCCAGCTCGACGCCCTGCTCGGCTACGTCCGCGATGGCGACACCCTGGTGGTCCACAGCATGGATCGCCTCGCCCGCAACCTGGACGACCTGCGCCGCCTGGTGCAGCAGCTCACCGACCGAGGCGTGCGGATCGAGTTCATCAAGGAGGGGCTGACCTTCACTGGCGACGATTCGCCGATGGCCAATCTGCTGCTGTCGGTGATGGGGGCCTTCGCCGAGTTCGAGCGCGAACTGATCCGTGAGCGGCAGCGCGAAGGGATCGCTCTGGCCAAGCAGCGCGGCGCCTACCGAGGCCGCAAGAGAGCCCTGAGCAGTGCCCAGGCCGCCGAGTTGCGCCGCCGCGCCGAGGCTCGCGAACCGAAAGCCGCCCTGGCCCGTGAATTCGGGATCAGCCGGGCCACCCTCTATGAATACCTGCGCGCTGGCGACTAGGCGGCCGCATCTTGATTTCATTCCGTTACGAAACCAAAGGAGACGACATGTCCAAACTTGCCGAATTTCGCCGCGCCGAGCAGGCCCTCAAAGAGCAGCTGGCCCTGCTGGAGAAGCTCCAAGGCGACAGTGGCCTCAAGCGCGAAATGGAGTTCGAGGACAAGCTGAAGGCGCTTATGGCGGACTACGGCATGGATCTGACGAAGGTGGTCGATATCCTCAATCCACAGTCTGTCGAGATTGAGCCTGCTGCACCGGCTGCTGTGAAGCAGCGTCGTCTCCGTCAGGTGAAGGTCTACGTGCAGCCGGTCACCGGCAAGCGCATTGAGACCAAGAGCGCGAACCATGCACTGCTGAAGGCGTGGAAGGCTGAGTTCGGAGCTGATGTTGTTGAGGGCTGGCTGCGAGCTTGAGTTCTACACAGTGCCGGTGTCCGGTAGGAAGGTGCATGCGTGTCTTCCCGCCGCACTTGACCAAGCATTCCTGCTGCAGCGCGATACATGCGAGAATTCTCACCTTAAGTGCGGGCGCTTCACGATCGTCGACGCAGGGGTATCCAGAGAAAAAGCGGGTATCCAAGCGGGTATCAAGCCTGCGATTCAGGCGAAAAGCCTAGTAAAATCAGGAGGTTAAGCCGCTTATGCTGCTGATGATCGACAACTACGACTCCTTCACCTACAACCTGGTGCAGTACTTCGGCGAACTGAATGCCGAGGTCAAGGTGGTGCGCAACGACGAACTGACCGTGGAGCAGATCAAGGCGCTGAATCCCGAGCGCATCGTGGTCTCCCCCGGCCCCTGCACGCCCAACGAGGCCGGCGTGTCGCTGGCGGTGATCCGCGAGTTCGCCGGCAAGCTGCCGCTGCTCGGCGTGTGCCTCGGCCACCAGAGCATCGGCCAGGCCTTCGGCGGCGAGGTGGTGCGCGCGCGGGTGGCCATGCACGGCAAGACCAGCCCGGTGTTCCACCTGGACCAGGGCGTGTTCCAGGTGGAA
>Ga0209212_1004528_pt1 | contig 17129 bp, 27 predicted proteins | sample RifGroC2_FD_183996 | JGI IMG/M metagenome (GOLD analysis project Ga0209212, IMG submission 183996) | Groundwater microbial communities from Rifle, Colorado, USA - Groundwater C2 (SPAdes) (version 2) | ecosystem: Environmental > Aquatic > Deep subsurface > Groundwater | place: Rifle, Colorado...
GGCGTTTCCGAGGGCGCGATAACGAGACGAATCGCTAGCACCCGCAATTAGCGTCCAGTCGTCGGGGAAGCCTTGGAGGCGTTCACACTCGCGGGGCGTCAACCGCCGGGGGCGCACATCAAGTACCGCAGTAGGTTGTCCGCCCCCGCTGGCACTCGGAACTTGGAGCGTAGGGGCGACTTTGCTGCTGAATCCCTTCGGCGTCTGCTGCGTAGCGAACACAATAGGCGTGTTGTCGCTGCTCGACCCCGCGCCCTGCTCGCGTCCCCCGACCCGCAACGTCGGGGCAAGCAGGAGGTCGTTGTTGGTCGCGTTCAGTGAGGGCTTTCCCCGTATGTCACCTCGGTGAAGACCCCGCACATCATGGCGACGTGGGTCTGAGAACATGACGGCGTGCTGGTGCGCCGATTGCAGCGTGAACATGGGATCGCCTTCCTCTCCTATCCCCGCGCCGTTTGGCCCGTCTCCACGCGACGTGCTTCCGCCGCTCACTTCAAGGATTGGCACCACAGCGAGCGGCGTTCCCCGTCCCGTACCGTCCTCACTGGCGTCTGCCCCCTCGGATCGCAAGGCGTGAGTGACAATAGTATCCGTATCCTCGTCATGCCTCTTGTAGCTGGAAGATGTAATGGGTCGCGCCACTATGAGCCTGCCTTGGGCGTCGTTGTCGTCTGCGCCACCTGCTCCAAGGCTTCGCGTAAGGCTCTGGGTAATTCCCGCCCGCGCTTCTCGGCGCGGCGGAGGATTCCCCGACACGCCTTCGGGCTCAAAAAGTATTTCGGGTGGACATGGGGCTCCAAGATGGCCGACAAGGAACACGCGCTCCCGTCGCTGCGCCAGGCCGGCGTACTGTGCATCCAGCACCGTCCACGCCACACCGTACCCGAGCTCATCCAGCGCGGTAAGGACGATGCCGAAGTCCCGGCCCCGATGGGAAGAGAACAATCCGGGAACATTCTCCAGGAGAAGCCAACCCGGTCGTAGCCCTCGGGCAACCCGTATGATTTCCCAGAAGAGTCCACTTCGCTCACCCGCAAGTCCTTTCCGCTGGCCGGCGACACTCACGTCTTGGCATGGAAACCCTGCCGTGATGAGGTCAACGCGCATACCGCTCGCCATTCACGGGGCTGCCTGCCGGTGCGCGTCGGTCATCGGTCCAGCCTCAGCGAATCAGAAAGCGCCCGTACTATCGGGAGCGGCACCGCGTCGTGAGATCGGGGCAGTGCTGCAGGCATAGTCCCATCGACCAGCGCGGTGATGGCCTCGGGCTCTTCGGCCGTGAGCTCCCGCGCCGCCTCCATGAACGCTTTCCGCAGGAAGGTCTCCGCCTCAGGCTCACAGAAGGCCCGCATGAACGCCGCGGGCCCGCCGACGGCCGAGAACAAGCGGGCGCCGAGATCCCCGCATTGTTGGCGTACTCTCTCGGCGCGATACGTGGTCCCACCGGTGGGGCCGAACTCATCGCACGCCCGAACGGCGCTGTACAGCCGGCCGATGGCCGAACGCCACGCGAACGGAGCAGCGAACCGAGCCGCTCGGAGAACTCGCGCCGGAGTGGGCCACCAATCGCCGGCTGCCAGCGCTGCACACGCCTGGCGGAATTGCTGGTCGTCTAGCTCAGGTTGCAGTAGCCGCCAGTAGTCGTCCACGGTGGCCGCATCCAACGCCTTGCTGTGGAAGGCGGCGAGCCGATGGAGCGCCACGGCGAACCCTTCACGGTCCGTGAGCATCGGCCCCCTTCGCCAGCCACTCGGCCATGACGAGATCGTTCCCTTTGGGCAGCCCGTCTTGGCCGCTGGGGACCCACTGCCGCCAGTCCCGTGCGAACACCGCCGGGCCAAACTTGGCATTGCCGGCCCGGAGCCATTTGGCCAACCCGTAGCAGAGTCGATCGGTGTCTTTAAGCTCGTCGTAGACGGGCTTCAAGGCCGAGACGAGGGGACCTACCGGAGGGCTACCAGCACAGGCTTTCCAGGTGTCAATGGCCTTCGCACTCCACGACGTGGCGGGAACAGTACTCGCCCCCCGCTTGCGGGGAGTCTTTATCTCTACCGGTATATCTACCGGTACCGGTATAGGGGCTGACGGCGGCTGACGGCGGCTGACATCTACCTTGACGCGACGCCTGGCGCGTGACTCCTGTTGCTTGATCCGGTTGTACGCTCGGCGCTCATCGTCATTACGCATCGCGTTGAACCGCTTGTAGTTGGGGACGATGTACAGGAACTCACCCAGCGGCAACAACCTCTTCCCGTCGTGTTCTTTGCTGCGACTCGTTGGGTCCGGTGATGTGAGGTAGGAGAGCGCCTTCCCAACGTCCTCCACCGAGGCCCCCAGGGCCGCCGCCACGAGCTGGGCGTTCACTTCAACCGTCCCGTCCCGGCGGGCATTGGCGATTACATAGCCCCAGACGGCGAACACGACCGGCCCGGCCCCGAACATCGAGCCCGTGTAGGTCTGCGCGAAGTGTTTACCGTACATCGGGCCCGAATTCATAGATGCGACCACAGCGCCTACACTGGATCGTCGCTGGGAGGAAGTCGGCGGGCGGTGGAAAGCTTGGCGGGTCAAACACCAAACCCATGCCGATAGAGGCCACCACCAGTGCATGGCCTTTCGTCGGTACCCTCGCTTCCTGGCCGCAATCACAGGTCAACTCCGCCTCACCATCCGGCATCGGAAACGGCACGCGCACCCGCCACGTTCTCACGAACCCCAATCTACATGTACGTCAAGGTGTGTCAAGCCATCTTCCCATGGCCTCCCGCAGCCGGTACGCCTGTAGTTTCGTCCGGTGCCCACCAGGGGCTGTGCTCTCCACCATCTGGCCGGTCCACGCCCACTCCCTGGACGCGAACACCGCCGCCCGCCAGTTCGCCGAGCCCCCGATGTCGTACTCCGGGTTTCGCAGGAGCCACCGTCTGACATCGTTTCCCGAAACGGCGGCGCGCTCGAAGCCCAGCTCGACCAGTCGGCTCCGGTAGAGTGCGGCCATCGCGTCCCGGATGAGAAGGAGTCGGCGCTGATGCTGGGCCTCATGGAGGGCGAACACGAGTTCGCGTTGCGCGGATTCGCTCACGGTTCCGCTTCTTCGGTAATGAATTCCTGCTGTTCAACCTCTGTCCCGATGGACGCCAGATTCTTCACGGCTTGCCGGTAATAGCTGGGCTTGAGTTCAACACCTATCCCGCGCCGGCCAGCACGCACCGCCGAATAGACCTCGGAGCCGACGCCCATGAACGGTGTCAGGATCGTCTCACCCGGATTTGACCACAGGACGAGTGCCCGATCAATCACATCGAGTTGCAAGGGATGCACATGCTTCTCATCCTGCTCGTCGCGTGCGGCCCGGAAGGGGAGCACCCGATCCAGACGCACATCATCCCAAAACGCGGAGGCGTACTGGCGCCAAATCCAGTGGGAATATCGGTTCTCGATTTGGTTGCCCGTCCATCCGCGATACCGGAGGATCTCAGCGGGCGGTAGGCGCTCGCCCGCGTACTCCGTGAGCCCCCGTGGATGGACAATGGGAACCGGGTTCGACCCAGCGCGGCGGAATACTAGCAGGTAATCGGCGCTGGCGACCGTGCAGCGGCTAGAATCATCGACCAGCGACTTATGGGCCAACGCCTTCGTCATCGTGCGGTTCCGCACCGTCAATGGTTCTTTCCAGACATGGTAGCGGGCGACGTAGCTGAACCTCAGGCGCTTGTGCAACCGGATAATATCCCCGGGGAAATCCATCAGCTCATCGAGTCCAGTGTTGCCGGTCGGTACGTCCATGCAATGGACCGCCGTCATGCGCCCAGGCATCGTGACCCGCGCTAACTCGCGCACGACGAATTCATAGTGCTCGAAAAATTCCTCATAACCCGCACAATTCGAGAGGTCCCGATCTGAGGACGAGTAGTGATAGAGTCCCGCGAAGGGCGGCGAGTAGATGGAGAGATGCACCGAACCCTCTGGGAGACCGGGCAGCACTTCCATGCAGTCGCCTTGATAGAGGGCGTACTGGTCGGTGATGGATTGGTTTGCTATAGCCATCCGGGCATCTCCGGCTCGGTGGTGAAGGTGCTTTGCCGCGCCAGTGACAAGGCGTCATTCATGTGCCGCACCAACGCGGTGAACATCCCATCAGCCTGTGCCGCCTTGCGGGCGAGGTTCGCCTGCACTCCGCGGCCTCCTTCGGTGGCGATGATATCCACCCGCACGGATCGGTCTTGCCCAAATCGCCAGCAGCGCCGCACCGCTTGGTAATACTGTTCGTAGCTGTGCGATGGAAACACTGTCATGTGGGCACAATGCTGCCAGTTGAGCCCGAAGGCGCCGATCTTGGGCTTGAGGACCAGGACGCGAGCGGTACCGTGCGCGAAGGCCAGGAAGGCTTCTTCTTTCACCTCCGGGCTATCACTGCCGACGACTTCGATGGCGTCGGGAATCAGTCGCGCCAAGAGAGTCGATTCGTCATTCAGATGACACCATACGACGGCCGGTTCCGCCGTGCCGTTGACTAGGGACGCAGCGGCCTCACACCGCTCGGTGATCGTCCGGCGAGATTCCTCGCGTTCCTCCCACAACCCCTGCGCCGGGAGGTCGAAGAGCATTCCGTCCCGGAGATGCCGCGCTTGGATGATGTGCTCCCGCTCCACTAGGTCAGGAAGGATGAACCGGGTATCCGAGAAGCCGAGATCGGATGGCCGGCGCAAGGCACGCGCCCAGGATGATACCCAGCGCCAGAAGTGTTCCTCGGCATGGCCCTTGAACCGCCACTTACTGCCTTCCCAATTGCGGTTCGTCCGAACGGCGTTCCCCTGATCGTTTTTGAAGAAGCGACTGAGCATGTCTACTTGCCCGAGATACCCCAAGGCTTCCGAGGACGTGCCTAACTCGATGTAATCATTCGGCGCGGCCGTCGCGGTACAGAGCAAGCGATAAGGGACCTTCCGCATGAAGGCGGTGATCTCCGCCCGGCGTTTCCCGTCGAAGCTTTTTAGGATACTTGATTCATCGCACACGACACCTGCGAAGTCGCCCGGCATGAAGTGGTGGAGGCGTTCATAATTCGTGACGGTGATCGGTGCGCGGCAAACCCCTTGCAGTGAGCGGGCCGCCTCAATGGAAAACTTCACGGCCTCTTCCAAGGTCTGTGAGGATACCGCCAGTGGAGTGAGCACCAGCACCTTGCGATTCGTTTTCCGCACGACGTTCTGCGCCCAGACTAATTGCATGGGTGTCTTGCCCAGCCCGCAGTCCGCGAAGATCGCCGCCCGGCCTTGGCACAAGGCCCAATCCACCAACGCCGCCTGAAAGTCAAACAGGAATCCCGGCAGCCAGAGCGGCGTGAAGCCGCTTCCTCCGTCAAGTTGCGACTTGCGGGCCAAAAACGCGGTGTATCCCTCGCTCACCCCGTCCTCCGGTTGGCGCGGTCGGCCCCGTACCCCGGAGCGAACCGGCGGGCGTGCTGGGGTTGTTGCCCTGTCCGGGGCTCCCACCGATGAAGTTCGATGATGGAGTGCATCCCCAGCACGCCGCCGATCATGCCGCACCAAGCGGTGCCTTCGTCACACCCGCTTCCTTTTCCCCTGCCGCTTCGTTGGCGATCCATGACACGATCTCTTCCGCCTGCATGAGTTCCTGCATGGAGCGGCGGGGACTCTTCAACCACTCGTTCACCGTCGTCTCCTCATCGAGTTTTAGGTCGGTGCGGAGCTGCCCCTGCCAACGGTCCTTGCGGAAACAGGGGGCCTTGAGGGCCATGGTGAGCCGCATCCGAATCGGCAGCGTGTCGTCCACGCTCGGCGGGGGCTCCGCCGTCTCCGGGGAAGTGGGGGCCGCTTCTGTCTCTATGATCTGGCCCTTGATGACCGGCGTCCCGCCCATCTCTTCCGGATCGTACATCCCGGCACAGGGCTCGAAGCCCGCCGACTTCAGGGCCGCCGTGATGACGCGGGAGCGGAGCATCGCCTTGGGGTACTGCGTCCAGACTTGGTTCCGGGTGAGGTTCGCCCGCTTCGCGTCCTCCATGCTGAACGTCTCGACGTGCGGGGCACTCAACCATGGGGCACTGAGTTCCAGCTTCGCCCGCTCGGGCGTGAGTTCCACAAAGCGCGACTTCCCACCACTTCGGTGAAACAAGCCGAGCTGGAGATCGGCGGCTAGGACGGGCTTCCCGTTAATGATCGAGACGGAGCGTAGGGACTGCATCGGCCCAATGCCCAATTCCCGCCCTGTCAGGATGATCGCCACCGCTTTCGCCGCCGTATTCACCTCACGCGGCAGAAAGCCGGTGCGTACTAGTTCATTGGCGAGCAACATGAGATCGGTGAATGTGGCCTCGGGGCGTAAGGCGGCCTCGCTCGGCTCACGCACGGTTACGGCTTTCGGTTCCGTCATCGCTTCCTGCCTTTCGTCCCACGGTTCGCATCCCGTCCACTCTCGGGCCGCTCGGGCCTCGGCGTCCTGTCGGCTCTCACGACGCAGCGCGAGCAATGGCCTCACCGCCACCAGAGCCACCACGCCACCAAGGCGATGGCCCCCGCCGCAAGGACGATCTGGGCCACTTCCCGCAGCGTGGCGCGGTCCTGGTCACGGTCGGTGATAGGATGGCGCTTCATGGCCGGTAGGTTCCATTGCCAGAGTTCAACGCCTCTTGGATGCTTTGCGGCAACGTCACTGGCCCGATGCCCGCGGCCACGAGTTGCTGGGCGAGCGCCCGCGCCATCGCCCCGTCGGCCATCGGGCGGCGCACCGCTTCCCCATAGGCTGCTGGCCAGACGGACTCAATGATCTCTGTGAGCCGCAACACGGCGGCATCATCCCAGGCTGGTAATGTCATCGGCCGTCACTCTCTAGCAGTATATGGCAGACACCATATATCCACACTCCCTCACCATCAGGCACTAGAAGTTGTGGCGGGATGATCGGCAGCGTGGCACTGTCGTCGTGAGTCATGTTTTCGGCCCCTCGTAGGGTTTGCTCTTCAATCCACATTGGGCGAGTAGCGCGTCCAGCTCTTCGAGCGTGCGAAACCGCTTCGGCCCATCGGAGACATCGCGGACGTAACCGCCGAGCGCCCGGTGCTCCACCAGCAGCCCGTGCGGCGAAATCACCGCCCGCCGATAGGCACCAGCGCGCATGTGCCGCCCATCGCGGAAGCTGGCCCATTCTTCATTCCAGCGTTCCAGGTGCCAACCCACCCGCTGCATGTGGGCCACGAGTGCTGGCAAGGTCACGGTAGGATTACCGTTGGTTCCCATACCAAACCGGAATGTTGTCGTCGTAATCATGGCGCACCACCACGGCACGGGTAATCCGAGGTTCGCGCATCATGCGCCGCAGGCACCAACGGCGGGCATCCTCTCGGTTCCGTTTCTTCGGCCCTACCGTCGGCTTGCGCGTCCCACGGAACCAAGTAAACCCCGTGTATGGGCCTGGTGGTCGCCAGATGTGAAGGCTTGGTGCGGTCACGGCCGGTCACTGAACAGGTGGCGGATGCGCTGCCGGGCGTTCCCTTCCGCTGCGGTCAATTCCGCAATCCGCAGGTTCCACGCACCCCGTTCTCTGGGCGTCAGCGGCGCCGGCTCGGCCTTCCACTCCCCGATCTTCCGGGCGGCGTCCACCAGATCGGCCAGAGCCTGATCTAGCGCGTTCATCCCCTCCTCGGCCACCGCCGGGTCGCATCCAGTCGCGCCTTCTGGCATCGTCGCTTCAGGCAGAATGGCAGTCGCCTGCCGTTAATCAAGATCGTGCGTTTCGCAGGTTCGCCGCACGTTGGGCAGCGTAAGGAATCTTCTCGTGACTCGCCCATCGTCCCGCCTTTCATGGTCGCCCCTCACAGCGCCAGCAGAGCCAGCGTGAGCCGACGCGCCAGAGTTCCCCGTCCTGTGCCCCACAGCCGGCGCAGGTTCCATAACAACAGTCGTCTGCGGCTTCGTCCGGTGGATAGAACGGCCCGTAACAAGGTGCGCGCTCCACGGGCGGTAGGTTGTCACCGAGCGGATCAGGCCCGGCCTTCTTGTCGAGTCCGTAGCGTTCAAAGGCACTCATCCTAATTCTCCTTGGCGTCTTGGAGCAACCGATCCGGGGGACACACGGTGATCGAGGCCCCCGTCCTGACGTAGAGTCGCACGCTCATCGTGACCCGATCCTCAGCGTCCTTGGCCAGTTGCTTGGTAGCTTGCATCATCAGGTCCGCCAGCTCCCGATTGCGCCGGGCGATGACGTGGTTCCACCGCACCAGGACAACCAGCGCCAGTAACCAGAGGGCGAGCCAGAGGACCAGAATCACGGGAGCCTCAGGAGATTGCGACAGGCTTTCCGACGTCGGCGTGTAAGGGGCCGGCGAAGAAGCGCTTGCCGGTAGATCGTATCCCACGACACGGCGACTGAGGCTTCGGGGCGCCGCACCCGCTTGGGCCGGATCGTCAGGGTGTCCCCATCCATGGTGATGACGTACTCCAGGGTCGAGCGCTGCATCGGGCGGAGCCGCGTCATCCGTCCGTCCTGGGGCGATGCACCTTCAACCACGCCCGATTGCGGCAGGTGTCCGAGCAAAAGCGCTGATGGGGCTGCTTCCGCGCAAAGCGCCGGCCGGGCCTAGAACAGCCCCGATACTGGCAGATGCCTACTAGCCGGCGGATGTGGAAATTGGACAGAACAACGCCCGTTGCCGCTTGCGGAGTGGGCATCCTGGGCCTGGCTGGCAATCCAGCGGAGCCCATTTCAGTCCATCCCGGCGAGCGGGGGTAACTGGCCGGCTCCCTGGCTGGCCTGGGAACGGGCCGTAATCAGGTCCAGCACGGCCTGCGGAATGGGACTTTCCCCCGACAGCCAGCGGCGCACGGTCCGCGGATCACGAATCAGCACCGCGCGGGCGTAGGCCGAAGCCGAGAGCCCGGTGCGGTTGATCGCGGCCCGCAACAGGGAGATGGTCTCCGAACGGGTGGCGGGGGCGTCAGGCATCTACGCTCTCTGAGCGAACCGCGGGACGAAGCAATCGCCCAACTCTCCGGTCTCACGGTCGATATGCCGAGTGATGCCGGCGATGTCGTGGGCGAACTCGAAGGCTTCTGCGGCGAACAGCGCGGACAAATCTAACCGGCAGCCGTTCATGTGCGCCGCCGTGAGGTCCATGTGGAGTGTCAACGGATCGAAGTAACCGGGATGCTCTTTCAAGGTGCGCGTCACAATTTGGTGGATCAAGTCGTGCTCGACGCGGGTGACTGCGAAGTTGATTGCCATGTGTGGCTCCTTTGGCTAGCCGGGCGAGATCACCCTGGCGCGGAGACTAGAGTAGGGCAATCGCCCACGGGGCGCAAGTATGCGCCTTCGGCAGTCCCGGTCTGCCGTTGTTTCACGTGAAACTTCGGCATGAAAGCCTGCCAGTATTGCAGATTGCAAGGGTCTCCTTTAGACTTCAGCTAGGCCCCGACAGGGAGGGGAGCCGTGAAGATCAGCCTTGGCCGCCTCGCCCGAGCCATCCACCTCGATGTGGAGCGAGTATCGGATCATCGGTATCGCGTGACCGGTGGTTCCCGGCCGCATGAGGTGGACCTGACCCGCTCCCCGGAGTGCGGATGCGAGGACGCCACCTTCCAGAAGGTGTACGCCTGTCAACACCTGATGGCGTGTATGCTGGCCGAGGGGGACCGGGACTGTCTGCGCTCTTTACGCTACTGGGTAGCCCGACCGGGGGCGCGGCGGTTGGTTAGAACGGCGGCCTAAAGGCGACACGCGCTCGGGGCCGAACGGGCCAGTCGCAAATAATAGGGCCGGGTTCATCGCCCGGCCCTGTCAAAGAATGGTGTTAGTTGTACGGTCCCTGCTACCGCATATCGGACTCCCATGTTCGGGGGTCGCCTTGCACGTAGCCCCAATCTAGGAAACCCCGCGCCAGAACGCCAGCCCTAGCGGACCCTGGCCGGAAACCACCGGATGACGGTACGCTGCCCGATAGAATCCACGGGCACGCACACGGGCCAGAACAAAGGCCCTAGGCTATCCGGCACTAGGACGACTTGCGCCTCCCGCACGGCGAAGCCAACGCCCACGCCCGCCGCGGCGACCGAACACCCGGCCAGGAAGGCCCAGACCAGCGTGCGGCGGAGGGCGCTCACCGAACGATGAGGGCACCCACGATGATACCGGCCGCGGCGAAGGGCAACCCGATGCGGATGCGAGCGAATAGGCCGGGGCGACTGCGCTTCTCGGCCGCAGCCCACATCGCCCGGAGCCGCTGTTGGGCGGGTTCCAGGATAGCGATGACGCTATCCCGGTTGGCCACCTCATGGGTGAGCAGGACGCCCAGCGAGTCACATGAGGCGAGGGCATAGCGGCAGCTCTGACCAGCCACCCGTTCATTGACGATGGCGATGGCCAGGGGCGCGCTATCCGGCAGCGACACGAGCACTGAATCCAGCACGGCCGCCGTGGAGTCGGCGCGCGCCTGGGCCGTGCGCGTGATATTTTTTGATATCAAATAATGCCGGGCCTGGGCCTGCTTGAGACTGTCGAGTGCCAGGGCCTTGGCCTGCAAGAGCCCCCGGATACTGTCTCCGGTGGCCAGCTCTCGCCGGAGGGAATCCCCCCGCGCTTCGGCCAAGGCGTTAGCTCGAATCTGACCATCATGGGCCTTGAGCCAGGCGAAGCCGATCAGCAGGGCGACCACCAGCCAGGAGAGTTGCGTTTTCACACCGCGCCTACCTTGGTCATCGTGAGGATGCCGTACCAGGCATCGTAGGCCCGCCAGAACTCCCCCCAGCTCCACGCAAGGCCAGGGTCTCGCTTCGCGTCATGGGCTCGGACATCCTTCCCGCTCACCGTTTCGTGGCCCACGATCCGGGCGCGCGTGATCCCTGGATAGCGGAGACTCCAGCCCGCATAGAGCCAGCCACCGGCATCGTACTGCGCCGCAGTGTAGGGCGAGTGCTCCGGGTCGTCGATCGCCGCGAGGAAGCTCCGGTAGTCGTGGGCACCGGCCACCAAGAACTCGCAGCCGAGGAAACTATCGTTCAGATTCTCCCGGTCCAGAAAGCGGCTCTTCCCGGCATGGAAACAGACCCGCTCCGGCGGAGGTCCCGTATAGATCGTCCCGTCTGGCCCAATGAGGGCATGGACCGAAAGACCGATCCGCTGAAGAAAGGCCGGCGCGTGTTCGCTGTGGCCCTCATTGACCACGTACTCCGCCATCGCGTGCACCAAGGCGCCATCCACAACGGTACCCGGTGGCCGTGGCCGGTGAAAGGTCATCGTGACCGGGACGACCTTGGGTGCGTTCACGCGACCGGCGGGCTGCCGTTCTTCCCGCGGATGGTTGCCAAGAGATCTTTGACGGTCGCCACCACGAACTGTACGGCCGTTCGCGTCAGCTCCTCACTGAAGATGTGCGCGCCGAACATCGCGACGGGCAGGACCACATACCAGGCCCAGCCGAGAGTCGCCGCTCCGTAGGCTGCCCCGGCGATGAAGAGCAGCCCGAAGACACTCTTGCTGATCTTGGCGGCCAAACGCCGGCGTGGAATGGCCTTGATCTGTTCGGTCACTGCGGCTTTGTGGGTCATCGGTGTTCCTCTCCCAGGTGGCGGTCTTCCAGCCGTTCAATCCGCCCTTCCAGTTTCGCGCTCGTTTCCTGCATCCGCGCGACAGCCCCATCAAACCGATGTTCGATGTCAGCGGGAATACCGCGCACGTCGTCTCGCAGCGCCGCAAGGTCCGCCACCATTCCGCCCGGAGCGCCTTTCACTCCATGGAGCGTCTGGTTGTTGGCTCGGGTCATGGTGTAGGTCCGCCAGGTGAGGCCCGTGAAAAACGTCGCCCAGGCCACGACGATCGCTCCCGCGGCGCGGAACAGTTCAGCGGACCCAACGGGCACGTCCACCGCCTGCAAGGCCAGGTAGGTTGCCTCGCCCACCACGGCCGGCAGCGCGAGAATCGGGACGACAGCGGTCAAGGACTTCACGTCAGCGATCCAACGAGCAGGGCGGCCAGACCGGCGCCCAAGGTGGCGAACACGATGTCCCCGATGTCGCCCGGTTTCCATTGGTACGGTGCCCGCCAGGGCTGCTCGACGTTGCCCACCTCTTCCCGGAAGGCCGAGAGAAACGTCACGCAGGCAACGGGAGCCCACCAGGTAGCGGGGGAAACCCCGAGGCCCCAGAGCAGCACCCGCACGGCACCGTACAGCACCAGCCCACCCACGGCGTGCGTGAAGGGATGGTTCTCCCGCCACCAGGGGGAGCCACCCAGCCACCAGTCCCGGGAGGGAAGCCAGTTCACTGCGTATCCGTCCCAAGCACGCCATCCCGCCAGTAGGCAACCAGTTGATCCGCGCGGCGCACGGCGATAGCGGTCCACTCGGTGGCATCCAGGGCCGTGACGATCAGTTTCCGCTCTACCTCTTCGATTGCCACGTCCACCTCCGCGGCGACCCGGAAGGTAATCACCGCCCCTACCGGGCTTTGGCGGATCTCGGTAGGGGCGGCGACTGCTTCGAGTTTGTCCAGGATCTTAGCAATCACTCGACGCTCACCGGCGGCAAAGCCCTTGGGCGAGGAAAGTATCCCATCATAGGTCAGGGCGAATTGTTCAGGGGTCAGTTTCATCCGAGCGCCTGCCGATCAGCGATGAGTCGCGTCTGTCTGGCCTGTAGGGCGTCCACGGCATCCTGGGCCTTCGTGAGCGCCTCATCGGCATTGGCAAGTTCGGTGGCGCAGTTCGCCAAGGCTGTGTCGAGCGCGTTGCGTTTCTCGCTGAGTAAACGCGCTGCCTCCGCCTGCTTGAAGGCCGCAATGTTGGTGTCCACCTCCAAGGCCGCGACCTGTTTCTCCAGCGCATCGTAGTCGGCCTGGGCACGCTCATGCCGTTCATGCCCGGCAGGATAAAGAATCCTTACGTCCGTCTCCAACTCGACGAGGCGCGCCGTGAGTTGATTCAGCAAGGTCGCCCGTTGGCGACCAATCGCCAGTACATCAGTCATGTGCGTGCTCCTGTTTAGGTGAGTGGCCCAACGGTCCCGCCGTTGATCCGCACGTACAATCCCGCCGTGGTGGTCCATATATCTCCATCGGTTGGCGACGACGGCGCAGCACCATGCGGCAAACGTAATCCTGCCCCACCACTGGCGCTTGCTGGCGTCAGAAAGAGACCAGTCCCCGTCACCGTCGTCGCCGTGAGCGCGCCCATCGAGACGGAGTTATTCTGGAAGCTAGCGGCGCTCGTGCTGCCAGTGATACGAAACAGTAGATTATGCTTGCCATCATAGACGCTGAAGTTGCGGAATCGAGTGGCACCATAACCATCGTAGTTTATCGCCACTTCGAGGTCGTCAAGATTGGACGAGCGCTCTAAACCATACTCCTGCACTACCAAGGGAGTCCCGCCGACTGTTACTAGCGTCGCTGTAAGCGCGCCCATGGCGACAGCGTTGCCGTAGAACGTTGCCGGGCCAGCTTGGGTCAGGCCGAACACTGGTGTGGTGAACGTCGTCCCGCCTACCGCCGTCGAGGGAACGAAGTCGAGGCCAGCATCGGTGTAGAACTGCGCGGCCATTTGCCACGCATATTTGCTCGCACCTGTCCGCATAATCATTGAGGTTGCGGCACCGCCAGAGCGAGCAATGGTCAGTGGCGTGGCGCTGGCACTGGTAATAATCACATCGTCACTGAACGCCCCGGTCGTCGCCGTGAGCGCGCCCACCGTGACCGCGATCCCCGAGGCCGAGATGGTGGAGCTACCTGTGTTCTCGAAACTGTAGGTTGAAGCAGTGAACATGAGCGGAGCATAAGCCGCTGTCGTGCGATTATAGACCTGTAGGTAGGTTAATCCTCCGGCAGTACCGATCTCCAAACCCTGGCCCGCTGCGCCAGCCGGAAGATCGGCAAAGGTGTTTTCCAAGCGAACCGCTATACCACCTGTTTGAAGAATCCCAAGCAAACTCGTCAAGCCGCCCGAGACGGTGAGCCCCGCCTGCGCGGTGAGGAGGCCAACGCTCGTCACAGTGCCACCGATGGTGGCGTTCCGACTCAGGAAGAAATCCCGCGGTCGGGTTGCGCCACTTGCCCCGATGTCATAGGTGGCATCCACAAACAACAGATTCGCAGCCAGCGTTCCCAGGCTGGTCACATTGGCCTGTGCCGCCGTCGAGAGCGTCCCACCGATGGTCGTGGCCGTGAGGGTCGTGACGCCACTGAGCGTCCCGGTGATCGTGAGGGAGCCAGGGAACGTGTAATCCCCTGAGAGATGGGTACTCGCCAGCTTGCCCCATGCAGGAGCTGTGCTGGCGCCTTGGGAGATCAGCAGATTGCCAGTGGCCACGGCAGCCCGTTTACTCAGGGCGGCGGCAGCACTGGCATACAAGAGATCGCCCACGGTGTAGCTGCCCGGCAGGGCGGCGGATGCGGGCGAGGTCTGATCCCCGACACTATCCAGGTAACTGGGTGGAACCAATTTCGGCTTGGCCCGGACGTAGGAACTCCAGGCCCCATCAATGAGCCCCGTCAGGACATGCCGCACCTGGTAGTGGCGGAAGGCATTATCGGGTGGCAGTGCATCATAGTAATACGTCTGATCCGGCAGTGCGGTAGCCAGGAGGGTCGTGGTCGTGGTATCCGGATTCCCTGATCCATCGTCCGCACTACGGGCGACTTGCACCCGCTGGCTGTAGTTGCCAGGCACCCACCCGATCACGACACCGTAGTCAGGCATTAGAACAAGTATTCCTTGCCGTAGTCCCAGCCACCGTAGCCATCGGGATAGACATCGCCCGTGCTCTCATCTCCCAAGAGGAGATAGAAATTGCCGATGCCGGCACAGGTCCCAGCACCCGCAGTACTTAGGGTTTCGGTGCTCAATGATGTGCTTGGACTGACACCACCGTAGGGATCTCGATACCGCACGGAGGCCGTATAGGTCGTAGCGCCACTCAAGCCATCAAGGGTATAGCGGTTCGTGCCGGGTTCGAGCACCTGGGTGGTCGCTAGGGTCCCCCCAAAGGTGCTTGCTTGGAATTCGATGCCGTATCCGGTGGAGGCCGTACTATTGGTCCAGGACAGTTGCAAACGTGACGCGGTAATACCCGTGGCCGCCAATCCGCTAGGTCCCGCCAGTTCCTGGGTGGCGATACCCGCCGTGGTATAGGCCCAGGCCGAGCGCCAGCGTTGGGGTTTGAGGTTCCGCGCCCGGAAGAAGTAGGTCGAGCCAGACTCCAATGCTGGGATCGTCACCGTCTGACTGGAGTCGCTGGAACCCAACATGAGTGACCAGGCGGTGGAATTGGAAGCCAGCGTGCTGGCGCTTTGTGCCCCTTGGAGATCCCATCCGCCATCCGTCGTGACGCTGCCGATAGAGACCTTGAGGGTGTGATAGGCATCGGCGCTATTGGCTGCCCCGGTACTCGTCGTCGCACTGATCGTTGGCGCACCCAAGACGGCCGCATCAGGGCCAACATCGAGATAGTCGCAGATGGGACCACGCATCGTTTCAGCCCGACTCATGACCTGCACGATCCGGGTACCACCCCGTCCCAAGGTGCCGGGATTCGGCATCGTGCCCAGCGTGATCGTGGCAAACTGGCCGGCCCGTAGATCACTGGTACCAGAACTCAGCAGGGAAAGGGAACCCCAAATCGGGCCATCGCCGAAACGGTCGAAGCGTTCCGCAGCGAGCGCGGGGGCAAGATGCCGGGGAACGACCGCCCCGAAATCGGCGACATCATAGGTCACCACGTATTCCCCGAACGCCGCCAACCGATCATGATCCAGTTCCGTCGTATACTGCGTGATCCTCAATCGGTCAGCGGCAAACCGCCCTTCCGACATTTCCAGCACGGAGAGTTCCCGCGCTACGGGTCGGCGCCACCGGATCTTGGTGACGATTTCCCGTTTGCTGTGTCGCCACGTAGGATGCGGAGTCGTGAGGTTCGTGCTGGTCAACTCCAACAAGGTGTCGATGTCTACGCTATCGGAACTCGGCAAGAACACGCTCTGTGGTTCGATCCGGCCATCGGCATTGGTGAAGGGCACCACACCCAAGGGACCATAGATATTCGTTTCCAGCCAGTCTCCCATGTTGGCCGGCTCGGTGATCCGGTAAAACTGCGGCGGGAATCCTCCATCGGTGATCAGGGTGCTGAGAGCTGTGGAATCATAGCGGAGCGCCTGGCCTCCATAACTGCTGTCATAGACGTCCTTGACCAGCTGGAATGGATTAACGCCCACCAAGCCCCCCAGATGCAACGGCAGCGTCTCGGTGGGTTGGTGATCCGGCATGTAGAGATAGACATCCGTGAGCTTGGGCGCCGTATCCACATTCGTCGTTGGACTCCCTAAGACCGCCGATGGATCCACCACCCAGAGTTCCGCGGCGCTGAAATTGTTAGCCCCCAAATCCAACTGTCGTGTGAGGTATGGGGCGAACGGTTCCGCGCCCCAGCCATAGATTTCGTAATCCGCTCCGCTGGAACGGAAGCGCAGGGTCTCGAAATTGCCGACGGTCGTGTCCGTCCCGAGCGAGAGTCGCTTGCGGAGATCCGCTTTGACAAGCTCGATAATGTCTTGGCTAATCGGGCCGGCAGCATCGAAGCGCAGATAGGACAGATTGCCGGTACGCCGAGTCAATCGTGCAGTGCCTTTGCGCACCGCCTGAGCGATAAACCAGCTGGCGTCCAATCCCGGTGGGTAGATATGGACGGTCGTCGTCCCCACGTTGAAGATCATGGACTGCCGGGCCAGATAGTGCTCGTCTTCCAAGACGAATTGGTAATTGGCAATCTGGTCCCCGAGCAGGATGTCGCTTACCCGTCCAGTACCGATCGTGACCCAGCCCGAGGAATCGAGGTTGCGTTGCAACTCGGCCAAGCGCCCCAGCTTGTTCATCCGACCAGAGGAGTCGGCCAGGATACTGGTGACGGCGGTTGAGACATCGGCGACATAGATGTTCCATGGTCGCGACTCGACGTGGCCTTCGAGGGGGCGGACATCGATGCCGCCGATCTCCTCGAAGCCTTGCAGCTGGCTGGAGCCGAAGGTGACCTCCACGGCCGAGGAGCCGGAGGTGTAGATGCGGAACCGATAGCTCGCGTCCGCCATCAGAACATGGTGCTGAAGCTGGCCCCATCGGAGCGGCGCCAGCGGCAG